>ERZ761595.25-NODE-25-length-55272-cov-6.865241_pt1 | contig 55272 bp, 89 predicted proteins | sample MGYA00511035_ERZ761595 | MGnify/ENA primary metagenome ERZ761595 (study PRJEB28899, sample SAMN03785553) | bioreactor sludge metagenome | biome: EBPR Sludge; feature: EBPR Bioreactor; material: 0.22µm filtered reactor supernatant | place: Saint Lucia: Queensland...
AAGCGCCTGCACAGGAGGCAAAAGCAGCATGATAAACGTCAACCTTGCCCGCGCCCACCAGGCGTTAGAGGAAGCGCTACTCCTGCTAAACGAGGCTTACCTGTTTATCGACTTGGAAGTAGACCCGGAAACGCCGCAAGCCGCCGTCCTCGTTCGCATCGAGTTCATTGAACGCGCTGTCCGCACGCAAGCGCTGTACGTGAAAACGTTGGGTGACGTGACCCCGGCGGGCGCGGCAGCGTGGGCGGAACAACTCAACCTGCAAACGATACCACTAGGAGACGCAGCATGAATTACCTAGAAGATTATGAACTAACGGAGAAGTGTCCGAAATGCGGCAACTTGTGTGACACATACAGCGACGAAGAAAACCGCGTCGAAAAGTCTTGCTGTTGTGGCGTTTGGGTCTGGGGGGATTGTGAGGCGTGTCAGGGTGAGGGGTTAGTTGATGAAGCGGAATATGAAAATGATTGGATCAACTATCCATCTCACAATTTTGTTCAATGCCCTGAGTGCAAGGGGTCAGGACGCGAATACAGCCCATTTACTCCCAAAGATTGGGAGAAGTAGTAACCATGAGCCGACCACAACGCATTCTTGCATTCATCATCGCCTATCAGGAACGGTACGGTTACACGCCGATGCGTGCTGAAATTGCACGCGGGATCGGTGTCACCGATGGGTCACTCAGTGAACCGCTGCGCCTACTCGAAAAGATCAGCGCGATTAAGCGAGTACCAGGCAAACAGCGCAACATTCGATTAGTGGAAAAGAGCGCCGCATGAAAAAGTTCAAGCTGCTACTCGTAACCGCGTTGTACGTCGCAATCGGCGGCACCGCGATTACCGCACTCTACCACCGTATGCGAAAGGCGAACCGACGTGGATAACTACATCATCAAGCAAGTTGGCTCCAAGTATTACGCATTCATCAACCTCGGTAACGGGATGACGTTCCCGTTACCGGGTGAACACGACACCGAAGCTGACGCCGAAGCCGCGTATGCGCGTTGGCAGTCTGCCGACGACAAGCGGCGCAACTGGTACGAGTTCGACCAGTTCACAGGAGCACCCGGATAATGGCAACGCGGCAATACACGATTACCACCGGGAGCTATAGCGGCTATCGCATTGTGGGACGTATCGAAGGCCCTGCGAAGCCTGCGCTATCGACGTTGAGTAAACGCTTTCGGGAGCAGTTCTACCGACAGGAAGAACCGAACAGTTACACCTTTTCACCTTTTTACGCTGGCAAGATTTCAGCAAAAGTTCGACTTGAAATAACTGTCGAACAAAGAATGAAAGACGCCGGATATGAAGGCTGGGACGTTGCTGAACTGTTCATTGATTGGCTATGCAAGGATCACGGCTTCAAGCGCATTGAACGTGACACATTTCATGTGGGATAGGAGTAAACAACTAATGGCACGTTCTCGCGCTTCCCGTCGTAACCTACGCCGTTACCGTCGGAAACTACGCCGTCCGCAGATGCCACCCGCACACGCTACCCGCGTATCCAACCGGGTACGCGGGAAACGGGTCGTCACGAAAGCGATTACGCGGTTTCACCCGCGCCCACCCTATCGAGGACGTGAGAGGAGAGAGACATGGTCAACACTGTAATCGGTCGTCTATTTTGGGCCGTCGTCGTCGCGTTCGTCGTCGGCGTCGGTTGCCCGGTGTTCGTGATCCTGTTGACGATTGCGACGAATGCGGGGTGGGTGTGATGAGTACGAATGTTCTAACTTTGAGTATCGCTTGAAGGTAAAATGTGGTATACTTGAACCGTCGCAAAAACGCGAACGCACCTGTTATCAGCAGGTGCGCCCTAGATCAAACAGAGGTGTAGCTCATGTCTGACCTGAAGGCTATTATAGCCTATCTCTCCCATTTTTACACAACTTCATATGACCATGCGGCGGTGCGGTATGAATAACCCCCGTCGGTTTTCGCGTTCTCAACGTGCCCAGCTTTACATTGCTTCTGATGGCAAGTGTGAAGTGTGCGGTGAGCCTTTAGAGCGTGGATGGCACGCTGACCACATTGAACCGTATTCAAAAGGTGGCGTTACCGACTTGATGAACGGACGCGCCCTATGTGCCGAATGTAATCTCAAGAAGGGAGCTACCGTGTCTTACTCTACACTCCGCCCATTTCAGTCTCGCTTTGTGGAAGCCGTCTTGCGGATAGCGCAGGATCGAGGCCGCGTCATGATTGCAAACGTAACGCCCGGAAGCGGGAAAACGTTAGCCGCACTTGTGAGCGCCGACCGTCTTATTCACGATGGATACATTGACCATGTAGTGCATTTATCCCCGCGCATTAACCTTGCTCAACAGTTTGAGAAGGATAGCGCCAAGTGTGTCAATAGTCCGCTGCGAACTGCGATTAATCCAATTTACCACCGGGGCAATGATGTTCCGTTGATTGTGCCGAATAGCAGCGGCTATGCAACCACCTACAGCAGTCTAATGCAGCAAATCGGCTTACACATTCATGCCGCCCGTAATCGCAGAATGCTTTTGATCTGTGATGAATTACAGCAACTAGGCGCAGATTACGACGGAGGTGATAGCACACGGTCAGCCGAGGCCGTCAAGCAATTAGCCCAGTACGCTACATTGGTTATCGGCATGACAGGAACACCCCGCCGATCTGACGGCAACAAATTGCTGTTCTGTGAAGATAAGTACAGTGACCCCGACGAAGAAGGCTATCAATACCTGAATGCCGATGCTGAGGCTACTTACCGTCAGGGTGTAACGGAAGGCTACCTTCGAAAGTTTGAAGCGCACCTGTATGACGGCGGCATTGAGTGGCGCAACATTCTAGGAGAAGCTGAACGCCTAAACGTTTCTGAAATGGAAGATCGGCTCTACCGCGTGTTACGTGAGCCTCAATACTGGAATGGTTTGGTTGACCATCTGGTCGAACATGCGAATGAGCAGCGCCGCATTGTACATACCGGATTACGGGATTTAGTAGCGGCTTACGACCAGACGCACGCCCGCGAAATTGTGGAATACCTCCGCAAGCGCCACAACATTAACGCGCTACTCGCTATCTCGGAAGATGGCGAAAAGGCGCACGATGCATTGCGCGATTTTAAAACAGGCAAATACACCACGCTTGTTACTGTCAATATGGCTTATGTGGGTTACGACTATCAACCCATCTCTCATATTCTACCGTTAACGGCTTATCGCTTTGACGGGTATCTCAATCAGTTATTTGCACGCGGGTTGCGCGTTTGGTCAGAGATTGAACCCGACAAGCAGACCTGCGTTGTAGTAGCGCCGCGTGATCCGCTGATGGTTAAGTTTACTGACATGCTGCGGACGGAAAGTCAGTTAGGTGTTAAACAACGCGAACAAAGAAAAGATATTTCCCTGCCCCCGGTCGGCCCGGTCAACCGCGAATTGGGATACGTGGATAACGCATGGTTCGGTGAACTTCAGGCGAAAGGCTACCACCCTGAAGGCGACCTGAATGCTAACGAATACGGCACATGGGAAACCGCACGCCGTCAGTTTAATGTGCCGGTACCTGCTACCACGCTGGCTGCAATCGCTCGATTGGTCAACGGCAACAATCAACCCGCGCCCGCGCCTGTATCACAGCCGTCATTCAGTGCTGACACCGGATTAACGCTGATGGAACGGGAAAAGGAATTCCGTAGCCAACTTGACAAGATGGTCGGCTCTCTTGCTTCCATGTTGTGCGGACGGGATAGCGACGGCGCGGCTATCGGTCGCATGAAAATGCAGATTTGGAACCGCTTAAGCTCTATGGATGGCAAGGCGCAAAACAATTGCACTCTGAGCGATATTGAGAAGCGCCATAAGACGGTTAGCTATTGGATGCGGGAGGGTCGCCTTGTCTAACTCACACGACGTTCAAGAGTTCCTTGAACCCAATGAGGCTAAACAGCTTGAGCGTAACGACCTTGACCCGCGTTGGCTTGTGACTTCACAACTCAAGGCGGGTGGCACTGACCCAACGCTACTGTTTGAAATCATAGAGGACATTATCGAACGGCGCGATTGGGAATGGTTGCCACTCGGAAACGGTAGCAAGGAACCAGTAGGCAGCTTTCGCCGTTTGATCGAAGCGCCGCCGCCTGTGGGTTGCGACCTGCCCGCCGATAAACTGCTAACCCTGCTGCGCCTGGAACACCGCGCCGAACGCAATACGAAGGCGGTACGTGAGCGTATGGCGGCACTTCGAGATACGGTGCGGCAGTTGCTCGATGCGGAATTGCCGCCGATTGCAACTCAAGGTAGACCTAAACGGGATGATAAAGTTGGTATTACCAACTTTAACGAGAGAGAGAACGATAGCACCTACGCCCTCCAGCGTCTCAAGCGTGACCGCCCCGACATTGCCGACAAGGTTGTACGCGGTGAACTCTCCGCTAACGCCGCCGCGATTGAGGCAGGTTTCCGCCCGCGTAAGGTGTCAATCAACATGGAGGATGCACACAGCGCGGCGCGTAGTTTGCTACGGCATATGGACGCGGAAACGTTGAATGAGTTGGTTCACCTGTTAGCGCAGGAGCTTGCGACATGACTAGGCAAGACCTCATTCACGATGAAGAAATGGGCAAGTACTTCACTATCATGCTGAACATGGCTGATGATGATCTTGACCCGTATCAATACCGACTACTAGCACACTTTAAGCGTGTATGCGGTAAGGATGGCAAGTGCTTTCAGGGTACCCGCAGAATAGCGAAAGTGTGTCAGATGAGCGTCGGCAAGGTGGTCAGCACTCGACGAGAGTTAGAGCAATTGGGCTATATCAAGATTGTCGAACGTCCAGATAGCACGCTGCTTATAACCATAGTTGACCGCATGAGAGAGAACATTGAACGTTATGCCAAGCGTTCACAGGATGAACAGAGTGTTCAGGTGGTGAACAGTACAGTTCATGACATGAACGAAAGAATATCCTATGAAGAAGAACCTTCTAAGGAGGCTAAGCGTACCCTCAAGCCTTCAAAGAAAAAGAAAGAAGTGGACTACACACAGCACGATGCACTGATAAACGCATGGGCAACCGCGCTAGACCTGCCGGGACTAGGCATGGGTATCACCTACATTGAGGAATACCGCCGCGCTGAAGCTGAAAAGCTAATCGCAAAGAACGTGACACCCGATGAGGTGATGACTTACATTCGCACCTTCAAGGCAGGACGCGAGGATTACCGTTTTGGGTACTTGCTGAAAGACATCATTGAGTACCGGGAAAAGAACATCCGTCCCGCGCCCGCACCGCGTCCGGTGGTCACACTGGAAGCGCCGATCACATTGACCGACGACGAACTAGCCGAGCGCCGCCGCCTGGTGGAAGCTGCCCGCGCCGAACGTGAAAGGATTAGCGCGTAATGGAAACCACACCGAACATTCCGTACAACCAAGAGGCCGAGGAAGCGACCATCGGCGCGGTGCTGATTAACCCGGATAACTTTATCCGGGTAGCAGGACTACTAAAGGACGATGACTTTTTCGTCTTTCGTCACCGCCTGATATGGCAAGCTTTCACGGGTATGAAAGCAAAAGGACAGGACATTGATTACCTGACGGTGGCAAGCTACCTGAAGGAAGCCGGGGTATTGAATGACATCGGCGGGCCTGCGTACTTGACGCAACTTCTGAATAACACGCCGGACAGTGTGCGAGTGATGGCCTATGCGGACATTGTGCAACGCATGTCAACCCGCCGTAAGTTGATTGTCACCGCGCAAAAGATCCGGGCGTTAGCAGAGGACGGTAGCAAAACGGTTGAGGAAGTCAGCGAGGCGTCAATGGACTTGCTCCGGCAAGCGAGCACCCGTAACACCTACGGGCAATACAAAACATGGCGCGAAAGTGTACAGGATTATTGGGATCTGGTAGACAACGCTTACACGACGGGTAATGTAATCATGGGATTACCTACCGGGTTGCGCGATCTGGACGCCATTATAGGCGGGTTACACCCGGAAGAATTCGTCGTAATCGCTGGGCGTCCGGGCATGGGTAAATCTGCGCTGGCGATGAGCATCATCGTCAACATGTTTGAGCAGAACCCGAATGCGCGTATTGGCATGTTCAGTCTTGAGATGAGTAACGAACAGTTAGTGCAGCGCGTGAATAGCATGGTTAGCGGTGTCAACTTGGAAAAGGTGCGAAGCGCCACAATGTCACCTGTGGAGTATAAGCGGTTTGTGGATGCCAATGGCAAGATTGCCAATTACCCACTGTTACCGCGTGATACGTCCGGGTTGTCTATGGAGCGCATTCGCAGCTATAGCCATGAATGGCGCATGGAGCGCGGCGGCTTGTCTATGGTGGTCATTGATTACCTGCAATTGATGATTGCCCCGGAACATAACGCAAAGGGTCGCAAGTTCGCAAACGAAAACGATGAGATTACTTATCTATCGAAGTCATGCAAAGAGCTTGCACGCGAACTCAAGATACCCGTTGTCGCGTTGTCGCAATTGAACCGCAAACTGGAGAACCGCCAGGAAAAGCGTCCGCAGAAATCCGACTTACGCGGCAGCGGTAGCATCGAACAGGACGCGGACAAAATCATATTTGTTCACCGACCGGAAGAATACGACGAAAGCGCCCAAAAGGGACTAGCCGAGTTGATTGTGGATAAGCATCGCAACGGGCGCACCGGAACCGCACTTTCGTTCTATGACGCAGAACGTACACGGTTCATGAATGCGCGTCAAGTAACTATCTAGCATCGCCCGCGCCGTCGCCGGGGCAACCGGGTTAACGGCGCTCTACGTCGTCGGGAAGCGGGAAGCGAATACGAGGGAGGTGGCAGCGTGAAACGGTTTGCATCAGTTGACTTAGGAATGATGCTCATATTGGGCTATTGGATTATAGCGGTGGCAATTGTTGTGATTGTAGTCTATATCGCGTCACCCACGCCGAAACCGTCCACAATCGAGGTATTCAGCGCCCGCTTTGATGAGTGCATGGCGACAGAACAGTTTACCCGTGAGGAATGTATCGCGTATGCGGATGAGGGGGAATAGGACATGAGCGCAGAAGTGGGTTATCGGGCAGTTGTGTATTGGTCAATGTTGCTGGAGATAGTTCGGTTGTGCATGTTGGAGTCAGTGGCTAATGAGGAAGGCGGTAATGAGGATAGCGACCTTGAGTTCTTCTATCGCGGCGCATCTTCGATAGCCTCCGACCTACAAGCGGGCGTAAACCGGGACAACGCGGGCAGACCACATCTACAGCATATCTACAAGCTGAAAACGGGCGACGGCAGGTTCGTTCGTGTTGGTGTGGCTGCTACCGTTCATGATATGGATGAGTGGGACTTGGTTTAGGCGCGTGGCATAAGGAGGCATAGGACATGAACTACGAAACATACACCTACTACAACGCAGACGGCAGTATCGAGGGCGGCGTTGTGCTACCCGACGACGTGATTAACCGCACGTACAACGTCGGCGACCGCGTAGCCACCAACAGCCTACTCGGAACCGACGTCATCTACGCAATCGGCATCGGCACACGCGGAACCGTGATGGCAATTGCACAGCGGGACAACGGCCGCGCTTGTGACGACGCGCTGGAAGTGCGGTTCGATAACGGGGTTACGCATACCGTATTCGGGTACGAACTGGACTTGATGCACGCGGTGGAGAACTATCCCGACGAATACGCCGCCGACCTGTTCACCTACGAAATCGGGGAAGCGCTAACGCGAGTGCGTAGCGTGGAAGTCGGGGAGGTGGAAGCGTGATCTTCCAACACACATGGCAGCAGGTGCTCGACGGCACGAAAACGCAAACGCGGCGTTTGGTCAAGCCATATCAGACTTTAGAGGTTGACGAAAACTACTACCCCGATGGCGTGTATGAATGGAAATCCGGCGGGGGTGCTCGCACCGTGTATCTTGTCGGCAACACCTACGCCGTGCAACCGGGACGCGGTCAACGCGCCGTCGGGCGGATACGGATTACGGGGTTGCGGCGGGAGGACGTGCGGGAGATCAGCGACGAGGACGTGAAAGCGGAGGGGTTCAGCAGTCGGGATGAGTTCCTTAAGACGTGGGTATCGATGCATGACAAGGACGTAACGATTGATAATCGAAACCATGCCATTTGGAAACAGGCTAAGGTGACCACTTACATGGAGCCGCTGGAACATGGATTACCTAGCCGCCCCGCCGACCGCTACGACGCATGGGTGATTGAATTCGAGTTAGTCAAGGAGGCGCAATCGTGACCGAACCGCGTTTTGAAATCGGGCAACCCGTAACGATTACGACTGGCGATTTTGAGCCGCTAGGCTTCCCTGCCGGTTACGTTGGTTTCGTGGTCGTAAGGTGTAAGTATCTTAGAAAGAGCGGCATATGGAGTTACACCCTTCAATGTGGTGAACGTGCGATTATTGCAACTGAAACTGAAATTGGGGAGGACTTGTAACCATGACCACCGATTACAGCAAGCTCGACACCGCCGCGCTGGCGCAAGCGGCGGAAACGTTGACGGCGGAGATTACGCCGGGTTCGTGGGAACAGGGTTACAAGAATGAGGCGGGTTATTCTATCGATCAATGGCGACTTGTTGCTAATCCGGGTGATAGGCTCATTGTCGCAAGCTTCGCGGGAATCGACGACGCCGACGCCGCGTTCATCGCCGCCGCGCCTGCGCTGGTACGCGCACTGGTGGCGCGGTTGCGGGAGGCGGAGGGACACATGCCACCGCCAGCGAAATTTAAGGTAAACGACAAAGTGCGCGTGGGTAAGCCTGTGTTTATCTCGTCAATTGATAGACCGTTCTGGCCTGAGGGTCAAGTATTCACTGTGAAATCATTACGGTTTATGAATGGGGTATGGGAGGTTGAAACGTCATCGCGTAAGTGGAAGTCAGCGTTTTTGGAGAGTGAACTGGAGCGTGTCGAAAATGGCTAATTTAGCGCTTAATTTCGACGCGCCTGTAACTACAGCGGATAACGCTGTAGAAACGCATGGCGGGCGTGCTGGACGGCAAAAACCGCCATCCTGTGTTTACACCTATCTGAAGGCGAACGCGGAACCCATTGTCTGGTACCGCCAACTCCGGCGCGGTCGCTGGACATGGACGCAATCGCCCGCCGACGACGCGGAAACGGTGAACCCGTATTCCATGCGGACGCTGCGTAATCGGGCGGCGTTGGGGCGCGACGTGCCAGCGGGAAGCGTGTTGACGGTGCAAGCGCCTGCACAGGAATGGGAGGAAGCGGCATGATCGGCAAGCGTCAACAAGAAGAATTGCAGAAATGGGACTATCCCGGTTACAGGTTGAACATAGTGCAAGATACTCGCTATCTGAACTCCCGCGAAACCGGGCATGGTTATCGCGCTATGTTGCATGTAGTTCACATTGAAAGCGGGGATGTTGAATACCGGACTGAGATTGCTCGGTGTCAAAACCTTATAACGCTTGAACGTAAATGCAACGAGATTATGGAGTATGTTCGCGCTTTGCCAAATCAGAAAGAACCCGCGTAACCATGACGACCGCAGACGCGTTGACCTGTATCCTCGTCGGTATCGGTTGCCTCAAGCATTGCGCTTGCTGTAACCGCGTGCTGCCGGTTAGCGCGTTTGCGGTGTGTACGCCGTCGGTGAATGCGGACGGGGAGCCGTACCGCTATCAGCACCGGCGCGGGGAGTGTGAGAGTTGCCGTAAGCGTCGGTTACGGATTGCGCCGTTACCGATGGAAGCGGCGTTGGGGATCGTGATACCGATTAGACCCGCAAGGGATTACAGGAGGCAGGCAGCATGAGTGACGACAAGATGACGCGGGATGAACTACTGAAAGAGTTTCCTATTCTTGGCCCTTCGATTGTCAAAATCGCGGAAGGCTCAAATGAACCAAGCGAAATGCAGCAGATGATGGCGGGGGTGGCGGGATGGCTCCTGTTGCCCAAAGAAGTTAGGGCTGAAATCATGCGGACTTCATTTGGAGACGCAGTGCTAACGTTAGCCGAAAGCGTCACCGCATTCCACGAACGCTACGGAACCGCCAGCAAACCGAATGCGGTGGAGAACCAGGCGAAAGCGTTTGCCCAGGAGGCGGGCGAATTTGTCTGGAAGGTGGCAGCGGGTGACCTCGAAGGCGCGGCTAAGGAAGCGGCGGACGTGCTGTATACGCTGATCGGCGTTGCCACGCTTGCCGGGATTACACGCGAACAGTTGGCGGACGCGATGCGGACGATTGCCGCAAGCAATGACGCGAAAACGGTGGCGAACGGGTGGGATTGGAATGCGCGGGGAACGAAGGTGGAGAAGCTGAAGTAGGCGAAATTCTACACCAGTAGATTGCGGGTCGTGAGTATGATTTACTTATGTTACATGAGGTAACTTCAAGTGTAACAGGAGTAATGATGTCCAAGAAGTACAACTTGTTTTCACTAGATTGTGGAAACGCGCAAATCAAGGCAGTGAGCGATCAGGGGAAGGTCACACTTCCCCATAGTCTGCGTAAGTTGCGTCAGAGTGAAGTAGACGCAATCGAGGAACGCGGCGAACAGTCGTCATCACCTGGTATCTACAAAGTGCAGGGCGAATACTTTGCGGTTGGCGACCGAGCGATGCGTCAAGGCGCGGGCGCGGCGCTCTACGGTGAAAGCCGTTACGTTCCTGAGTACTACGGCGTGCTTGCTGCTATTGCGATGAGTAACACGTTTGTGCAAAGTACGCGCTCCATTTACCTACACGGTTCGCATACCCCTAAAGACGTAATCTACCGTGACGACCTGATTAACGCGGTTATCGGGCGTTGGTCAGTCGAAAGCATGGGTAACCGTAAAGAGTTCACCGTCCAGCAAGTAGCTTGCTTTGATGAACCTGTGGGCGCTTATCGCCATGCTACCTTAGCAGATGATGGCGTTCACTATCGCGGGCAGGATCGGCTGCGTAAGGGCGATGTGCTGATTATTGATGTGGGCGGCTTCACGGTTGGCTTGACCCGCGTTAACAAGGGCATCGTCGAATACGAAGCATCCGCTTCCATGATTACGGGCGTGCTGGATGTGCTATCAGAATTTGAGCAACTTATCCGTAGCCGCTTTCGTGTTGAGTTGAAAGGTCAGCAAACGCTTAAGCAGGACAAGCTACGGGCGGCGCTGGCTGATCCGCGCCACATGTATGACGCGGGCGGCGCGGGCGTATTCAATGTCACCGATGAAGCCGAACGCGCCCTAGAACCCCTGCTGCGTGAAATCATCCAGTTCTATGAGCAGTATCGCGGCGGCAGTTCCGACGCTATCCTGCTTGCGGGCGGTGGTAGTGTGCTTCTGGAACGTCACTTGCGTGATTTTCTTAAGCATCCCCGGATTATGATGGCAGACGAGAGCCGAAATGAGATGCACCTATCTACCGCAATTGGTGGAATGAAGATGCTAAAGCTATTGGAGAGTAAGGGGCGGTTGTAGTGGCTAACAAAACAAAACGACCGGGGCGCAGGGCGCTTAACGATTATCGCTCAACCCCGTACACCTTTCGGTTGTCTAGTCAGGATTACCGCTACCAGGAATGGGTACAGTCTCAGGTAGAAGATATTATGGACGAAAAGCAACGCGAGGGTGTTGACCTAACCAAGTCGTCAGCAATGACTGAACTTGTCAGACGATTAATCAATCACGCTACCGAAGGCAACCTTGCTGACCCGGTTCCGGTTGTCGTTCCCCCGATACCGTCGCCTGTTGACGTGGTTGCGCTGAAAGCTGAAATCCTGAGTGAACTGCAATCGTGGGCGGAGAACAACCTTACGCGAGTGCTGACTAGTGACCAACTCATGACGCGGGATGAAGTACTCGAAACGGTCAGCGATGATGTAATCGACAATATCCTCAATGGCATGGAGAGGCGGTAACGATGATTAGCAGCTTGCCGGGTATGTGGAAAGTGCCGCGCATTGTAAGTAATCCTACGGTGCCGGTTGAGTTTGTTCGTGTAGGCGCATTTGATTTGGCTGTGCCACTGCCTCTAAACCTCGAATGTTACCTGCAAGACGTTGCGCGCTTTAAGCGGGACATATTGTTTGCGCTCGAATGCCGGGAGCGATTTGAAGACAATCATTTGATCTACACGCAAACAACTGTCGCACCAGGTAAGCGCGTGCCATCTCCCGATGGCGTCTTTCGTGTTGAGCAAGGTACGGAAGATGACCATATTACGGTTATGCAGCGTCAAACAAAGGGCGATGAACAAATCCGCTACCGTCACTTTGTGGATGTTAATCAAGGTAACTACTCAAACGGGATTATGGGCCAAGTTTACAAGGCCGTGCGGTTAGCGGTTCAGGAAGTGCGAGACGATACCCGCAAGGACTTAGACAAGATCGGTGATGAGTTAAAGCGTCTTGAAAAAGAACGCGCCGATCTTGATAAACGTATTCAAAAGTTGAAAGAGCTAGAAGCGAAAGCCGAGCAACGTAAAACACGCTCCCCGCAAAAGCCCGATGGCTATGTGTACCTGCTCAAAGCGTTGCACGATGACCGCCTGTACAAGATCGGGCGCACGAATAACCCTGCTAATCGCTTAAAGACATTCGGCGTCAAGCTTCCGTTTCCGGTTGAGTATTCATGCTTAATCAAAACCGCCGACATGTACGCACTCGAAAGCGAACTGCACACGCGGTTTGCCCGCAACCGCGTTGACGGCGAATGGTTCACGCTGACCGATGACGACGTTCGCTACATTCACGCACTCGCGGAGGCGGCGTAACCATGAGCAAATACAGCGTAATCGAGTACGACGAATTCATAACGCGCTACACCGGCGCAGAGTTGGTGAAGGGCAACGTGTACAACATCAAGTTAAACGGGAAAATGCATTTCCCTAACGCAGAGTTGCTCGATATTCAAGAGGACTGCTTGTGGTGGCAACTCGATTATCGAAACACGCCAATCGTCACGACCTATGACTACTTGTGCGGCACTGAAACCACGATTGAGGCGGCGTAATCATGCTAACAGAACTTGAACTGAACCTGAGAACACCCGGCAAGGATTACCCCGCGCTCGTGGTACCGTTGACACCCGTAACCATGATCGGCGGGCATTCGCGGTTACTGATGGCGTTGCAGTTAAGCACTCGTAGATGGGTGGCTGATAAGTACCTTGTAGACCATTACGTCGGTCACGCTTGGCACTATACCGAATACGACGAACTGATTAGGGCGACGTTCAGAGCGCCGCGTGAATTGGGTTACAACGTCATCGTTACCACGCAATCGATTGAGATGATCCACGCATTTTACCGTGTGGCAAAAGCGACGGGTGAACCGTTCTCATACGTTCGTATCGAGGAAACGCGGTCGGGACGGTTACAGGCGGTGACTTACGACATGGAAGCGTTAGAGGGTGCTATCGAAGTTTTAGAGCTGGAGTTGCGCTAGAAGGTGGAACCATGACCAAGCCAACCGCACACAGCAACAAGTTTCACGCGACGGTGGACACCCCGACCATCTACGAGTTACTAGACAAGCATCGCCCTGTTGGATGTGTACGTGAGATTGTGACTGCCGATCAGTTTGATAACGTGTGGGAGTATGAATTATACACGCGTGATGAGGTGATTGTAGGATATGCCACCGCGCAAGCTGCAATGGATGCACTTGTTAAAAAGTACGAGGCGGATAGCTACTAATCAGCACCAGTAGACCCGGCAACCGTCACCGCGTAGACTAAGCTAACGAGGTTACACTATGGAGGTTCAAAATGGCTAAGGCTAAGGCGAAGAACGTTGTTAAGTTGCTGACCTTTGACGACTGGGCAATTCTTGTCATCAACGGCAAGCTTGCTGTACAAGGTCATAGCTTCCGCGCCGATGAAATACTTGAATGGGTTTGTGATGTAGGCGTTTTTACTTTTGAGCAGGTGTATTCTGAATTCGACGGCGATATGTACGACGAGCGTGATCGCTATGACGAGTGGTTCAAATCCATCAAGGCGCAACATATCACCGCTGAATAGCTTGTGAGGGACTATGACCAATCGCAACGATGAAGCCTACAACCTGTATCAGCGATACGGCGATTACCGTAAGGTAGCGGCGGAGATGAATATCAGCCTAAGCGCGGCACGGGGCATGGCCTCACGCGGTCGGCGGGCGCAACCGGGAACCGTCATCGAACTCGGCGACATGCGGGAACCGGACGCGATGTATGAACCGTCGATTGCGGATACCCTGCACGATTACAACGAATACACCGATTGGATGCGTTGGGCAAAACGCAAGGGGCGGACGGTCAAGGTGCAGGTATGGCCTGATGTCCACCTACCCGACGAAAACCCGCAAGCCATCGAACTCGCGTTCCAGATTGCGAAGGACTTCAAACCTGACCTCAATCTATTCAATGGGGATGCGCTTGACCTTGATCTGATGTCAACTAAGTTTCCACGTTCACACAGTCGCAAGCGGGTAGACGCATTCAAGGAAGTGAAACCGCGTTTAGCGGCACTCGTCGAACGGCAGCTGAAAACCATCAAGGATAGCAAGACGCTGATTAGCGGTGGCAATCATGGGCGCGGGCGGGTAGAAAACTGGATCAATGAACATGCGTGGATGCTAGGGGAAACGATTTTAGAGGACTTTATTCAACTAATGCGTTGCGATGGTTTAGCATGGTGGATGGGCTGGCGGGATGAGTTTCAAATCGGCAGCTTGCACGCCGAACACGGTATCCGCGTAGGCGAGTATGCAGCCAAGCGCAGTTTGCTTGATCTAGGCGGCGCGATGGATCGCTTTAGCTCACACACGCATCAGCCGTCCTACGCGCTCAACGTGGTCTACGAAAGCGACGGCATCGCGGAAACCCATCGCCGCGTCGTCGAAAGCGTGGTTACGGGTTGCCTGTGCAATATCCACCCGCACTACAAGCGGGATAAGAAGAAATCGCGTTGGGTGAATGGGTGCTTACTTATTCACATTGACATGGAGAACGGTATCCCGCATTTGCAGCCGCGCATCTTCAAGCCAACAGCGGGCGGGTTACTGACAACGGCATTCGGTGACAAGGTGTACACGGTGAACGGATACGCGCAAGCGGAGAGGAAGATAGCATGAAATACGTTTACGAAGCAGTCGTTAACGATGCTAACGGGGACTGGTATCAGGGTGTCCCGCCGCTAACGTTTGACACGTTGGAATTAGCGAAAGAGTACCTTGAGCGTCGAATGAATTTAACGAGCGCCGCCGCGTGGGAAGAAGACGGGGAACCTGACCGCTGGGAGGTTTGCGTGGATGGCGTGTGGTTACTTATAGACCGCGTGGAACCCTTCTACAGTGCGGACGATGCGTTGCGCTTTGCCTATGAACTTATTTCGGTTGGAGGTGCCTAATGTCATGGCAACAATTAATCATCGTCGGCAACGTGGGCAACGTCAAAGAAATCAAGTACACGCAAGCCGGTCATGCAATCCTTGAGTTTTCACTTGCTGTCAATGAACGCTGGGGAGATGGTACCGAACATGCGATGTGGTTTCGTGTAAGCGTGTGGAATAAGTTAGCGGAGCCCATGACCCAATTCATCCATAAAGGCAAAATGGTTATGGTCGTCGGTACGGTATCCGGTAGCGCGTACCTGGATAAGAACAATCAACCCGCGTACTCCCTCGAAGTGCGCGCCCGCGATGTACGTCTACTCGGTGGACGCGGTGACGGGGAAGCGGTAGGCGGTGACGATGGCAACCGCAACGATGATAACGTGGAGATACCGTTCTGATGGATGAAAAAACACGCTTACTTATACAGTTGGTTGAGGCAGATATTCAACTGCGCTATTGGCAGGAGATAGCGCGTGCAATCCTGCGTAACATGCCGACCGCTGACCCGGAAACGTATCACAGTTCTGATGAGCAGTTAGCCTATCGGGATGGCGTGAAAGCGCAATCGGCACTTGTTACCGAGATGATGCAAGCGTTCAAGGTGTCATTTCTGCCACGTGCGCGCCCGCGATGTACGTCTACTCGGTGGACGCGGTGACGGGGAAGCGGTAGGCGGTGACGATGGCAACCGCAACGATGATAACGTGGAGATACCGTTCTGATGGATGAAAAAACACGCTTACTTATACAGTTGGTTGAGGCAGATATTCAACTGCGCTATTGGCAGGAGATAGCGCGTGCAATCCTGCGTAACATGCCGACCGCTGACCCGGAAACGTATCACAGTTCTGATGAGCAGTTAGCCTATCGGGATGGCGTGAAAGCGCAATCGGCACTTGTTACCGAGATGATGCAAGCGTTCAAGGTGTCATTTCTGCCACCAATAGGCCCGCGTGATGACAATCAAGCCTGATACCGCTACCCTCATCCACCAACAGGCGCGCACGATTGCGCGTCAACAGCAACGGATTGCGGAGTTGGAGGCGGAAAACAAGATACTGACGACTATGATTGACCTGATTATTGACCCGGTAGTATCTGACGTGCCTGTGATTACTGTTCGTGAGTTTGTGATGGAGCCTGACCATGCAACTGAGTGACCTAGACATGCCGCCGTTGGAAGATCGACCGTCCCTTGAGGCACGGGTGGTAAAGCTTGAGGCGCGGGTGGCAGCGTTGGAAGCGGCGGCACAATCGCGTGGTACGGTGACAATGCGTAACGGTGAAACGTGGGAGTACACGCGGCTTACGCATTGCCCTTACTGCGCTAAAGATACCGCAGATCGGTATGAGACGATTTTTGACAAGGAAACAGGTTTGCTGCCGACAATATTCGTAAATGTGTGTTGTGCGGATTGTGGTCAGATAAAACGGTAAACAAAAACCCGGCTGTGCGATGCCGGGTTCCTGTATTCCAGAAGTCTGCTACTTTTTAAGTCGCTTCATTTAGATTAGCACAGGTGTTCATCCTGTGTCAACTGTGAGGTGACTAATTGGCTACAAGTTACGAGGAAGCCTTAGACAAGGCAGCACTCATGAAACGGGTGCATTATAAGCGCATGGCGGAGTATGTCATGCGGCGGGCAGTCAATGGCATGTTACCTGCGCCAACCGAGGTAGACCCGGCTTACGCATTCCTTGACGTGATGGCGGGTGTACGCGCTGAAATCAATTGGTGGCGTAATCGCGCCTTCTGGGACTTCCCCGGCAACGCGCATTCGATTACCGAGTTCGCGGCGGTGGATAACATCCGGGTCGCCACAGGTGGACGGCGCGACAAGCGGGCGTGGCAATTGGAAGATGGGCGCATTGTCCTGAGCGAACGCAGTCCCGATAACGACGTTCAAGTGAACGAGATGCTAGAGAACGCGCTATCGGTGGAGGAGAGTAAGCCATTGAAGCGGCAGAACGCAGGACACCGGCAGACGTTACGCGAATTATTGGCACAACGCGGCGAAACGCTTTACTTTTACGAGGATGCAGAACCGGGTAAACCGTCGTCGATTGTGGTACAGATTGAACGCGCTGCGTAGGTATTGACACATGGTATATAATAAATCTAGCAAGCGCCATCACTGGCGCTTTTTTCATTGCAGGCGCTTGCACTCATGATGGGGGCGAGGACGAGGCGATTGAAAACCGCCTAGCCGTGCAACTCGGCACCCCGTACTAACGGCGGGCAGCAAACCTATATTCGGTATGGTTATCCCAAGTGACCGCTGTCCGCTGTTTCCTTCTCTAATCCCAACTTATCCCAACTGTGAATAATGGCAACTGATAGCTTCGACCGTGCGGACGCAGGCACGTTAGGCGCAAACTGGACTTCGTGCGGTAGCAACCCCGCTTACGGCATTGTCAGCAATACCGCCGCGTCTAGTAACGCCGAGGCTGAAGAAGCGGTGTTCTGGAACGCGGAAACGTTCGCAGATAACCACTACTCCGAAGTCACGGTTTCGACAACCGCATCAAACGCTTATATCGGTGTGGCTGTGCGATGCTCAACCGGAAGCGGCGGTAACTATTACGGGTTCTACGGTGACAACGCGACCCGGTACATTGTGCGCGTGGTGGCAGGCGCTTACACGTCATTAGCGACGACTGGCACCGGGTTTACGAACGGTGACACGTTGCGGCTAGAGGCAGAGGGAACCACCCTACGCGCTTACATTAACGGTGTCCTGTGGACATCGGTGACCGATAGCAACCTGACATCCGGTGCGCCGGGGTTGACAAGTTGGGCGAATAACAACAGTGGACGATTAAACGATTGGGTGGGGTTAAACCTGTTCAACTTTGTGCCGCGTATGACTTTAATGGGAGCGGGCTAACGTGTCGGATAACTTCCCAACGAATGCAGGCAGCGGCGGTAACACGTTCGCCTCGGATAACATCAGCAGCGTGCATTACCCGCGTGTAAAAGTATCGTGGGGCGCTGATGGTTCGGCAACGGACGCGGCGGTTGCGGCTCCCCTCCCGGTACAGGCTACCATTGATAGCTCACAGATGTCAGTTGCGGGAACGATCCGCAATCCGCTATGGGCAATCATTGACGCAGCAACCTCCGGCGATAACACGCTGGTAGCTGCGGTATCCGGTCGTCGTATTCGCGTGCTTGCGTTGTTCCTGGTATCGGCGGGGACGGTCAACGTCCGCTTCGAGGACGGGGCAGGCGGTACCGCGCTGACGGGGCAGATGAACCTGGTTGCGAATACGGGTTTCGTGTTGCCGTATAACCCGGCAGGGTGGTTTCAGACGGGCACCAATACGCTACTTAACCTCGAACTGAGCGCCGCCATTAGTGTGGATGGCGCGTTGACCTATATTGAGGTGTAGCGGTGGCAGTCATTCACGCCTTCAGTAACACGAACGCGGATTTCACCGGAACGATTACCGGGTTTAATTCGCAGGGTAGCACCACCACACTTGCCGCTACCAATCTGGTGCGCCCTAGCGACTGGAACAGCGGGCATAACCAATTCTTTACGCTGATCGGCAATACGTCGAATGCGTCTACAGTGAGCGGAACCAACATCGTTATCAGCGGTGGTGATAACGTCACGTTGGTCGGTAGCGGTTCAGTCATCGGGATTGTTGGCGCTGGCGAAATCACCCGTAATGGGTATGACCCGTTTGGCTACGGCGCGGAAAGTGTGGCGGGCGCTCAGGGTGCAGGTACGTTGTATGTTGCTCCCATGACCAACACGCCCAACTTCCAGTTTGACCGCGTGATTATGCCTATTCAGTTGTCGAACGCGAGCAACAGCAGCAACAGCGCAACGTTTAGCTTTAGCTTTGGCGTCTACACCCGGAACGAAAGTTCGATTTCGCTGCTGACTTCTACCAGTACCAGCCACAACTTCAGCGCGTCAGGGACGGTTGGCTCCTATAGTCTGTGGGGTGGTTTGCGTAACATGACCATTCCGTTTACTTCAACGTTTACACGCGGGGATTATTGGGTGGGCATCTGGAGCCGTACCACGACCGGCGGCGGCGCGGGTATGACCATCAATCAGATGTTGGCCTCACAACCGAACAGTAGTTACAGCGGCATTTACGGCGAAGCCAGTAACGCCACTATGCAACCCATTTTAGGGCAAGGGCGCTATAGCGTGAGCTTTAGTACCGCCATGCCGGATAGCATCGCCTTTAGCCAGATACAGGGCAATAGCTCTATATTGCAGCGCCCGCCGATGTTCTCCTTTGAAGCGGGCACCGTATGACGATTACGGGTTACGATTTCGGCGCACACAATGCCGCGTTGGAAACCGCAACCTCTCGCATTATCGAGGGGGCAACGTGGAAGCAGCAGCGGGTTATCGTCCTGTTACCCGCTGGCGCAACGATTTCCACGAAAGTGGCGTTAGCACATTGGAACCTCATCTTCCCGCCTAATCAGGGTGTGTATCGCCTGCTGTGTCAGGGGATGGAAGTAGGCGACGCTTACAATCAGGGGATTGAAGCGGTGCTTGCTCATTCTGATCTGTGCAAGTGGGAATACTTGCTGACCATTGAGCATGACAACGTGCCACCGCCGGACGGGGTACTGAAGCTCATCCGGGCAATGGATGAACACCCGGAATACGCCTGCATCGGCGGCTTGTACTGGACAAAGGGCGAGGGCGGCGTACCCCAAATTTGGGGGGACATCAAAGACCCGGTGGTGAACTTCCGCCCACAACCGCCACGACCGGGCGAAGTCGTCGAGTGCTACGGGACGGGCATGGGCTTCAACCTGTGGCGCTTATCCATGTTCAAGGATGAGAAGATCGAAAAGCCTTGGTTCAAAACCTTGAACGGTTTGGACGGGCAAGGGTTAGGCACGCAAGACCTCGCGTTCTGGTCGAAAGCTCGCAAGTACGGTTATCGCTGTGCGGTGGATTGCCGTGTGCCAGTCGGTCATTTTGACGTAAATACAGGGATGACGTGGTGAAACTAGACATCGGTTGCGGGACGCGCAAAAAAGACGGGTTCGTCGGCGTGGATAGCATCGCCTTTCCCGGTGTGGATGTGGTTGCTGATCTCAAAGAGCGTTGGCCTTTTGAGGATGGTAGCGTGGATGAAGTACACGCCTCCCACGTCATCGAACATTTCACCGGAACCGAGCGCGTGCATATCGTCAATGAGTTGTACCGCGTGATGAAACCGGGCGCAAAAGCAACGATTATCGTCCCGCACTGGGCATCGTGCCGCGCCTATGGCGACCCGACACATTGTTGGCCTCCGGTTTCCGAATTTTGGTTTTACTACCTCCGAAAAGAGTGGCGCGATACACAGGCACCGCATACCGACGCGGAAAATAATCCCACCGGGTTTAACTGCGATTTTGAAGCCACATGGGGTTATGGTACTCATCCGGACGTGTCTGTGCGCGCACAGGATTTCCAAGCCTTTGCTGTCCAATTCTACAAAGAGGCTGTGCAGGATATTCACGCGACCCTGACCCGCCGTTAAAAGGTTAACCGATGTTCCAGGGTAACGGGTTCCAGCAAGACGCTTTCCAAGCGCAGACGGATGGCGCGGTATCCGGTAGCGGCGGCGGCGATCCGGCACCGTTACCCCATTTAGGTCTGCTGCTTGCACCGAGCGCGGGCGGTACGGTCAACTTCACCGCTACCGTTAACGGTACCTCGTCCACCCCGGATACGGTATCCGCACTCGTAACCCGTCCGCTATCGGCGACGGTCAACGGGACTTCATCCACGCCGGATGTGGTGGCGTTACTCGTCAACCGTGCGTTGACTAGCACGGTCAACGGCACAAGCACCACACCCGATATTGTTTCCTTGTTGGTTGCGCGGGCTCTATCTGCCACTGTAAACGGTAGCAGTAGCACGCCCGATATAGTCTCTCTGTTAGTGGCGCGGGCGCTTACTGCAACGGTCAATGGCACGTCCTCAACACCCGATGTCGTTTCCCTGTTAGTGACCCGTGCATTATCCGCAACGGTCAATGGCACATCCACGACGCCGGATACCGTCGCCTTATTGGTTGCACGCGCTTTAACTGCAACGGTAGACGGTACCAGTAGCACACCGGACACGGTCGCCGCACTGGTGAGCCGTGCGCTTACGGCTACTGTGAACGGGACATCGGTTACACCGGACACGGTAAACCTCGCCATCACGGGCGCGATTGATTTCACGGCTACCGTGAATGGTACGTCGTCAACGCCCGATGTCGTGGCGATGACTGTTACCCGCCCGATGACGGCAACGGTCAATGGGACTTCGACCACGCCGGATACAGCGGCGTTACTCGTCAACCGCGTGCTTACCGCAACCGTCAACGGGTCGTCGAGTACACCCGATGCGGTTTCCTTGCTGGTAGCCCGTGCGCTGTCTGCGACCGTCAACGGCACATCAGTGACACCGGACACGGTGAACCTGAGCGTAAGCGGTGTCATCAGTTTCACTGCAACGGTGAACGGCACATCGACCACACCGGACACCGCTGCACTACTCGTTAACCGTGCGCTGAATGCAACGGTAACGGGTACTAGCAGCACACCGGATACGGTAGCGCTCAGGGTTGCCCGTGCGCTGTCAGCAGTGGTCAACGGTACGTCTACCACGCCCGACGGCGTTAGCTTACGCCTCTCGATTGCGCTGAATGCGACGGTCAACGGAACATCCGTTACACCGGATACCGTTAACCTGTTTACGGGCATCTTCGAGAACGCGCCTGATGTCATCGAGGCGGACGGCTGGCGCTGGACGATTACCGCAGACGGTGAACGGTACCGCATTGAGGGTGTGTACGAGTTGCCCGTGATAGAAGAGAACACACCCTGGTGGATAGACGCCAGACCGGAACGCAATACCATTCAGTAAAGGTGAGACATGGGAAGTCTAAGTAACTTCGGTGAAAACGCGCTGCTGAACCATCTGACGCGCAATAGTGCTTATACGCCCGTTGCCACCTTGTACCTGGCACTGGCGACCGCGAACCCGGATGAAACCGCAACCGGGGCAAGCATGAGCGAAGTCGCCAACAGTGGCGCGTATGCTCGGCAGGCGATTACCTTTGGCGCGGCGTCTAGTCGTCGGGTTACGCAATCCGGTACCGTGACGTTTACGCAAGCCACCGGATCATGGGGTACGGTCACACATTGGGCGATTGTGGACAGTGCCACTTATGGCGCGGGTAACGTGCTGGCCTACGGCGCGCTCGGTTCCTCGCGTTCGATTGTAAACGGGAATACGCCATCGGTAGCCGGTAGTGAGGTGTACGTGGAAATCACGGCCTCGAACGGTATCAGTAACTATGCCGCAAACGGCTTCCTTGATCGCATGTTCCGTAATCAGGCGTTCACGGTGTCCGCTACCTATGTGGCACTGTGTACCGCCGCACCCACTGATAGCAGCACGGGTAGCACGATTACTGAGCCATCGGGTAACAACTATTCACGCTTGCTGATTAACGCGAACGGCGGCGGTGCTCCGGCATGGGGCGCGGTATCCGGCGGTAGCGTATCGCTCTCGGCTGCGACGTTCCCAACGCCGTCCGGTTCATGGGGCACGATTTCACATCACGCGGTCACGGATGCCTCGACAACGGGTAACGTGTTGTGGTACGGGGCGCAGGCCACGTCTAACGCGGTTGCGGCAAGCGATACCGTTACGCAGGCATTCACCATTACACAGTCGTAATCATGACGAATAACATTGTCAACTTCTACGCGGGCGAAATCAAGCCGATAGACTTCCTATTTGCGAAGAAACTCCGCCCCGGTCAAACCATCAGCTCTTGCACCTTCATCGTGGAAAGCCCGGCAACGCACGTTACCGGGTCAACCGTGATCGACGGTACCGGAACCATCGTGCAAGCGCGTTTCGATGTGCCTAGCGGTACCGCAGCGGGTACCCGTTGCACCGTGACCGCGGTTGCCGTTTGCGTGAACCCGACGGCGGCGGATTTCCGCTTACCCGGCGTCATCGTGGTTGCGCCGTTGCCGGAATAACTACACGACACTACACAGTAATAAAAATGGCACGCCTAACCGACGACGCATACATTCAAGCTATCTGGAATAACGATGGCAACATATCCCGCACTGCCGCCGATCTAGGCGTTACGCGCCGCGCTGTCTATGACCGCGCTAAAGCATCCACTAAGGTTCAAGAGGCTTTAGAGGATGCACGCGAGAACATGCTAGATGAAGCCGAAAGCGCGTTATTAAAAGCGGTGAAGTCGGGTGAAGGTTGGGCGGTCTGTTTCGCGCTTAAGACCGTCGGCAAGTCTCGCGGGTACGTCGAACGCACTGAACATAAGATTATGGATGTGAGCAAGCTTTCAGATGATGAACTCCGCGCCATCGTTGAAAGCTAAGGCGGCTGCCGAACTCGAATTGCGCCGCCGTCGGCAACAGGAAACCACACCGCTAACCGTTACCGACCTGCGTATCCTTGATAAGCGGCAACAGCTTATCCCGTTGACGCTCAACCGGGCGCAAGCGGATTTCATCGCAAACCGTACCGGACGCGATTTGATCCTGAAAGCGCGGCAACTCGGCTTCAGTACCGTGATACAGGCTGACATCTTCACAAGCGCGGTGAACACAACCGTAAGCGCGGGCGTGCTTGCCCACGACGATGACACCACGCAAAAGCTACGGCGGATGCAACAGCGGTACTACGATACGCTACCGGATAACCGGAAGCCCGTGCGCTCCATCGATAACGCCACGGAAGCGCGGTATCCGACCACGCAATCCGTTATCCACATCGGGACAGCTGGCAGTCGGCAAAAGGGACGCGGCGGTACCTATAATCGCATTCACGGTTCTGAAGTGGCGTTTTGGACTGATGCACGCGCAATCATGGCCGGTTTGATGCAGGGCGTACCGCACGGCTTTGGGCGTATCGAACTGGAAAGCACACCCAACGGCGCTCAGGGTTGGTTCTATGAGCAGTGTATGGCGGCGCTGTCGGGTAACTCTGGTTGGAAGTTGCACTTCTACGCCTGGTGGTGGGATGACGATTACCGTTTACCCGTCACCGCCGAACTCCGGTACACCGAAGACGAGGCAGCGTTGGTTGCGCGGCATGGGTTAGCGCCTGAACAGATTGCATGGCGACGGGCAAAGATTGCCGAACTAGGCGACCTGTTCCCGCAGGAGTACCCGGAAGACCCGCGCACCTGCTTCCTGACATCGGGTAACGGGTACTTCGGCAACATCGAAGGCGTGTTTACCGCGCCGTTGTACGCCGAACCGATACCGGGTCATCGCTACGTCGGTGGCCTCGATTTCGCGCAATCGAGTGATTACACCGCACTCGTCATCATTGATGCAGACACTTATGAAATGGTGGACTGCCTGCACATTAACCGCGTCGAATGGCAAGAGATACGTACCCGCATCGCTCACACCGCGCACAAGTGGAATGCACCTGTGATCGGTGAGAGCAACAGTATGGGGTATACGAATATCGAACTCTTGCAAGCGGGCGAATACTCGGCAACGGGTGAACGCCTGTACGACGGTATTGAACTGTACGCCTTTAATACGAATGAGCGCACGAAACCGATGATTATTCAGGGTCTAAAGCACGGCTTGCACAACGGCGGTCTGAAGCTTCAGGCCTTGCCCGCTATGCAGCACGAAATGCGCTCGTACATCTCGAAACAGCAGGCCAATGGTAAATGGGTCTACGAAGCGGGTAGCGGCGCACATGACGACCTCGTAATGGCTACCGCGCTGGCGTGGTATCACGTCGCAAAGGGTTAACCCGTGAGTATCGTTTCCAACGCCCTCAACCTATTCCGTCGGCAACCGCGCCGCGATACCCGCAAGCCGCTATCGACTGAGCCATCGGTGTATATGTTCGATGGCAAGATGGTCTATCAGGTGTCGGGCAAGAACGGCGGCGCGTATTCGGGGTTACTGCCGACCGCGCTACAGCATCAGCAGCGGCAAAAGTGGGGGCAGGACAAACAATCCTACGCGATGGCGGCGGCAACCAACGCTTACGTCGCAAACGCCGTCAACCTGATTACGAATGACGTAACCTCGATCCCCTACGGCGTATGGGATAACGCAACCGACACGGAAGCGGAAAACCACCCGTTTATGCTGGCGATGAAAGACAATCGCAAGCAACGTCAGCAGAACTTGTTACAGTACCTTATGCGCTCTTACCTCATCTTCGGTGAAGCGTATGTACTGCCACTCAAGAATGGCTATGGATACCATACCGGGGTACAGGCACTTAACCCGTTAGCGTTGGAACCGTTCGTGAGCAACGGGCAAATCGTCCGCTTCGATTACTATGGCGACCGCGCAAACGTTAACTACCGCCCGCACGAAATCGGTTACTGGCGTAAAGAGAATGTCCTTGATGACTTGCGCGGGTTATCGCCGCTGGCATCGGCAATGGACGATGTCAACATCTACCGCGAAATCCAACGGTACACGTTGGAACAATTCCTACGCGACCTCAAGCTATCCGGTATCCTGACCGGACGCGGCGATGTCCCGGTTACGAAAACCGAACTCGATAAAGCCCTTGAGCAACTGAAGGAAGATGCTAAGGGGCGATGGATTGCGATTAACAGCGCACTCGAATTCACGCAAGTGCAGCAGGAATTCGACGCCAGCGCAACCAACGTTAGCGAAGACCTGCGGAAGTCGATTGCGGTTGCACTCGGTATCCCGCACTCGATAGCAGGGAGTTGGGACAGCGCCACGTACCAAAGCGCACCGGAACAGCGTAAGTTCTACTTACAGTCAGTCGTCGGGCGCTACTGCGAAGAAATGGCGACCTGGTTAACCGATGTCGTGCTTCCGTTCTACGGTCTCGGTAACTACGAATTCTATTTCGATATCGAAACCGCGATTGCACCGCTTGAGGATCAGCAATCGAAAGCGAACCTTGCTACACAGGTGTTTCAGGCAGGCGGCATTAGCCTAAATGAATACCGTAGCACATTGGGGCATTCCATCATTCAGGGTGGTGATTACCTCATCCAAAAAGATCAGCGCGTACCGTTGACCGTGCTACCCGATGGCACATACGCGATGGCGGAACCCATGCAAGCGCCTGCGCCCGTTGCCCCGACTACGCCGGAAGCGGTGGCACCCGCAACCGCTGCGTTACCCGCGCCTACGCCGATTGTCGGCAAGGATGCATGGGTAGGCTTGTCGCTAGGTAATCATCCTGACCTGATTATGGAGCAACGCAAGCTACAAGGCTCTATGGCAGATCAGGAAGTGAAATGGAATGCGCCTGATGAATTCCATGTAACCTTGCTGTATGTGCCGTTAGCAACCGATGACGCGATAGCCGCGTTTAAGACTGCGTTGTTGGAAGTCGAAGTACCCGAACTGCAATTAAAACTTGGCACACTTGGCACATTCGATAACGCAACCGCTGAATACCCGTTGCGCTTCCTGATACGTTCTAACGCAGACCTGAAAGCGTTACAGGAAGAACTCTACGATTTGGCGATTGCAAGCGGGTTGCGCCCATCGACATTCACGGAACCCGATAACTACAAAGCACACGTTACGGTAGGGTATGGCAAGCAGAAGCTCCGAATGCCACCGTATACCAGCAAGTACCGCGTCAAGCCAACCGAACTACGGTACATGGCAGATAAGACGCTTGTACATAGCTGCCCGTGTGGAACGCCCGTAACCGCGTCTCCCATCGTCAAGGCGCTGTCAGAACTGCCCGCTGCGGATGCACCTAGCGTCAACCTGCTAGAAACGCCGCATGAGCCGTTTAACCCGCTTGCCGAACTCAAGGCGTGGTTAAAGAAGGTCGAAAACAAGGGTTATAAATCGGCTACCCCGTTCACCGCTTACCAGATACCCGCAGCCATCGCAGACGATCTACGGTCAGCACTCGCGGAAACAGGCGACGACAAGGACGCAATTAAGGCGGTATTCGCTAACGCGGAAACGTTGTTAGCGGCGAAAGCAATCCAGGCAACGCGGTTAGACTTCGAGAATGCGCTAGAGGACTTGCTTGCCGAAATCATGGCGGGCGGGATTACCAAGAGCCGCGCCCGTGTAGCATTCATGAACCTGATTGACGTACACGGTAACAAGGCAGCGCGGGACGGGTTCGCCGATGGCGGGGTAGACGCGGAACCGGACGCCGATGAGCAAGCGGAGATTGACACGCTGATACGCGAACAACGGCAGTACGTGAATAGTCTGCTGAGTATGTTGTACAGCGATGAGGATAGCATCACGGCAGCGATGGCAGAACAGAAGCCATCCATGTGGTTTAACAAGTCGATCTATCCGATCTACACGCTGGCGCTAGGGTTAGCCGATAAGAACGGCATGTATGAATGGGTGTACGGCGCAACCGAACACTGTGACGACTGCCAACGGTTAAACGGGCAACGGCACCGCATGAAAGACTGGACGCGCCGCCGCCTGCTGCCGAAAGCGGACACCCTCGAATGCAAGGGTTTCAACTGCAAATGCAATCTCGTGCGGTCTACGGGAAAAGCACAGGGGCGCTTCTAGTGGACAACCTGACTATTGAGCAGATGCATTTACGTGATGTCGTCGCTATCGCGCAAGCGTTGAAAGCGATTACCGTAACCGAAACGCAGGCGGAAACCGACAACCGCCTGCAATACTGCGTAACCGCGTTTCAGTTGATGAAGTGGGCAACGCGCCCGAAAACAGGCAACGCCGACCGCGCCGCTTACCGCAAGGCGCTTGACCAACATTGGCAAGCGGGGCGCAAGCTCATTCAGCGTTACACCAAACAGTAGAGGCATAACTTATGGAACACGCGCTAAAGGCGCTCGGCGAAGGCCGGGTTGCAGGATACCTCGTGTACTTCGGCAGCCCGGAAGCACGCGACCTACACGGCGAATACTTCACCCCGGAAACTGAGTATCACCTTGATTGGTATGACCGCCGCCCGGCGCTCTACCATCACGGCCTCGATAAAACCGTCAAGGCGCAACCCGTCGGCCTGATTACATCGGTTACGAAAAACGATGTCGGCTTGTGGGCAGAGGCGCAACTTGCCATGCACAACGAATACGCGCAATCGGTTTACGAGATGGTTGAAAAAGGCGCGTTAGGGTGGTCTAGCGGTTCAATCCCGCACATTGTCAAGGTGGACAACGATGGGCGCATTCTTGAGTGGCCTATCGTGGAAGGCAGCCTGACACCCACTCCGGCAGAACCACGCGGTACATGGATTACCGCCAAACACTATAGCGAACCTACCGAGTTAGCGACCGCTTACAAGTCGCTTGACTTGGATGTATCTCGGTTCATCCCCGCCGACGCGGAAACGGCTAAAGAGGCAGCGCCTATAGAGCCAACACCCGCAAGCGCGGTTATCGACAACTCACCTACTACGCAGGAGACAAAAATGGACTTGCAACAGATGGTGAGTGACATTCTGAACCGCCTTGCCCAGGCTGGCGCGATCAGTGTCACTCCCGAAGAACTGGCTGCAATGGCGCAGCAGTTGGTCACTGAAATGACCCCCGCCGCCAGCGCACCCGAAGCCGCCGCTAACCCGGCACCCGTACTCGCAGCCGTTGCCAGCAAGGCCGCGGTTATGCTGAAAGAACACACGGACAAAATCGCCGCTGCGAAAGCCGCTTATGAGGCACTGGTGAACAGCGCCGTCGAAGCCGCGAAAGCCGCCGCCCCGGCGACCCAGCAGGCTCCCGCATTCACTGGAGGTATCGCACTCTTGAACGGTAACGCACAGAAGGCGCGTGTTGAAAACGTGCAGGATCGCCGCTTTGACCACCTGAACGCCGCCGAAATGGCGCTCGGTCATCAGATTTTGAGCAAGCTTGGCAAGCCCGTCAGCGAAGATTACCTGAAGGCGATGGCTTACAAGACCGCCCAGCAGGTCGAACGCGGCGATGCGGCTGCTAACGACTTGGCTGTGAAGTCACAGCTTCCCGCCATCAAGGCGAACGAAGTCATGCAGGTTGACCTTGCAAACTTCGGTTCACAGTATGCCGTCACCTACTTCAGCACTGACGTGTGGGAAACCGTTCGTCAGGCAACCAACGTCTATGACCGTATGTCTGCACTCGGCATGGATGTGAAGGAAGTGCCGGACGGTAACAAGTCGGAAACCATCCCGCTGGAAGGCGCGGACATGGTGTTCTATAACGCCGCTGGCGCTGCGGATACCGATACCTCTAGTCACGACTTGACCCCCACCTATAGCTCAAGCCGTATCGGCACGGGCAACAAGGAAGTCACGTTAGCTCGGTTGTCGGCGCGTACTTACTGGCAGCAGGAACTTGACCAGGATAGCATCGTTAATCTGCTTCAGGAAGCCAACCGCAAGGTTCGCGTGGTCGGCGCGGAAACGCTCGAAAACGTCATCATCAACGGTGATACCGTGATGACCGCTAACACCAACCTGAACTTGATTGATGGTACCCCGGCGGCGGCTCCTAACAAGCCTGCTTACACGCTGTTTGATGGTCTGGCGAAACTGCCGATTATCACCAACACCGCCAACTTGTACAACGCGGCCAACACCCTGACTGAAGCGGTGTACCTGAACCTGATGCCATTGCTTGGCACTGATGGACGATTTGCGGCCGACCCTGACAAAATCATGTACATCATTGATAACAGCACCTACTTTGCCAGCCTCAATCTGGCAGTGCTGCGTACTGAGGATGTATTCCCCAGCGCTACGATTGTAGAGGGCGTTCTGTGCCGCATTTGGGGCGTAGAAGTTCTGCGCTCGGCTCAGTTCGGTCGTGCTCAGGCAGCGGGTACGGTTTCCGCTACCCCCGGCAACAACACCCTCGGTCGTATCCTGTTGGTTCGCCCGGATCAGTGGGCGTTCCGCTGGAAGCGCCAGTTGGAAATCTACACCGACTTTGATCCGAAGTCGTACACCACCTGGTTTACCGCCCACATGCGCTGCGGCATGGCCTTCCGTGACAACGAAGCGGCTGCGGCTGCCCGTAACGTCAACGTCACCATTGCCTAAGCCTAACTAACGTGGGGCGGGTAACTGCCCCACAGGAGATACACAATGGCACCTCTCTATAATCTAAAATCAGGGCAAACCGGGTCACACAAGGAAGTGGTTGAACTTGAAGCCGCTTCCGGCGCTATCGGCATCAAGTCGGGCGTTGCGGTCATCACCGCTTCCTCGGCTGCTGCGTTGACGCTGGCGGCTCCGCTGGCGGGCGTGGATGACGGTTCCGTGTTGACGATCGTCAGCACGACCGCGCAAGCGCATACCGTCACCAACGCCTCTCCCGGCTTCAATGGCGCGGGTACTAGCGGCGACGTGGCGACCTTTGGCGCGGCTATCGGTAACGCGATGCAGGTCGTCGCGTATAACGGCAACTGGTACACGATTGCTCTGCGTAACGTGACACTGGCGTAAGGGACGTACTCATGGCCTCCCTAATCGTTCATAAAACCTACATCGGGGCTGACACGTTTGGTAATCCAATTGAACCCGGAACCTACGAAGTAGACCATGCTCATCTGTATGGCCTTGCTGCGTATCTGGTTGAAATCGGGTACGCCGAACTCGTGGAAAGCGTCGAACCTGAGGACGTGCAAGCGCCTGCGAAAAGCAAGCGTAAAGGCGGGTAAACCGTGAAACTTGAATTCATCGGCACTCGCACAAAAGACTTTACCGTAGACTTCCCCGTCTCTGGCGGGGGAGTACTCGTCAACATCGGGCAACCGATAGAGGTACCAGAAGCCGACGGCGCGGCATTGATTGCGCGTGATCCGGCACTCTGGCGACCGATTGAGGAAGCAGAACCCGCGCCGAAGCGGAAAGCAGCAAAGGGCGAATAATGGCACGGGCAAGCGCGGATCAATACCACCTGTTAGACCGCTGGCGGGCTGTCATGCTTGAAAGCGTATGGCGCTTTAACCAGCTTATCGACGACAACACCAGCCGCGAACCGAACGCGGGCAAACACATTCCTTACATCCAACGGGATAGGGACGCGATTGCCGACGCGCTAACGAACGCGGTGAACGGGGTATGGCCTTATCTCGGCTATCCCCCGGTGCCAACGTGGGTAGGCCCGGTTACGCTGGCGGTCAATCGTGATGCGTCGTGGAAGCAACAGACGTTCAACCTGCCCGATGGCTTCATACACGCTATCGGCAAGCGGGCGACCGCGTTGGTTGATGATAACGTCACTGTGACCTACACCGATAGCGACGATGACGGGATACTTGACCGCGCTACCATAGAGTTTACGCTCACAGGCGGAGACACGGCACTAAACGAACAGGAGTTCGTAGCGTGTTTCCGCACCGTTGACGGCGCACTGACAGCGGGCAATCTGGACTGGACGATTTACCCGCTAACCATCACCCGTAGCAGCAATACCGTTACCATGACAGGCCACCGCGCCGTGTTCACCCACCCGAACGTGTGGGCGCAAGAGTACGTCGATAACACGTATGGCGCAATCGAGAAACCACAGCAAGCGAAGTCAGCAGGCACCGCAACCGATGCCTCGGATTACGTGAATGCGGTAGACATCTATCGTGTATACGCCGATGCCACGAGCGCGGTGCAGTTGATCTCGTTTGACCCGGTAGCGGGGCAGGTCATCACCAACGCCAGCGCCGCCGTCATGGATTACGAATACGGGTTAGTTCGACTGTATACCGCAAGCGGGCAAACGGAACCGACGACCACGCCGCACTCAGTACGCCTCTGGTACAAGGCGGGGTTATCGGCAACGGATGCCCGATACGCATCACTTGAGAGTGTCATCTGCCGTTACGCAAACGTCCTCATGCCGCAAACGCCGTCCCTGTGGGATCGGTCTATGCAAATGTGGGACATGGATAGAGAAGCGTCAACGGAAGTGATGACAGCCGACGCGCAGAACCCACCCCCGTTCGGTATCACCCGCGCAGGTATCCACCTCTGGAGAACCATCAAACCGGAAACGGTGCGCCTGGTGACGAAAGCGAAGATCGTACCCCAGCGATGAGTAACAACCGTTTTGTTTCCGCCGCCCGACAACGGATAGCGGAAACGGATCGCAAGTTCCGGGCGGAACTGTTGCGAGAGTTTAGCGCGATCGGCGACCGCCAAATGAAACGCTATGAAGGCGTGGTCGATAACTGGACGTATAAACCGGACTTTGTAACGGTCGTGCGGATCACGCGCAACGGGGTAGAGCTTCGCATCGATGCCACTGGGCCGAACGCGAAGTACTGGGTATGGGTGGACAAGGGAACGAAGCCACACATTATCCAAGCGCGAAACGGTGGCAAGCTCACGTTTCAGACAGGTCATCAACCGAAAACAGTACCCGGCGGATACGGCGGTATCAGCGGGTACACGGGCGGGTGGGTGAGTACCGATGTCGTCAACCATCCCGGCACCGAGGCGCGTAACTTCGGTCAGGACTTTGAGCGACAGTTTAGACAAGAGCGCCGCCGCGCCATCACAAACGCATTTCGGCGCGCACAGCGCCGCTAGGAGAGAATGCAGTGCCTACTCCATTTCAAAGCCTTAAGCGCGTCGTGTTCGCTCAAAGCGGCACGACTGGCGCAGGCGCTCCAATTCTTTTGGAGAACGAAGACAATCTAAACGCGATTATCATGGGCACCCCGTCGGGCGGTGAAATCACAACCACCCCGATTGGCGCTCGTGACGTTCGCACCAATCGGATGCGAATTGTCGGTATGGCACGAACGGGTTTGCCCGGCGTGTTCAAAATCCCTTTGACATTTCGCAAATCAACCAATCGCAAGCTGACTGCGCTTGAAGGAATGAAAACCATCGGCGTAGCGTTTGTGGATGGCGAGTTGTCAAACTGGGCGCAGAACTACCGCTTTATCTGGATGTACGGCGGGTGCCGTTCCGATCAGGAAATCGGTAGCTTTAGCAAGGGCTTAGTCAACAATATCGACGGTAGCGAAGACGGCAGCACTGACATTCAGTACCCCGCCAATCAAACTGGTATGTGGTTTATTGAAGGTCTGAAGCTGCTGCGCTCGCGCATCCTTTCCGCTACCGGGTTGGCGGTTAACGATGCGGTTCTATGCTCATTCCCGATAGACGCGGGCGAAGTCGCAGGCGTTAACACCAATCGGGATGGCAGCGAAGAATGGGCAGCGATTAGCGTGGCCGATGGTTCCAACCTGAGCCATCTGTATTGGTCAATCGATGGCGGCGCAACGATGACCGATACCACGCTGACCGGGTTCACCAACTTCATCGGCAGCGGGATCACCAAGTGCGGCGATAACCTGATTGTCTCCGGTACCAGCACGGGCGGCGGTACGCTCTACATGAGTTGGTCGCAGTTTAAGGCCGGGACGGTTACGAACTTCACCCGTTCCAACCTGTCCGCCGGAACCGTCGTTAATGCGGTACGCGCCATCAATGACACCACTGCGATTGCTTGCGGTACCAGCGGCAACGCGTGGATCAGCAACGATAACGGCGTTACTTGGACGGCGTTTACGTCGGGTACTGCAAACTCGCTCACTGATATTGCGGTCGCGTCGGATACGTTGCAATGGTTGGGCGGCGCGTCGGGCACCCTCATTCGTCGGCGCAACGGTGTCTGCGATACCGTGACTGTGAGCGGACTGAGCACCACCGCGATTAACTCGCTGGCAGTGCCACCCGGCACCGAACGTCAGGATGAGTTGTTTGTGGGTAGCGCGGGCGGCGTCCTGTATGCCACTGCCAACGGGCTTGCACAATCGCCTACATGGACAACTCCGACCATCCCCGACGGCGGCACGGGCGCGATTGACGCGCTTGCTTTCGCCGGGCGTGATGGCGCGTTCTTGTACATTGTCCAGACCAATGGCAGCACGCAATCACGTATCCTGCGTGACATCTTTGGCGGACGCGGCGGTTCTAACTCGATTGAAATTGTCGGTAGCTACACCAGCCCGGCAAACTCGTCAATCAACGCCATCATCACTAACGAATACTTGCCTAATACGGCATATGCGTTCGGTGACGCCAACTCATCCAACCGCTACATCGAAAAAATCCAGCCGTAGTCTTAACAGGGGTGGTCGCAAGGCCACCCCGCTTACAGGATACCCATGCTTACAGAAACCGCTTACGCTGTCCCGCTTTCGTCGGGTGTCACCGCGCTTGTACAACCGTTATCGGTGTATGAAATCATGCTCATGAAAGCGCGTGCAAAAGACTTATTTCCTGACCCGGCAAAGCGGGATTACCAGTCGTTAGTCGAAGGCACAACCGATATTTACGACTGGAACAAAGAACAAATGCAGGCGTTTGCACAAGCGGAGGCGCAAGCCGCCCGCCAGCGCCAGCGGTGGCTAGAAGATTACATCTGCATTCGCGCAATCGTGGGCGCGGAAATTGACCGGGAACCGCTCCAGCAATCGGCAGTCGTCGCTTACTTTGCCGACGATTTGCTGGTAGCGCGGGAACGGCTCGGCGACAAGTTGCCCGCCGACGATTGGGAAGCGGTGCTGATGCTATTCCTCATCCGTTCCGCGAAAGACATTGCCGCCATTGAACAGTACGCGATTACGGCGGCGCTGAAACCGCTGGCCTCGTCAGAGGTCGAGGCGGTCATGCGCTCCTTTCGGCGCGACGTATGGCGGCGCGAACGTGGTCAACATTTTGACGAACAAAAGCCACCCGGCATTTCACGACCGCCCGCCGATACCCAAAACGGAATGGGACGCGACGTTGGACGAACTGGACGCGCTCATCGAGGCTGGCTTGGGTGGCTTGCCTTCAGTGCCTTATGCACAGCGCTTGCTGGTGTACTCGCGTCATGTGGTTAAGCGCGGGTTGGAACTTATGCAGCAGTACGACATGAACAAATGGCGTGAGGCCGAAGCGAAACGTAAATGAGCCAACAATCCCGCCCGCAAGTAGAGCGCGTCATCCTCGAATACGAAGCGCGTACAGGTGCCGCGTTATCGGACATCGAACGCATTGACGATGCCGCCGAAAACTTGGAAGCGCGTATCGAACGCCTATCCCGGCAGGATGTCAGCATTGAGGCCGACGTATCCATCAATAGCAGCGTCCTCAATGATTTAGAGGCGTTGAATAGCGCTACCTACACGCCAGAGATTGACCCGACGATTGACGACGCGCCGATCAAGGCGGTTACGGATTTAGATAGCGAAGTCGTTACCCCGGAAGTCGATACACAGGAAACGACAGAAGGCAAGGCGGTACTCGATAGACTGGATGAAATCCGCAACCTACAAGTTATTGACCTTGCGCTAAACATCGGCGGACAAGGTGCCACGCTGCTTCAGAACGTGGTCGGGTTGATCGGTGAAAGCGAAGCCGCCGCCGCCCGTTTAACCGCGCAAATCGGTCAGGACTTACCCGACGCTGAACAGCGCATTAATGACATTTTTGCCGCTACCGGGGCAGCGCGTGAGGACGTCGCCGGGGCGCTCGCAGCAGGCGTACAACTTGGCATAGACCCCGCTGATTTAGATCAGGCGGTTATCGCCGCGCAAAACCTCTCTACTGTTTTCGGTGGCGATATTACCGAGAACCTCCGCACGGCTCAACAGCTTGTCAAAACCGGGTTAGTCCCTGACATTCAAGGCGCGTTTGATCTACTCACAGCGGGTAATCAAGAGGGGTTAAACGTAGATGGTAGCCTGTTCGGTACGCTTACCGAATACGCTTCCACTATTCGGCAAGCGGGGTTAGATGGTAGTGAAGCGCTCGGCCTCATTCAATCCGGTTTAGCCGCTGGTTTTGACAACGCCGACCGCGTACTGGACGCGGTGCGAGAATTCGGTATCCGCGCAAACGATACCGGGGACGCAAACGCGCAAGCGGCACTCGATACGCTAGGCTTGCCGACACCGGATGAGGCACGGACAAGCGGCGGTGAAACCGGGGCAGCTTACCTGCAAAGTGTCATTGACGCTATACAGGCAGCGCCAGCCGATCAGCAACGCAGTTTGACAACCGCGTTATTCGGTACACAAGCGGAAGATTTTGGCGTCGATACGCTGCTATCCCTTGACCCGGTTAACGAATTCTTTGACACCATTGAAGGACGCGCAGAAGAAGCTAGTACCGCGTTTAATGACACGCTAGGCGCAACGGTAGCAACGTTCTTCCGTGAAGCGCAAGTTAGCATTGAGAACTTTCTTAATAACAGCACGTTCCGGCAAACACTAGATGATTTCAAAGCGAACCTACAAGGCACGTTAGACGCCTTGCAATCGGGTGAAAGCTTACCCGATGCCATTGAAATTGGGTTCCGTATTCCCGGTTTCAGTGACCAGGTAGACCGCATTCAGTCTGCGATTGGTAACTTCGTTATCTCGCTCCTCGAAATGATTAGCAACGTGCAATCGTTTTTGGGTAAAGATAACAGTGGCACACAAGCGGAGATTGCACGGTTAGCGGGTGGTCAACTCGCGTTCGACATCCAGAACGCGGCACCGGAAGAAATCGGCGCGTTAGTGCGAACCGCTATGGAGCGCGGGGTATCTGAAGCGGACATCGGAACGCTTATCGGAACTGCGATTGATGAGCAACTTGCACTTGGTAATGTGGGCGCGGCTCAGGATATAGCATCGGGCGCGGGTGCTGGAAGTTCGACGTTATCCACCTTCTTTGGCGGCGTGATGACCAATCAAACAACGGTCACACAAGGACTAGATGAAACGTTCGAACAGTTTCAGGCGCGATTGGATGCCATGCGTCTACAGTTGGAACAATCCGGTTTTGCTGTTGATATTCAAGCCAACCCTAGCATCGTGCTGGATGGCTATGAAGAAAAGTTAGGAGCAGCAGCCGACGAACTCCGTGCCCAATTTGATGATGCGTTTAATGAAGGCAATCTGACCGAAGCCTTGACCATTGCCGAACAGTTGGGCGACCCGGCTGTTTTAGAGCAAGTGCAATTCTACGCAACACAAATGCGGGATGAGTTCAACGCGGCACTAGCAGAGGGTAATACCGACGCGGCACTAGACGCGGCGCAATACCTGCCCGATGACGCGGAATTGCAAGCGGCTGCACAAGCGAACGCAAGCGCGTTTACAACTGCATTCAATGACGCGCTATCCACAGGTGACACGACCACTGCAACCGCGATTGCGAACCTGCTAGGCGATGAAACGTTACTCCAGCAGATCGACGATTACCGCACCAAAATAAGCGAAGTCAAGGACGGCTTCGATGATTTCACCGCCGCCACTGAAGGCGTATCTACCACCGTTACCGGAGTAACGGCTGACATCGCCTCGATTGCTGATAGCAGCGAAGCCATGAAAGATGGCTTGTCAGAACACGCTAGCGCAGCAGGCGCGGCGATGACCGCCATGAGCGATGAAGTGGAGATGGCGGTACGTGGCAACTCGATTGTCCCTGACATCGAAAGCATCTTGACCGCCGCTGAGGAAAACCTGCCGGAAGCGGGCAGCTATGCCAAGATGTTCGCTACCGACTTGCAAGCACTCGACCGCATCGGAACCGCCGCCATGCTGCGCTTACGTGGCGAAATCGCGGCAACCGCCGCCGCCGCCGCAAGCCTGATTGCCACGCTTTCGGGTGTCCCGTCGTCGGTTGGCGGGGGCGGTGGGAATACAACCATCAACGTCAATAACAACGTCACGAATAACAGCGCTGCTGCCGCTGCTGCCTCGCAAGCGGATACCGATAGCGTATTCAGAGGGAACCCGTACTAATGACTAGCGCCTATTACACCCATAGCCGCCTCCGCCTGATACACGGTTTACCCGCGATCAGCGGTGACACGAACACGAACGAAAGCGTCAAGCGCACGGTGGACTTACTGAGCGCGGGCGGGTTCAATCTCGCAACCGATTTCGGCGCATGGGTGCCGCGATTGGGAGCGCTGGCTGGCGGAGGTAACTACCTGCAACTCGGCGGCGCACAGGGGGAAGTGCTCCAGGAAAGCAACTACGAACGGGTCACCGAAACGTTTACGCTAACCGTGAATACTGGCAACCCGCTAGACCGCTTGCGCCTTGAGAACGAACTGCTGTACATGAAACACCAAGCGGAAGCATTTTGGGAGCAGGACGGCAACCTAGACCCGGTGTATATCGAATGGGGCGTGGTCGGGCAGACGGGCATTGCCAGCGCTCCCATTTACCAGTATGCACACGTCTACTCCCTCGATTTCGCGTGGTCGAATGCGGTACCGCAAACGGTGACGCTGACGGTTGTGCGCCGCCCGGATTGGTGGCCGATACCGCCGGGAGCCAACCCGCAATACTGGACAAAGTATTTCGAGAGTGTAACGCCGTCAACTAGTAACATGAGTGTCGCCGCAACGGGTAGTGACATTCATGTAGCACATTCTACTTCTGTTCACTTTCAGACCGCCGCGTCTCCGGCTTATACATCCTATATTGATATACCAGCTACGTCGGTGCCGGGGAATTTACCCGCGTTAACCACGATTACGGTTGCATTGGAATCGCAAGGCGGCGGCACCAATGCAGCGCCGAATACGGTTGTCATCGGGCGGTATACCAAGCCGACGACGTTTAATAATAGCGGCACTGCCTTCAGCCCACTTGCCACGTTGCCATGCTCAATCATGACGATGGGTACGGATGCAACCAGTGTTGCCGATACGACCGCTGTAGGTGGTAATGCGTTAAATATCTCTTTCGCTACGGCAACGTTGCAATTAAGAGGATCAATTAACGCAACCAACATCACGGGCGGCAGTCTCAATCAGACGTTGGTTCCGGGCAAGTATCTCATCTTTGCCCGCGTGAAACCGCAAGCGGTTACGAGTACGTTCCAGGTACAACTTGCGTTACGGGTGGTTGGCGCAACGCTTCCGTTCAGCACGGGCGAACTGATGAACGTTCCCGCCATGACGGTCAACGATTTCGACTGGAACGTCATCAACATGGGAGAGTTTACGGTACCGGGCGAAATCGCAGCGTTAGATGGTACCGGGTTAGACCCGACCGCAACTGAAGTGTTGATTTACGCATCTCGAAGCGGCGGCGCGTCTGCGTTGCGTATATCGGACTTGATGTTCATCCCGACGGACGAAGCCGCCGTACTGATGAAATCACGCGACCCACTGTCTGTTGTGGGTAATAGCTCCCTCATTATTGACAACACCGGCTACCTGAAACGGGCGCAGCCTGACGATTACGCCATCCGGCAAACGGGCGGCACGGGTAACGAGCCGCTTGAATTCACGGGTGCCACGATTACGCTGCGTCCTCGCGTGAATAACCGCTTGTACATCTTCGCGTACCAGAACGCCGAAAGCGGAACCCCGGTTAGCACACGAACCTATGTCACGTATACGCCATCTAGCGCCCGCCTCGAAGTCGGCGTCAACATCATCCCCCGTTGGCTAGGATTGCGGGATACCTAATGCGCCACACGATTAACATCTACCAGCGACCCGCGCAAGGAAACAACTTCCTGAAGCGGCATATCGCGCTCAGTTATCGCCATCGCATTAGCGCGAATGGGTGGTATGACACCGCAACCTGTGACATCGTGCCGGATAGCTCACAGTACAACGTGTTACTTGACGACTACATCGGGGCGCGGGTTGCGGTATTCGGAAGCGATCCCACGCGGCCGATTTGGGAAGGCATCGTTAACCGCGTATCCTACACGCAAAACGGTGTCATGTTTACCAACTCGCTTGACAGTATGTGGAATGCGGTCTATCTACAATACGACCTCTCCACAGGTGTCACGTACACCGCCGCCGCGTCTACCAATACGAACTCGATAACCAAGTTTGGGCGCAAGGGCGCGGTCATCAATGTGGGTAATCACTCCGGTACCACGTCGTTAGCGGAAACGCAATCGACGCTGGCGACCGCCAGCGGGTGGCCTCAGAAGTCGATGGTTGCCGCGCCTGGGCAGGCGAATTCTCCGCTACGTCTTGAGATGATCGGTTTCTATCAAACGCTCGGCTGGTCAATCGCAACCAACAACTCAGCAACCGCGATTGCACTGGATAGCGCCTTGCGCGGGCTGGTAGTTGTGACGAATACGCAGTCAAATGTCTGGTACAACAACACCGCCAGCGATTACGGTGCGATCATCGCTAACGCGGTGACGATTGCACCCGCAAGTTTCTACACGCTCACAGTATTGGAAGCTATCCGCAAGATTGTCGAAGTGGGAGACGGCGCTAACCGTTGGGTATTCGGTATCGAACCGACCGACGTTAACCTGAGGACGCGCCGCCTGTACTACCGTCAATCAAATTACACCATTCGCTATACCGCCCGCGTCCGTGATGGCTTGCGTATCCGTGACCTCTACGGTCGCCTTGTTGACCCGTCCACCGTGCGCCCCGATTGCGGGATACGGATTACCGACCTCACAACGTTGTGGAACGGTATCGGGGATAACCCGTCGGAAACCTACATTGACAGCGTGGATTACGACGCGAGCAGCGGACGGGTTACGCTGGTTTCCGCCGATGATCCGCGTGTTGAAGGACTGTTCCAGATTGCCCGCTATGGAAAGCCGCGTAACAGTCGGTTTAACCAGCAGCCAAGGGGGTTCTAATGCGTCGTCTTTTGGTCGTGTGTCTCGTCATCGTGCTTGCGGCTGCATTGATTGCGCCGCTTGCCGCGACCGATTTCTTCGTTGCCGCTTGCACCATGAACCGCAAGCAAGCGCAGTTTACGATTAACACCTATCAGAACACGCGGGGCGTTCTCACTGCGACCGCTGGCAACATCATTCGTTCACCCGGTAACAACTTACGGACGGGCGTGTACCGCTTCCTCGTCAACTTCAACGTAAGCGGGCAAGCGGGTATCCGCTATCGGTTATCGAATGGCACCGTGTACGCGCTCACTGTTAGCCGTTGGGACTACGGTTGCGGCTCGATCATCGTAACCCCGCGTCCAACCCGGCAACCTGTGAGATTTTCGATAGGCACTCAATGACACTCGCTTACCCACTACTCGTACTCACCGTCATCGCGCTTGCCGTGTGCGCCGCCGTGTTGACGGCGGTGCTGGCAAGCGAGCCGTTGCCGTATTAAGGATACGACCATGCAATTCCCGCCAATTGAAATCATCGAACAGACGCACCCTGCCGTGTATATTTTCTTGGCGGTATTGCCGGTTGTATCTGCATTGATTGCGGCCTTCGTCACAATTAAGCGCAGCGAGAACCGTCTCGAAGCCATGAAACTCAATATCGATAAGGAAAGCGATGCACGGCTCGGTGCATTGGTCAAGGATGCTCAGGAACAGTTAAAGACTGCCTATCAGGTCGTCATCGATACCATGCGCGGTGAAATCACACTGCTAAAGGATGATTACTTGGCTGCTATGGAAAAGGTGCGCTACCTCGAAGGTAGCAATGACCGCACGTTGTACCAGTTGGATGAAACCAAGCGCAAGCTAACCGACATTGAGGATAGGCTACGGAAGGCCGAAAAAGCCTTGCAAGTTGAGGAAGCATTGAACGCCAAACTCTCAAAAGAGAATGACGGTCTGCGAGAGGAGAACGGCGAATTGAGGCAGGAAAACCACGCGCTCAAGTTGGAGATTACCGAACTCAAGTCACAGATGGCGGAGATGCAAGCTAGGCTTACGATCCTTGAGCAAACCAGCGCCGCCGCTGTAGACGTGGCAACGCTGAAAGAGGAAATCAACGTCGTCAAGAAACAGACGACTGGGCAATTGCCACCGCTGGAAAGCGTGTTACCGTCGGGTACTGAGAAGAAAGAGAACGCCGCGTGACAAACCGACTAGGCTTGAACATTCGCATCAGTGCCGTTAACGATAAAGGTGCGCTGTACACCTTCCTGCGAACCGCGCAACCTGCTACCGTCGTCGTCGAGGTTATCAGCACAAACGACTTGAACGCGGTGCGTGAGGTACGGGCGCAACTGCCATCGTCGTCAACCGTCATCGTGCGCGTGAAGGATACCGATGACGGCGCACTCTGGAAACCCGGCGGCATGGCACCGGAGGATTACATCCGGCGCTATGGCGCATTTGGGCAGGGCGGGTTAGTGCTGCAAACGCTCAATGAACCCGACCCCGGTAGCGACCCGGAAGCACGCAAACGGTTATCCGCTTGGTTACGCGCTGTCATTGATGTGGCAAACGCAAGCGCGGTGACGTTGTGCGTGTTTAACCCGGCAACGGGTAATCCATCGGTCAACAATCAACTCTCATGGGAAGGATACGACGAACTCTTGCAGGCGCTTGCATCCCGCAAGCATTTGCTAGGCTTACACATCTACCATTTGAAGGATATGCCGATTGGTTGGTTTGACAGCATAGGCGCAGTTATAGACCGTTGCTTAAAGCTTCAAATCAAGCCGCCACGCATCGTCGTAACGGAACATGGCTGCGACATAGGCGGCGGTGAAAACGACGGCTACGCGGGCGCGTGGAACCTGAATGCGGGTGATTACATTCGCTTGCTGCAATCCACGTTTGCCGACCGCTGGCGGCGCTATGTGCAATTCGGTGTCCTCGAAGGCTTGTGCCTGTTTGCCGCGTCCGATAACGGCTGGCGTTCGTTTAACGTGATGCCGATCTTACGCGAGTTACAGGCCGCGATTGCAGCAGGCGCATTCAACGCTGACCCGGTTGCGCCGGAACCGCCGAAGCCTGAGCCACCGAAAGAGGAGCCGCCGCCGTTCCAGGAGCGCGTGGTTCGCCTCGGCATCCCCGGTTCCGGTGGTCTCAATTTCCGCGCTGCCCCGGTGACGGGTAACGTACTCGCAATCCTGCGAACGGGTAACGAGGTTACGCTGTTCGGTCGCCAGTACATCAATGAAGTGTTCTGGTATCAGGCGCGGCTAGGGAATACGGCGGGATGGTTTGCGGGGAAGATCAACGCAGGTGACATTACGTTCACTGAACCCCCCGCGCCGGAACTCGCAACCTATGAAATCGTGTACACGGTGCGCGGGGTAACGCCTGAATTCGCGCAGGTACTCACTACAACGTTTGGTAATGCGACCGTTCGCAAGGTCGCTTAGGAGGATCACATGACCGCAGAACAATACAACACCGTCCTGATTATCTTAGGTGCCATCATCGCCGCGCTGCTATTCGTAGTGGCTCGCTTGTCAATCAGCTTGCGCGATAGCTTGCCGCCTCAGGCGATTAGCATCCTGCCTGCTATCATGACGCTACTTCAGAACCTTGCCGACCGCACCGCTACCAATGCCGACGATGACCTGGTTGACGCGGTAGGGGAGTTACTGGAACGTGTTGACCTGTTGGAGAAGAAGGAAGAACCCGCCGCCGGGTAGACACGTCAGCACGCTTGTGCTACGATAACGCAATCCCCCGGTTGCTTCGGTGGCCGGGCGCGGGGTAGCGATACCCCTGCTTGCGTCGAAAGCGGTACCGCTGGAAACGCGAAAACACCCTCGCGATTGCGGGGGTGTTTTTTTGTTTGCCATGTTGAACCTACTTATTTTCGTAACTTAGTTAGCAAAGGCGTTCTATGTACATCATTCCTGTTAACCACAAAGAAATTACCGACGACAAACACCCGGCATTGACCTATCAGGCGCAACTACACAGCACGCAGAGCCGCCGGACAATGTGGGCGGCGCTGGAGAATATTGCACAGTGCTTTAATTCCACCGCTTATGATTTTCCCTGGCATCAAATCGACCGGGCGCATGTAACGCTAATCCTTGCCAAGTTGTCGAGCCCGGAAACCGGATACGCGCCAGCGACGATCAACCGCCATCATGCAGCCCTGCGCGGCGTGCTGAAAGAATGCTGGCGTCATGAGTACATCACGGCGGAGAAGTACATGCGGCTGATAGACTTCAAAGGTGCGAAAGGTTCCCGCGAAGTCCGCAGCCGATACGTTACGCCCGCAGAGTTCGATTTACTTGTGGCGACCTGCGAACAGTCAATCAAGGGTGTCAGGGATAAAGCCATACTGTACGTCCTGTATATGTGCGGCTTGCGTCGGGATGAACTCGTTAACTTACAACTAGGCAACCTGAAACGGGATGCTATTCAGCTTGTAGGCAAAGGTAATAAAGAGCGCACCGTCCCAATGAACACTGATGTAATCCACCACTTGAAAGCATGGACGCGCTTAATCCCAACGAGCGATGCTCAATACCTATTCTGTAACAGCAAGGGCGAACCGCTTACGGCGCAGTCTGTTTACGTGATGCTTGAGACACGCTCTAAACGCGCCGGGATTGACGTTGTACGGCCTCACGACCTGCGCCATGCGTTCATTTCGAACCTGTGGGATACCGGCACCGATGGCGCTACGATTGCGGCGTTAGCGGGTCACAGTAACATCAAGCAAACGCAGGAGTACGACCGCCGACCGGAAGAAACAAAGCGCAAGGCTGTTAACCTACTTAATCGGGAGCAGTAGGGGCGAAAGCCCCCGCCTCCCTATTCCATGCTCACATTCGCAAGCGCGATTTCCGCTTGCACGATTGCGCTGTCGTTATTCTACGTTCACCAAAAACACGCACTCGCAATCACCACATTCCGCGTACCCGTCGCCATGCTGCGTAATCGCGCTGCCGTGACAACTCGGACACGTCTTGCCCGGTTCCGCGTCCAGGGATCGCTCGTATGCAGCAACCAGGGCATCGAGTGCAGACTGCGCGGTGTCGAACTTGCCGACCTCCCGCGTGTTCATGACAGCGCGATACTTGCGCCGCAACTGCCACCAACGCGGCACGGTGACGATACCTACGGGTTCCCGCAAGTAATCAAATAGTTGATAGTCTCCATTCGGTCGCTCAATCACGACTGCCACAAAGTGCTTAGTATTTGTTGTTGGTTTCACGCTTCCTCCGTTTCCGCAAGCGCGTCCAAGCCCTTGTCAATTGCATTACGAATATCCTGAATAACCAACGCGCCTTTTGCTTGCGGGTAAACACGCTGCAATGCTGCAACCGTGTCCTCCAGCGCAGCCCGGTACCGCGCATTCGCCGCCCGCAGGCTGGCGAGTTCGTCGGTTGCGGGGGTGGCGTCGTCGGTAGGGTAAAGCCACTCTAGGTCAATAGGGCAATCGCCAGTTAAACCCCACCATACTTTGCTTGAAATTTCATCGGGATAAAACGCCTCTAATTTCCAATCAGGGTCATTACTTACCCTTATTCTGGTGATACGTTCGCCGGTTGTACCCCTGGCGATTACATCGCCCGCCGCAACCTTCGCCGCGTACCCGTCAGCGACGAACTGCGCCGCCGTGATGACACTCGGTTTCGTGGTTTCCGTTGTCATGCTGCCCTCCATTGCTTGATTTCCTTACCCACGATTTCAATCTTCCACCCGTTCACCCCGCCACCGACGATAGCGCCGCTTTCGATCTGCTTCCGCATACTCGCCAGCGTGGTCAACGTGACGTGCGCCTTGAACGATTTCGCGTAAGCGTCGGTATCGTACCAAGTACGCGCCGCCACCATTTCAGTATAAATGTTACGTTCCTCTAGCGGGTAGAACGTCGCGGGCGTTTTGTACACCGCATTCCGATTCTGGCGCACCCGCTGCCAGATTTCGCGGTACCGTTCCCGCGTCATCGTGCGGGCGTTGTAAGCGCGTTGACGGCAGACGCTACACATACGCTGTGTATGCCGCGCTTCCCACGTCGGCATGTCTGCGCCGCATTCGACGCACGATACGGTTTCAATGCGGTAATGTACGCGGTCGTCGTCGGGTGACGGGATGAACATAGTTACGTCAAGCATGGTTCTCCGCCTTTTGCCACCAATAGATTGTGTTGATATGCTGGAAGCCGCACACGTTTTCGCCCTGATGGTCAAACGTATATGGTATGTACTCGCAGTCGCCAACCAATGCAATAATGTTATTACTTGGAGGCGTGTCGATTTCAATGTAAGTTACGTCAAGCATGGTTACGCCGCCTTACTTGCATCTTCTACGAAGCGGGTCAAGCGTTGGGCGAATGCTGCTATCTCTGCCATCCGATCAGTCTTGCGTTCTGCTTCTACAACCTTCTGCCACAACTGACACCGCGCCCGCAGCGCCCGCGCTTTCGCAAGCCGGTTCAGCTTGCGACGACGGCGATTACCTGTTTTCATGGGCGGCCTCCCCACAAATGTCTAGCGCGGCGCGAGCAATTACAGCGACCCGTGCGCGTCCGTCATCAAAACCAAGTCTGTAGTGGCGTTCTTTGCTCATCCATTCTTCAGGGATGGTGCAACCTAATCCGGGCCACTGTGCTGCGACCGCCTCCAGCGCAGCCCGTAGTCGCGCAACCTCGGACTCGGCTGCCGCAAGCGCGGCGGCGGTGCGTTCGTGGCGGCGGCGGCGGAGGAAGTCAGCACGAATAGAGGTGTACGCATAGTGTTTGTTTACGTAGTCTATCGCTAAAGTATCATCGCTGTCTAAATCACTGAATGACAACCAAAATAGATAGCGAGCCTGAAACATTGACTTGCGAGCGTCCAGAAGTTCAAGCGTAAAGTTTTCCATCATCGCCTCCCCTACGCCGCCACCGGCAGCGCATCAAAATTGTTTACCGAATACTCCAACCCCTGACGATCCGGCAACCGGAAACTCGATGCCCACATGCAAGCCGATGACGCAATCATCCGCCGGGGGTCATCGAATGCGGTAATCTCGTAATCCGCTTTCAGCCACACGTTGAGCTCGTCGTCTACGAACACCTCGCAAACGACACCGTGATAGCGGCGCGTTGACGGTGCCTGCCAGATCACAGCACGTCCGATCAAGTGCTTGTACTTAGTCGCTATGGCGGCTTGCTCGCGTGCGAGTTCGTCGCGTTCGGCGGGAGGCGGTGCAATCAAGTTGATTACCTTTCCTAGTACGGATACAGCGTCGTCAAGTAATGTCATAATCGGGTGTCTCCATTACTGTCTAATGCCGACACCTTGTGAAAAGTGTCAACATTAGACCACATGCGTAGGTAAATGAATTAGGCGACTGCCTCAACGTACACGGTGTCAACAAAGTCGGATTGATAGCGAACAGCGGTAGCGTTGCTCTCAATGAAGCCGATTACAGCATTCCGAATGTCATTTGCATACAAGCCGTCAACGTCGGGGCATTCGATCACCATACCAATAGAACCGCGATACTTGGATTGACGAACGCTCAGCTTGAATTGGGGATACGTTGCCTTGAGAAACTTGCGAACCGCCGCGTTGGTCTGCCCGTAGGTGAGATAGGTTTTCTCCATGATTGCGTTTCCTCGTGTTGGGTAAATTAATTAGGCGTTACCCATCAGGTAACTAAGGTGGCCTTCTGCGTCCTGCAAATTGTTGAACTCGATAACCTGCGGGAAGATGTAATCCTCGCTGTATCCCGGCATCGCTTTCAACAACGCGTCACCGTCGTAACCGGGCGCTGTCTCGATAACGCTAACGGCGCGGTGGTAAGTTTCGCCGGGCAGATGACCGATACTGACTACAACGTACCGCGTCCAATCAACAATCCATGTCCCGCGATAGTCCGGGCCAGCGCCTAGACATTCCAGGCGGTAATCACCTTGCGGGCGAATGCGTTGCGCCTCTGCTTCGGCTTCTTCGGTGGTCAACTGATACAGGTGTACAAATGTTTCCATGATTGCGTTTCCTCGTTTGCTCGCTCACTTGACTATACAGTTAGTATATAGCGCAATCGCTACATTGTCAAGTATCAATCTGCCCCAATATCTAGGGGTACGGCACCTGGCTTGAGACGCTTGTCTAACGCCTGATACCAGGCCAGAAGGTCGCCATGTTTGACAATCCACGATCCACCAAGCTTTCGCGCTTTGAGTTTATTTTTCAGCACTTCACTTCGCAGAAAACTTGGATTGCGGTTTACCAATTTTGCGGCTTCTGTTAGTCCGTATTCTTTCGCCATGCTTGCTCCTTGAATAGGATAATTGTATAGCGATTGCGTTATAAAGTAAAGTAGTTTTTGCTTACTTGATTTGTGTGTATGTGCGTTAAGCAGTCGCACCCCTGCCGCCATTAGATGGCGTTGTCCCGGAAGAACCGGAACGGACACTGCCCGAGTTCCCCCGCTACGAGCTTCGCAGCGTAGTCGGTAGCGCGAAAACGCGCATCAACCACACTGCTCCGAAACTCTTCGGCGGTGTCGGAGCACAGGCTCCATTTGCCGCCGACGTACCGGAAGAGCGCCACCGCGTAGGTGGTGTCCTTCTCAGTACCCCAGTAGGAGATACTCAGTCGAACAGTTTCGCTAACAGAGTAGCGAATGTTCGAAATCCGAGGGGAGGAAGAGCGAGTAGTCATGTGACTACCTTTCTGCTGGCTCAGCCAGCCTAGTGTGAACCTAGTTGGTTCACCGTATTGCACACCCCCTCGGATGAGCGTCTGGTTTTTGTTTCGCAGTACCAAACTGCGCTTCCGGTATTTGCCCCGGTGGGCTATCAATTAACTGACTATACAATCAGTATATAGCGCAATCGTGATATTGTCAAGTAGGCAAAACCCCCAATTTCTAGGGGTGCCGCTACCGCCGGAACCGCGTCAACCCGACGACCCGTCCGCCTTCGATGGCGAACCGTAGACCGCCTAGCAACTCGCGCAACGTTTGCCGGATCACGCCGGGTTCCTGCGCCCAAAACGTATCCAGCGTCAACCGAGTAATCAGCGATAGCGCGGCTTCCTGCTGGCGGGTATCCGGCGGGCGTTGGTGTACCACATACTGATTAAGTTGTTTTACAGCGTCCTCATATTCGATGGTTAACTCGTTATAGACTTCCTCATGTATTTGACGGACTACCCCACTCGCGTCTGTCATATTCTTGATTGCTACGCGCAACTTCTCTTTAAGCTCATCCACGCGGGCGTTAGCAGTCGCTAACAGGGCGCTGGTATCCACGTCGCCTAGCGCTTGCGTGACCAGCGCCAGCGATTGCGCCTCAATCATCCGCTTAAGCAATATGTTGACGTACTCTTGCAACGTATCTTCCCGCAAGAATGTTCGATTACTGCACTCGCGTTCACCTGGCATGTTATCCTTTGCGCGGGTTACGGTGCTACACGCGAGATAGCGGTACACATGCGGCGGGTGGTTGGTTGCCGACCGCACGTTCGCGGCATACCCGCATTCGGCGCAGACGACGAGACCCGCGTGCCATGACCGCGCCTTGTTACCCGCGCCCGCTCGGTTCTGGATGAAGTCCGCCATGTAATCCAACACCCGTCTACGCAGGTCGCCTGTGAATACCGCTACCGTTGTATTGTAGTGGATTTCCTTAAGGTCGGCGGGTTGCGCGTGGCCGGGTTCCGCGAACCATAACGACGGCTCAGTTGCGCGGACGATGTGACCGGTGTACGTGTTGCCGTAAGTAAGCGGGTTGAAGAACCGCTTCATTACGTAGTAGCGCACGAATGGCCGACCGTTGCCGCCGATGCCATACACATGGTACAGCTTGGCCTCTAGGTTGCCCGATGTCGCAATCCCCGATAACAGGAGATCGGCGGCGCGGTGCATGATTTCTACCCACTCAGGCACTAACTCAAGGTGCGTACCGCGTCCCTTCTCATCCCTGATTAGTCTGTGTGTAGCGGGTATATCGCCGGACATGAGGCCGCGCTTGACACGGCTGCTTACTCCCATCTTGCGGTACTTGGTCAGGTTGGCTACTTCGGTGGTCGCAGCGAAGCCGCCCATAGCCGACATAAAGGTATAGTTCTCAGGCGTTATCAGCCCGCTATCGGGTATCCACAGCACCGCGCCCGCGTCAATCGTTTGCTCTATCATCTGACCGAATATCGATTGCTTGCGCCCTAAGCGTGATGGCACGTACACCATGAGCACGTCAAAATCGCGCCGTCGCCAGTGGTCGAACATGCGTGCAGGCGCGGTGACACGGTTGCGCTCGGCTTCGGCTACGAACTGCTCATAAGAATAGAAGCTTGCGCTGATACCGGGGATGATGATGGCATCAACGACCTGCCACTTAAACTTATCCGCCGCCGCCCGCAAAACGCGCTCTTGCTCGGCAAGTGAATCCTTATCGCTTTTGGCCTGTTCTTCGCTGGATACGCGGATGAACAAGACAGCGCGGGAACCCGGCGGCGGAAACTGTGCAGGCAATTGCATTAGAGAAACAATTGAGCAAGCGTTAACGCGGCGTGGGTAAATTTATTCATGGCGGTACTCCGTTAGAAAACTAGAACGAAAATCGAGTGAGTTTTTAGGTCAATCGTCATGTTACAATAGCACTTATGTGCTAAAATAGATTTCCCTGTAGCGAATTTTGTAACGTGTTTCGTGAATTTTTGTCAAAAAATATGTTAAGAGCGTGCAATGTGTATCATTTAAAGTTACACTTAGTCCGTTGAAGTGCAACATAAAGGATACGATAGTTAGCTGAGTAATAAGGAATAGTAAAATGAACGATAGCGACTACGACCTAATCAATGTTTTGACAGACGAAAGCTTATCTACCCTCTCAGCTTTCGTCTACTTGCTGACTGTAAGCGAGCGACCGGATCAACTCTGCGACGACCTTCTGGCGTTCTTGAGGGAGGACGCTTATAGCTCTGGCGAGGTCGCTTCTATCGCTGCCTAACACAGCAGCAGGAACGAATGTTTCCAGTAACGTCAACAGGTCAATGTTTAAGGTTCTGGCAATCGCTATCAGGGTTGCCAGTTCCGTATGTAGTAACCTTTCGTCCGACCGTTGCAGCATTCGACTGAGTTGTGTATGGCTAATATCGCTTTTCTCCGCTGCTTGCCGTTGCGACAATCCCTGATTATGTAGACGTGCCTTAATAAGGCGGGCAAACTCCGTCTGATCTCTTTTGCTCATGAGTAGCATTGTAACCCCCGATGTTCAACACGTAACCTAGCATACCATTAAAACGCATTACCTATCAACAATTGATACCTGTTGACAACAATACAAATCCGTGATAATGTGGAAACTGTAAGTGACAACTGACACTATAAGCGCAATTGAAAGGATGTAGGATGGAGAATAACGGCAAGTTGTTTATCAGTTTTTCGGCTACGCCAGATGAGAAAAAGGCGCTGGCTGAGGTTGCCATGATGGAACGGCGGACGATGAGTAATGTCATTCGTATCGCGCTGGATGAGTGGGCGGTTGCCAATGGGTATGCCCCTTTTTTTGTCAGCAGTGGAACCTACAGTTTACAGCAGAACATTGAAGGTGACAACTAATGAACCGCATCTACATCGATTACCCGCTAACGCTTGAGGATCTCGTCGAATCCGCCGAACTCGAAACCCCGGCAACGCGGGAAGCGCACGCCCGTTACGAGAACGTGGTTGCGGCGCTTACGGGTGGCAAGCCGCGCCGGATAGTTGTGTACCAATACGGGAGGGAGGCAGCCGAGCTACTAGGGCATCGTGAGTATGGCAGCTAACGCAAACGCGCCCGTTAGATGAGCGCGTTTGCGGTGGACGGGATTGGAACACGCCCGTCCTCAGTATCCAGTAATTCGCAAGTTTAGTCAACCACTGAGGAGACACATCATGAACGCAGGACAGTATCAAATCGTTATCCGCAACCTCGAACGCCGCCCGGCATCGAATGAACGCGCCGTCCGCTTGGAATTCGCAGTCCTTGAACGCGGGTACCGTCGTCAAGGCTTCGAGATTACCCCGGTATCGGATACCGAGTTCATGGCCGTCAAGGGAAACGAACGCTATCACGTCGCCCTGGAAGCGGTGCAGGCGGTGCAATCGTGACACCACGCAACACGGTTTACATCACCACGACCCGCACGGTTGCGGGTGTCTCTGACATGCCACAACTGAGCGCCGCGTCAATGGCAGGCGCAAAGGCTTACATCCACAAGCAGGCAAAGCAGTACGCCAGCATGGGCTACCACATCGCCATGAATAAGCGCGGTACGCAGTTGGTCGCCAAGTGCGGCGGCGTGACTGTGGAAATCGAGGTGGGCGAATGAATGCCATTTATAAGACGGTCGCCACATGGGGCAACCATGCGCCGACGGTTGACGAACGGGAGACGACGTTGGACATGGGAAAAGAACTGTTGAAAGGCACCTGTGACACCCTTCGCAGTATGCCCGGTTACGAGGTGTTCAACACGCCCGATAACCTGTACGCAGTCATCAAGACACCGGGCTACCGCCTAGAGATTACGGTGGTCGCAGCATGAACCGCTACAGCCGCAAGACACCTGCGCGCCTTATCAGCCGCGATGGCGACCTGGTACACAGTGCAATCGAGTTACCGATGGCGACCGCCCGCCGCCGCGTTCGCGAATGGAAAGCGCTTTACGAACGCTACGGTTACGAAGTCGTCTGGGCAACCGACGAAGGCAGCGCAATCGAGGTGCGGATGCCGTGGGGCGAACGCACGTTCGAGGCGGTGGCAGCATGAACCGTCGTAACGATACCGTGCTGATCGTCATCCTGATTTTGTTGGTGCTGGTGTTCCTCGGCGTCTACCGCAAAACGCAACCCGAACCGGAACCCGTGCCACCGCCGAAAGCTCCCCCGAAAGCGGGGGAGCCTGTAATCGACTTCGTCAAGAAATCTGACTAAAGGGAGTAGCGGTAATGAACACCTTTCAACTACCGCAACCCGGTCAGCGCAACGCTGAGGAAATCCGCGAAAGCTGCGACTTTGCCAATGTGATGGCAGTCCACCGCGACCGGGTAGCGGAAGCCGAGCGCACCGGGAAGCCGCTTGCGGGGATCAAGGCAGCGGATCGACACCTATACGACATACCGTTCTAAGGAGATATGACATGGGACTATACACGAAACTAGCGGATGTGATGGGCGCTATGAAAAACGTACCCAAAAATGGCAAACACCCGTCGCAAGGGTATTCATTTGCCACCGAGGGAGACATCACTGAACAAGTACGCGGTGAACTTGCTAGTCGAGGCGTTGCGCTCCTGGTGAGCATCACCGGGGCGGAAAGTAGCCGCGTTGCTGAAACTAAAAACGGGACGCCGATTTTCCGCACCATTTGCACATTTGAGTTTCGCCTGATTGATGGTGAAACCGGGGAAGTAGCCACCTGCACATGGATGAATGAGGCTATGGATAGCAGTGATAAAGGCTTCAATAAGGCCGCTACCGCTGCGCTGAAATACTGGCTCATTAAAACGTTCATGATCCCAACTGGACTTCCCGACGCACATGAAATGGCAACAGGCGTACAGGATCGTCCGAAGCGCAATCCTTACAGCGCCCCAGCGCAATCACCCGCACAACCTGAGCGACCTGCTACGCCAAAAGCCACGGCTACATCCGATGGCGAACTTACCCACGATGAGGCGTTTCAGTTGGTCATGAAGCACCCTGACGTGGTGCGTACTTTGTCGAATAGTGGCGAACGTGCCAAGCGTTGGAACGCTGTCAAGTCGACGCTACCGGATAAGGTCACTGCTACGACCGCCGTTAACGCCATGCTAGAAGCCGCGTAATCAGCAAGCGGGGCGGCGGAACGCGCCGCCCCTATCAGGAGGATGCACGATGGCACCGCAAAGGGGCGCAATGGAGTACATAAGACATCAATATCAAGTACCGGCAAAGCGTGGAGCACGAGTGTTCTTTTCATACATCAACAAAGTATGCACCGTGTCCAGCGCCAGAGGTCACTTATTAGTAATCACAGACAGCGACGGGAAACGGCACTTAGTTCACCCAACATGGCAATTAACGTATCTGCAAGGGGGAAGCACATGATGGAATGTTGGCTGTGCAAAAAGCCCTTAGATAACGGGTTGGACACTTTTGGCGATACAGGTAAGGAAATGTGTTGGGAGTGTTGGTCAACGCTGGAATTCGTTGATAAGGACACCGAACCCATGATCGTTATCACCGCTGATATATGGTGCTCAGACGTTGAGGAGGTGAAGTCATGAACCTCGATCACCTACCCCCCGAATACCGCAAACAGGTTGCCGAGCAACTGGGTATCGAAGTAGACACCGCGCCCGCAAAGAAGCCGCGCAACTATTCGCCGAAACCCGCAAGCGAGTTGACCGAAAGCGTGTTACCGCTACCTGCGAATTGGCGCGAGTTGGTAGCACTGACGATGGCGGCGCACCAATTGCAGCACATCGACATCGTGGAAACCGACGATTACCTGTACGTCTACTACGCCAGCAAGCGAGCCGTAGACCCGCGTAAAGTTGCCGAGTGGTTCCGGTCGTCATCGTTACCGTGCTATCGCGTTGGCATGGATGTCATGCGGGATCAGATGTACGCGGTGATGAGGAAGGCAGCATGACTATCAAGAGTTTGCTAGACGTTGAAGCTGCCTATCAATCCGCCGTTGAAGATGAGGAGGAAGGCAAGTTTCAGCAGGGCGCAATCCTGACCACCGCCATTGATGAGGCAGGGCTAGACCGCAAGCAGGTGCTAAAAGCTTGCGCCGATGTCAGCGGGCAATCGCACCGTTTGCTACGCGACCGGGAGCGCGTCGAACGCATATTCGTGCAACGTGGCAAACGCGCCATGAATATCGGTTGGAGCCTGCACGCGCTTTGCACTAGCGGTTGCAAAATCGAAGATCCGACAACGTGGGAACGCGGTGACAAGTGGCTAGAAATCGCCGTAAACGGGCGCAAGGATAAGCGCGGCAACATTCGTCCGCACACCTACCGCACATTGAAAACTGCGATGAAAGCGGGCGGTGATGACCCCGGCGCAGATGAACCCGTGTTTTTGCTAGACGCGGTGAAAGCGGTTGTGATCGAAGTCAAGGAAGCCAATTGGAATGATGCGGGATTGACGCTGCTCATACCGGGCGGGTTAGACATGACGCTACCGGAACCCGGCGACCATATCGTTATCACCATCGCAAAGGGTGCTCAACCCGAAGCGCAAGTTAAGCGAGTGACCTTGCAAGCGCCTGCACAGGAGGCAAAAGCAGCATGATAAACGTCAACCTTGCCCGCGCTCACAAGGCGTTAGAGGACGCGCTGCTCCTGCTAAACGAGGCTTACCTGTTTATCGACTTGGAAGTAGAC
>ERZ761595.26-NODE-26-length-54907-cov-5.940184_pt1 | contig 54907 bp, 53 predicted proteins | sample MGYA00511035_ERZ761595 | MGnify/ENA primary metagenome ERZ761595 (study PRJEB28899, sample SAMN03785553) | bioreactor sludge metagenome | biome: EBPR Sludge; feature: EBPR Bioreactor; material: 0.22µm filtered reactor supernatant | place: Saint Lucia: Queensland...
CCTACTTGATACTTTTCCGAACCAAAAAATTATTCTTACCGGCGCTAACGATGAACAATATAAAGAATTCGGTTTGGACAAGATGCCATATGAGGTTTTTACGTTAAAGCATAATCCTGAAAAGACGGACCCCGAGTATTATAAGAAAATGCTTGATCATTTCGGACTTAAGGCTGAAGATGTAATTTATTTTGAGCATAAGCAAGAAGCGGTTAAAAGCGCGGAAAGCGTCGGAATTAAAACTTATTTCTGGAATAACGATACGCGGCCGCTTGAAGAGTTGAAAGTATTTTTGCAAGAAAATCTTTAATCATGCTCATCTTCTAGTAATATGCATAATCACGCACCACAAGATTATATTTGCCCGATTTGTTTAGGGATCAAGGGAATCGAGGATGAGAGAACTATGATCCGAAAGTCCGACATAGTTTTTCAAGATGATTTAGTCACAGTTTTTATCGGTTCGTTTTTTGTCGGCAATAATCCGGGACATCCAATTATTGTTCCTAACGAGCATTTTGAGAATTTATATGATTTGTCGGATGAATATGCACATAGAATTATTGATGTTTCAAAAAAAATTGCTATTGCACTAAAATCTGCTAGAAAATGTGACGGAGTGATGGTTTTACAAAATAATGAGCCGGCGTCTAATCAACATGCGTTCCATTATCATATGCATTTGTTCCCGCGCTTTGATAATGATAAACTTCATGAGAATATGGCAGTTTCAACAAAACCAACAGTGGAAGAACGTTTGCCATATGCCCAAGCTTTAAAAAAAGAATTAGTATGATTAAAGCGATTATTTTTGATTTTGGCGGACCGATTGTCGAATGGGCTAGCGGTATGTTCGAGGTTTATAAGAAATATGAAGAGAGCCATAAGCTTGAAGACGGCGCCTTGCATGACATATTGCAGAAATACGTTCATGAAGCTATGACCGGAAAGTATAGCTCTTTAACGCATTTTCTTGAAGAAGTAAGACCCCCCATAGCGCTTAGCGTCAATGAATTGAATAAAATTTTTGATGAATCAAATGAAGCAATCTATATTCGTCCGGAAATGGTCGAATATATCGTTGAGTTGAAAAAAACATATAAGATCGCCTTATTGTCTAACTTTACGGTCGGACTGCAAAGCTTCTTACAAGATGTTTTTAGAATTTATCATCTCTTTGACGTCATCGTCAGTTCCTATGACGTAAAAATGCGCAAACCCGATCCCGAGATTTATAAATATACCCTTGATCAGCTCGGAGTTAAGGCCGAAGAAGCCGTCTTTATCGACGATTTAATAGAAAATGTGGAAGCGGCGGAAAAGCTGGGAATTAAATCAATTATTTTTAAGGATTCAAAGCAGTGCATGGAGGAACTGGACCTTATTTTAAAGTCATGACCATCCTCTTCGACATCCGCCCTTTAACGGACGAAAAATATAGCGGCATAGGGGAATATACGTTCCGGTTATTAACCGCGCTTTTAGAAAGAGATAGCGAGAACCGCTATATTCTTTTTTATAATGCCTTCAAGGATGTGTCGCGGCGTTTACCGGACTTTTCCAAGTATCAAAATGTCAGAGTCGTGCGCCGCCGCTTCCCGAACAAAATTTTTAATTATGCACTGTTATGGTTTTGGGGCCGGCCGCGTTTTGATAAGTTGGTTAAAGAAAAGGTTGATATTTTTTTCATGCCCCATATCAATTTCGCAGCGGTTTCCAAAAACGTTAAAAGCGTTGTCGCGATTCATGATCTATCTTTTTTGGTTAATCCGGAATTTTTCAGCTGGCGGAAAAACGCTTGGCATAGCTTTGTCAATGTCAAAAAATTGGTAAAGCGTTTTAATCGAGTGGTTGCGGTTTCGAAATATACTCAGCAAGATTTAATCGAAGTCTGCGGCGCGGCGCCGCAAAAAGTTACGGCAATCTACTCGGGTCTTGATGAAAGCCTGCGGCCGATCAATAAAGATTCGGATGAATTGAGATTGGTCAAAGAAAAATACAGTTTGCGCAAACCCTTTATTCTTTTTCTGGCAACGCTCGAGCCGAGAAAAAACGTTGAAGGCTTGGTTAAGGCTTTTGATATTTTAAAGTCTTCGGGAAATTTTCCTGATCTTGAATTAGTCTTAGCCGGCGGACGCGGTTGGCGCGCGGCGCCGATTTTCAAAGCGATTAAAGAGGCGAAGTTTTCTAGCGATATTAAAGTTTTAAATTATATTGATAGTAAGGACCGCGCCGCGCTTTATAATCTCGCTGCAGTTTTTGCCTATCCCTCCTTTTACGAAGGCTTTGGCTTTCCGCCCTTAGAAGCAATGGCCTGCGGTACGCCGGTTGTTGCCGCGGCCAATTCATCGTTGCCTGAACTACTTGAAAGCGACGCTGTTTTAGTTGATGCCTATAATCCGAGCTCTATTGCCGAGGGGCTTAAGGAGGTATTGAGTGATAATGCCTTGGCAAGCGAATTATCGGCCAGGGGACTAAAAAAAGCCGCTGCTTTTTCTTGGGAAAAAACGGCCGAGCAATATTTGGAATTATTTGCTAAACTGGTTTCGTAAACCTATGTCGACCCACCGTTCTCCATTAGCCGATCGATTGCGACCCGAAACGCTCGAGGCCTTTTTCGGGCAGGACGATATTATCAAAGAGGGGACGCTGATTCGCAAAGCGATTGACGTCGGCTCTTTGCCGTCCTTGATTTTCTGGGGTCCGCCCGGCACCGGCAAAACAACTCTGGCTTTGATTATTGCTAAGGCAATCGACGCCGACTTTGTCCGTTTCAGCGCGGTAACGCAGGGCGTCGCCGATTTGCGTAAGGTCATTGATAAGGCCCGCTCCAATCAATTACTGGATAAGAAAACAATTCTTTTCATCGATGAAATCCATCGTTGGAACAAGGCGCAACAAGACGCGCTTTTGCCGCACATTGAATCCGGCGCCATTATTTTAATCGGTGCGACGACCGAAAATCCGAGCTTTGAAATCCGCTCGGCTTTATTGTCGCGTTGCCGCGTCGTGGTTTTAAAAAGTTTATCAAACGAAGCGATTGAACAAATTATTCGCCGCGCTTTGGAAGAACCGAAAATCGGCTTGGGTATTGAAGTGAAGGCCGACACTGAAGCGATTAAATTTTTAGTGCAAGTCAGCCAAGGAGACGCTCGCGCCGCCTTAAATATTTTGGAAGCGGCGGCCTTATTGAGCGATGTTATTACCTCGGATTTGATAAAAGAGGCGGCGCAAAAATCACATCTCTTGTACGATAAAGACGGCGAAGAGCATTACAATATAATTTCGGCTTTGCATAAATCATTGCGCGGTTCTGATCCTGACGCCGCTTTATATTGGTTGGCTCGCATGCTTGAAGCCGGCGAAGATCCGATGTATGTCGCGCGCCGTTTGGTACGTTTCGCCTCTGAAGATGTCGGACTGGCCAACTCCAAAGCTTTGGAACAGGCGATGGCCGCCTATCAAGCTTGTCATTCTTTGGGCATGCCCGAAAGCAATGTTATTCTCGCGCAACTCGTGGTTTATTTGGCAAAGTGTGAAAAATCGAACGATCTGTATATGGCCTATCAAGCGGCCGCGGCCGACGCGCGGCAGACTAGCAATCTCGGCGTCCCCCTGCATCTGCGCAATGCCCCGACTTCGTTAATGAAAGACCTTGGTTATGGCAAAGATTATAAATATTCTCCGGACTTCGATTATAAAGAAAAGCAGGATTATTGGCCCAAAGATTTCAAAGCGAAAAAATACTTAAAATAAAAACAGAGCTTAAGGAGCTCTGTTTGTTTTTATGAACCGTTAACAAGTTCGTAAAAATTTTTGCGTAACTTTTTGATATGTAAAATTATTTTAGGAGAGCGTTTGCCAAAGCCGTATTTGCTCTCATAGGTTTGATCAAAATAAACGACCATGCCGCCGGTTGTCGATTCGACACTGACTTCAATGGTAAGTTTGATGTCCCTGGATTTGGCCAGAGAAATTTTCTTTTGATCTTTTTGAACCGGAATGCCCAGTCTTTTTTTCAGGAAAGCAATGATTTCTTCCTGATCAATTTTTGGCGAGATAAAAATTACCGTCTGGCAATCGTTGATAATTTTTATCCGGTTAAATATGGCGGGGTCGAAATTTTCTTGTCCCGATTGGCGCGTATCAAATTGCCATCTTTTGCCTTTATCCCCGATAAGGTTATAGCTAGTGCTTTCTTTGTAATGAATCCCGAACAGCGATTTAAAGGGATTGTCGATTTTTTGTCCGGAAAAAAGAATATCCAATGATTTTGGCATCAAAGCCTCCGTTTTTAAATGTTCAATCAATACTATTATTACATCAGAACCTATTTTATTTTTCAATATTGACATAAGGGCCTAAATAGCTTACAATAGAGGCTCAATCCCGCCTGGCGTGATTGAATTTTATTAACAACCTCTCATGTCCCATTGGTTTTTCCTTGTCCGAAGGCGGCGCTAGCCGTCCGGATGATAGGGGCAGAGGAATAAAAGGAAAATATGAAAAACGATAACAAAGTGTCTTTGCCTTCCGTGGCCGAGATGCTCGAAGCCGGCATGCACTTCGGCCACCGCACTTACAAGTGGCATCCGAAGATGAAGCCTTTTATTTTTGAAGCCCGCAAGGGTATTCACATTATTGATCTTGATAAGACGCGCGAGAAGCTTGAAGAAGCGCTCGCCTTTATCGCCCGATCAACCGCCGAAGGCAAGAACCTTTTGCTGGTCGGAACTAAAAATCAGGTAAAGGATCAGCTTGAAGCCGCGGCCAAAGAAGCCGGTTTGCCTTATGTCAGCCAGCGTTGGCTCGGCGGCACCCTAACCAACTTTCACATAATTCGCAATTCGATCCGCAGTTATGTTGATCTGCTTGAAAAGAAAGAGGCCGGTAAGTTGGAAAAATATACTAAAAAAGAACGCATCCAATTCGATCGTCGCATCGCCAAGCTCTCCGAGAGTGTTGGCGGTTTAGTCGGCTTGAACCGAACGCCGGATATTATCTTTATCTGGGACATCAAACACGAAGAAACTGCCTTGGCTGAAGCCAAGAAGAAAAAAATTCCTATTATCGCGGTTTGCGATACCAACGTTAATCCTGCCGGCATCGATTATATTATTCCGGCCAATGATGACGCCAGCAAAGCAATCACTTTGGTTATGAAATTGATTGTCGACGCCGTGGCCGCCGGCCGTAAAGCCGCCGAAGAGTCTAAGAAAGAAGTTAGCGCCGAGGGCAAAGAATAAGTTAGAAATTTTTAAACAAAAATATATGGAACAAATCAAAGAACTCCGCGACCGAACAGGTGCGGGTATAGTTGACTGTAAAAATGCTTTAGCCGAAGCCGGCGGCGATCTTGAAAAGGCGATTGATATTCTGCGCAAAAAGGGAATCGCCAAAGCCGCTAAGCGCGGTGATCGCGAAGCCAAAGAAGGCCGCATTATGGTCTCGGTTAATGAAGCCAATAATGAAGGTTATCTTTTGGAAATGAACGCCGAAACCGATTTTGTCGTCCGCAATGAACAATTCGGCGCTTTGCAAAATAATATTATGCAAGCCGCTCAAGCGGCCAAGGCAGACAGCCGCGAAGCCGTTTTGGCTTTGTCTTTGGCTGACGGCAGCAATGTCGAAGAAGCCCTTAAGCACTTGTCCGGTGTGATTGGCGAAAAAATTGAGTTAGGCCGTTTTGCCCGCCTTGCTTCAAGCGGGACGGTCGGCGGTTATGCTCATCCGCAGGGCAATATCGGCGTTCTAGTCGCGCTCAGCTCGGCTAATATGAGCGAGTTGGCCCGCGATATCGCGATGCATGCGGCGGCCGCCAATCCGCGCTATCTCAACTCCAGCGAAGTAGATCCGGCTGAAATGGAAAGAGAGAAAGAAGTTTACCGCGAACAGCTCAGCAAAGAAGGCAAACCGGCGGAGATGGTGGAAAAGATTTTGCAGGGCAAAATGAATAAATATTACGAAGAGGTTTGTTTGGTCGATCAGGAATACGTCAAAGACGACAAAAAGAAGGTCAAAGATATCTTGAACGGCTCGACGATTGAAAAATTTATTCGCTTTTCGCTCTAAGTTATAGCTGACAGAAAATCCCTTGGCTTAAGTGTCGGGGGATTTTTTGTTATAATAAGAAATATGGAATATATTGTACTCAATTTGCTCGATATCATAACAACCGGCATGCTTGTTATTGTCGTCATATTGCTGGCTCATCAGCAGTTTGCGGCGTCGAACAAGGATCGGCAAAGCGATTTTGTTTCAATTGCTTCGCATCAATTGCGCACGCCGCTGACCATTATGCGTGGCTATCTGGCAATGCTTTTGGGCGGTGATTTCGGGACGATTGATAATAAAAGACAGCAGGCGGCGGTTACGGCGGTTTATCAGGCCAATGAAAGACTCTTGCGTTTGGTTGATAATTTACTCGGCGTTTCGCAATTGGAGAACCGAACCGCAATGAAAATAGAATGTCGTGAATTTGATTTGACGACCATGCTTCGAGATGTTGTCAAAGAAATAAAACCCAAGGCGGCTGTTAAAAATTTGGAATTGAAGACAATCATTCCGAAAAAAAATCCCGCCTTTTGCGCCGATGACCTGCTGTTGCGCCAAGTAGTTTTGAACTTGTTGGATAATGCCATTAAATATACTGAAAGCGGCACCATCACCCTTGCTTTGGAAGTTGGTGAAAAGAATTTTATTCTTAGCGTTGAGGATACCGGACCGGGCATTGATCCCAAAGATGTTAAGCGCATTTTTGATAAATTCGAACGCCGTGATGTGCCCCGCTCAAGCGAAGAAGGTTTTGGTTTGGGGCTCTATGCCGCGAAGCTGATTGTCGAAGCTCATCAAGGCCGGATTTGGGCGCAAACTCGGGGGCAAAACTTCGGTTTCAAGGTTTGTTTAGAGATTCCTTTGGTCTAAAGGCGATTGACAAAATCCTTAAATGGCGCTATATTGTAGGCACTTATTATTAAGTACTTTTCACGTATGTCAGACATGCAAGACAAGGCTTTTTTGGAGTCGATCGTTAAAGCGATCGTCGGCCATCCGGACGACGTTGTCGTCGACCGAACCGTTGATGAAATGGGAGTCCTCCTTACCCTTAAAATCAACCCCGAAGACATGGGTTATGTCATCGGCCGCCGCGGTCAAACCGCTCAGGCCATCCGCACGCTTTTAAAAATCGTCGGAGCCAAGAATAACGCTCGCGTTAACTTGAAAATTCATGAACCGGAAGGTTCGACCCGCGGTCCGCGCCGCGAACGCAGTGAACACGGCGAACGTGCGGAACGCAAAACAATGAAGGAAGAAGGTCTCGAAGATCCGATGGATGTTTCTGAGATTGAAAATCTAACTATCTAAGAGTAAAGACGCGCCAAGGCGCGTCTTTGCGTTTTTTATGCTCTTCCGCGTTCTGACAATTTTCCCTGAATTGATAAACGACTATATGAAGGTCGGAGTTTTGGGGCGCGCCTTGAAGAAAAAAATCATCAAAGTCGAGGCCGTAGATATCAGACGCTTTGCCGATGATAAACATAATAAAGTCGACGACAAACCTTATGGCGGCGGCGCCGGCATGGTAATGAGAGCCGAACCGATTTACAAAGCTTTAAAGTCTTTCAGAAAATCAAAAAATCAAAAGATCATCTTATTGTCGGCCAAGGGGAAAAAATGGAATCAGGCGCTGGCTAGAAAATATTCAAACTCACTGTCATCGATTGTTTTTGTTTGCGGACGCTATGAAGGCGTCGACGAGCGAGTGATGAAATTCATTGATGAAGAAATTTCCATTGGCGATTATGTTTTGACCGGCGGAGAGCTCGGCGCTTTGACTCTAATGGATTCAATCGCGCGGCTGGTGCCGGGCGTATTGGGCAATAGCGAAAGTCTTGTCAGCGAATCGCATTCCGAAGCGGGCTTGCTTGAATATCCTCAATATACAAAACCCGAGTCGCTTAAACTCGGGGGTAAAACTTATCGCGTGCCCAAGGTCCTGCTTTCGGGACACCATGCTGAGATTGAAAATTGGCGCAAAAGCAAAACTAAATTTAAAAAAGCTGGGCGATAAGATCGGACAAATCTTTGGCTTCAATCGTCTTTTTAAGCCCTAGCTTGGCGGCTTCTTTGACGCGCAAATTTCTCTGGGTTATCGGTCTGATTTCTCCGCCTAATCCTATTTCACCCAAAACCAAAGTATCTTTTTTAACCGGCTTATCTAGGGCAGAGGAGATGATGGCGGCGGCAACGGCCGCGTCAATACCCGGATCGTCAATCCTTAATCCGCCGACGACATTGACTATAATATCTTGGGCATTAAGGTTTATTTTGGTGCGCTTATTTATAACGGCGGCCAGAACCTGCAAACGATTAAGATCCAATCCGGAAGCTTTTCTTACCGGGTAACCAAAAACAGTCTTGGTGACAAGCGCCTGTATTTCAACCAGGAAGGGGCGCGTCCCCTCGACAATGCAACTTATTACGGAGCCGCTTGAGCGGCTTTGTTCGTTTTCCAGAAAGATTGAAGAGGGATTTTTAACGGTTACGAAACCTTGGCCGGTCATTTCAAAAATACCGAGTTCATTGGTTGAGCCGAAGCGGTTTTTAGAAGCGCGCAAGAGCTGATAGCCGCGAGCTGTTTCCTGTTCAAGATATAAAACCGTATCAACCAAGTGTTCCAATGATTTCGGTCCGGCGACGGTTCCGTCTTTGGTGATATGGCCGATGATTATAAAAGCGATGTTGCGTCGTTTGGCAACTTCAAGACAGCGCACGGCTACGGCGCGAATTTGATTCAAGCCGCCCGCTTCGCCCGCAACGGTTGAAGTATGAACGGTTTGAATCGAGTCTATAATTACAAGTTTAGGATTGGCTTTGTCGGCCGCCGCGGCGATTTTTTCAATATCGGTATCGCTGATAAATTTGAAACGCGCGATATCGCAACCAAGTCTTTCAAGGCGCAAGGCGACTTGCGGCAGAGATTCTTCGCCGCTGGCATAAATTATTTCCGCCTTGGAGGCAATGCGGTCGGCGATTTGCGCGACCAAGGTCGATTTGCCGATGCCCGGTTCTCCGGCCAGCAAAGTTAGTGAGCCGGAAACTATTCCGCCGCCGAAGACACGGTCGATTTCTTCTAGACCGGTTTGTAAACGAGTAAAACCTTCTTTGAGCGAAGCGTCATTAAGACTGATAATGTCCGCGGCCGCAGTTGATGCGCCGGTTTTTGAATCGTTGCCGAGCGTGACCGTACCCCATTGTCCGCATTCCGAACAACGTCCCTGCCATTTAGGGAATTGGGCATCGCAATTTGAACAATTGTAGAGCATCTAGCGCAATCTTATCTTTTTGAGACGATTAGTGCTGGAATCGGTGAAGAAAAGATATGAACCATCGGGAGAAACCGTTAAATTTTTCATACTGTAAGAGGCTCCGCCGAGATTTACCAATTCTTTAGCCCCGCTTTGCGGATCGATTCGGTAAAGAAAATCGGGCCGTCCTTCGGACAAAGCAGGGAACATGCCGGCGCCGCGATCTAAGCTCTGCGGTACCGCGCAATACATTGCTCCCGAACCGAAACTGCATTTATCAGCCCAAGTATTTAAGCCCAAGGGCCGGCGGTTATCGCCGATGGTGTCGCCTTGAGCATTAACGAGCCAAAGAGTCGGTTTGTAATCATTGTCGGCAGAGTAGACACTGTAGAGGAGTTCGTTTCCGCTCGGCGACCATTGCGGTTGAAAACCCCGGCCCTCGGCAGTTATAGATTTAAAATTCTCGCCGTTTTGTCCGATGAAATAAATTTCTTTGCGATTGAAGTCCAAGCTTTCGACATACATGGCCACGCTTTGGTTATTCGGCGACCAAGAAGAGATAACGTCGTCGCCGTTTTCTCCGAGCGCTTCGATTTGCCGAGCCTGCGATCCGTCATCATTAGAAATAATCAGCCAGCGATTATCCGGATCAACGCCGATGCTTTTGGAAACCAATTTGTCACCGCTGGGAGAAAAATCAAAATCTTCCCAATGCTTAGGCAAGGTGACTTGCTGTTCGTTGTCAAAATCATAACGGACCTTTGAGCCGTCAGGAAATTCGATAATTGCCTTGTTCGAGGTGTTGGACCAAGTTATATTTTCCGCTCCGGCAAAACGTTTGTCCGAAAGAGCTATCGGAGCTCCATTAGCATCCAGTCCGTAAAATTTTCCATCTCTTTCGTTAAAGAAGCGCATTTGACCGCTGGCGGACAGGGCGGCGTTTGTTACCGAACCCAAATCGGCCGCGGCATCTTCAACCGTTACGGCACCGCTGACAGCGCCCGTTCCTCCCGGAGTTGAGCCGGCGTCAGGCAATTGGCCTTCTTCTGAACCAATCGGCGAGGGTTGGCCACTGCCGGCCTCTGGCAGACCGCCTGGTACGCCCTCCAGCGGCGTTTCAGGACCGCTTACCGGAGCTGTCTCGGGTTTGAAGAAAAAGACAAAAATGAAGTAACCGATAACGGCTGTCAGGAGTATGAAGCCGACTAAGATCGCGATTTTTTTATAATTCATTTTTGTGGTATAATAAAATCAATCTTTCTAAATTATAGTACGTCTTATCTGTGGGTGTCAAAACGGGTAGAACGTCGCTTGTTTTTTCTATGGAAATTTTCAAATCATCCTTACAAAGTTATCTCGGCATTGATATTAATGCCCTTAGCGTCAAATTGGTCGAACTGAAAAAGCACGGCAATAAAGTTACGCTCGCTACCTACGGTTTCAGCGAGCGCTTCACCGAATCATCGCCCAAAGAAAGTTCCCCGATCGACGTTCGGCGAACCGCTGATTTGATTAAAAATATCTGCGCCAAAGCCCATACCAGCTCCAATTTGGCTCTGGCCTCCTTGCCGACCTTTTCGGTTTTCTCTTCGATCATTTCCATCAATCATACGGTCAATAAAAAGGACATGGAAGCGGCCATTAATTGGGAAGCCAAGAAAGTTATTCCTTTGCCTTTGCAAGATATTATTCTTGACTGGCAAGTAATCGATGAACCGCCGAGCGCCGCCGGCGGCAGCAAGGTTCTTTTGACCGGCGCTCCCAAAGCTTTGATTCAAAGCTATGTTAATGTTTTTAAAAATTCTCAACTCAATCTTCTGAGTTTGGAAACAGAAATTTTTGCCTTGATTCGTTCTTTGCTCGGCAATGATCGTTCCTCGGTTATGATTGTCCAACTCGGTTCGACCACCACCAATATTTTCGTGGTTGATAAAAGTGTGCCGGTCATGAATCGAAGTATCGCTGTCGGCGGCATTAATATAACTCAGGCCATCGCGGCTCAGCTTAATATGAGTTTACAACAGGCCGAGCAGTTTAAATATGACATGATGCATAACGGCACCGACGCAGAAGGCAAGATGCCGCCGATGATTGTTGAAGCGTTGGCTCCCATTATCAACGAAATAAAATATATTTTGGAAGTTTTCGGCAACAAAGACAATCGCCGCATCGAAAAAATTATTTTAACCGGCGGCGGCGCCTTGATGCCCGGTTTGCCGGCGCATTTGTCTGATTTGTTCAACACCAACACGATTGTCGGCGACCCTTGGTTCAGAGTGGCTTATCCTTTTGAGTTAAAGCCGATTCTTGATAAAATCGGACCTCGTTTGGCGGTAGCAATCGGCTTGGCAATGAGAGAATTTGACCGCAAGTAAATATGGAATCATTTTTCTCCCGTTTGGGAAAAATTTTTAAAAGGGCTTCACTCAAGCGCGATATCGGTCGGCTTGAGCAAGAACGCGCCAAAGAAAAAACGGCGATGCTCAGGCAGCGCCGTTTCTATGAAAAACTTTTGCGTCGCAAGAACGCTCCGCTTGAACCAAGTTCAGCTCCCCTTGAAGTCAAAGCAGAAATCAAGCCAGAAATAAAACCAGAAGCCAAGCCAGAAATAAAACCAGAAATAAAAACTGAAGAAGTTCCGGAAACAAAGGTTGCAACTCCAACTCAAACTGAAACTGAAACTAAAGTCGAGCCGAAAAAACGCCACGCCTCCTTATGGCGGCGCCTGCAACTTTCCTTCCGTTCTTCTTTGTCCAAAAGTTCTTTGGCGGCCAAATTGGCCGAAGAGCGCAAGCAAGAAGAAGCCGCTCAAACCAAGAATGAAGTTGAGGGCCGCGCTTGGCAGGCTTATAACAGCGTCAAAGCCAACTTGGTAAAAGACCAAGGCGTACTTTTCTTTAATTGGCGCCAGCGCAGTTTGACTTTGGCTTTGGCCTTAGTGCTTTGTTCTCTGGCTCTCGGTTTGGTTTATGTCGGTTTGTTGATTTGGCAAAAAGAACGATTGAGCGATAACGAAGCGACCTTGGCTAACTTTGAAGCGATTAACGCCGAAGTGGCTAAGAATGAAAAAGAAATCGAAGAAATTATCGCCTTTAACCGCAAGCTGGACGTAGTCAGTTTTATCCTGGCCAATCACGTTCATTGGACCAATTACTTTGATTTCTTGGAGGCCAATACTCTGAAGAGCGTTTATTATCAGAGTTTCTCCGGTGATATCTCGGGTAATTATTCGATTCCGGCTTTGGCCAAAGATTTAGACGCCATCTCCTTACAACTCGAGGTTATGAAAGCCTATAATCTGATGCGCAGTGTCCAATACAGTTCGGCCAGCGCCTCGGCCGGCGGACCGAATGAACCGAGCACTGTGAATTTTAATCTTGAGATGTCGCTTGATCCGAAAATATTTTTGAAATAGCATATGGCGAAGGTCACGTTCAAAACCAATGTTGAAACCAGCCGCTGGGCCAAAAATCTCGGCGTGGTTTTGTTCAATGTTTTCGCTAATTTTTTCAGCTGGTTCATTATCATTATTTGTCTTGCTATCTTGGTCAGCGGTTATTGGTGGTTGATTAAGCCGAAATATGATTTTATCGCTTCCGATCAGGAATTGACTTTCCGCGAACGAGAATATGAAGACAAGGTCAATTATTTGAAACAGCTCAACGAAGTCAAGAATTTGTATAAATTAATCAGCCAAGGCGACAAGGATAAAATCGACGCTATGTTATCCGCCCGACAAGATTTGGACCGCTTGAAAATCATTCTTTTGAGAGAAATCGGACAAGTCGGCAAGGAGCGCGCCGCGGAAGTTGATAATATCGCGATTACGCCGCTTGATAATTCGTCGGCAAAATTCATTACGATTGCCCAAGCGCCCAGCAGCAACCCCTTATTCAGCAAGCTGCGCTTAGTTCAGGTTTCCTTTATAATAAAGACGGTTGATTATGATGGTTTGCAGAAATTTTTGGGTCGGCTTGAAACCAGCTTGCGGGTCATGGACGTTACCAAGGTGGTTTTCGAACCGAGCGCCCGTCAAGCCAGCATAGAGTTGGTTACTTATTATCTCGAGAAATAAGTTATGATGTCTCAGGAAAACAAAAATCTAATTTTAACTTACAGCTCGACCTTGATCGTCGCCGCTTTGCTGGTGGTTGTAATTTTTAATTTTAACAATTGGTTTTTCCCGGATGATGAACTTAAATTAAGCGAATTTACTCCGACTTCGCGCGGCATGATTACGGAAAGAGATTTGCGCTTCGGAGTTTTGAGCGATCAAAAGTTTACCGCCTTGAGCCCGATTATAGATCAAACCGATTTGATAGTTGAAGAAACGACCGAAAGCGAAGTCAGCGGTACGGCTAAACCATCGATTAATCAGCCGATTGAACTGAGGCGTTCCAATCCATTCCTGCCATTTTAACTTTATGCCACGCAATCAGAATTTTCTAGACAAACAAAAAAAACTGCTGGCCTTTTTGTCCGAGCGCAAATTGCTCAGTCCTTCGACCGCGGCGGAAATCAGCGCCGAAGTGGAAGCGAGCGGCAAGACCATCGACGAAGTGGTGGCCGAGCGCAACCTTATCAACGTTGAAGATTTTGTAAAAACCAAGGCGGCTTTTTTAAACTTTTCATACATTGACTTAGCCGATCGGGAAATACCGGAAGATATTTTAAATATTGTTCCGGTGAACGTCGCCGAACATTATCGCATGATCGCTTATGACCGCGACCAAAGCCGACTCAAGGTCGCCTTGGTTGATGCGGAAAATTTCAAAGCCATTGAAGCGATGGACTTCTTGGCTCAAAAACACAAATTGAAAGTCGATTATGCCTTGATTTCAATTTTCAGCTTCAATGCCGCATTCAGCCATTACAAAAATTTCAGCAAAGAAATTTCCAGCGCTTTGGCCGTCAAAGCCAAAGAAGAAGCCAAGGAGGAAGTCAACCTCAAACAGGATGACAGTTTGCAGTTTGAAGGTATTGTCAAAGATGCGCCGGTTGCCAAAATCGTTTCAGTTATTATTCGTCATGCTATTGAAGGCGGCGCTTCGGATATTCACATCGAGCCTTTGGCCAAAGAAACCCGAGTTCGATACCGTATTGATGGTATATTGCACAATTCCTTGGTCTTGCCAAAAGATATTCATCCGGCCATTGTGGCGCGTATCAAGGTTTTGTCTAACTTGAAGCTGGACGAAACCCGCGCTCCGCAGGACGGCCGTATTCGTTTGGTTATAAATAATCGGGAAATCGATTTCCGTGTTTCCTCAATGCCGCTTTTGAACGAGGAAAAAATCGTGATGCGCGTGCTTGACTCAACCCGCGGTATTTTCAGCATGGATAAACTCGGTTTCATCGGCCATAACTTTGAAATTGTCAGCAACAGCCTTAAAAAGACGGGTGGTATTATGCTGGTGACCGGTCCGACCGGTAGCGGTAAGACCACGACTCTTTACAGTTTATTAAACGTTTTGAATCGCGAATCAGCCAACATCGTTACTTTGGAAGATCCGGTTGAATATTTTATCAAAGGCGTCAACCAATCTCAGATAAAACCCGAATTGGATTTTACCTTTGCCTCCGGTTTGCGTTCTATCCTGCGTCAGGACCCTGACATTATCATGGTCGGAGAAATTCGCGACAATGAAACAGCCGAATTGGCGATTCACTCGGCTTTGACCGGACATTTGGTTTTGTCGACCTTGCACACCAAAGACGCGCTCGGTACGATCGCCCGTTTGATCGATATGAAGGTCGAACCCTTTTTGCTCGGTTCGGTTTTGAATATGACAATGGCACAGCGTTTGACGCGGCGCATTTGCTCTTACTGCAAAGTCGAACTGCCGGTAGAGGAAACTCTTAAACAGGAAATCATAACCAAACTTAAAGCCGTGCCGATTGAAACCATTAAAATGGTTTTGCCTGATTTCAGTTACGAAACCATTAAGTTTTATCATGGCGAAGGTTGCTCCCATTGCGGCAAGACCGGTTATCGCGACCGTCTTTGTATCGCCGAAGTGCTTGATATCAATCATGAAATGAAAAATTTGATTCTAGCAAAGCGCGGCGCTTTGACTATCGAAGACGTTCAGTCGAATCAACCCTTCTTAACAATGGAACAGGACGGCATAATCAAGGCCGTTATGGGTCTCACGACAATTGAGGAAGTCTTCCGCGTTATCCAAAATTAAATTATGAAAGCCAAGTCCGCAAAAATACTTTTGGTCGAAGACGATCATTTTATTCTCTCGATGTACAGCGCTAAATTCGTCAGCGAAGGTTTTTCGGTGCGCGGCGCCATGACCGCGGTTGAAGCTTTGGAAGAGGCTAAGGCCTTTAAGCCAGATATAATTCTTTTGGATATCATGCTGCCCGATGAGGACGGTTTTGCGGTATTAAAGGCTTTGAAACGCGGCAAGACAACCGCCGCCATTCCGGTGGTGTTATTGAGCAATTTAAGCGATCCTTCTCATCGCGAACAAGGTTTGATAGGCGGCGCTGAAGATTATTGGATAAAGGCTTATTTAGATCCTTCCGAAGTCGTCGCCAAGACCAAACAACTGCTTAAAGCATGACAACTTTTAATTTTAAAATAATCAACCCGAGCAATAACCGTCAGGAAACCGGCACGGTTGAAGCTTATGATGAAGCGCAGGCGATCGACACACTGACCGCCCGCGGTTTTCAAATCGTTTCTCTCAAAGAAGTTTCGATTCACGGCGCTTCGCGTTTGCTTGATCTTATTTCCCGCGTTAACACCAAAGACTTGGTGGCTTTTTCACGACAATTCGCCGTCATGGTCAGCGCCAGCGTTCCAGTGGTCGAGGCTTTGAAAATTTTGGCCAAACAATCTATCAAGCCGAAAATGCGACGCGTTATCGCCGAAGTCAGCGACGAAGTCGATTCGGGCGGAACCTTGTCGGGTTCTTTGGCAAAACGCCCTGAACTCTTTTCCAACTTTTATATCAGCGTTGTTAAGTCGGGCGAGCAATCCGGAAAATTGGATGATGCTTTGGATTATATCGCAGACGAGATGGAAAAAGATTATGATATGAACTCGAAAATCAGGGGAGCGATGATTTATCCGGTTTTCGTCACCTTGATGATGATAGGCATCGGTTTCATGATGATGATTTTCGTGGTTCCGAAATTAACCGCCATTGTTGTCGAGACCGGCGGAGAATTGCCGACAGCCACCAAAATCATGATTGCTATTTCTTCTTTTTTGATAGGTTATTGGTGGGTGATTATTGTTGCCTTGGCGGCCTTCGTGATTTTGCTTCGATTTTATTTGAAGAGCACGGGCGGTCGCAATCAATTTGATTATTTGATTTTGAAGCTGCCGGTTTTCGGCCAGCTTCTGCAGATGATTTACTTGGTCCGTTTTACCCGTTCTATGAATACTTTGGTGCTCGGGGGTGTTAATATCTCTTCGAGTTTGCGCGTCGCGGGCGAAGTTGTTAATAATAATTACTACCAAAAAATTATTGAAGAAACCATTGCCGAAGTTCAGAGCGGAAATTCAATTTGTACCATTTTTGTCCGTACCAAGGAAATTCCGAGCATGGTTTCGCAGATGATGTTAGTCGGCGAAAAAACGGGAAAATTGGATATTGCCCTTGAAAAAGTGACCAATTTCTATAATCGGGAGATAACTACCATGCTGGCCAACCTGATGTCTTTAATTGAGCCGTCATTAATGGTTATTATGGGTATCGGAGTCGGAGTCATGGTTGCGGCCATCCTTTTGCCGATGTATAATGTAGTCAGTCAGCTTTAGCTTGCGGTCTATTTATTTTTTCGCTATAATATAAACATATTAATAAATCCCCTATGAAACAAAAGATAAACCGTAAAGGTTTTACTTTGATTGAATTGCTGGTCGTCATCGCGATTATCGGCATTCTTTCCACCTTGGCCGTTGTTGCCTTGGGCAATGCTCGTGTCAAATCGCGCGATGCAAAACGTGTGGCTGATATGCGTCAGCTTATGTCAGCTTTGGAGCTGTACTATAATGATGCCGGCCGCTATCCGACCTTGGTGACCCCTGGTCAGGCCTTGGTTTATGATACAACCACCTACATGGCCATTGTCCCGTCCAACCCGAGTCCGAATAATGACGGCAACTGCCCGGCCAGCACCAACTACACCTATACCAACGTTTCGTCAAACACCTCATACACCATTCTGTATTGCTTGGGTTCCGATATTGGCGACTTGTCTGATGGTACGCACCGAACAACGCCGAACGGCTTGGCCAACTAGTTTTTAGATTTTTAAGATACAGATCATTGCCTTTGGTGGTGGTCTGTATTTTTTATAGCTTATGAATAAAACCGAAATAATTCTCAAGAAAATAATTCTCGCCTCCTTGTACGGCTCGGTCTTTGTCGTCCCGATATATTTTGCTTTCTTGCAGGAAAATTATACGGTTTTTGATTTGAACAAATCGGCCGCTCTGCGTTTTTTCATCAGCATGGCTTTGCTGGCTTGGCTTTGGCTCGCGGCGCGGTCAGGTAAAATTAGGCTTTTTGCCTCGCGCCAGCTGGCTTTTGCTTGGGGCTTGTTAATAGCTGCTTTTTTTGTCAGCTCCTTGCTGTCCCTGCACCCCAATATCAGTTGGCTCGGCAGTTATGAAAGGCAACAGGGTTTTATTAATCTCTTGTCTTATCTCTTGATCTTCTATTTAATCGCCACTTTCATCAATAACAAACGTCGATTCAATCATCTCTTGTTTTGGTTGCTTGCGGCGGCCGCTGTGGCTTCTATTTACGGACTTATGCAGGCCTTGGGATTGGACTTCCTGCGTTGGGCGGAAAGTTCTTTGTTTCGTATTTTCTCAACCTTTGGTCAGCCTAATTTTTTCGGGCATTATTTAGTTGTTTGTTTGCCCCTGACAATATACGCGGCGGTTTTCTTGGCTCGGCATTGTTGGCATAAGATTTTATTCGCCATCCTTGCCGCTGTGGAATTGGCTTGTTTGGTATTGACCTACAGTCGCAGTGCCTGGGTCGCTTTCGCCGTCAGTTTAATCGTCGCCGGCTTGGCCGCTTTATGGTATTTCGGCCGCAAGAAAATTGCGCTTACTTCGGCCTTGGCAGCTTTGATAATTTTCATCATATTAAGCTTGGCACCGGTCAGATCGGCTATTTTTAATAGCGTTGATTATAAGCCGACTGGCTTGGTTTTTCGTTTGGTTACCATCTTTGATTTTAAAATCGGTTCGGCCGGTACGCGCTTATTCTATTGGCAAGCGGCTTGGCAGGCCTTTAAGAACGCTCCTCTCGAGCGCCAGCTCTTCGGCTTTGGCCCCGATGTGCAGGCCAGTGTCTTTGTCAGCGAATACAGACCGATTTGGGCTTATTATGAAAGGATGAATTCTTTCCCCGATCGAGCTCATAATGCGCCTTTGGATTTTCTTTTGCAATTCGGTTTGGTCGGCGCGGCGACTTTCACCCTCTTGCTTTATTTTATAATGAAGCCCTTTTTCAAACGCTGGCGCAGTTCCAAAGGAGAAGATTACTGGCTCGGACTGGCTCTGATGTCTTCTTTGCTAGCCTATGGCGTCAATAATCTCTTCAGTTTTTCATTAACGGCCATGACCTTCTTATTATATGTTTTGCTGGCACTGGCTCTTAATTACGGTCATCAAACTTTGAACAGGGAATTAAAGCTCAACTTTTTTCAGCCTGCTTCGCGTTATATTATCGCCTCGGGAACGATTATTCTGCTGGGGGTTTTATTTTACGGTTATAGTTTGCGGCCGATGGTGGCTGATGCTTATTATATGAAAGTCAAACGAGCTGAAGCCCGCGGCGATTGCCGTCAGGTGCTTGATAATATGGAAAAAGTTTTGGAATGGTATCCGGTCAGCCATTATTACGCGCGAATTTATTTGCATCATGCGGTTAATTGTTTTTCGGCCGCTTCAAGCGAAGAAAGCCGGCAGCAAATCGCCCGCAATATAATCGATCAAGCGGCGACGATTCCGGAACGGGAAACTCAATTTTACACCCTGATAGATTTGGCGCACGCCTATTCTATTCTCGGCTACTATATTGATTCAAAATATTATGAGCAAGCCGAAAAGGCCTATCTGCGCTTACTGGACATAAATAAGTATATTACGGTAACCTATCAGGATTACGCTCGTATGAAGTTATGGCAGGGCGATTATGAAACCGGACGACGCTTGCTTAATGACGGCATCGCCGTTACGCCTTCGCCCGATGAAGCACCGCCTTTTAGCGGCCACAATCAGGCAATTAGCCGTCAATTGGCTTATTTTCATGATTTGCTGGGCTTGAGTTATTACAGCCAAGGTGACTTTGCCAAGGCTAAGGCCGAATATGAAACAGCTCTGAAAATCGATCCGACCCTGCCTTCGCCGCGGCAGAAGTTGGAAGAAATCAAGCGAGTCGATTAAAAAGCTTATGAATGAAGAGCAGAAAAAATTTTATAATACCTCGGATACATATTTCAAACTTTTAAGCGAACATCCTGAAGAAAGCTTCAAGGAGTATATAGATTTTGTTATTCACTACGCCCGCCCCGGAGCGACGGTTTTGGATCAGGGTTGCGGTACGGGCCAAGCGGCTGACGCTTTGCGCCGACGCGGTTTTAAAATTATCGGTATCGACGGCAGTGAAAGATTTATCGATTATGCCCGACAGCGTTTTCCGGAAACCGATTTCCAGCTCGGCGATTTATTGCAATTGCCTTTTTCTTCCGGCTCCTTTGACGTCGTTGCTTCTTTCAATACGCTCGAACATGTCAGTGACGTACCAAAGGTTTTAACCGAATCATTGCGAGTTTTGAAATTGAACGGCTTATTGCTGATTCATTCGCCGAATTTGCTGAGCGCCAAGCATATGTATAATGCTTACCGGCTTAAAACCGGACGAACTTTTGAAGGCAATAAATCTAACTGGGATTTGTTGCGCGATGCCCTGCGCAATATCGCTTGGTTGATGCGCAGAACAATTACTCATCAAGCAAAATTCATCTACCGTCAACCAGCGCCGGTTTTTGAGTATGCGGACAATGACGCGACCGTTTTTCTTAATCCGATTGATTTGCGTTTAACTCTCGAATCTCTGGGTGCGAAAATAATTTCATATCAAAGCGTGCCGCATTTGCCCGAGGCCAGTCTTTTAAAAAGATTAGGCAGTCGCTTTTTTCCCGAGCATATGGGCATTATAAGAATCGTCGCCAAGAAAAGCGCCCGCTATGAACGACACTAAAAAAAACAGCATTTCCGTTTGTCTGGTAGCTCATAATGAAGAAGGAGTCATTAAGCGTTGTCTCGACAGCGTAGTGCCGCTTGCCGACGAGATAATCATAGTTCATGACGGACCTTGCGCCGATAAGACTTTGGAAATTGCGGCGAACTACGGTGCCAGAATAATTATCGCTGAACGGGCGGCTTCGGCCGAGCCCAATCGCCCCCTGAGCTATGAAGCGGCTAGGGGAGAATGGATTCTGCAAATCGATGCCGACGAATTTTTATCGCCTGATTTGCAAGCGGCTCTGCCAAAACTCGCCGCAGAGAAAAACGTCGATGCCTATGAATTTTTATGGCCATTGTACGACGGTGAACGCTATAGAACCAAACATTGGCCTTTTAAACGGGCGATGTTTAGACATTCCGTTATGTCGTTTTTAGGTACGCCCAATGATTTTGTGGTCGGCGTTCCGGGCAAGGTCAAGCGCCTGCCTTTATTGCTTGAACATCGCCCGACTTATAACAACTATACTTGGAAAAAATTTTGCACCAAATGGTTGACCGCCGCCAAAATTCAAGCTGAGCTCTATGTCGGAGATTTTTCCGCCATTAAAAAATTCCAATACCGGGCTGACGGCTGGTCGAAAAAAATATTATTGAGAATAAAACACCCTTTGCTGATTACGCCTTTTGATGTCGCCTTTGTGATTGTTAAGAATCTTTATTCGGGCGCTTATAAAGAAGGCTTGTTTGCTTGGCGAGTGGTTTTTATGTGGGGTCTTTTCCGAGCTTTGACCAATTGGCTGGTATTTCGCAGCCGTAAAAATCAATATGAAGGCTGATTTAAATACCATAAGTGCAATCTTAGTGGTTAAAGATGAGGCGGCTTTGATAGAGCGCTGTCTTAAAAGTTTGCAAGGTCTTGTTCAAGAAATCATCGTTGTGCATGACGGACCTTGTTCCGATACCAGTCTTGATATCGCCCGTGCTTATGGCGCCAAAATTTTAATTGGTAAATTTTGGGGCTATATGGAACCGCATTTGGTGCCGGCTTATGAACAGGCCAGTGGAGAATGGTTGTTGCGAATTGATGCCGATGAATTTTTGTCCGATGACCTGCGCCGAGCTTTGCCTTCTTTAGTAAGTGATTCTAAGATTGCGGCCTATGAATTCAATTGGCCGCTGTTTGACGGAAAAAAATATCTGACAAAAAGCTGGCCGGAAAAAATTTGTCTTTTCCGTAAAGATAAAATTTCCTTTGTCGCCTTGCCGGACGCGCCTACGGAAGTGGCCGGCCTTATCAAGCGAGTCGACTACACTCTAGAGCATCGGCCTTTAAAAGATAATTACGCCTTCGGAGTTTTTAAAACCCGTTGGCTTCGCTTGGCGCGCATGCGCGCCGAACTGTACGCGGCTGATTTTTCTATTTTCCCCAAGTTCAATTCAAAAAGCGATGATTGGACTCTGAGATTCCGTCTCCGGCGCCGTTTTCCGCTTCTGGTTCTGCCCTTTGATTGTTTGATTGTTTTTCTTAGGATAGTGGCCAGCGGCTGGCACGAAGGCTTGATTGTTATTCGCGTTGCCTTGATGACTACCGCTTTGCGGGCGGCGATAGATTGGATGATGTTTAAGCAGAAAATAAAAATTTAAATATGCCTGATTTTCCGATTTGTTTATGCGGCGCCAATAAATACCGTGTTCATAATTATAAAACCCCAGGTAATGACTTCTCGGTCATAATTTGCGGTGCCTGTTCTTTGGCGCGAACTTGGCCGCAGCCAATCGACTTGCCCTCGATTGACGATTTTTACAAATCGCAAACAAGCCACCAAGCCAAGTTTGATGAATTGCCTCTGCGCCAAAGCTTTTCCCACCGGCCCTTGGAAATTATAAAAAAATATTTTTCCGCCGGATCTTTGCTGGATGTCGGATGCAGTGCCGGTGTTTTTGTCGCTGAAGCGAAAAAATACGGTTTTGACGCGCGAGGAATTGATTTATCCGAATCGGCGATTGAACTTGGCCGACATAATTTCGGATTGGGCGAAGCTTTGACGGTGGGAAGTTTAAAATCTCTGGCTTTGCCCGCAGAATCATTTGAGGTTATTACTTATTTGCATTGTTTGGAACATATTGTTGATCCGATTGGCGAATTAAGTGAAGCAAAAAGAGTTTTATCGGACCAAGGAATACTCGTACTTGAACTGCCGAGATTTTTCAGTTTGTGGCGTTTTTTGCTGGGAGTCCGCTGGTACGGAATGTCGCCGACTCAGCATATTTGGCAATTCGGTTGGCGCGGAGCTGTTTTTATTTTAGAGCGCTCCGGTTTTGAAGTTATCTACGCCAAGAAAGGCTTGAGCATGTATCATAAAATAACAGCTGATTTTTCAGGCCTTGTTAAGTTGTTGATTTATGCATTTGCCTGGCTTAGTAAAACGGGAGATAATTTGTTTATAGTCGCGCGCAAGAAAAAATAATATGCTCTGGTCGATTATTATAGTCAGTTATAACACTAAAGAAATACTGGGCCGCTGCCTTGATTCATTGCCGAGCGGTCTAGAAGTTATTGTGGTTGATAACGGTTCAAAGGACGGGAGCGCCGAATTTTTGGCCGGTCAAAATATAAAAAAAGTTCTTAATCAAAACAACCTCGGCTTTGCCGCGGCCTGCAACCAAGGCGCCCGCCTCGCAAGCGGAGAGTTTTTATTGTTTTTGAATAGCGACGCGCGCCTTAATGAAGCCACGCTTAAAGCCTTAGCTGAGGTTTTTGAAAGTTCTCCCAAGGTTGGGATTGCCGCGCCAAAGTTAATTGACGAGACGGCCAAAGATGAGCCCTTTGCCTTTGGTTGTTGGCCGACTTGGCTCGGATTATTAAGAGGCAATTTAAAAACCGATGCTTCGCGCGCCGACTGGGTCAGCGGGGCTGCCTTGGCGATTCGGCGCGTTATTTTTGAGAGTCTCGGGGGCTTTGATGAGCGTTTTTTCATGTATTTTGAAGATGTTGATTTATGCTGGCGGACTAAAGCTCTCGGGTATGATATTGTAATAAGTGAAGCGGCCAGCGTTGTTCATCAGCGCGGCGCGAGCAACTCGGATGAGCGTTTGCGCAAGAAATATTATCGCCGCTCTCAGATGCTATATTTTAAAAAACACCTTGGACTCCGCCCATGAACTTCTTCACTCACCAGCCGGAATTATTAAGTACAATCAATGTTATTTTAGGTTCGAAAATCGGCGCCGTTCCGGCGACAGTTTTTTTCGGACTTCTATTTTTAATAGCCCTGCTGCTCGGCTTTATATTTTTCCGCCGCACTTGGTCTTGGTCAGCCATTATTCTATCAGCCGCGGCGATTGCTTGGCTGCCGCTTTTTACGCAATTTGTTTATAGCAGTGCCAAGGAATTTAATGAAACTTGGTTTATGATATCGGCGACGGCCGAGGAGCAAATTATTTGGCGGCATTGCCGCATTGATAAGAACCAGAAGCTCGGCGGCGGATGTTGCGGACTCTATCCCTTTGTTGAAAAGATTAAAGCCAGCGTTCCCAAGGGCAAGACGGTCGCTTATGCCGACGCCGCCTTGGCCCCCTATCTGATGTATTATTTATTTAAAGAATATAAGGTAGCTCCTGCTCAGACGGCTGATTATTTTGTTTTATTCCGTCCGGTTGTACCTTATATTTATGAAAATGGAATTCTTTATAAGAGCGGCGAACCGAGACTCGAACTCGGCAAGTTTGAATTAATCGTTTCCTTGGCTCAAAATCAAGCCATCTTTAAAAGAATAAAATAATATGTGGCCGATTATTCTAATTATCATTTCTGTATCAGCGCCGGGCTTGGCCGCCCTGTCGTTTTTGTATCCTCGTTTTATTTCCGGCTTGCGCGCTTTTTCTTTGGTATACGGCATCGGTTCGGCGGTTATTACCTTTGAGCTCTTATTGTATTTTGTTATCGCCCGGCAAGCTTTTTCGCCTTGGCTGTTGTGGTTTTTCGGCGCTCAGACCTTGATTGCTTTGCTTGTTTTCGTCCTGCGCTTTCCTTGGAAAAACCAGCTAACGATCGATGTCGCGAAGGTTAAGCCGCTGTCATGGCTGCTCGGCTGTTTGATTGCCGCCTTATTGTTTTTAAGTTTGATTCAAGCCTTGGGTAAACCGCCGGTAGCCTTTGATTCCATTGCTTTTTGGGCAACTCGCGCTGAAATTCTTTTAGCTGACGGCGCGGTTAATTTCGATCGCTCAAGCCCGGATTATCTAGCATCTTATAATCATCCGAATTACCCTTGGCATGTTTCCTTGCTTGAATATTGGTTCAGACTGCTTGGCGCGAGCGGAGGAGTGGTCAATCTTCTGGCTTGGTTTTATTTTATGTCTCTGACCTTGTTCATAATTGATTTTTCAATCAAATATTTAGGGCAGGTCAAGGGATTATTGTTGGCTTTATTCTTTTGTTCTCAGCCCTTTATTTTTTATCATGCGTCCAATAATTATGCGGACTTGATTGTCGCTTACTATGCCGCTGTCGGTTTCGGATTTTTCTTTGAATGGTTGGAGCGTTCCCGAATCAATCGTTTGCTCTTGTCTTCGGCCTTGGTCGCTTGGACTTTTAATATTAAAAATTACGGAACTTTTTATATTATCGCTTTGGCCGTCGGTTTCTCGGCCGCATATTTTTTCAAATTGCATCGACCCCGCTGGCGTTCTTCGCTTTATGCATTAGGCGCCTTGCTCATACCGATTTTGCCGATTGCTTTATTCAAATTGATCAATCGTCTTAATTTGCGCAACACCGAAGCGGCTTGGGTTTGGCGTCCCGATGCATTGCCTCAATTTACCCAAGCCTTGTTCATTAGCAACAATTGGAATATTTGGTGGTTTATCGTGATCGGCGCCGGCTTGGTTCTTTGTTTGCGTATTTGGCGCCGCAAAGAACTTTTAGTCGCTTGGCTTATGCTGTTAAGCGTAGTAGCGATTTTGGTGGTTATATTTATGGTGACGGAAAATTACCAATGGGCACTAGACCACACCGCTTTGTCCAGAGCCTTTATACCCTTGGTGCCTATTTCGGTTTTATTATTGGCCATCACTTTTGAAAAACATTCTTATGGAACCATTTTTTCTCGTCGCTAGTTGCATATTGGGATTGATTATCGGCAGTTTTCTAAATTGCGCCGCCTGGCGCCTTTATGAAGGCGAGTCGATGAACGGCCGTTCCCATTGTCGCAGTTGCCAGAAGCTTATTTATTGGTATGACAATATTCCGATATTGAGTTTTTTGCTTTTGCGCGGCCATTGCCGCCACTGCGCCAGTCCGATTTCCTGGCAGTATCCCTTGGTCGAGGCGATTACCGCTCTTTTGTTCATGTTGGCTTATTGGCTTAATCCCTTTGATTGGCTCTTGCTGGCGCGTAATTGGTTTTTACTGGCCGTCTTTGTCTTGATTTTTGTTATGGATGCCCGCTGGTATGTAATTGTGGACAAAGTCACTTTACCGGCGGCTATAACCGTACTCGGAGCCAATTTATGGCTGGGAATAGGGTGGTCGGGGCTCTTGATTTCTGCTACAATAGGAACAGGTTTTTTTCTTATCCAATATCTTGTTTCCCGTGGACGCTGGATAGGCGGCGGCGACATCCGACTCGGGCTTTTGCTCGGCGTCGGTCTAGGTTGGCCGAATATTCTAGCTGCGATTTTTATAGCTTATGGCTTTGGCGCCGTCTTCGGTATAGCGGCGCTCTTAAGCGGGAAGAAGAAATGGGGATCAATGGTGCCGCTCGGAACTTTTTTGTCCGTAGCCGGCGCCATTACGCTTTTATACGGAGAAAAAATAGTGCACTGGTATTTGAATTTTGTTAATTTGCAGTGATGAAAAAGAAGAAAAAGTTTACTACCAAATATATTTTCGTTGTCGGCGGAGTTATGTCGGGCGTCGGCAAGGGAGTGGCGGCCGCATCAATCGGTCGGATTTTATCCGGCAAGGGTTTTTCGGTCAGCGCGATTAAAATTGACCCCTATATCAACGTTGACGCCGGTACAATGAATCCGATTGAACACGGCGAAGTCTTTGTAACTGAAGACGGTGATGAAACCGATCAGGACATCGGTAATTACGAGCGCTTCCTAGGCACGAATATTTATCGAGAAAGTTATATGACGACCGGCCGCGTTTATCAGGCGGTTATTGAGCGTGAACGCAATCTCGGTTACGGCGGAAAATGCGTTGAAGTCGTTCCGCATATACCTTTGGAAATAAAAGATCGCATTGAACGCGCGGTTAAAAAAACCAAAGCCGAGATTATGTTGATTGAAATCGGCGGTACGGTCGGAGAATATCAAAACTTACTCTTCCTTGAAGCGGCGCGTATGATGAAACTCTCATACGGCCGAGATGTCGCCTTTGTGATGGTTTCATATTTGCCGGTCCCTTCATTGTCCAGCGAAATGAAAACCAAACCTACTCAGTACGCGATTCATACGCTTAACGCCGCCGGTATTCAACCCGATTTCATTATTGCCCGTTCTTCAACCGACATTGATCAGCCGCGCCGCGAGAAAATCGCGATTAACTGCAATATTAAAGCCGAGGACGTTATTTCCGCTCCGGATATCGAATCAATTTACGACGTGCCGGTTAATTTTGAAAAGGACAAGCTCGGCGAGCGCTTATTAGACCGTTTCGGTTTGCGACCGCGCCGTAAAGACTTGGTTGAATGGCGGGCTATGATTCGCCGCATAAAAACAGCCAAAAAAGAAATTAATGTCGGTATTGTCGGCAAATATTTCGTCTCAGGCAATTTTACAATGACCGATTCTTACATTTCGGTTTTAGAAGCGATTAAGCATGCCGGGGCGGCCAACCATTGCCATGTCAATATCCATTGGCTGTCTTCTGAAGAAGTTGAAAAAGACGGCGCCAAACTTTTGAAAAAATTCGACGGCATTATAGTTCCGCAAGGTTGGGGAACGCGCGGCGCCGAAGGCAAAATAAAAACAATCAAGTATTGCCGCGAAAATAAAGTTCCGTATTTCGGTTTGTGCTACGGTATGCAGATGGCGGTTATTGAGTTCGCACGTCACGTCGCCGACTTGAAAGGCGCTTCGAGCCGCGAAATAAATCCCAAGACTCCGCATCCGGTTATAGACGTTATGGAATCGCAAATCGAGAATTTGAAGAAAGGCAAGTACGGCGGAACGATTCGTTTGGGCGGCTGGCCTTGCCGGCTTGTTCCGGGAACTCATATGGCCAAGATTTATGAAAAGAAATTCGGCAAAAAAAGAGTTGTTTCCGAACGCCATCGCCATCGCTATGAATTCAATCCAAAATATCGCGAGCTCTTAGAACAAAAGGGCCTCACCATTTGCGGAACGTCGCCGGACCACAATATCGTCGAGGCGATTGAAATCACGGATCATCCTTTCTTTATCGGCACTCAATTCCATCCCGAATATATTTCACGCCCGCTTGATCCGCACCCGCTTTTCGTTGAATTTGTTAAAACCTGCTTGAAGCTTCGGGAGAAAAAGAAATAGTATGGCTTTGCCCGGAACTCATCTCCGCGCCGCCTTTGAGTTAAAAGAAAAGCTCCTGATTAGCGACGAAAAGAAATATTTTTCAGGAACAGTCTACCCCGACAGTCGTTACGTAAGCGGTTTAGCGCGTGAATTTACTCATAGCGAAGATCAGATTAAACCAAGCTTCTATCAAGAAGATGATTTTAAAAAGGGCTGGTTTGTTCATCTTATTTATGATGAAACACAAAAAACGCCGTTTGCCGATACTCTTGGTTTTTTATTTGAAAATTTAGATTCCGGAATAATTCACGCTAGTAAGGATTGGATTACTCTGACTGCGATAAAAACTTTGCAAGATATTTTTGATATTCATGCTTTTCCAATTGACCGCTATTTGAAAAATCTTGAATATATGGAACTGCCCAATCAAGAGAATCCGGAGCTAATTAAAAAATATAACCTCGGTATTATTGAAATGTATAATAATCTGCCCAATAAGCCCGAGGATTATAGAGAACGTTTTGCTTTCTTGGGGATTGAGCCGGAATTGGTTAAAAAAATTATTGTTCGGGCAGATGAGCTTTCTGATGACGCCAAAGTTGTCTCTCTGATAAAAAAGCAATTTACAGAAACCATGAGCTTGATTTATGATCGTTACCCGACGTTTTAATCTATTAAAATATTGGCTTAAAGGCCGACGCAACGGCGTCGGTTTTTTTGAGTTATTTAAAAAAATCATAGCGCCGGTTTCGTCAATGAAGGCCAAACCTTTTATAAACAAGGTCAGGGAAGAAGGGGATTATTATATTGTCCATTTTAAGAAATTTGTCCGTCCTCTCTTCATTCCTAAAAGTTTTGGCCTGGCTTCTCTTTATCAGGTTATCTCGGAAATTTTTAAAGGAGACGATTGGCATTATTATGAGATTCCGGAAACCGAGATTAGAAAGGACGATATAGTGGTTGACTGCGGCGCCGCCGAAGGTTTGTTCAGTTTAAGTATTGTCGGACGATGCCAGCGCGTTTATGCGATTGAACCTTTGCCGGAATATGTCTGGGCCTTGGAAAAGACTTTTGAAAATATGAGCAATGTAGAAATTATCCCGGTCGCCTTGGGTGCGCAAAAGGGGCGCGTCTTTATGATGAATGACGGCATTCGAACTGAAATTTCAGAAACAGAAACCAATCTTTGCGTTCCCCTGGAAACGATTGATGAGTTATTTTTTAAACAAAATAAAGCGATTACATATCTTAAGGCCGACTTAGAGGGTTATGAATTGGAAATGCTTGCCGGAGCAAAAGAGACAATTAAGGCTAACCGGCCTCGGATAGCGATTACAACTTATCACAAAGCCGAGCACGCGGCGCAAATCGAGCGGTTCTTAAAACTTATCCATCCGGATTACAACATCAAAACCAAGGGCATTGAGGAACGGTCGGGAGCGCCGGTAATGTTGCATGCTTGGTAAACAAAACACCCGCCGAAAGGCGGGTGTTTTTTTAGGTTTATTTCTTTTCGGAAACAACCGAAACGACTTTGGCGGTTTTCAGGTGACCGGTAAAGCTCGGGACTTTGCGCGTCGAGAATTTAACGAGACCGGAAGCGACCGCATAGAGCGTATCGTCTTTACCGCGGCGAACGTTCTTGCCGACGTGATACTTGGTACCGCGCTGACGGACAAGAATTGAGCCCGCTTTGGCGACTTGGCCGTCCTGCAGTTTGACGCCGAGACGTTTGCTTTGACTGTCTCGGCCGAGGGCTGTAGAACCGCCGGCTTTCTTATGTGCCATAGAAGTGTTTAGAAGTTAAAATGAGAATATTATGAGTATAAACAAAAAACGACTGCCTGTCAATCCTCGCTGCCGAGCGGCTGGTATTCTTTTAAGCCGGCGGTTTTCGGAGTGATTCCGTGTTTTTTATTATAATTAGCTTGAATCTTTCGGCGCCGATTAGTGACATCAAGAGCGAGCCGCATAGCCGGCGTAATCTTATCGCCATACATGATGACCTTGCCTTCCTCATGGCGCGCCGCGCGACCGATAGTTTGGACCAAGGAGGTTTCATTGCGCAAAAAGCCGGCCATATCGGCATCGAGAATCGCCACCAAAGAAACCTCGGGCAAATCAAGGCCCTCGCGCAATAAGTTAATTCCGACCAAAACGTCATATTTGCCCGAGCGCAATTCTTTCAATATTTCGACGCGTTCAAGCGTATCGACTTCGCTATGGATATAATTGACCTTAATGCCTTCGTTTAAAAGATAATCGGTCAATTCTTCGGCCATTCGTTTGGTCAGAGTAGTGACAAGGACGCGTTGTTTTTTCCTGACTCGTATCTCGATTTCTTGAACTAAATCTTTAATTTGTCCTTCGCTCGGACGCACTTCGATTTCAGGATCAAGCAGGCCGGTCGGACGAATGATTTGTTCAACAACTTGTTTTGAATGGTTCAATTCATAAGCGCTCGGAGTCGCGCTGACATAAATGACTTGGTTGACTTTGGTTTTAAACTCTTCGTAAGTCAGCGGTCGATTATCCCGCGCGCTCGGCAAACGGAAGCCGAATTCGACGAGGGTGTCTTTGCGCGAGCGGTCGCCGGCGTGCATTCCGCGGATTTGCGGCAATGTAACATGCGACTCGTCGATAAACAATAGATAATCGTTGGGGAAAAAATCAATCAAAGTTTCCGGGGGAGAGCCCGGCTCCCTGCCTGACAGATGGCGTGAATAATTTTCAATCCCCGAGCAATAACCGACCTGACGTATCATTTCTAAATCATAGTTGGTTTTTCTTTCGAGCCGATCGGCTTCGGCAATTCTTCCCGCGGCGTGCAATTCTTTTAAGCGTTCTGTTAATTCACTTTCAATTGCGCCGATAGCTTCAGTCAGCTTCGGTTCAGTAGTCATAAAATGTTTGGCCGGCAGAATTGAAATGCGTTCCAATTCCTCGGCCGCTTCATCGTCCAATTCAGTAAGCCAAGCCGCGACCTTGGAGGGGGTTATATTAAAAATTTGAATTCTTTCGATTTGGTCACCGAAAAGGCCGAGTCGAACAATCGCTTCTCCGGTCGCCAAGTGGATATCGATACGGTCGCCGCGGACGCGGAATTGACCGCGAGAAAGTTGCGCGTCATCTCGGACATATTGGATTTTGATCAGCCGACGCAAAATTTCATTGCGTTTGATGACCTGTCCGACTTCAAAGCTCTGACTCAGGGCGATGTAATCGACTTTTTCACCCAATCCATAGATGCATGACACCGAAGCAATGATAATAACATCGCGGCGGTTCATTAAAGATTGCGTCGCGGCATGGCGCAGGCGGTCGATTTCTTCATTGATTGTCGCTTCCTTTTCTATATAAGTATCGGTTTGAGGAATATAAGCTTCGGGCTGGTAATAATCGTAATACGAAACAAAGTAGTGGACGGCTGAATCCGGGAAAAATTGTTTAAATTCGCTATATAGCTGAGCGGCCAAGGTTTTGTTATGGGAGATGATCAGAGTCGGTCTTTTGACCTCGGCTATAATATTGGCCATTGTAAAGGTTTTGCCTGAGCCGGTAACACCGAGCAGGGTTTGCTTGTCAAAACCCTTGGAAAGCCCGTTTACAAGCTTTTTTATAGCTTCCGGCTGGTCGCCAGTAGGCTTAAATGGAGAGAGGAGAGTAAACATAGTTGATTAACTATATCATTGCCCGAGAGCTCAGACAATGCATAAATATAGGGTATTTTTTTGAAAAATTGTAAAATTAATATAACATTTAATAGATATTTATTAAAATTTAGCTAATTTTAGTATATTTATATGATATAAAATTGCCTAGACTTGACAATATTTTGAATATAGTATATAATACAAGCAATAAACATAAGTTATTTAATAACAAAATAGGAGGTGATCATGGGTGATGGATGACGTTTTTCCGTAGCTGGACAGAGAAAAAGAAAGAGTATTAGCTCTGTCCAGCGCTATAGCGGACCAAACGTTATAAATTATCATGATTCCGACTATACAAAAAGCAGGAAGGAGGGTATCCCTGTGGGGGACAACTAAGCTAAAGCTTCACCATTTGGCAATAAAGCCAAGTGTAACCCAAAGGAAGATCCGATGCACAACTACATGGCGAATTCACTTTGTGCTTCTGGCTAATATGCCAATAGAAACAGAGTGATGCTTCAAGAGCAAGGGGAAGATAATCTTCCCCTTTTTTATATCCAATTATTATTTTCGTTGAGACCAAGCTAAATCAAAAAATGTTTTCATTGTATCAGCAAGTTCCTGATTTTCAATAATAATTCCGAATAATTCGCGCATTGAGACAAGCGCAATTTTATTTCCGTAAATAGTTATGTCACTTTTAATAGGGAAGTTTTTATAATCTAGATAAATACGATTTACATTACCTACCTTTTCCGTAACCTTTGGACTATCTTCGCCAAGAACGGCAATTGATTTTACTTCAAGTCCGACTTTGACGCGCTTATTAATATAATCATCGCGCTCTGCTTTAGTGAAAACTTTATCAAGATCGTAATAATAATAAATTACACGGAGTTGTTTGTCCGGAGTTTTTAGAAAAGTATTTCTGATAGCCAATAATCCCGCCTTTCCTTCGTAATAACTTACTTTAGGTTTTTTGTTTGAAAAATTGTAGATCGAATTTAAGTCAGGTAATAATGTTTTTAATTTTTCATGCCGGGCTTCAAGTTCAACTTTTTCTTTTTCTAAAATAAGTTCGAGTTGATCCGGTTCAACGGAAGTATAGTAGGTTCGTTTGCCCTTGATAAAAGTGCTGATTAGACCGCGGCTAATGAGACTTTCTAGGGCATCGTAGGTCGCAACGCGGTTAATGCCGGCTTTTTTAGCAATAGCTAAAACGCTTTCGCCGCCAAGCTCTAGGGCAGCTAAAAATACCCGGGCTTCTTTTTCGTCCAGGCCGAATTCTATAATTTGTTTATAGGTAATCATATATCCGTATTATAGCATAAAAGGCGAGTCATTTTTGACTCGCCTTTAAAACAATTAAGACTCGGGACTAGGAGGAATATAGTTGGCTTTTAGTTCAACTATTTTATTATAAACTTCGATCCATGTTCCCTCAAACGGTTCAATATGCGATTCAAGAGCGTCATTAGGCGCAAAGTCAGCAGTATTGTTGCCCCGGAAATGGATATATAGATATCCTTGATCTTCATCGGTAAAGTCAATGATATTGACGGAACCCTGAAATACAATCCCTTTGGCAGCGTCATGGTCGTCGATTTCCCAGAAATTGAAACCGATATCTTCTAAAGCCTGCCGCCAATCGGATCCGCGCTGCGCAATGTCATCCATAATCGCTTTGGCGCTTACTACGGCCGTATCATTCATAATCATTCCGATGACATTTTCCGGAAGCTTTTTAAGGCCGGCGATCAATTGCCTTGCCTCAACAAGATTAATAATGTCGCCGATACCCGGATAATCAGAAAGGATTTCAAAAATTTTTGTAAAACCGTCAAGCAATTTTCTCATGTCCGACTCTCCCTATATTTTTTTAATTTTCTTAGTTATTTTATTTTTCTGTTTCGCCGTTTTCGGCTCATCAGTTGAAGCTCTACACTTCAAGACAGAAGCCGATTAAAATAAATCGGCAGCGTATTCAGTTTCAGGTCGCTACACCTAGCCAGAGACTAAGCTACTGTGTTCACCTAGTTTTATTTGGGCTTTTCCTTGCGATCCAATATACTCTAGATTCTTATTCAAGTTTTCAGAGATACTCTTGAGTAAGTAAACGCGAGAGCATAGTATGCTTATAAGAAGATAAACTTCAGCTTCAATAGGCCGATCCTTCTTAATCGCTTTTCGGTTGTGCAGGCGGTATGAATGCGTTTTCAACCTAATTTGATCGCTTGAGAGATTTAAGATTTCTCCAGATTCTATATCGGAAAAAACTCTCATCTTCTCAATTTGTTTTTTTATTTTTTCGTTTATCAATGTTCTCTACTGAACCTCAACCTTAATTAATAATGGTTAAGATTCTGATAAAGAAGGGAAGTAAAAATTTCTTACTTCCCCTTTTTTCTCCGTTGCCAGAGAGGGGCACCGCTCCCATGCGATGTTTATTACCCGCTAGTTGTGCGCAGCTCAGCTCATCAGGCTGAGGGGAAAATTGGTCTTATTTATTTGTCCAATTTTCCTTCAATAAGGATTTGGGTAGCCAATGGGAATTGGGTCCAAATGATGTCCTTATTGTATTGCTCCGGATAGTCGCCGGACTCATTTTCTAGCTGTGAGTAATTACTTAGAAAACGACAATGTTTTGTTTTGGCTGTCTTCGGTTAAGAAGGCAACAATAATTGTTCCGTCTTTTTCTTCAGCCGATACAATCGTTTTTAGAAACAGGCTTGCATCACGCCATTCCGGACATCCGTCCCAGAATTTATTGTAATAAATTCTTGCTGGCTCTTTATCTTCTCTGAAGATATAAACCATAGAATAAGCGTTTTGATCAGTATGAACTGAGTATTCACGACAGAAAGCGACAATTAAAATATCGTTAAAAAATAACGAACTTTCATTGAAGATCCAATCATGAGTATCGCTATTCCATTTTTGACGGAAATCGCTAGCTTGCTGATTAAGAATTTCTTCTTTGGTCATTATTATATGAATTTGATTTAAAGAACTTTTCTCTACTGAACCTCGATTTCAGATTATTCTGACAATCAAGATTCCGATTAAGAGGGGAAGTGAAGTGTTTTCACTTCCCCATGAGAAACTTTCCTATTTCTAGGAGGCGAATTACGTTTCCTAGGCGTAATCCATTCTCTGCCCGGTCATTTGTTTGGCGATTTATTGGTTTACTACCCCGCCTTTAGGAGAAGGAGAATAGCAGTGTCCGATGTAAATCTGGAAGTTCAGCATCTGTGCTTCTTCCTGCGGATTATTATCCGCGCCTTCCCAATCGGTTGACCCCCGATAGTCCCAGCCTCAGAAGGCCGGAGTTTTGTCATCTAAACTCTTTAATCACACCGCGCCTGAACATTATTTCACGGTTTCTTAGCTCAAGCGTGGTATCGGGATATGGCAGTCGGCTGATTTTCCAGCCTGCTTCGTATATTGTTGCGTCGAAGTCATACATGAAGGTCAGTGTGTCTCCCGGTTGATATTTCACTGTATCAATATTTTCAAGATACAGGAATGAATTATCGGCCGCGAGTCGTACCTTGGCATGAGCCTTGGTGTTTAGATCATTTTCTTTTCCGCAACCTGAAACGAAAACCATAGCCACAATCACTAAAGATATTAGTATTGTTTTCATAATATCCGCCTCCGTGCGGTATTTTTATTTATTTATGTACACTCTCTACTGAACCTCGATTTCAGATTATTCTGACAATCAAGATTCCGATAAAGATGGGAAGTAGAAGTTTCTCTACTTCCCGGAACTTTTTCTCTGTCGCCAGAGAGAGGCAGCAACGTACGATCGTTACCGTTTTTACCTCGCCAGTTTTGGCATAGCTAGCTCCGGAGCTAGTATGTTCTTCAGCTTCGTATGTCTGAAGAATGAGCGGCTCTAAATTTATATTAGAGCTGGCGGAGTTTCTGAGTCAGGTAAATACTGCTCATACTAATCTCGCCATTTCTGCGCCTACCTAGTTCTCTTTTGCCGGGTGGTCGCCGGCACTACTTATGAAAAGAACTTTCTTATTCTTCTCTCCTCAGGCGATAGCGCATGGCAGGAGACTATTGGCTATCGCTTGAGGAGAGAAGGCAATATATTTTTATATTGCCGTTGAACAGTTTTGCCTGGTCTATGGCTGTTCTTACCTGTTTATTTTATGTCGGAGACAGCAGGTACCGACTTTGTATCTTTCCAACCTCAGGAAATCCCGAGGTCCTCGTTGAGGATTTGCATTGCCATATAGAGACTAGCTGCCTCAATGACATGCAATATCCCATTGACGAGGAATTCGTACTTATTCATTCCGCCTCCTTGGAATAATTAATTATCGAATGGTTTATCTGACTTCTTCAGGAGCAGGGCTATTGTTTATCGCCCTGCTCAATTGGTAGTTCCTCAAGTATTACTACTTGAAGGCCGATTTGCTCGGATAAAAATTCGGCAATCTCAGATTCTTCAAACCCTTGCGGATTATTGAATCTGACGGAACAATCTTTGCTCCAGGAGCCGACTTCGTAATTGATCTGCCTATCTCGCATTGAGAAGAGAACAGATTCAAAACGCCTGATACAAGTATTGCATATGCAATCCTTGGCAGTAATTTCCATAAACAGGTCAGTCTTGCGCCAATGAACTAGCCGTGGTTTTGACCAGCCGCTCACTGATACTCGGAAATCTTTATCCTGGAATCTATTGATTGATTCTTCGGGAATAATATGAATTGTTAATGAATCTCCCAATTTTTTCTCCTTTTTTATTTTTATTTATTCCTGAATCAGCAAATTTCTTTACTGGCTCGGGAATAAAGGCAAAATTGTTTTTGCCTTTAGGTTTTTAGGTACTTTTGGATTCTTTTTTGAAAGGAAAGAATTTAGCGTTGGAACTAATTAAGAAAACCTTTTTGTTTTTATACGGGAAATTTTTTCGGATTTTCCTCCATAGCTCCGATGACTATATGATTAGATCATTTTATTGAAGCGATTTTCTCTGGTCTATACCGCTTCATAAAATACCTGTTTATTTTTCGTCGGACACAGCAGGCACCGACTAGCGTTGGCTACGCAGCTTTTGGCTGCGTAGCAAGCGCTTTGGCTTCTGCCTTAGCTTTGGCTTTCGCCTCAGCTTCGGCAGCCAGTCTGTCAGCTTCCTTGCGGATACTGAGAAACTGGGCAGCCAAGGCGAGAATGTTTCTCGGCCCGCGCAGATCTTCAATCTGACGGGGAGAGAACCATACTCTCACATGATCGACCCCGCGTTTGGAGTCGAGCATGGTCTTAGCCATTGCTGGCGTAAGAATCTTGGCTACGATGACCACGCGTGCCAATTTGGTCACGCTGTGGCTTTTCGTAAAAGCCAGCGCCTGAGACCTGGAAATATCCAGAGCCTCCATCGCTGCAGCAATCGTTCCCTTAAAGAACAATTGCCCCTCGGATAAGGTTTTAGCCTTATTCGAAGTAACTGTGCTGCTCTTTGTTGCGGTTTCGATTGCTTTCATGGTTTTCTCCTTTTAATTTAATGGTTATTCTGAATCTTTAGAGGGAAAGACCCAGAATAACCATTAAATTGGGGGAGAGGGGCACGACAAGTCTTTTATGTTGTTGTTAAATTCCTTTTGATGTTTTGCAGATTAGCATAGCTTAAAATATTTGTCAAGTCCCTTTTACACTATTTTTACAAAATAAGTCAAAATTGGCTAAAATTAAATAAAATATTATACAAAAAAAGCATTAAAAATTGTAAATATTATAATCATAAAAAAATTAAATTTTACAAATTCAAGGTTCGGACCACTTTGACAGAGTGCTTTTTTTAGCGTAAACTTGAAAGACATATATGACTGAAAAGCCCCATTATATAGCTTTAGAAGGCCAGATTAGAGACTTTTGGCAAAGCTCTGAGACTTTTGAACAATCCGTTAATAAAGAAGCGCCGTCTGGTGAATATGTTTTTTACGACGGCCCTCCCTTTGCGACGGGAACGCCGCATTATGGACATATCGTGGCGTCTTTAATGAAAGACGTTGTACCGCGCTATTGGACCATGCGCGGTTTTAGAGTTGAAAGAAAATGGGGCTGGGATTGCCATGGCTTGCCGATTGAAAACATCGTTGAAAAAGAAATGGGCATTACCAATAAACGACAGATTGTCGAACTCGGCATTGATAAGTTCAATGAAGCTTGCCGTTCGAAGGTATTAAGTTATGTCGATGCTTGGAAGGAAATGGTGTCTAAGCTCGGCCGCTGGGTCGATATGGAAAACGATTATAAGACTTTGGATCCGGCCTTTATGGAATCGGTCTGGTGGGTCTTTAAACAATTGTACGATAAAGGTTTGGTATACGAAGGCTATCGTTCAATGTTTATTTGTCCGCGTTGCGAAACAACCTTGTCGCAAACCGAAGTAGCTGACGGTTATAAAGACATCAAAGATTTATCGGTGGTTGCGAAATTCGAATTAGCCGATGAGCCGGGAACATTTTTATTGGCTTGGACCACGACGCCTTGGACCTTGCCCGGCAACGTCGCTTTAGCGGTTAATCCGGAATTAGATTATATCAAGGTAAAAAAAGATAATGAGCTTTTGATTTTGTCAAAATCAGAACAGGAAAAAAAATCTCCCGACATTGAAGTTATTGCAACCTTGAAAGGCAAGGATTTGGTCGGCAAGTCATACAAGCCTTTGTTCGATTATTATTCGGCCGATGAAACATTGGCAAACCGCGAAAACGGTTGGAAAATTTATTCCGCCGATTTTGTGCTGGCCGAAGAGGGAACCGGTATTGTCCATATCGCGCCGGCCTTTGGCGAAGATGACATGGCTCTTGGCAAAGAAAAAAATCTGCCTTTTATTCAGCATGTCGGCATGGACGGAGTTATGAAAGCCGAGGTAAAGGATTTTGCCGGACGCCATGTTAAGCCGATTGAAGACGTAACCGCGACCGATGTTGAAATTATCAAATATTTGACGGCGAAAAATCTCTTGTTTGCCAAAGAGAAGTATGAACACAGTTATCCGCATTGCTGGCGCTGCGATACGCCTTTGATAAATTACGCGACCAGCTCCTGGTTCGTCGCCGTTTCAAAATTCAAAGACGCCATGCTTGAAACCGCCAAAGAAATAAATTGGTCGCCGGAGTATATCAAAGAAGGCCGTTTCGGAAACTGGCTTGAAGGCGCGCGCGATTGGTCGGTTTCGAGACAGCGTTTTTGGGCAAGCGTTATTCCTATGTGGCGCTCGGAAGACGCAACTGAAACAATGGTCTTCGGTTCGATTAAAGAACTGGAGGAGGCTTCGGGACAAAAAGTGACTGATTTGCATAAGCACATTGTTGATAAAATCACCTTTACTTCAAAAAGCGGAAAAGTAATGCGCCGCATTCCCGATGTGCTTGATACGTGGTTTGATTCCGGTTCAATGCCGTATGCGCAAATGCATTATCCTTTTGAAAACAAAGAACGCTTCGAAAATAATTTTCCCGCGGAATTTATCGCCGAAGGAATAGATCAGACGCGTTGCTGGTTTTATTATCTGCATGTTTTGGGTACGGCCTTGTATAACAAGCCGGCCTTTAAGAATGTTATTGTCAATGGAACGGTTTTAGCCGAAGACGGCAAGAAGATGTCGAAGCGGCTTAATAATTATCCTGATCCTAATGTGGTATTTGAAAAATACGGCGCCGATGCCTTGCGTGCCTATATGTTGTCAGCGCCGGTGATGCAGGCCGAGAATATGAATTTTTCCGAAAAGGGCGTTGAAGAAGCCTTGCGCAAAAATGTCATGTTGCTGTGGAACGTCTATTCTTTTTATCAAATGTACGCCACCGAAACCTCTGAAGAAAAGATTTTCTCGGTTAATGTTTTGGATAAGTGGATTATTGCTAAATTAAATCAATTGATTGAAACGGTGACGAAGTCGATGAATGAATATGATTTGCCGCGTTCAATGCGGCCGATTACCGAATTCATCGATGAATTTTCGACTTGGTATTTGCGCCGTTCGCGCGATCGTTTTAAAGTTGATCCCCGCCTACGCGAGGACAGGCGCGAAGATAAGCAGGCGGCTTTAGCTACGATGAAATTTGTATTTATAGAATTGGCCAAGGTTATGGCTCCCTTTATGCCTTTTACCGCCGAAGCATTATGGCAAAAAGCAAGCGGCTTTGAATTTGTTAATCCTAAAGCCAGCGTTCATCTTGAACATTGGCCGACCGCCAATACCGCTGATGAAGAAATTATCACACAGATGGGAACGGTTCGAAGGATAGTTGAGATGGGGCTTGCGGCGCGCGATGCGGCTAAGATGAAAATTCGTCAGCCTTTACAAAAAATCACTGTTTCAAGAATCAAACTAGATTCTAAAGAATTAATTGCCTTGATTACCGACGAACTGAATGTCAAAGAAGTTATATTCATTGACGGAGCGGAAGAAAAGGTTGAGTTAGACACGGCGATTACGCCGGAACTTGAACGCGAAGGCTTAAAACGCGAAGTTGTTCGTTTGATTAACGGTATGAGAAAGGAAAAAGGCTTGACGATTAAAGACCGAATTAGCTTGGCCTGGTCTTCGGATGATGAAGTGGTGAAACAAACAATGGAACAATACGTCGAAGATATTAAAGCCGATGTCTTGGCTGATACGCTTGTAATGGAAAAAGTGGAGGAGATGGTTGAGAATAAAGTAAATAATAAGGTTTTATTATTAAGTATTAACAAAGTCTAATCCACGTGTCATCCTGACGAATGTCAGGATCCATGATTCCGCAATTACTACGATATAATGGATCCTGAAACAAGTTCAGGACGACACAGGAAAAAATATATGGATATAACAATCAATTATTATGCGGTGCTCGCCTGCGGCGTCGCTGCAATGATTCTCGGTTTTGTTTGGTATGGACCTTTGTTCGGTAAAAAGTGGATGCACGTTATCGGCGCAACGTCTTTGGACGAAGCCAAACGCAAAGAAATGCAAAAACGCGCCGGCCCGCTTTATGTTGTGACTTTTATTCTTGCGCTCTTTCAAGCTTGGGTTTTAGCCTATTATATCAAAGGCTGGACCGATGCCAGCGGCGTGGAAAACGCGCTCTGGATTTGGGCGGCCTTCCTCATCCCGACCGTCGCGGCCGGAGCTATGTGGAACAATGATTCAAGCAAAGTCTCCTGGGCTCGTTTCTTAATCCAGGCCGGCTATTATTTGGTCTTGTTTGTAATTTTCGGTTTGATTTTAGGAAATTGGAAATAATTAACTGTGTCATTCCCCGGCTTGACCGGGGAATCTAAAGATCCCCCGCCTACGCGGGGGATGACAAAATAGTTTATTCACTAACAAAATTATATGGGAACATGGATTATTATCGCTATTATCGCTCTTTTGATTTTGATTGTTATCGGCTTATACAACAGCTTGATTCGCTTAAAGAATCGCGTTGATGAAGCCTGGGCCGATATTGATGTGCAATTAAAGCGTCGTCATGACCTTATTCCTAACCTCGTTGAAACGGTTAAGGGTTATGCTGCGCATGAACAGGGAACATTAGATAAAGTAATTCAGGCTCGTAACGCCGCGATGAGCGCGCAGAATTCCGGCAATCGTCAAGAACTAGAAAAAGCCGAAAATATGCTTTCTTCAACCTTGAAGAGCATCTTTGCTTTGTCCGAAGCTTATCCAGATCTAAAAGCCAACACTAATTTCTTAGAACTACAACGCGAACTTTCCGATACTGAAAACAAGATTCAAGCTTCACGTCGCTTCTACAACACCAATGTCCGCGACTTCAATACGAAACTTGAAGTATTCCCGACCAATATGATCGGCAACATGCTCGGCTTTAAATCACGTGAATTCTTTGAAGCAGCGGCGGAAGAGAAGGAGAATGTGAAAGTTTCATTTTAATTTAATGAAAACTCAAAAAGAATATATCCAAGATGTTCTAATAGGAGAGATTGGGGATATTGTTCAGCGCCATGCTTTTTTATCATTTACACTCATGGCATCAGCCATTGAATTATTGGGTAATTGTATAGATAATGATGGTCTTTTTAGAAGGTATACAAGTGAAAAAAGATTTCGTGATGCAATTGATAAACTATTCCCAGCAGAATATAAGAAATATAATTCAAAAAATTCTACGCATGATCTTTATACCGAATTGAGATGCGGGGTTAATCATATGACTACGCCTAACCCTAAAATTGGTTTTAGTGAAAGAAAGAATGGAGCGACTAATTTGTCCATTAATCCAGAAAGCAGGCTTGTATTAGTAGCTGAAGATTTTTATGATGATTTTAAGTTAGCGTGTGAAAAAGTTATTCAGATGCTAGATGACGGTTTGATTCAACCAAAATTTAACTTAGGTCCATTTTAATTATGCCTTCACTGTATACCCACATCGATTCAAATAAAAGAAAAACATGGTTGTTGATGACAATCTTCTTTGTTGCTGTTATTTTGATCGGTTGGGTATTTTCGCAAGCCATGCAGGAGCCTGGGATTTTGTATATTGCGGTTGGCTTTAGTATGATCTCGAGTTTCATTTCTTATTGGTGGAGCGACAAAATTGTTTTATCAATGAGCAGTGCTCATTTATTAAAGATGGAAGAGAATAGGGAACTGTATAGATTAGTAGAAAATTTGTGCATCACGGCCGGTTTACCGGTTCCAAAAATTTATATTATTGATGATACGGCGCCTAACGCCTTTGCTACGGGACGAGACCCGAAGCACGCGGCAATCGCCCTGACCACGGGTATTATTCAAAAATTGGATAAGGTTGAATTGGAAGGAGTTATTGCGCACGAATTATCGCACATCGGGAACCGCGATATTTTAGTCGCAACGATCGCGACCGTTATGGTCGGCGTGGTTGTCCTGCTTGCCGATTTCTTTATGCGTTTTTCTCTCTTCGGCCATCGCCGCTCTTCTTCTGACAGCCGCGAAGCCAATCAGCTTCAACTCGTCGTAACAATTGTTGCTATAATTCTGGCGATTTTAGCGCCGATTTTTGCGACCCTGTTGCAACTAGCGATTTCTAGAAAACGCGAATTTTTGGCTGATGCCGACGGCGCAATGCTGACCCGTTATCCCGAAGGTTTGGCTTCGGCTTTGGAAAAAATTTCCCGCGATCATGAGCCTTTGGAAGTTGCGAACCGCGCGACCGCGCATTTGTATTTCGCTTCGCCTTTTAAAGAAGACGCGGGCGAGAAAGTCGGTTTTTGGACAAAGGCCTTTATGACCCATCCGCCCGTAACCGAGCGTATCGCCGCCTTGCGGGGGATTGAGGTAAAATAATATGAAATACAATAAGCTGGTCAGAGATAAGATTCCCGAGTATATTAAAAGCAAAGGTGAAACGGTGGTAACTCATATTGCCGATGAAGTTGAGTACTGGTCAAAGCTAAAAGAGAAATTAAAAGAAGAAGTCGAGGAATTTTTAAAAGATGAGAATAAGGAAGAGATGGCTGATATTTTCGAAGTCATTACGGCAATTTTGGAAGCTAAGGAATGGAAATTAGACGATGTTATTGAAATCCAAAAACAGAAAAGAGAAGAACGCGGCGCTTTTAAGGCGAGAATTATTTTAGAAGAAGCTTAGAAGAAAACAATATGAAACCCGAACTAATTTCATTAGAACAAGATTCGTCTCATAATATCTACGAAATATATAATAATTTCAAAGCTGAAGAGCCGTTTTACAGCGGCGCCTGTTTGGCAGGGCTTGATACTCCCGAAGCTTGGGAAATTAGATTATATTTACTGGGTCATTCCAAAGACGGTCGCCGCGGCGTCGCCCAAGGTTTAGCGGGAATTAGAACGGAGAAAGCTTATGAATTGCGCGTTAACTTATTGGAAGACGCGCCGGAGTCCGTCGCCCGCAGTCTTGCTGGTGACGATAGCGAAATTGCTTGGCAATTGCGTCAAAAAATAAAAGAACGACTTGATGAAGCCGGCGTCGCCAATGGTTTGGCGGAAAGCATTGCAAATATCGATACGCCACGCGCCTGGGAATTACGCAATGAATTATTAAAGGACAGACAAGCAATTTCAAGTATTTTAGAAGGTTTGGCTGGTGTTAATAGTGAAGCGGCATGGAAAATACGGGCGGATTATGTTAATGAATACCCAGCTTTTGTCGCCGGCAGTTTAATCGGTTTATCCGGCCAACGCGTCGAAGCGATGCGCAAACAAATCGCCTCACTGGACGAGCAGGCTGTACTTATGAGTTATACAGGCTCTAATGAACCTAAGGCTTGGGAGTTGAGGGATAAATTTTTGAATATTAATCCATTTTTTGTTGGTACCAGCTTGGCAGGAATTGATAATAAAAAAGCTAATGAAACTCGTGAGAGACTTATAAATATGCTGACATTAAATACAGGAGAAGCTTATAATAAAGTTAGAAAAGGTATTTTACAGGGTCTTCATTCAAATTATATTTTTGAATCATTAAAGACGGCTGCTTAAAAATATGCTTTCATACATCAAAGGTACAATCATCGCAAAAATTAAAGACGATCTTGTTGTTAGGACGGGGGAGTTGGGTTACCGAATTACGGTCACTCCGGCGGTTTTAGCCGAAGCTCAACCGGGGACAGATATTGAATTGTTTTTGCACGAAGCCGCCCGTGAAAATGCGATTGAACATTACGGCATGAAATCGCTTGATGAACTTGATTTGTTCGAATCGCTTTTATCAGTCTCCGGCGTCGGACCGAAATCGGCTCTGGCTTTTTTGAGTTTATCTTCGACACCCGCCTTGCGTTCCGCGATTGCCCGCGGCGACGCCGACATGCTAACGCAAGTCTCGGGTATCGGTCGTAAGACGGCGGAGCGGGTAATTTTAGAATTAAAAAACAAAGTCGGCGATATTAACGTCAGCGGTTCGGAAGTCGGGGGATCGGATGAAGTTCAGGCCTTGATCGCACTAGGTTATCCGGCTAGTCAGGCCCGCGACGCCCTGTCCCGCGTTGACGCGTCGATAACCGACAGCGGACAAAGAATTAAAGAAGCTTTAAAACATATTTAAACCTATGAAAGTAGAAAAAAAAGCTTGGCCGGAATATTTTCAAGCCATTATAGACGGCAAAAAACACTTTGATCTTCGTTTGGATGAATTCGAAATAGGCGAAGGCGACACTCTTTGGCTTAGAGAATTCAATCCGGCAACGCAAAAGTATACCGGACGCGAGTTGGAAAAAAAAGTTAGCTATGTAGTCAAAGTCAAGCTCGATAAACTTTTTTGGTCGCAAGAAGAAATTATGGAAAAGGGCTTGGTCGTAATTTCTTTGGAATAAGATGCAAATCAGCGAAGAAACTATCAGCGAACATAATTTAGCCAAACTCGACGCTTACGCGGCGTCTTGCTCGCCCTGCCAATTTTTGCAAGGTTCCGCGTGGCTTAAATTTCAAGAACGGGTCGGCCATAAGCCGCATCTGTTTTGTTTTGAGACAGGGGAAAGGAAAATATATTTTTCCGCCTTTGAACACATTCTGCCTTTGAATAAAGTTTATTATTACATTCCGCGCGGCCCATTAATCAACGATGCAAAATTGTGGCCTGAATTTTTAAAGGAATTTAAGAAAACATTAAAGGGTAAAAATATTATTTTTATCCGCTTTGAGCCGGATAATTCTTTTGATTCTAATTTGGCGCGCCGCGTTATCGATGTTCAACCGAGCCATAGTTTTCATACCGAACTCGAGCCCGAAGAAAAACAAATCTTTACGGCCATGCATCCTAAGACGCGTTATAATATCCGCTTGGCTATGAAAAAGAATTTGGCTTTTTCACCCAACGATCAAGATTTTGAGGGTTTTGTTAAGTTGATGAATGAAACCAGCCAGCGCGACGGATTTAAATCGCACCCGAGCGAATATTATAAGCAGATGATTGCCAGCGGCGCCGCCCGGCTCGCAACCGTGCGTTATGAAAATGAACTGCTGGCCGCCGGAATTTTTGCAACTTGCGGCGATATGATGACTTATCTGCACGGCGCTTCCTCTTCTGCTAAGCGTGAGCTGATGGCGCCTTACGCCCTGCATTGGGAAATGATGATGTTGGCCAAGGGTTTGAATCTGAAACACTACGATTGGCACGGCGTTGATTCTTTGAAGTGGCCCGGCGTGACCCGTTTTAAGCGCGGCTTCGGAGGACATGAATTTATTTATCCGGGAAGCTTTGATTTTATACTTGAAGCGAGCTCGTATATCGGTTATACTGTAGTTCGCCGCTTAAGGCGTTTATTTTAAATTATGCTCGACCGGATTCTTCAAACTATAAAACGTTTCATACCGACAAAGGTTTTTAAATTCTTCGAACCGATGTATCATTTTTTGTTCGGCGTCAGCGCTAATTTGGTTTATCGTTGGCCGAGCAACAAATTGATTGTCATAGGCGTAACCGGTACGACCGGTAAAACGACCACTACTTATTTAATTGCCAAGATGTTGCGCGGCGCCGGTTACAAAGTCGGCTACACTTCTACGGCGATGTTCTCCGACGGCGATAAAGATTGGATCAATAACAAAAAGATGACGATGATCGGGCGTTTTTTTACGCACCGGATGTTGCGTCGGATGGTAAAGAACAACTGCCAATACGCCATTATTGAAACTTCGAGCGAGGGGATAATCCAATATCGCCATCGCTTTATAAATTATGATACGGTTTTGATAACTTGTTTGTATCCGGAGCATATCGAAGCGCACGGCGGTTTTGAAAATTACAAAGAGGCCAAGGGAATGCTTTTTGCGCATCTCAAAGATTGCAAAACAAAATACGTTGATGACCATAAAATCGTTCGCCGAGCCGAAGGTATTAAGAAATTAAGTTTGAATCGGGTAAAAAAGACCATCATCGTCAATGGCCATGATGAACACGCCGCATATTTTGCGGATTTTTGGGCCGAGGAAAAATTCGCTTTCTATAATAAGTCACAGACGGTTTCTTTCAGTCTGCCTGAGGATGTCCATAAACTGCAGATTGATTTATCAAAAGTAAAAAATCGAATGCTGGGCAATTTTAACCAGCAAAATATGACCGCCGCTTTGGCGGCCGGCTTGGCGCAGGGGATTGAATTTAAAAAACTTTTACCTGGGCTCGAGGCGGTTGAAGGCGTGCCGGGAAGATTGGAACGGATTGATGCCGGACAACCCTTTACGGTGATAGTCGATTACGCTTTTGAACCGCGCGCCGTTGAAAAGCTATATGAAACCATTGAAGAAAGGGAACATGGCAAGATAATCCATGTCATCGGCTCGGCCGGCGGGGGCAGAGACAAGTCGCGTCGAGAAATCTTAGGCAATATTGCCGGCCGAAAAGCTGATATCGCGATTGTGACCGATGAAGATCCTTATGATGAAGCACCCTCGCTCATTATCGAAGCTGTGGCGGCCGGAGCCGTAGCCGCCGGCAAGGTCAGGAATAAAGATTTGTTTACAGAATTATCACGGCGAACGGCCATTAATCATGCTTTTAGGTTGGCTCGCGCTGGCGATGTGGTTTTAATCACGGGCAAGGGCTCGGAACAGGCCATAGTCAGGGCAAATGGACGCAAAGAACCATGGGACGATAGAGTAGTGGCGCGTGAAGAATTAAAGGCATTAGGTAAAACTGTGGATAAGTAGTATTGGGGAGTAGAAAGCTTAGTAGGATTATTGGGTAATTTTGTCTAAAATAAGCTAAAATAAACAGACCTTGACTTTTTAAAAGTTATGGTAGGCAAAACTGTTGACAGCCTTTAAAATTGTTGTTAGTATAAGAAGGCTTTTTTGAAGCGATTTTTTGTTTTTCGTGCGTTTTACGAGGGTTTTTTTGAAACATATTCGCCACTTCTTCCCCTCCAAAAATTAAATCAATCTCCATATATAACATCTCAATCTCTTCGTTGAGATGTTTGCCGTATTATTAATATTGTTCGCCTATGCCCAAAGCAACAACGTCCCCGGTTCGAGTCGAGACGAGCCGGAAATATTTTACGAATCAGGACGCGGTCATTCCGATGCCCGACCTGATTGAAGTGCAAAAAGATTCCTATGCCTGGTTCCTTAAGGAAGGTTTGGCCGATCTATTTGATGAAATTTCGCCGATAACCGACTTTATCGGCCGCGATTTAGAATTACATTTCGGCAAATATTACTTTGACGAGCCTAAATTTAACGAAGCGGAAAGCAAAGCCAAGAACGTAACCTACGAAGCCAGCTTGCGCGTCGAAACAACTTTAGTAAATAAGAAGACTGATCAGAAAACGACTCAGGAAGTCTTTTTGGGCGACTTCCCGATTATGACTAAAAACGGCACCTTTATCATCAACGGTATTGAACGCGCCATAGTCTCTCAGCTGATTCGCAGCGCCGGCGTTATTTTTACCGCTGAATTAATTCGCGGACGCAAATATTACGGCGCAAAGATTATTCCGAACCGAGGCGCTTGGATCGAAATCGAAACCGATGCTTCGGGTGTTATGTGGGCTCGCATTGACCGTAAGCGCAAAGTCGCCGTAACTTCTTTGTTGCGCGCTTTTGGTTTCAGCTCGGATGAAGAGATCCGTTCCTTGTTTAAGGAAGCCAATAAAGGCGAAGTTGATTATATTGAGGCGACTCTTTCTAAAGATACCGCTAAAGACGAAGCCGAAGGTTTAATTGAAGTTTACAAACGCATTCGTCCGGGCGACCTTGCAACCGCCGATAACGCCAAATCTCTTATTCACTCGATGTTTTTCCGTTTCGATCGTTATGACTTTGATCGCGTCGGTCGTTATAAGTTGAATAAGCGTTTCGGTTTTGATATCCCGAACAACAAATCTACCCGTATTTTGCGCCGCGAAGATTTAGTGGCAATTATAGGCGAAATAATTCGTTTGAATATTACTCAGGACAAGGAAGATGATATCGACCACTTGGGCAATCGCCGTGTTCGCGCGATCGGTGAATTGATTCAGAATAAAACCCGCATCGGCTTGGCCCGCATGGAACGTATCATCAAAGACAAGATGAGTATTCTTGAAATCGATTCTTTGACCCCGAACAAGCTTATTAACGCCCGACCGGTTATGAGCGTTGTCAAAGAATTTTTCATGTCCTCTCAGCTTTCCCAGTTCATGGACCAAACCAATCCTTTGGCCGAACTCGAACATAAGCGCCGTTTATCGGCTATGGGTCCGGGCGGTTTGACGCGCGAGCGCGCCGGCTTCGAAGTTCGCGACGTGCATACGACGCACTACAGCCGCATCTGTCCGATCGCCACTCCGGAAGGTCCGAATATCGGTTTGGTCGGACACTTTGCCAGCTATGCCCGATTAAACAGCTATGGTTTTATCGAAGCGCCTTATCGTAAGGTTAAATTAGACGCCAAGGGCCGCGCCCAAGTCAGCGATGAAATCGTTTACTTAGACGCCTTTGAAGAAGAAAAATATATTTCAACCGCCTTTACTACTCCGACTGACGAGAACGGTTATTTCACTTCTGAAAAAGCCGAAGTCCGAAAATTCGGCGAACCGGCCATTGAAGATGTCAATAAGATTGACTTGATCGGCGTCGCGCCGAACCAAATCGTTTCCGTTGCCACTTCCTTGATTCCTTTTCTTGAACATGACGACGGTATCCGCGCTTTGATGGGCACTAACATGCAACGTCAAGCCGTACCTTTGATTAACGCCCGCTCTCCGATTGTCGGTACCGGCGTTGAAGCCCGTGCCGCGGCCGATTCCGGCCACGCTGTTTTGTCCGAAGTCGACGGTGAAGTTATTAAAGTCGACGGCACGCAAATAGTTATCCGCGACAAAGCCGGACATGACCATCCTTATGTCGTCAGTAAGTTTTTACGTTCCAACGCTTCCACCTGCATCAACCAGCGCCCGATTGTTAACCGCGGTGATAAAGTTAAAAAGGGTCAGATCATGACCGACGCCTCGGCGGTTGATAAGGGAGAACTCGCTCTCGGCAACAACGTTTTGGTCGCCTTTATGACTTGGGAAGGTTACAACTATGAAGACGCTGTTATTATTTCCGAACGTTTGGTTAAAGAAGACATGTATTCCTCGGTTCATATTGAAAACTACACCATTGATGTTCGCGATACTAAACTTGGCGCGGAAATAGTTACCAATGACATCCCGAATATTTCAGAAGAAAAATTAAAGAATCTTGATGAACGCGGTATTATCCGAATCGGCGCCGAAGTTTCTTCCGGCGACATTCTCGTCGGTAAAATTACGCCGAAGGGTGAGACCGAACTTTCAGCCGAAGAAAAATTATTGCGCGCCATTTTCGGAGATAAGGCCAAGGACGTGCGCGATTCTTCTCTCTATCTTGAACACGGCGAACACGGCAAAGTTATCGATGTAAAGATTTTTTCCCGCGAACAGGGCGATAAACTTTCCGCCGGTGTTATTCAGTCGATTCAGGTCACGGTCGCTAACTTGCGCAAGATTCGATCGGGCGACAAGATGGCCGGCCGTCACGGTAACAAGGGAGTTATCTCCAAGATCGTGCCGATAGAGGACATGCCTTATTTGGAAGACGGTACGCCGATTGATATTATTTTGTCTCCTTTGGGAGTTGTATCTCGTATGAACCTCGGGCAGTTGCTTGAAACTCACTTAGGTTTTGCGGCTCATAAACTTAATTATAAAGTCGCCACGCCGCCTTTGAACGGAATTACCGAAGATCAAATTCGCGCTGAGTTAAAACGCGCCGGCTTGGCTGAAGACGGCAAGGTTACTTTGACCAATGGTAAGACCGGTCGAATTTTCGACAACCGCATCAGCGTCGGTTATAAATACATGCTCAAACTCAACCACATGGTTGAAGATAAAATTCACCAGCGCTCAATTGGCCCTTACTCTCTTATTACTCAGCAGCCTTTGGGCGGTAAAGCTCAGTTCGGCGGCCAACGTTTCGGAGAAATGGAAGTTTGGGCTTTGGAAGCATACGGTGCGGCGCACAGTTTGCAGGAAATTTTAACGATTAAATCCGACGACGTCGCCGGTCGTTCGAAGGCATATGAATCCATTATCAAAGGCGAAACCATTAAAAAGTTAAACGTGCCGGAATCTTTCAACGTCTTGGTCCGCGAATTGAAAGGTTTGGCGCTTGATGTCGAACTCTTAGACAAAGAACAGCGTCCGATCGACCTGGAAAAGGCCGGCGACGAGCTGGAATTGCCTAAGCCCGCTTTCTCTGTTCAACCGGCGGAAGCCACCGACAAGCCTGAAAACGAAGAACCGGTCGTTGAACCGGCGGCTGAATAAGCTTAATTGCTATCCATATGATTAACCCAATCAAAACTTACGATTTCGAAGCCATTAAGCTCAAGTTGGCGTCGCCGGAAAATATTCTGCAATGGTCCTACGGCGAAGTTACCCGTCCTGAAACAATCAATTACCGAACGCAGAAACCGGAGAAAGACGGTTTGTTCTGCGAGCGTATTTTCGGTCCTTCCAAAGACTGGGAATGTTACTGCGGTAAGTATAAAAAAATCCGTTATCGCGGCATTGTTTGCGATAAGTGCGGCGTCGAAGTGACCCGTTCTTTGGTCCGCCGTGAACGCTTCGGCCACATCAAGCTTGAAACTCCGGTAACTCATATTTGGTTTTTGCGCGGTTTGTCGTCCAAAGTCGGTTTGGCTTTGGATTTGTCAATGCAGTCTTTGGAAAAAGTCGTCTACTTCGCCAGCTTCATCATCACTGATGTCAATGAAGAGTTAAAGCAAGCGACCCTTGATCAAATCAAGAACGAATACAAGGCCAAGAAGAAAGCCTTGGATGCGGAATTTGCCGACCATGTTTCCAAGATTAAAAGCCAAAAGCCCAAGTTGGCCAAAGACGGCAAGAGCACGCTTGAAATCAATGACAAAATAGAACGTGAAATTGAAGTTTTGGAAAAAAATCGCGATGAGAAGATGGCCGCTCTTGATAATGCCTTTGCGCAAGCCCAAAAGGAATTAAAGGATTTGAAGCCTTTGGCCATTATTTCGGAAAATATTTATCAGAATTTGAGCTTGAAATACGGACACATCTTTACCGCCGGCATTGGCGCTGAAGCCGTCCGCACCTTGCTTGAAAGAATCGATCTTGAAACTGAAATAAAAAATTTGGAGAAAACTTTGATTGACGTGGTTGATTCGAAAAAGGACAAAGTCATCAAGCGTCTTAAGTTTTTCAAGAATTTGCATGGCAATAACATTAACCCGTCATGGATGGTTCTATCTGTCGTGCCGGTTATTCCGCCTGATTTGCGACCAATGGTTGCTCTCGACGGCGGCCGTTTCGCGACCTCTGATTTGAACGATTTGTATCGCCGTATCATTAACCGCAACAACCGTTTGAAGCAACTTTTGGAACTTAACGCTCCGGAAGTTATTTGCCGTAATGAAAAGCGCATGTTGCAAGAAGCGGTTGACGCTTTGATTGACAACTCGATCCGACACGGCAAGACCGTTGTCGCTTCGACGGGTCAAAAGCGCATGTTGAAATCCTTGGCCGATTCCTTAAAGGGCAAACAGGGACGCTTCCGTCAGAACTTGCTCGGTAAGCGTATCGACTATTCTGGCCGCAGCGTTATCGTCGTTAATCCGAAATTGAAACTCGACCAATGCGGTTTGCCTAAGCGCATGGCCATTGAACTCTTTAAGCCTTTTATTATTTCCAAGCTGATTCAGCGCGAAATAGTCCATAACGTCCGTTCGGCTAGCCGTTATATTGAAGCCGGTCATGACGAGGTTTGGGATATTCTCGAAGAAATTATCCAAGGCGCCTATGTTTTGCTAAACCGCGCTCCGACTTTGCACCGCCTCGGTATTCAAGCCTTCCGTCCGATTTTGATTGAAGGTCTTGCCATTCAAATCCATCCGCTTGTTTGTACCGCTTTCAACGCTGACTTTGACGGCGACCAAATGGCCGTTCACGTTCCATTGACTGAAGAGGCGATTGCCGAAGCCCGAGATATTATGCTCTCAACGCATAACCTCTTAAAACCGGCGACCGGCGATCCGGTTGTTTCACCCGATAAGGATATTGTTTGGGGGTCATTCTACATGACAACGATTGAAAACCCTGAAGAGAAGGTCACTAAATTTTTCCATTCTCCGCAAGAAGCCAATACGGCTTATCAGCTTGAGAGAATCGCCTTGCGTGAAAAGATCGGCGTTATTATGCCGGGCAAAGGCATGATTGAAACAAGCATCGGTCGCATTATCTTTAACGAACTTTTGCCGGAAAAATTAGACTTTGTTAATGATGTTATCGGCAAGCCAAAAGTTAAAGCTTTGGTCAAAGAATGTTTCCGTCTTTACGGAGAAGAACGCACCGTTTTATTGCTCGACGGCATTAAGAATTTGACCTTTGATTATATTACTCGTTCCGGTTTGTCTTGGGGTATGGATGACTTGCCTAAATTCGATCGCGTTGAAGATTTGATTAAGACCGCCGCCAAACAGGCTGAAGAAATTCAAGATTATTTTGAAGAAGGTTTGTTGACCGACTCTGAACGTTATTCCAAAGTTATTGAAGTTTGGACCAAGGTCAAAGAAGAAATCACTTCGATTTGTACTAATGAGCTGGATAAGACCGGCCCGGTTTACTCGATGATTGAATCCGGCGCTCGCGGTTCTTGGGCCCAGTTGACGCAGATTTTGGGTATGAAGGGTTTGGTTACTTCGCCGTCCGGAAAAATTATCGAATTGCCGGTCAAGGGTAACTTCAAACGAGGTTTTGATGTTCTTGAATACTTCATCGCGACGCACGGCGTCCGTAAAGGTTTGTCCGATACCGCTTTGCGTACCGCTAACGCCGGTTACTTGACGCGTCGTCTAGTCGACGTCGCGCAAGATGTCGTTATCGCTTCTGAAGATTGCGGCACCAAAGAAGGCGTGACTATGACCAAAGAAGAAAGTGAAGAAATGGGCCGCCCGCTTATTCGTCGTATTACCGGTCGTTTCCTCTGCGCTGATTTGAAAAACGCCGCCGGCAAAACTTTATTGAAGAAGGGCGAACTTGTTACCGAAGAGTTGGCGGATACTTTCACCAAAGAAGATATTCCGGAAGCAACTATCCGTTCGGTTATGCGTTGCGAATTGCATCGCGGCGCCTGCCAGACATGCTACGGTTTCGATTTGGCCTATAATAAATTGGTCAAAATCGGTACGGCGGTCGGTATTATCGCCGCTCAATCAATCGGTGAACCGGGAACTCAGCTGACGATGCGTACCTTCCATACAGGCGGTGTTGCCGACCAGGACGATATCACGCAAGGTTTGCCTCGTGTTGAAGAAATTTTTGAAGCGCGCCAACCAAAGCGCAAGGCTTATATTGCCGATGTCGCCGGTACGGTTAAGATTACGGAATTGAAATCAGAAGGCGGTACGTCGCAGGGCCGCTTGGTTACTATTGCTTATGACGGTGAAGAAACCGATAAGTATTACTTTACCGAAGCCACTATGTCCGCCTCCGCCAAAGCTTCAGCCGATAAGGCGGCCAAAACAGCTGACAGTAAAACCGCTAAGACGCCTCGAGCCAAGAAGCCGAAAGTTGAAGTCTTGGTGGCCGAGGGTGATAAGGTTAAGAAAGATGCGCCTTTATTCAAAGCCGGCGAAGCCGTTATCAAGGCGACTCGCGCCGGTAAGGTTAAGTTGGAAGAAAAGTACGTTAAAGTTATCGCCCCGGTTGAAAAGATTCGCGAATATGTTGTGCCGCGCACCTTTAACATTTGGGTTAAAGACGGCTCGACCGTTACGGTCGGCGATCAGCTGACCGATGGTTCGCTTGATTTGCAACAACTCTACGAATTGAAGGGCATTTCTGCCGCGCAAAAATATATTGTTAAAGAAATCCAATATGTTTATTCTTCACAGGGTCAACCTTTGAACGATAAACATATTGAAACCATTGCGCGTCAAATGTTCTCTCGCGTCTATATTGAAAACCCGGGTGAAACCGATTTCCTAGTCGGCGAAGTGGTTGAGAAACCGGTCTTTGACCGCGCTAATGCGCAAGCCAAGAAAGATGGCAAGAAGATTGCCTCCGGCAAACAACTCTTAATGGGTATGACCAAAGCTTCTTTGTCTACCAACAGCTTCTTGTCCGCCGCTTCTTTCCAAGAAACCGCCAAGGTCTTAATCGACGCCGCGATAACCGGCAAGGTCGATAACCTCGAAGGCTTGAAAGAAAACGTTATTATCGGCCGTCCGATTCCGGCCGGTACGGGATTTAAG
>ERZ761595.27-NODE-27-length-54433-cov-6.248538_pt1 | contig 54433 bp, 89 predicted proteins | sample MGYA00511035_ERZ761595 | MGnify/ENA primary metagenome ERZ761595 (study PRJEB28899, sample SAMN03785553) | bioreactor sludge metagenome | biome: EBPR Sludge; feature: EBPR Bioreactor; material: 0.22µm filtered reactor supernatant | place: Saint Lucia: Queensland...
CCTCGCTTCAGTGCTGCATTCCCGAAGACTACTGCATGATCCTGTCGATGAAGCCGGGCACCGTGCAGATGACGCCGGCGCGCGAAGCGCTCTCCTACAATGTCGATACGCTGGACTCGCTGGAGAAGGCTCTTCGTCCGATCGTGGCTCTTCTGGAGCCGCGGATCGACAAGATGGTCTCCGACGCCAAGCTCCAGTTCATCAAGAGCCTCAAGCTCACGCGGATGCAGGTCGGCACTCACGACAAGGACATTCGCGACCGCGGCACCCTTCAAAACTATCTTCCGAAGCTCGAGAAAAAGGATGCGGGCCTGGAGCACTGTGCAATCCTCGGCGCGCGATCGAAGATCTCCTCAAGGGGTCACGACTGGCGTTATTTCGAGAAGGAAATCAGGCGCTTGGTGCCTGAGAAGCGCCACAAGAAATGGAAGCGCCGGCGCTTCGTCTATCGCAAGCTGACGCGGCTCTTCGGCAACGAGCCGATCAATTTCATGAACAACTACAGCCGTCGTGCGAGCCGGATCAATTTCCTGACACGCAGCGCGAGCCGCGACTACTACAACGATGATCGGGGCCCCTTCTTCCGATACATCGAGTGCACCTCCGAGATCCGGATTGTCGCCCATCATGATCTGTTGATGGCCGAGCGATCTCGCGGGTGTCACCTTCTCCTCAACACCCGCGAGATGAGCGAGGAGGCAATCGAGGCCTTCAAGGAGCGCGCCAAGAAGTTCTCCTTCAAGTTCGAGCGGATCGTTCCACCGACGCCGAAGGAGGTGGGGAAGATCGCCGAGGAGAAGGTCTTCTTTCGCGTCCTGTCGCCGAAGATGAAGAGCGCCGGCTTTCGCGACGGGAACATCTGGTATGCCCTTACGTCGGCGCCTCAGAACGCGGCGCCCGACAGCTACATCGAGGCGCTTGTTCGACAGCGGGATTTTCGCAAGGCAATTGGCATTCGCGGCGATGACGATGCGATGAAGGACTTCTTTCGGCTCTTTCCCGCGACTGCCATCGCCCACAACTCCAAGACGCTCAAGCGACTGCAGGCGCGCGGGCTGCCGTCGGTGCAGCGGGTGCTGCTCGACCGATTGCGCGAGCAGATCGAAGGCGAGCGCGGGCCGCACCAGGCTATTCTTCTGGCGCAGCTTTCGGCACGTCGCATGGCATCGGCGCTGCCGATGTCGATCCTCTACGAGCTTGTTGGCGTCGAGGTGCCTGATCTTGAGGCGCTCGAATACGACAAGCGTGTCTGGCGCGTCGCAAAGGAAGCGTTTGAGAACTACGGCATCCTTCGGGTCGAAGGTGGCGTGGAGGAAGATGACGTGAAGGAGTTCAAGACGCTCCTGAAGCGCGTCAGCGACGTCTGTCATCCGAAATTGGCGCCGGCGGTAAAGCGGATCACCGATGGCAAGGCTGCCTGCGACCACTGGTTCTTCCGGCTCAAGAACCTCTTCGACAATCTGCGTCACTACGGTCACCAGATCGATCCGTCCGATCACGACCTGATGCTGAAAACCATTCGTGCGCTGAACGCCTACGAAGAAGCGGGCCTCAAGAAGGCCAAGAGAAAGGAGAAACGTGCATGAGCAAGACCATCACAGTCGTCGGACTGCTGGTGTCGACGAACGGCGTGACGCTGTTCAAGGCAGACGGCACTTCCGAGATCTATGCCCAGTCAGGCTATCGCACCGCCGAGATGGCGGAGAAGGTCGCCATCGGTCTCGCCAAGAACGGCGGGCGCTATGACCTGGAGGTGGAGAACTTCACCCTCGAGGACGCGATGAACAAGGCACTCGGCGGCGTCGCCGTCGTCGAGAAGGTCGCCGGCAAGACCCAGATCAAGGACGGCAAGACGGGCACCGTCATCGTGAAGGACGCCTCGAAGCTGGAGCAGCACATGGAACGTGCGGCCTTCGGCAAGCAGGCGAAGGGCTTCAAGAAGTTTCTCGCCGACTTCAAGAAGATTCGCTCCTCTCACACGGTCGACGACCTGCTCGACTTCATGAGCCGGAACGACCTGCCGATCGCCGACGACGGGTCGATCCTCGTCTTCAAGTTCCTCGACAAGCGTGATGACCACTACGTCGATCACCACACCAGGAAGGTGAAGCAGAACGAGGGCTCGCTCGTCCACATGCCGCGCGAGGCGGTCGATCCTTCGCGCCGGCATCTCTGCTCGGCCGGTCTCCATGTCTGCTCGCGGCACTACGGCTCCTACGGCGGCTCTGTCTTCCTGGCGAAGCTGAAGCCCAGCGATGTCGTCGCGGTGCCGGAGCGCGAGAACGGCAAGATGCGTGTCGCGGCCTACCACCTGGTCAAGCTGCTGCCCGCCGGCATCTACAGCCGCGTCGCCGGTCGCATGTCCATGCTCTACAACGAGGGTTCGGCGGTCGACGAGGAGGCGGTGAAGATCCTCTCCGACGTCATCACCGGCAACCACGTCAAGATCAAGGAGCGCGTTCGTGTCGGCGGCAGCACCGCCCTCGACAAGAGCACGCCGATCGAGACGACGGCGGTGAAGCAGAAGGCCGAGCCGGCGAAGTCCAAGTCGAAGAAGGTCGAGATGGTGGCCGTCACGCCCAACGTGAAGGTCAACCCGAAGGCGCTGCGCGACGCGGTGAAGGCGGCGACCTCCGGCGACATGAGCGCGGCCATCAACGCTGCGATCAAGGGTCCGAAGGCCAAGAAGCCCACTCCCCTCGCCCAGGCTGTCGAACGCGCCGAGACGCGCAAGACGCCGAAGCAGGACGTGGTGAAGGCGCCGAAGCTCACCAAGCGCAAGAAGCCGCTTCTGGAGCGCCTCGACCCGACCTGGACCGACGAGTATCTCGCCAAGCTGTCCGACGCCTACTGGCTCTGGAAGGACGGCAAGTCGCTGCGCGAGGTCGCGAAGACCGTCGGCATCGATCGCGAGTCCATGTCGAAGAACCTCAAGCGCTTCGACTGATCCCACGCGTAAGTCACGCGTTACTGACTATAATAAGAGCGACGCGCAATGCGTCGCTCTTTTCACATGAGGGACAAGGCACATGACCGAGCGATACGGCCGCTACATGCACACCTACGGCGGCGAGAAATACTGGCCGATGGATCCGCTGCCCGAGGAGGTGAAGCTGGAGACCGTCGCTCACCATCTGGCTCTTCGCTGCCGCTACAACGGCGCCACCCGCGGTTTCTATTCGGTTGCCGAGCATGCGGTCTACGTCTCGCGGCTCGTTCCGGCCTGGTGCGCTCTCGAGGCGCTGCATCACGACTCGTCCGAGAGCTACAACGGCGACCTCATCCGGCCCCTGAAATACACGCCCGAGTTCGCCGAGCCCTTCAAGAAGGTCGAGGAGCTCAACGACAAGGCCGTCGCATCGCGGTTCGGCCTCGTCTTTCCCTGGCCCGATCCGGTCAAGAAGGCGGACGAGATGGTCACCGCGGCCGAGGTCGAGCAGATCATCATCAAGGATCCGCGCGAGGAGTGGTCGAGCGGCCTGCTCCACGATCACTCGGTCGTTCCCGATCTCAAGATCCAGATGCTCGACTGGCGCGACGCCAAGGTGATGTTCCTCAACCGTCACTACGAGCTGATGCGGACGCGCGAGGTCGACCTGCTGTCCTACTGGAACATGCAGGCGAGCAGCGTGAAGGGCACGGTCGCCGCCTGAGCGCGACCTTAACCAAGAGGAGCAAGTGCATGAGCGAGAAGACCACTGACGCCGTGATGGCGAGCCAGAGCGACAAGGGCGTGATGCAGACGGAACTGTTCGTCGCCCGCATCGACGCGTTGGAGCGTCGCAACAAGGATCTCCTGGAGGCGAATGTCCGCTTCGAGAACCAGGCCCGCATGTTCAAGGCTGGCGTCGACGCCTACATCAAGGCGATCGACAAGCTGATCCCCGAGGGCGGCGCCGACCTTCCCGATCTGCGGGACTGTCACTGTCGGGCCGAAGAGGCGATGTCGGCCTTCGCCCCCAAGACCAGCGAGTCGACCGTTGGCAAAGCTGCCTGAATCATCCTGGCCCGAACTGGGCGAGGAGCTTGCTCGCAAGGGCGTAGAGGAGCTGCACAAGCGGTTTTTCCTCTACGCCCACGGCAAGCTGTCGCGGCGTGAAATGTTCCTCGTCGCCGACACCATTCATTCAATGATGCAGGGCCTCGCGCCCGCAGCAGAGACGGAACAGGTCTACGCCATCCGTCAGGACATCAAGGAAGGCAAGGTATGAGCCTGATCATCGCCGGCACCAAGATGCACCGTCTGACTGCCGAAAAGCAGCTTAGCGGCGATCGATGGCTCTGGCGGTGCGACTGTGGCGGCGAGATTATTCAAAAAGCCGCAGTCGTGAAATTCGGAAACACCAAGTCTTGCGGCTGTCTTTCGCGCGAACGAGTCGCCGAGCGCAACACCACGCACGGCATGTCCAAGCACGCTCTCTATGGGTTGTGGTGCGGAATGAAGGCTCGCTGCGAAAATCCGAAGCACACTGGCTATAAGAACTACGGTGGACGCGGCATCTCTGTGGATTCTCGCTGGCAGGATTTCACGACCTTCGTTCGTGACATGGGCGATCGCCCATCGGGCACCACTCTCGATCGAAAAGATACCGACGGTCCCTATTCGCCAGAGAATTGCCGATGGGCGTCGCGGCGTTCGCAGGCTCTCAACACGCGTCGCAATGTTCGCCTCGAGCATAACGGCAAGTCCCTTACCGTCGCTGAATGGGCCGCGATCACCGGCATCGATCAGCGAACTCTCAACCGCCGTCGCTACCTCGGGTGGTCGACCGAACGCATTCTGGAGACCAAGATCCCATGACAGTATTGATTGCCGGAGTTGATGTAGAGACGACGGGCCTTCTTGCCGCCGAGCATCGTATCATCGAGGCGCATGTCTCGCTGTGGACGCCCGCCGGCGTCAAGCTGAAGGAGCGCACCTGGCGCATTCATCCGCGCCGCTCGATCGCCATCGAAGCGCAGCGCGTTCACGGCATCTCGATCGCCGATCTTGAGCATGCGCCGGACTGGGAGGTCGTGGCGCCGGAGATCCACAAGTGGCTCTCGATCGCGAATCTGATCGTCGGTCACAACGGCAAGGAGTTCGATCTGCCGTTTCTCAACATGGAGTTCGAGCGTGTCGGCATGGAGCGCATTCTGACGCCCGTCTGCGACACCATGCTCCAGGGTCGCTGGTCGACCCCGACGGGTGCCGTTCCGAATCTTGGAGCGCTCTGCTTCGCCTGCGGCGTCGACTACGACCCGGCGAAGGCGCATGCCGCCTCCTACGACGTCGACGTGATGATGGACTGCTTCTTCAAGGCGGTTCGCTGGGGTTGGATCAAGCACGAGGTTCTCGATGAAGCCTCGAAGGCGGTGGCGGCATGACGAAGCTTCGGATCAGGCGCAACCCCAACTGGGGTCACTCCGTTCTGCTCGGGCTCAAGCACGGCATCTACTTCGCGCCGACCTATCTGTGGAACGCGATCGCCTGGCCCGTGTGGAGCTTCATCACCAGCACCGGGCTCACCGTTTTCATGGGGCTGTTCTTCATCCTCATGCAGATCACCTTCATCATCGCCGGATTGCTTGGCTTTCTGGTTGCGCTCGACGAGGATGATAAGTAAGAGGTGACTTATGATTCCGGCAGCAAACGACAACAGTTCCAATCCTTGCGCCGACATTCTGATGCCGCCGCGCTGGGGTATCGCCTTCGTCTCGCGCGGCGCCAGGTTCCAGGTCTTCGGCTGGGAGATCCTGGAAGTCCCTTTCGTGGGATTGACGCAGCATAGACAGCTTTTTTCCGCGCAACCTCACCCCATTGCCATGCGTCTCAATTCGCAGACCCAGGCACCCTCCCCTCGTCCGACGGGCAAGCGAACCAAGGCCCGCCATCTCCATGTGGTCGACTGATGTTCGATTTGGCCATCTCCATTCTCATGATCGCGATCCTTGCGCCGATCGCCTTTGTCGCCGCTCTCGTCGTCGGCATCTGGATCGCCGTCGGTGCGGTCTACCTGATCATCCTCTTCATCGCCTGGCGCCTTGATCGAAGGAGCTCTCCATGAACCCGCTGAACTTCCCCGGCGTGAACCGCAACTACACGGCGCCGAAAGGCATGGACAACTGCGGCACCCTCCCCGTTCACGTCGATCAGGGCGTCTGTCACTCCGTCTGGGAGCCGACAGAAGATGAACGTCGCCGGATTGCCGCCGGTGAGAACGTGGTTCTGTCGATCTGGGGCCATCAACCGCCTGTCGCCGTAACAGTCGCAAGTATTCAGGGCGAAATTGCCTTGCGACTTACCGTCTGATCGCTGCACTTGCCAACCGACATCCTAGCAGGAGCTGTCTATGTTTAAGCATGTCGCAAGCGAACGACGCGACGACACACAGAAGGAGAACGATATGCTGGACAAGACCCTTGCCCACGAAGACGGCGGCACCGACATCGAGAACATCGACGCCCTGCTTGACGGCCTGACCGTCGACGAGGTGACCGAGCCCGAGGTCGAGACGACCGTCGAACCCGAAGTGCATGCCGAGACCGACACCGGCGCCGCCGTTGGCGCCGAGGTGATCGACATCGAGGCGGCCGCCGAAGCTGCGCTCCACCTGGAGCTCACGAAGGAGGACACCTACGCCGAGGCCGCTACCGACGAGATCGCCGATCCGGCCGCCGTCGACACGGCGAAGGAGGCCAAGGCTGCCGCGAAGGCTCCGAAGACCCCCTCCGAGCCGAAGGTTCGCGTCGCTCGCGATCTGAAGGAGCTGCCCGTCGATGCCTTCGTGCTGACGACGGACGTTCCCGCCGACCTCGATGCGAACAAGACCGCGGTCATCGCCAAGCGCCCGGCCCAGGTCAAGATCGCCGAGAAGTTCGACAACGTGCTGACCTCCATCGCCGCCGGCAAGGAGCCCTCGACCTACGTCATGGACTGCTTCCGTCTGCTCAACAAGGCCGAGGGCGGCGAGATCTCCTCGAAGGATCTGGTCGCGGGCCTTCGTCAGCCCGGCATGCGCACGGAGACCGAGGGCTACTCGGAAGGCACCGCGCGCTCGCAGGTCGGCCAGATCATGGCTCTCTTCGACGTGCTCCAGATCGCCAAGCGGACCGGCGATCGCCTGAAGCTGAACGAGGACTCCACCCTCGTCCAGGCCCTGCGCGAGAAGATCGCCGCGTGACGCAGCATCGATAAGGGCGAGGTTTCGCGACCTCGCCCTTTCGCGCATTCGCTATATCCACATTCAGCGAGGTCGATGTGGTCTATCATTCAATCATGGCCGTGGGCGCAGCCGCCGCTTGGCTTACGAACATTCATGTTGCGATGGAGAAGTCGCAATATCTGTATCTCGCCGTCGGATCGATCGTCTTTCCCCTTGGCGTCATCCGCGGCGTTTTCATTTGGTTTGGCTGGGCCGGGTAAGTCACCCGTTCCTTAACACGAGGAGAGAATATCATGAGCCATTTCACCGTTCTGGTGGTGACATCTTCGAAGCCCACCGACAAGGTTCTCGAGAAGGCGCTGATGCCCTTCCACGAGTTCGAATGCACGGGGTTCGACCAGTATGTGGTCGACGTCGATGACACCGAGGAGCTGCGCGAGCAGTATCACGAACGCACGCTGCCGCGGATGAAGCTGCCCGACGGCTCGCATGTCGGCGCCTACGACGATCGCTTCTATCGCGAACCCACCGCCGAGGAACTCGCGCAGCATCTCGGCGGCAGCGGCTGCATGACGCTCAATGGCAAGTCCATCTCCTACCACAGCAAGGACTGGGGTGACGGACGCGGCTACCGGGTCAAGGTTCGCTTCGTGCCCGAGGGTCACGAGGAGATCAGCGTCCCCTGCTCCGAGATCGAGACCTTCGCCGAGTTCGCCAAGAACTGGACCGGTCGCAATGCCAAGAAGGTCGACGAGGAGCTCGACCTCGAAGGTGAGCACAGATACGGCTACATCGAGGTCGACGCCGCCGGCGAGGTCGTTCGCTGCATCCGTCGAACCAACCCGAACGCCAAGTGGGACTGGTATCTGCTCGGCGGCCGCTGGACTGGCATGCTGCGCTCGAAGTCCGGCGAGGGTCTCGTCGGCGATCGCGGCCTTATGACCGATCGGGCCGCGAAGGGCACCTTCGACGCCGTGCAGCGCTCGGATCTCGACCTCGATGCCATGCGGCTCGATGCGATCGGCGAGCGTCGCAAGCGTGTCCAGGCGATCATGGACAAGGCCAAAGCGACCTTCTCCGAGGTTGAAGCTGCGGCGCATGCCTATCCGAAGATGCGCGCCGCCTGGTTGGCCCTGGAGGAGAGGCCGCGCGGCCTCGAATACGATGTGTGGCAGACGAACGCCGGCTTCAAGGCGTTCAAGCACATCTGGAAGACCGAGTTCTTCGGCTTCATCGAGCTGCCCGAAGATCAGACGCTCGATCAGTGGATCCACGCGGCGCCGGCCTTCTCCACCTTCGCCGTTCTGAAGGACGGCCAGTGGTTCGAGAAGGGCGAGATGGGCTGGTTCGGCTGCGTCTCCAACGAGAAGGCCGACTGGAGCGAGGACTTCAATCGGCTGTTCGACGACATTCATCCGGATCACTGGGTCGCGGTCGTCGACTGCCACATCTGACGCGCCTCGGGCGATCAGTAATCCGTTACTGATCGCCCCCTCCCCTGCCCTATCGGAGACATGCCATGACCGCTGTTCTGACTGGCCGCACCAGGCTTCGCCGCCACATCGACCCGACGACGAACCGGCAGCTCCTCGTGCTGCAGGTGGAAGAGCGCAAAGGCGCTTTCGGGATTCAGCCAAATCGCGACGAGGTGGTCGCGCTCGATGCCTGGCGCGACGCCAATCCGAGCGACCTCTTCGTCTATGACACCTACATGGCCGCGTCATGAGCACCCGGCTGCTCGTCTTCATCCTCGGCGAGACCCTTATCATAACGACGCCTGCCTACGCGCCGTTCGTCCCGGCGCCGCTCTACCAGGTGGTCGACTATCTCGACCGCCTCGAAGACCGCGACGTGGTGGAAATGAACAATGCGCGCTTGCGCGCCAGCTTCAAACTGCGAAACCTCCAGGAGAGCGTTTTCGCGGAGCTGCCCATTCTCCATTTGCCATAAGCGCGCTTTAGCGCTATATAGCCTTCGCGCTCTCGCTCTTCCTGGGTCGTCCAGCGGTTAGGACACTCGATTGTGGATCGGGGAACGCTGGTTCGAATCCAGCCCTGGGGACCAGCGAGCGCATGCCGGGGTAGCTCAGCGGTAGAGCGCGGGACTCATAATCCCAAGGTCGCTGGTTCGAACCCAGCCTTCCGGCACCATCATCCGGGTGTAGCTCAGCCAGGTTAGAGTTCCTGATTTGGAGTCAGGATGTCGCAGGTTCAAATCCTGCTGCCCGGACCACTCCCCAATACGCGAAAGCGCATATTCCCGCTTTATACGCTCTCGCGCATGCGCTCTTAGACGACAGCGCGGAATAGCGATTGCTCGCATTGTCGCAGTCGCTGACTGACGGGAGCGCTCTTGCGCTACACAGACACTGCGCGCTTCATCCCGTCGCTCTATGACGCTCTAATGCGATCTCCAGCTCCCGCTCTTGCGCGACGGCGCGCTTGCGCTCTTTCCCGCTCGCGCGCTTTCCGTAAGGCGATCTTTCGTTGCCGTTTTGCGGCGGCTATACGAATCATACAACAGGACAGGAGGATGCCATGGATCTCACGGGCTGGTTGCTCATTCTGGTGCTGAAGCTGGAGAACCCGCAAACGCGACAGACCTCTCAGGTGGTCAATGTCATGAGCGAGGTGCTCTCGCCGGAAGACTGTGCCGCCATGGTGAGAGTGGCGCCGGATGCGGCGGGCAAGCCTGATCGCGCGAGGCCGAACATGATGGTGTTGGAGTCGCAGGCGTTCTGCGCACCGGTGAGGGCCAGGGACGTGCTCAACATCGGCGACAGCTTCGCCATCTACAGCCGCAATCGACGGTAATTGGGCCGGTATCTGCGCTGGTTCGCGACGATCCGCGTTCGCGCCGCTGATCTGCTGCTATGACAGAGACAGTGAAACGACGCATGCACAGGAGCGAAAATGCGCCATCTTCTGACTCACGAGAACCTGACCAGCGAGCCTATCGGCAAGGGTGACGCCGGCATCATCCTCAAACCCGACGGCACCTGGAAGATCTTCAACTGCGCCGAGATCGGCGCAGACGGCAAGCTGACGCCGGAGCAGGAGGAGCAGGGGCTCAAGTTGATGGCTCTGTCGGTGGCGCTGTCCGTGCCCCAGGCGATGACCATGCTGCTCGAACTCGCGGCCGACCCGGCAATCTCCGGCGACGGCATGGTCGATCTATCGGGTGTCAGCACACATTGACGTAATGGCGCAAGCGTTATGTCGCGCTTGCGCCAATTCTTTCATACGAGTTCCGAATGTGTCTGGGACTCAAAGGGCTTCTCATCAGGGAAGATGCCCATTCGGAACAACACCAGCTCCCTGATGACGTCCTCGGGCTCGTAGGAGTGCTGACGGATATAGGCGTCGGGATCCGGCTTGATCGCGCGGGCCTCCTCGAAGCGCTCGACGGCTCGCACGAGTGAACGGTGTAGATCGGCGAAGGTCCGCTCGAAACGATCCTGCGACATGGTGGTGCTCCTCTGTTACGCGGTGAGGGGTCAATCTGTTCCGTTTCCGTTCTCGTTGCAAGCCCACTTTCCCACAATGGGATCGAATGCCTACCTGCTGCTGACAAACCCGATTGAAACCCAGGCAGTGTCGCGCACTATAAGATCAGTCACGCGATACTTAGGACAGGAGAACGCGCTATGGGCACGCAAGTCTGGACGACTTACACGATCGGCGGCAAGATCGACGCGAACAAGGTCGATGAGCTCCAGGATCTGATGCTGGAGAACGGCATCCTCACGGCTCGTGAAGCGATCGAGCAAGGCGTGAACCTGTCGACCGAAGGTGAGTGCAGCTACGGCAATTTCGAGGAGCTCGAAGGCTTCTGCACCGAGAATGGTCTGACCTACATCAAGAGCTGGGGCGCTTCGCCGGGTGAGTTCCACTCGGGCATCGAGCGATACGACGGCGAGACCGGCGAGTCGACGGACATTGGCGCCGACGACGACGGCCGCGCGGTCATGACCGCGAAGGAAATTCGCGAGGCGCTCGCCGACGGGCGAACGATCGAGGACATCCTGGCCTATCTCGACAGCTTCGATCCGAGCTCCGTGCCGGCGCTGAAGGTCGACGATCTGGTGGCGCGGGCAGGGGGATCGCTCTGATGTGGATCGACCTCTCAAAGGAGCAACTCCAGCTCATCCACGCGTCCCTCGGCGCGCTGACTATTCAGGAGGCGCTGCAGATCCGATCGATGATCGAGTCCACCATCAACGCCAGCGATGGTCGTGACGACGCGTGGCGCGAGAAGGCGAAGGAACTCTACCAAGTCGACGGCGAAGTGGAGATCGATCCCGGAGCCGTCGTCTCGCACAGTAATCATGGCGCCTATGTCGGTGCCTGGGTCTGGGTCGAAAATTCGGACATGGGCATCGAGGACGACGAGAAAGAGGATCCCGATGGCGCCGAGGAGTGAGACGGCGACGCGGCGGATCCTCGCCGAGCACTCGGACTATCGCAAGCTACTGCGGGCGCTGCGGGACGGGGAGGGGACTCTGGACGAGTTCCGCGAACGCGCCCGCGTCCTTCTGCAGCGCTACGAGGAGGCTCGCCAGCGCCCCGATCTGCCGGAACTGTCGCGTCTCGGCATCAAGGTTCATTCGGAGGAGACCGCTCGCCGGCTGCTCGCCATTAAGCCGCACATCGATCGTCTGCGGCATGAGCGGCACTATTCGGTGAAGGAGCTCTGCAAGGCCCTCGATGATCTCGGCGTGAAGCCGGCGAGGTCCAGACAGTGGTCGAAGGGAAGTCTGCATCGCCTTCTCAAGCTGCTTGACAGCAAGAAGCGCCATAAGTAAGCCGTTACTTTACACGAGGAGACCACAATGTCGCGGAATTTCGAACACATCGAGGTCGAGGGCGGCAAACCCATCAAGGCCTGGATCAAGGGCGTGGAGCTCGAGGACGCGGCGCGCAGGCAGCTTGAGAACGTGGCGCGACTGCCCTTCGTTCACTCGCATGTCGCCGTGATGCCCGACGTTCACTACGGCAAGGGCGCGACGATCGGCTCGGTGATCCCGACGCGCGACGCCATCATCCCGGCGGCCGTGGGTGTCGACATCGGCTGCGGCATGCAGGCGGTGCGCCTCGATCTGCACCGCCGCGACCTCAATTCCCTCGACTATCTGTCCGGCGCCATCAAGCGTGCGATCCCGCACGGTCGCACCGACAATGGCGGCGCGAACGACAAGGGCGCCTGGGTATTCGAAGGTGGCCTGCCGGGGCCGAAGTGGCATCGAGAGGTCTTCGAGGCCTGGTTCTTCGACCAGATGATCGACGGCGAGAGCCGCACCAGCCTCGATGTGCGCTGGACGCGCCTGAAGGAGCTGATCCCCGAACTGAAGGACGTCAAGAACACCGCGCGTCATCTCGGCACTCTCGGCACCGGCAACCATTTCCTCGAGATCCAGGAGGACGAGGAAGGTTGCGTCTGGCTGATGTTGCATTCGGGCTCGCGCGGGCCCGGCGCCAAGATCGCCGACGTGTTCATTCGGCGCGCGAAGGCGCACATGAAGAAGTGGCACGTCGCGCTGGAGGACGATGATCTCGCCTTCTTGCCGAAGAGCGAGCCCGATTTCGACCTCTACATCGAAGCGCTTCGATGGGCGCAGGACTTCGCCAAGATCAATCGCCGGCTGATGATGGACAAGATGATCGAAATCGTCGGCGCCCCTGTGGCCTGGCGCTTCGACAACCATCACAACTTCGCGGCGCTGGAGAACCATTCCGGTCAGAACCTCTGGATCACCCGCAAGGGTGCGACGCGGGCGAGGGCAGGGGAGCCCGGCATCATTCCCGGCTCGATGGGTGGGTTCAGCTACATCGTCGAGGGCAAGGGTGCGCCGGGTTCATTCCAGTCGTGCTCGCACGGGGCAGGGCGCCGCATGAGCCGCACCCAGGCCATGAAGACGATCAGCATGGAGCAGCACCTCGCCGACACCGAGCACGTTCACTGCCGCAAGGACGCCGAGGTCATCGACGAGAGCCCGCGCGCCTACAAGGACGTGGAAGCTGTTATCGCGGCCCAGTCCGACCTGATCGAGGTCAAGCACCGCCTCCGCGGCATCCTGAACGTGAAGGGGTGAGCCATGAGCGAGACCTTTGACCGCTACAGCTTCGCAGGCACCTACCTGCTCGATGGCGTCGACTTCGGCGACATCGATGTGAAGGAGCGCTTCTGCAGCTCGGCAAGCACCTGCCGCTTTCGTCTCGACGGCAAGGTCTATGTCGCCGTCGAGGATCCGGAAGACGGCTATCGGAGTTGTCTGCAGGAGATCCTCATCAGCGCCGACACGTCCATGAGCAACACCTTTCCGCCAGTCGAGGTTCGGGCGGAGCATCTGACCGGGCACAAGGACTACTATGGCGCCGTCGACCTGGTTCGTTTCGTCGATGTGGTGACGAGGAAGCCTGTGCTCGACATCGGCACCTCCAACACCGACGACTACTATCCCTCGTTCGTCGCCAGCTTCATGCCCGAGAACATGACGACCAACGCAAAGATCCCTGTGCTGATCGACATCGACGAGCCCGAGAAGAAGGGGCCGGTCATCGAGAAGCCGAAGGTTCGGCCGCCCGGCTGGGGCGTGTTCTCCTAGTCTTTCCGCCCGACATCCGCAGTGTATCTGCGATGATAAATCACGCGTGACTTAACAGGAGGATCGCATGAACGCCAATTTCGACGCCTTGAAGCTGGTGCAGCGGGTCGACATCGATGAGGTCGTCGCCAACTCGTTCAAGGACTACCACGTCAAGGGCTTCGACTATCTCTGCATGCGGCGTTCGCCGACGGAGACCTACAAGCTCTACTTCTTCAACGGCGACGTGACCCGTCTGCCCGAGGTCGTGAACCCGCACGATCACCGCTACGACTTCCGGACCTGGACGATCTGCGGCGCCAGCGAGAACGTCTGGTTCGACCGCGACCCGAAGGGCGAGCGCTTCGAGCGGTTCGAGTATCGCACCAAGCTCAACGGCGGCAACGGCTTCTCCTGGGCCGGCACGGACTACCTCAAGGAGACGCTGCGCGGCCGCTTCCGTCCCGGTGACCGCTACGACATGCGGGCCGAGGACTTTCACACGATCCGCATCGCCGAGAACGAGACGGTGCTGATGCTCCTGCAGAAGGAGGACGTGGTGCCGGTCGACAAGCCCACCCTGACCTTCACCCGCGAGAAGGAGCCGCCGTCGCTCGACGGTCTCTACAGCCGCTTCACCGCCGACGAGGTGGTGAAGATCCTTTCCAACTTCGAGGAGCGGGTCGGCCAGGGCTTCCGCTTCCACGCCAGCATGGAGCTCGTCGCCTGATGACCCGTCGCACACTCGACCGCAAACTCGACAACCTCGCCTTTTCGAAGATCGTGGCCCTCGGCTGCTTCCTCTTCATCATCCTGATCGCCCTCACCGGCTGCACCGATCCCAACAGCGCCGAGCGGGCTCTCCAAGCCGCCGGCTACAAGAACATCAAGGTCGGCGGTTACGCCTGGCTCGGCTGCGGCAAGGATGACACGTTCCGCACCCGCTTCGAGGCGACGGGCCCGACGGGCGTTCGCGTCACTGGCGCCGTCTGCGGCGGGTGGTTCTTTCGCGGATCGTCGATCCGGATCGACTGATGCAGCACCTCACCGACAGTGACTGGAACCTTGTCGCCGCCGCCTGGCTCGCAGCCTGGCGGCGGGAGGGTATCAAGCTGAACCCTGACAATCCGCCGTCGGCGATGGCGTGGGGCGACTACCCGATCCCCGCACGGCAGGCCCTCATTCGCACCTTGAAGATGACGGCGACGCTGACCTCTCCCAAGGGTATTCAGACTCTGCGGATGCGCGCCGCACAAGTCCCTGAAAAATAACACACTTCCCGAGAGCAACCCGTCGCGTCTCATGCGTTAATCGCATGTGAAAACAGCAGGAGGACGACATGAAGACCATTCTGATGCTCCAGGTCTCCACTGCCCATCTCGACATCGAGACGGTGGCCTGGATGAACGCGGAGTCCAAGAAGGTTATCGGCACGATCCGCACAGCCGATTTGCCGGCTGTCCATATTGGTGCTCACAGCTACGGCTGGATGGTATTTGCGGATGAGTATCCCCACGACGACTGGCCGACGCCGCTCTGCGCCGTAATGCGCAAGGTGCGCGCTCTCGGCTTCGAGTGGATCTTCTTCAACGTCGAGGCGGAAACGCTCGAAGGCGTGCCCGTCTATGAACAGCCCGGCTGCTAGGGAGGGTGCGATGGAAGGCTACACGGTCACCATTGATGAGCCCGAGGACGACACCCTCTGCAAGTGCTCGGATTGTGGCGAGGTCTCGCAGTTCGAGGATCTCGAGGACATCGAGGAAGCCACTCTGACGCCCGGCGATGACTCGCCGGCGGGCCGCTGCCCGCACTGTCAGAGCCTCGCCTATGTCGTCACGCGCAAGACCACGATGCGAGACGCCAGTGGGGCCATGCTGTCGGCGCTGAAGGCGATCCGCGCTCGCATCAACGGCGTCTTTGACGATCCCGATCTCGTCGCGAAGGGCGCTCTCGCCTTCACCACCGAGGACGTTCTGCGCTTCGCCAACGAGGCGATCGCCGCTGCCGAGGGGAGGGCACCCTGATGGCCTGGCACGGCATGATCTACACCCACGACTGCATCCCGCTCGCGCGACTGCGCGGGGTGCCCTTTCACTGGCGCGCCGAGTTCGTCGACCCGAACAACCTCGACTCCTGCCCAGCGTGCGGCTGCGACGACATTCGCCCGATCAGCGCGACCCGTCTGCCCGATCACGACGGCTGGCGTCTCGACGGCGATTACTGGTGGGTGCGCCCAGCTCGCGAAGGCGACGAGCGCCGCATGCGCGATGTCGATGGCTGCGCCTTCATCGAAGATGGCTGGCTCTATACGACCGAGCCCGACTACCGCGACGTGCTCGACGGGAAGGGGAGGGCGGCATGATTGATTGGTATGAGCGCCGCGACGAGCTGGAGCCGGACATGGTGTTTCACACGCCATACGGCATTGTGAAGCTCGATCACCGCAAGCCCGGCGACGGCACCGATTGGGTCGTCCAGTCCTGGTATCCCGGTCGCCCTGACGTGAAGGGTTACGAGCAAGGTCGTTGGTGCTGCGACGAGAGCACGATCCACCCCGGCGACCTCAAGAAGCGACTTCCGGATGATTTCGCTGGAGAAACGCCATGAGCGAAGCCGACGAGATCGCCGAGACCCTCATCGTCAAGCACGGCCAGCCCTCGCTTCCGACGCTCGATGCGGCTTGCTCCTGGATCCGTTCGATCTGGGCCGACGTGGACGAGTGGATCGGTCGTCAGATGCTCCACAGCGTCGCGGAAAGTCTCATGAGGAGGGCTGCATGAAGCAGGAATATCGCCGCATGATCGATACGCTGGTGCTGGTTACCTCGGCGGCGCCCAACTTCATCAACCAAACCACGATCTCCTTGCGCAACGGCGATCAGTTCACCTTCATAAAGGCGAAGATCGATCTGACCGCCGATCTGCTGACCATTTCCAATCGGTCTGGCTCAAACCTCGCGAGACTCATCCCGGTCGACGAGGTGGTCGCTGTCAGCTTCGGGTTCGACAGGGAGAATCTCGATCACCACAAGGTCGCGCATAGCCTGGAAGCTGTGATCGAGCATGCGAAGAAATCGCGCGCTTGACGGACAGCGCGCAGATCGCACAGAGAACGTCACAGAGCGACGGGAGCGACTTCGATGCAAGACGACAGCGCAGAGAGTGCCCCGCCGGTCAGTGACGCTCGCAGCGCGCCTCCAGGGCCGGTGCCGAGCAACGTCTACGCCTTGCTGCAGCAGTGCGCCGAGGAGCTGGGGCCGGATCATCGCCTGACGCCGCAGATCCTTGAGGTTCTGAACCGTCACCTCGACCGCTCGGAGCTTGTCCGGCGTCGCTCCCATTCGGTCATCTGGATCATGGATAAGATCGAGAGAGATCTTGGCCCCATGTCCTCGGGTCAGATGGCGGAGGCGCTGATGAAGCGCGGCGTGGCGAGCCCCAGCGGGCGCCGTGCCTGGACCGCGGACATGGTGCGACAGCTTCGGTCCCGCGCGAAAAACCAGAGTTGACCGACGCAGAAGCCGATTGAGTTCCGCTATAGGGAATTGCATAAGTCATTCGTGACTTATCACACGCAGGAGGCATCGAATGGGACTGCCGCAATTCATCTATCTGGGCCTGTTCTTCGTCGGGCTCGGGATCACTCTCAGCCGGTTCGGTGAGCCGAAGCGCGACCGCTACGACTGGGGTGACATCATCGCCTCCTTCGCTGTTCTCGGCCTGCTCTACTGGGGCGGCTTCTTCTCGGGAGGTGTCCGATGAACACCATTCCGCTCGAAGAGGCGTGCCGCAAGGGCCTGCCGAAGTGGCCCAAGCTCCTGATGTCCGGCAAGCCCGTCGGCGTCGACATCGCCAAGAACATCATCTTTCGCACGGACCGGTTTCTGAAGGAGATCGGCGCTGCCTATGGCGGCAACAACCGGCTCTGGAACGCCTGGGCTCGGAAGGAGCTCGGATACAATCTGCTCCAACAGGATCCGGACGAGAGCGACGACTGGATGCCGCCGATGCGCGACGACATCGACATCTGGGCGCTGCGACAGGACTTCAAGGAGCAGATGGCGATGGTGGATACCAATTACGTCCACAACACCTGGGCTTCGAGCGCCTTCATCTTCGGCCCGCACGGCTGGATGCACCCCGACGGGCAGATCGGCCACGTCGACAATGTAGGCAAGTGGCCGAGCGTCAGTGAGATCCTCAAGGATCTCGGCAAGCTGCAGACGGCCTGGCCGCTGCTGGAGATGACCGCGACCCTGTTCGACGGCGAGGGTGTCGAGGACGCCAAGCCTGTTGTGACCCTGCTGGTCCGGCCCGGTCACGGGATCCAGGCGACCCTCGAGCACGAGGAGCATCACTACCCGATGCCCACGTTCAAGCGCTCGCTGGACGACCTCACGGTCCTGCTCGGCACAGAGCCGCTGCACAGCGGCCCCGGTCGCGAGCAGGGTCTTCCCGACGCCTGGATCGAGGAGCTCGGCAAGGTCACCAAGCCGATCATCGAGCGACTGATCGTGGATCCGAAGTTCAATCTGGAGATCGAATGACGACGATCACCTATTTCGCCGTCAAGCATCTGCCGTCGGGCGGCTATCTGCCCGAGGTCAAGGGCTGGCATGGTCGCGGCGGCTCGTTCGCCGTGCCCACGGACCCCAGGAGCGCGCGGCCGCGCCTGTTCCACTCGCCGCATGCAGCCAAGTCCTATCTCGGCTCCTGGCTGAAGGGTGAATACCACACCAGTCGCGGGCAGGACTCGTTCAGCGGCGAGTATTACGAGGACACTTCCATCGTGCCGAAGCCAGATCGCCGGCGCGAGGACATGGAGGTCGTCCCGATCAACGTGGAGATGCCCTGATGTGGACCGAAGTGATCGAGAACCTCGCCATCATCCTAATCGGCCTTGGCGTCGGCATTGCCCTGGTGCTGTTTCTTGTCGGGATGGTGCGGGAGATGCACCGACGCGACCAGCATCCGTGGTCGATCTGGATCGTCACGCGGGTTCGGACTGTGTATTTCCCGCGTCTGATGCGTAAGTAACGCGTTATTTCCAAGTGATTGCCGCAGCTTAGACTGCGACAATGCTTGCGTAACGTGAACAGGAGCACACACGATGCCCAAACTGATTTTCAAAGCCGACGACATGCGCCGCATTGTGCAGCACTCGCTTGCGGCGCCCGCGCAGAGACCAATGGCCTACACCACGAAGCCGGTGTCCGCGCCCTCGATCATCCTCGTGCATGATCACGGCGTCTACATCATGTCGAACGGCACGCCGCGCGACCTCACCGAGGGTGATCGCAGCTTCGTCGCCTACGCGAAGGGCTGCGACCCGCGCACCGATGCGAACCACTGGGACAAGAGCCGCGAGCTCGTCGGTGGCGACGACTTCGCCGAAACCCTGCCCTGGGCCGCCGAGATCGACGAGGCTCTCAAGGACGCAACCATCACCCAAGTCATCATCACGCTGAACAAGAGCAGCGTGCGGCTCGGCTTCAATTAAGGCGGGAGGTGATGATGCGGGCCGCTCATGACCCCTTCGCCTTGAACCTGGTCGACAGCGTTATGTTCTACGCGCCGCCGCCGGTCGCGAAATGGCTCGACATCATCGGGCAAGGCGGCGAACGCGCCTATCGCAAGGCGCTGTTGCCAATCTTCGACGCTCATGTTGGCGCGCCCAAGGAGAGAGTCGCCGAGCTGATCGAGACGCTCATGGTCTCGCTTTGCCTGCTCGCGATCGCGGCGCACGAGCGACTGGATGAGGAGCGCGGCGCCGATCTCACCTCGTTTCTCATCCAGCGGGTCAAGCACATGGAGCTCTCGTGATGGTCGCGCCGATGCCGGAACGGATCTGGGCTTGGGGTAACAATAAGATCGCCTGGTGGCACGACAAGCCGGAATATGGCGCGACCGAATATGTCCGCGCCGATCTGGCCGTCCTCGCCACCACCCACCAGCGCACCCTAGAGGCGCTGGAACGCTTCATGGCTATCGCGAGGGCCGAGCGGTGGAGCGACGGCAGCAACCCCGCAAAGGACGCGGCTGCGTATCACGGCGCTGTCGCCCTCGCGCGCATCAAGGAGGCGACATGACCGACGACCTGAAGAAGCTGGCAGAGGCGGAGGCGGCCTTGGGGCAGGTCATCGACCAGCGCGACAGCTATCACGAATGGGCTGACCGGCTGGCGTATGCCATCGGTGGCTCGGAGATTGGCGAGCACTCAAGCATCAACAACCCTTGGCAGAATGCCATTGAAATGGCCGAAGACCTGCGAACCCGCGCCGAGGCCGCCGAAGCCTCCCTCTCCGAGAAGGAAGCGACGATCCGCGAACTTGCTGCCGAACTCCAAGCGCGACCGCCCCGAGCCACCTGCGGGGATGACTGCCACGCCGCAAGTGAAGACCCAAACTGCATTCTTGAAGGGCAATTCATGGCGCAAGTCGAGGAACTGCGGGCCGCCCTCGCCAAAGTAACCGCTGAACTGGATAGCGCAAAATATAACGCGGATGTCTACCGGGGCATGCAAGCTGAGTGCAGGAAACGCCTGCGGGCTGCCGAAGCCTCCCTCTCCGAGAAGGAAAGGGAGGTGGAGAGACTGATGGCGTCCATCAAGATTGCGGTTGATTGGGCGGAAGCGCTGAAGTTCTTTGCGGACAGCGGAACAAGCCTCGCTCCAGCACTCGCGCAGCTTCGCGATACGCTGGCACAGGAGCCGACCAATGCCGACTGACGAGATGGTGGAGAAGGCGCGCAAGATCGCAGACGATATGTTTTTCGGCCCGCACAAGCCCGAGTGCGGTATACCGGAAGACCAGACAATGACGGTGCGCTACGGCAATGCGGTTCGCGTCATCGCCGCCGCCCTAGAAGCAGCCGAGGCGGGGGCGGTGCCGGTGGGGTGGTGGTGGGAGTGGAACAGCGGCGGAACCGGGAAGTGGATGACGACTATCGGAATGGAACGCCCGGAGGACCACCCGCAGCGCAGGAATATCACGCCCCTCTACGCCTCCCCTCCCTCCGAGGCAGTGCAAGCCGCCTACGACCAGCTCGTGGACCTGCAGCCGCACATCGCGCAGTTGCCGGAGCGCAATCAGCCCTTCATCGACACCCACGTCGACATCGCGATGGAGCACCTGCGCAGCATTCTTGAGCCAAAAGTGGATCAGCCCAAGGAGAGCAAGTATGACGGAACTCGCTGACAAGCTGGAGGCTTTAGCCGTGGAGGCAGAGGCCAAGAGCGGTGGTATGGACGAGTATCAGCGCGGCAAGGCCGAGGGTCTGCGCCAGGCTGCCGAGATCGTCCGCAACGCCAATATCGTCTATTGGGAAGACCCGGACGAGGAGAAGGAGGCCAAGGATGGCGATTAAGCTGGTGCGCTGCCCCAAGTGCAATTCAGACAGCGGCAATAGCTGGTCGCAGTGCCGTCGGGAATGCCCCATGAAGACAAGCCCGCACTACAAGCGACCGACGGTATGGCAGTATTTTGTGGGGCTGCTAAATTCCTTCACCCGATACCACAAAGACCCGACGAAGTAGCCATGCCCAACTACCAGATCGTCGGCGCGGCAAAGCCCTGCTCCATCTGCGGCTCGCGCAACGTCGCCAATAGCGAGGACGTGCGCGCCGAGTTCGTGCGCTGTCCAACCCATGTTGGTGTGCCCGGCATGTGGGTCGATGTGGCCCAGCGCCAGTTCAAGAAGAAGGGCGCGACCGAATGGGACGAGAAGAAGCCGTGAGCCGCCGCAAGCAATCCGCGTCTGCGCGTGCTTATTTGCATAAGTAATCAGATACTTAGGAGCTACGCTCATGACCGAACGCTATCGCCACAAGAAGCGCGGCACGACCTATCAGATAATCGGCACTGCCCTCGTCCAGGCCACAACGCCCATTCCCGAGGGAACGGTGGTGACGATCTATCAGTGCGAGCAAACAGGCGCGATCTGGGTGCGTCCAACCTCCGAGTTCATTGACGGTCGTTTTGAGGAGCTGGAGAACCCCGAGATCACCTCGCACATTCAATTCACCAAGGACACGGAACTTCGCGTCGTGCTGATGATCGACGGCGATGAGAAATATCGCGGCTACGACGATTCTCAGGCATTCGGAATCGCCTACGAGCACCAGATCAAGAAGGCGGCTTCGTGATGCGCACCTACGTCGAAGTCCCCAAGAACACCTTCTTCGCAACCGTCGGTCAGCTCAACGTGCATCCGCGTGTCGAGAAGGACGCCAGCTACTGGGAGACGCCGCAGCGCGAGGTGCTCGGCATCTCCACGCCCGGCTACCTGTGCCAGGACGCCGAAGGCCGATACACAAACGAGAGAACCTGGCGCATCTGCCAGACCCTGCTGCCGAAGGAGATGTCATGACCAATCCGGGAGAGGAGCCAAAGGACTTCTGGCGCGACGAGCTTGGCGTCATCGCTCCCTACAACATGCGGATCGACCACGATGCTCTCGCCGTTCTGAAGGGCATCGTCGCCGGCAAGTTCAACTCCGACATCGCCAAGGAGCTCGATCTGCCCGAGCAGTATGTGGAGCTGCTGCAGACCTTGTTCTGTTCGGCCGACTGGGCGGAATACGGCACCAGTCCCCGCGGCTGCTGGATCATCCCCTATGGCAAGGGCGATGAGCGCATTACGGAGTTCGAAGTAGGCATGAAGCGACGCTGGGAGGCACCATGAATCTCACACCCCACGAGCAAGAGGTCTTCAAATCGACGGCTCACCTCGGCCGTGTCGAGCGCATTCGGGAGATCCGCGAGCGCCTCGGCATGGGCATGATGGACGCAAAGCGCCTCATCGACCGGGAGGAGCTGGAGAGGAAGATCGAGACCGTCGATCTTCGCAACCTCGCCCAGATTCGGGGCGTTCTCCGCGACCTCTTCAAGATGATCCCGTAGGCGTTCGGATCACTCACTCTCCGACAGGCCTTCGAGAATCGCAGGATCGCCACTGCAATGCTGACCGCTGGCCTCGAAGCACATCACGTCCGAACGACATAGCCCAGGTCGCACAGGGAAGCTCACCGGCAGCTTCCGCGCCCGTTGTCTATCACCGACAGCATTCGGTGAGACACAAGCTCCCTTGACGCTCACAGACGATCGGCAACGGTCCATCCGGAACGAGGCCTCCACCAGGCCAAGGCCACACCCAATCCGAACCGAGGCCAGGCCATGGGCAGACCGCATCCCGACAGCCTCATCGTTCAATGTCCATACGGCGCAGATTGAACGCCAGCCCCTATCCCAGCCAAACCCTGTCCGGAACCCTACCCGACCTTGACCGCCAAAAAGCGATTTTCACGGTCAACATGCTAAACCATTGAGAACATTGAAGCTGCTATCCCGAGCAAACCGGACCGGTCAACATGCGGTCTGGGTCAGAGCACCAAGATCGAGAAGCAGATCGCGAACCAAGACCAGAGCCAATCAAAAGCCAGTCAAGAAAGCAGTGTGGATCTCAGCCGGAGAGCATCATTCAAATTCGCCGCATCCTTATAATAAAGATAGACCTTATAAGAGTTAGAGAAAGAAAGAGGCCGCGGCTTTCACACAGACCAAGCCATCACGAGATAGACCAGACAGATCACTCTCGGAACCACAGAGACCTCGCACCATAGAGAGCAAGACGAAGACCATGGTATGAGAGACAGAGCGTGGTTCAGAGAGACCATGCGTCAAAGGTTCAGAGAGTAGGGGAGGTATGAGAGAAGGGGAGAGTTAAGGTGATGGGAGAGACGGAAGAGGTGGGGGTGTGTGGTGGTCCGCGAACCAACAGCCTCTTCATCCGCCTCAAACAAAGCCACCCGAGCCCCACTTCACTTCCGCATCGTCTCTGCTACTCTCAATCTCATCGTGTGTAGGTCGAGCGAAACGACCCAACTTTCAAGAGCCGGTCCTCGTGGCCGGCTTTTCTTTTGGTTTGGCCAATAGGAACCGGCGCGCGTCGACCTCGACCGATCGCCGGCATGGCACAGGATGTCCATGGCCTGTCCTTGGGGATGGCGATGTGGAGCGCCTTGAAGCTCCATGGGGCGCCATACACAGCCATGGGGTTCCTGACCATGGATCGCCATGGGAGGCCATGGCTCTTGGTGGTGGTCCATGGGGCGCCGCATCCGCCCCTTGCCGCGTGTGCCATGACAGTCCAGAGCGCGCCATCATCCAGGACGATCCAAGCCATCGCCTCACCGCCCCATGACGATCCATGTGGATGACAGGGCCGGCGTGCAGGCTTCGCGCACTATAGAGAACACGCGCGCATGTATTAGCGCCATCAACTTGCCATCCGATGCCAATTTTATTCCTACACCTGCTCGCTCATAGTCGAAACATCAGCGAACGACAACAAACGCTGATTGACACACACGAAGGAGATACACCATGAGCAAGCGCAATTCGAAGAAGAACGCCGCCAACACCCCAGCTGTCACCGAGACCCCGGTCGTCGGCATCGAGGCGATCATTTCGCACGATCTGTCCGGTGCCCCGCTGGACCTCGAGCCGAGCGCCGAAGATGTCGCTGCTGCCGAGGTCGACACCACTGACCCGACGATGCCGATGGGCGAGGACGGCAACGAACTGGTCGACATCACCGAGGTCGACCACACGCTGACCGCCTCCGACGAGGCCCTTCTCGCCAAGCTCGAGGCGATGGAGACCGGTTCCGGCGAGACCGAGGTCTCTTCGCCCGAGGCTCCCGAAGGCGAGGTCCACGAGACCGAGGCCGTCGACGGCGAGCAGCAGCAGACGCTCTCCGAGGTGATCGCTGCGATCGACGAGGAGCAGGCCAAGACCTATGCGATCCAGGTCGGCGCCGCGCTCAGCGATCGTGAGGCGTTCGAGAAGGCGCGTCCCGACTACAAGGACCGCATCCTCAAGTCCCTCGACAAGGCCCGCCGCAATCTCGCGACGGTCCGTGCCGCACGCGTCCTCATCGCCGCCGGTGTCGACCCGAACTTCCTGAACCGCTCCGTTCACGAGGGAGCCCGCTACAACGTCTACGCGCTGGACAAGCTCTCCGACATCGTGAATGGCCTCATCACCGGCAACGAGGTGGGGAACGCGATCAATCGGGCCTGCATGGTCTCGATGTTCCGGGCGCGCGCCAACGGCGTGACGTGGAACATGAAGCTCGCGAAGGCGGCTGCCTCCAAGCAGGTGCCTGTCGACTCCGCGGTGAAGAAGTGGCTGCTGCGGCACACCGTCTCGCCCTCGACGGCCCCAACGCAAGCCTCGTCCACCATGCAGGCCCTCGCGACGATCGGCATCGTCTCGGCGGTCGGAAGCGTCAAGGATCCTTCCTACGTGATCCTCGACACTCCGATGGCCCGCGCCGCCGAGCAGGTCTGCAAGGAGATCACGGAGGGCCTCGCCGCCGCAGCGTGACCTCGGCCGTCATCGGAAAGGGAGGCTTCGGCCTCCTTTTCTTTGTGCCGGAACCGGTCCGAGGAAGTTCATGGAGCTCCATTCCGCGGCCAGGAACCACCTGCGGCCGCGGATCGACCTGAGACCATGGTCAGGAACCACGGGAGCGTGATGTCCATGGATCGCCATGGCCAGGCCGAGGAGAGCCATGAGGCAGGGGACCATGGGAGCCCATGGTGGCACCGCGGAGATCCATGGGAGGGATGACCAAGGGCGGGCCATGGACTTCCATGGGAGACCTGTGCCTCGAGAGCGCCATGATCCGGCCATGGGGCGCCATCCTCGCAGATCCCTTTGAGCCTCCCATCGTGATCGCTCGTTCGCTGTTCGCGCGCAAGCGAGAGCATGCTTAGGAACGCGCTCACAGTCGCGCAGAAACGCGTCGCTGACGCGATCCCATCAATCTCGCTGAGCTCTGTGCTCGCGCGAGAAGACGCGTCTCAGTGATGCTTAAAATTGATCGGGCTCCAAGGCGTCAGAACTGCCATCCGATCCCAAGTGAACCCCAGCCACCAGCAAGCGACAATTCTGCATCGCAAACAAGGAGATATGCGATGTTTGAAGGTCTGACACTGGATCTCGACTACAATGCGCAGAGGGTTCGCGCGAAGTTCCACTTCGAGAGCGAGGATTTCCTCGAGAAGCTCAAGGGGCTGATCACGCGTCCTTGGTTCGAGTTCGGCGATGCCGAGCCGCCTTATTTCGCATGCGGGATCATCAATCTCAACGGAACGCGCTTCTTCGTCGAGGCTTTCGGAGAGGAGATGTCGCTCTATGGCGACACGTTCACTTGCTATGTGGGGCTCGATCACATGAGCAGCGAGGATCTCCTCAGTAACTTCGAGGAGATCGATCCTGGCGCCTATTGGATGGAGTTCATTTCGGTTCTCCGCTTCCTGAAGACGCTGCACTGAGGAATGGAGCGCTCCGGCGCTCCATACTCATGCGCCAAGTTCGCCATGGCGAGGGCGATCCGACCCCTGGCCATGACATCCCATGTCTGAAATCGCCACCCGATCCCGACCGACTTCCACGCGGCGACTTGCGACGATGACACATCGCACAAGCAAGGAGCACAGCGATGACGGACGTTCAGGCAATGATCGAGGCTTTCAAGGCGCGCGGCGGTCAGATCACGCGGGTCGAGACGGGCACAACGGCGCTCAATCTCACGGAGCGTGAGTGGGGCCAGGTCGTGAGGGGCAACAAGCCTGCCGCGCTCGACTACGAGGCGGACGAGCACGAGATGGAGACGATCGAGCGCAATGACGAGAAGCGTCGGCAGGCAGCGTTCGAGGCGCGCCTGCTTGGTCATCGGCACATCTGAGGAGCGCAGCGATGAACAAGGCATTCGTCGAATACCCCACCTTCGACCAGGCCAACAAGGAGGGAGGCGATCTCTCCGGCCTCTTCCTCGATCACGGCTTCTTCGAGGGCATGGTCGCCTGGCAGGTCACGGCGCATCGCGACCACGACACCGGCGCCCTGACCTTTGCGCCGCTGTTCCACGTCCGGCGCAATCCCTACGAGACGCCCAGCAATCGCCTGGCTGAGCGGGTCGCCTGCACCCTCGCGGGCCTCGGACACCGGGCCGTCGTCGACACCAAGATCTACAGCATCTGAGGGCTCGCCATGACCGTCTTCTATTTCGAGTTCTACAACCGCCTCACCGGGCACCTGGAGCACAATGGCGTCTACGAGACCCTCGAGGAGGCGTTCGCCGACGCCAAGGGTCGGGTCGCCGTCTGCACGGGCACCCAGACACTGTGAAGGGATCGGGCGCTTCGGCGCCCTTTCTCGCCGGGCCGGACGCCCCATGGTCCTCCGACTCCAGGCACATCCAGGCCATGGCGGTCCATGGGAGCCAGGCCTCCACCAGGCTCAGGCCTCCGGCTCCGCCAGGCCATGACATCCCAGCGCGCCCCGTGTCGCAACGTGCCTACCGATTCCAGCCGACATCCGACGGTAAGTCTGCAATTACTTATCTTGTCAGAAGCGACATGCACACCGCAGCCGCAGACACACGCCAGGGACCAATCCCATGAACGCGACCCAGAAGCAGAGCCTCGTCGCCGCAGTTGCCGACTTCTACGCGCATGCCGAGGAGCTGGGCTCGAAGACCCAGTTTCCCGACGCCTCCTACTTCGCCAAGCATCCCTCGCTCCATGAGTGCTACAAGGCGATGCTGAAGGTCGCCCGTGTCGCCGGGTGGTGCGACGACTCCTTCATCGACGTTCTCGCCCGCGACGTCTCCACCGAGCTGCGTCGCCGTCGTCGCGCCAAGCGCCGTGACGCGAACGAGGGCTTCTCCGGGATCTTCGCGACGGGAGTTGCGTGAGATGGGGCAGATTGTTTATTGCGCCATATGCAGGGGCGACACGCCCCTGCGCTTTCGCCGCGAGCCTCTCGCTGATCTCAAGATCTACAAGTGTGGGGAGCTGGACTCGATTCTCGTCGCTCACAGGGCCTGCGCCGAAGCCAATGGCGGACGCGAAGCGGGCTGGGGGTGGGATGAGCCCGCACCGCTTCAAAGCGCTGTCGCAGCCTGACATCAGGAAACCGCGCTTCTAGTGGCGCGGTTTTCTTGCACACTCTCCGGATCCATGGAAGTTAGGAATGGCTACGCAGCCCGGTAGGCCGAGCCCCATGGACCTCCCATGGCGGCCCCAGGAACCGAGGCATCCCATGGGTGGCCGATCGCCTAGGAGCCCCATGGGGTGCCATGGCGATGGGGCACTGCACCATGTGCGCTGCACCAAGTGCAGTGCAGCATATTGCACTGCACTTATTGCAGACGCGTCCAGTCAAGAATGCGATGCAGAAAACACGCCGTGCCCGTGTGTAATGTCGTCTCACATAAGTCATGCGTTACTGACATATCTGCTATGCGAAGCCTCTGTCTTGCTCCTCTCTCTGTGACGTCTATTCTCGTCACAGTCGCAATCAAGCGACGATACAGAGAAAGACACACACGATGACGACTCTCACTGTTGCTGACGTTCGCGCTTCTGTTCTCGCTTCGATCGACTCGCGTCTCGCTTACGAGTCTTCGAAGAACAGCGACAATCTGAACATGCAGACGACGTTGCAGAAGCTTCGCAAGTCTTTCGATCATGACGCTATCGCAAGCGTCATGCTCGCTTCGAACGTCAACGCTGACTTTATCAATGTCGCAGAGCGTTCGAACGCTCGTTTCAACGTCTATGCTGCAGAGAAAGTGCAGAATCTTCTCGCTTACGTTGCTAAGCAGTCGCTGCACTTGAATCACTACACGTTGCACATTCTCAAGACGTGCGATGCTATGACGAAAGCTGACATGCTCATGACGCATAGCGATGCAGTCGCGTCGTGCTCGTCTGATTCGAAGATTAGCGACAAGACGCGCGCTAAGCTTGTCTCGCGCTATGCTCGTCTCACGTCTGCGAACACTGCATCGACTCAAGCGTCGTCTTCGTTGAACGCGCTCAAAGTCTGCAACGTCATCGAAGAGACGCGCGACGCTTCGAATAACGTTGCGTATCGCGTGCGTGACACAGACGCAGCGAAGACGCTGCTCGCGATGCTCAACGCGTGACGCAGAGAACGTCACAGAGACGCTTCTAGAGAGTGCGCGCTAGTGATGTAGCTAGCGCGCACTTTGCGTCTCTAGACGTCGTTTCTGCGCGATTGAGACGCTATCGCAAATAAGCAATAAAATTACTCGAAAAAGCGAAGTCTTAGATTGACGCGAGTGTGCGGAATGGGATGCCGCCTGTGTCCTGACACTCTCCGGCTCACCCTTACCCCGGCTGATCCGAGCGAGAGCAAAACGGGCCCTGACCCCGTATATCGAGGCAAATGATCCCGAGCGGGAGCAGCGCTCGTCCTTACCCCTACAGGCTGTGCTTCTCCTGATAGAGGCTCCAGCACTCGTCGAGCAGATCCTTCATGGAGATGCCGCGCATGGCTGCGGTGACCTTGAACTTGCGGTGCATGCTCTCCGGCACGCGGAAGTTCATATCGACCAGGCGCTCGGTGGGCTGGGAGAGATTGTCCGGCGCCTTCTCCAGCGTCGGTGCGACGACATTGAGCCTCGAGCCGGTGCCAGGTGGTTTGCGGGGCGGGGGAGGGACGTTCGTCATGTGGTCACCAGTGTCAGTTGGTCGACGATTTCCTGGGCGAGTTCGCCGGCGCGGTCATTGAGCGAGGAATAGGGCGTCTCGGTGAGGGCGCGGCCGGAGTTCTGGGCCATCTGATAGCCGGTGCGTGCGGGCAGATCCGTCCTGGCTGTCTGATAGCCTGCATCCAGGAGAAAGTTGCGGGCATCCTGGATGGCGACGGCGCTGTCGAGCGTCTTGTTGAGGACGAAGAGAATGTCGGACCTGCGTATGCCGCGGGAGACGAGCTCGTGGGCGAACTTCACCTGTGGCATCAGGTCGTCGGTGGTGACGCCACAGGGCAGCAGAATGAGATTGGCGGACTTGGCGATCTCGAGAGTCGAGGCTTCGCTGTCGGGCTTGCCGTCGAAGACGATCAGATCCACGTCGTCCTTCATGGCGAGCTTGACGTTGGAGAAGGCCTCGGCGCGGATCTCCGGTGCGAGCGCCTGGTCGAGACGCTGGGCGGCCCAGTCGACGCTGGTCTTCTGCTTGGTGTTGAAGTCCGCGATCTTCACGCTCCAGCCGGCCTTGGCATAGGTCGTGGCGATCAGCCGCGAGAGCGTGGACTTTCCCACGCCACCCTTCTGCGACAGACAGGCGATGGCAAGCATAGCGGTTTCCCCAAATAGCGCTTTGGCGGACGCGCCCTTGTGGGCTTAAGCGATTTGGAGATTCGAGGGAAGACCAAAGAGAAGGCCCCGTAGCGAGGAGGCGGGGACGATCTCGCTACGGGGCCTGGTTCGACCGGATTGACAGTTGGCCTATTGGCGCAGCCAACCGGAGGGAAAGGAGGTGCAAGTCTCTGCCCGGTCGATGACGAATAAGTAACAGGTGATTTATCTTCCTGTCAACTGGGAATGCGCGATTTTGGCAGACGAAGAATGCTGGACTTTTCGACGGGCTCGATGATCGGCAAACTGGTGTAGAGCGGCACGGTCTTGGCGACCGCTTCCTTGTCGATCATATCAGCCAACTTTATCGCCTCCTTGAGAAGGAACTTGCGCTTTTCGCGCTCATCCTCGTCGGAGAGCTTCGCGCTGGAGATGCCGCCGGACCGAATTTCCCAGGACGAACGCGGATCCATGAACCTGTAGCCCGGCTCGACTTCGTAGTGGACGTAGTGCGAGGTATCGAGCCGCTTGAGGTGATATTCCTCCTGGTCGAGATCGCCGTAGTCGCATGGCTCGAAGAGCTCGCAGTCGAACAGAAGCTCGAAAATCCGCACGCTGCCAATGACGAAGACGGGCCAGCGAAAGCGCAGGGTATCACGGTGATAGTCGCGCTCGCTCTCGGCATAGAGCGGAATGCCGCGAGTCTTCATCAGCTCCTCCATGCCGAGCTTGGACATAGTGAGCTCAAAGGCGTCGAGCATGACATGCCGGAACTTGATGTTGACCTCGACCCACTCCGTTTCGCCGCTGCCATCGAAGATCATGAAGGTGTGCGAGTCGGCCCTGAACTCAGCCGGCGACTTTCCAACGATGTCGCCGACGTGCGTGTCGCGAAACCAGCACTGGACGCGATTATCAGGCTTGGGCGTTGAAAAGTCGTCGTCTTCGAACAAGTCAGCCTCCCACGATGGCGCGGTAGAGCATTGCGGACCAGAAAATGCCGCCAACCGTCGCCAGGAAGACCAGGCGACGGTTCATCAGGCGTTCGGAGGGTTTCACGAGGCCACCGCGATGCGATCCCAGTAGATCTGCTCGACGGCGCGCTCGAGGTCGGCAATGGAGCCGTTGTTGTCGAGCCAGACGTGAACCGCGGAGTGATCGAACTGATCGAAGTCATACTGAGAGGGGCCGACGCCGGGGCGCCGCACACCGATCACCAGACCGCCGAGGTTGCGGAAATAGTGCCCCTGAGTCTTGCGCACCGAGCCGAAACAGGAGCGAGCGCCCGGCTTGATGTGCAGATGGGCGATGTGGGGCAGAATGTGCTCGCCGAACATGCCCTCGAGAGCCTTGCCGAGTTCGCCGAGCAGTTCGCGATTGCCCCAGACGCGGCCGAGGATCTCGGTCGAGCGCTTCTTGCCCTCCTGGCTCATTACGTCATCCCAGGACAGGCCCAGGTTCTCGACGCAGAAGCGGCGCAGCACCATGCCGTCGTCGATCGGGTTGTAGCCGAACTTCTCGTGAAGGATGCGCTGCACTTCGGACTTGCCGGCGGTGGGGTTCCCGCACAGGGCGATGATGTTCGACATCATAAGTAATCCTGTATTTATCACATCGGGCAGAGCAAAAGGATCAGTCCTCCTGATCGTCACGCTCCAGGTTTTCGAGCTTCTGGTCCTTGAGAATGTCGCGATGCTCCACGTCGTAGAACTTGAGCCGCTCTCGCATCTTCCCAAGGGCTATGCGCAGACGCTCGTTCTCATCGGCGAGCCGCTTGTGTTCGTCTTCCAGATGCTGCTGGGAGAGAACGGAGCGGCCGAGCCGATCGAAGACATGCCCGAGATCGAGTTTTCTGCTCATGAGCGACGTTATAGCGGTGCGATCAAGCCGCTTTCGCTGCTTCGAACAGGGACCAGTCGAAATCTTTGCCCTCGGGCAGAATATTCTCGGCAAACCCAGGGGTCGCCTCGACGATCGCGCGCCGGGTCATGGCATGCTCCTTGAGGGTGATGTTGTCGTTGTCGGCAAAGTCGACGACGAAGGTGAAGTTGGCTCCTTTCTTGGCGCGAAGACCGCGGCCGATGCGCTGGCGCAGGGCAACCTCCGCCTTTCCGCCGCCGGCGAGAATGACCATTGAGACCGAGGGCACATCGACACCCACGTCGAGGATCGTGGTGCCGATGAGGATCTGCAGCTTGCCGTTGCCGAGCTCCTTCAGAGCCTTCTGGCGCCCGGTCTCGTCCGTCTCACCCTGGATGAAGCGCGCCTTGACGCCGAACTTCTCGAAAGCCTTGGCAAGCCAGGTGCCGTGATCCTTGCGCTGCACCAGGATCATCACCGGCATCTTGGCCGCGACTGCCCGGCGCGCCTCGCGAATGATGTGGGCGTTGCGGAACATATTCTCGACGATGCCGATCTTGTAGGCGCGCTGCCAGGGCGTGGTGCGGAACAGCTTCGGCGGCTTGTCGCAGCGGATGAACTTGAAGAAGGGGCGAGCGAGAATGCCGCGGTCAATCAGCGTCTGCTCGGACACCTGGATCAGCACCGGGCCGAACGCTGCCATCAGACGCATGTTGTCCTCGGCGTTCTCGCGCATGAACGGTGTCGCCGTCAGTGCCAGGCGATAGCTGGCGTTCTTGCAGTGCTGAAGGATCTCGTAATAGGAGTTGCCGCCGGCTTCATGCGCCTCCTCGCCGATGACGAACTCGACCTGGTTGAGGAAGGCAATGGTCTGGTCGCGCAGCAGCGTCTTGCGCTCGAAATTGGCGACGGCCTCCTTCTGCAGGGCCTCCTGATCGATACCGGTGATCTCCTTGCCCTTGTTGGTATGGCGCGCGATCAGCGCACGGCGCTCGTCACCGACGGTCGTTTCCTTCAGGCGAGCGATGAGGGTCTGGATCATCGCGACATTGACGCCCTGGCGCGGCGTGAACTCGCCGTCGCCGAGCATGCCGACGCCGAAGCCCGATTTCTCAAGCGCCTTCTTCATCTGGTAGAGCAGCACCGAGCGCGTGGTGACGAAGAGCGTCATCCGGCGAATGCGGGCGATCGCCAGCTTGGCGATCTTCGACTTGCCGCCGCCGGTGGCGATCTGGGCGATGCCGCGGCCGTGCTTCAGCAGCGCCTCGATCGTCTGCATCTGGTAGTCGTAGCGGGGGTCGTCGTTGCCGAACTCGTCAACGATCGGGTTCGCCGGCCCGAGAGGCGAGGGCAGGGGCTTGCGCACGAACTGGACCTTGTAGCCATACCGGACGAGCTCGGCGTGGACGAGGTGAGTGAAGCCCGCCGGGAATGTCGACTTGCCGTGCGCGAAAAAGGTCGAGCGCCCGTTCCAGTGACCGGACTTGAAGGCGCCCATGTGCTCGACGCCCTCGACCATGTAGCTGAGCACGTTGGAGACGACGTTCTTCACCTCGGCCGTCGGGTTCACGATCTTGGCGACGACAGCGTTGTAGGCGATCTGGATGGTGGCGCTCATTGGATGCCGCTTGCCTCATGGGATGGCGTTGTGATAAGTCTAGCGTTACTTATCACAGGAAGCCCCTTTGCCCAAACTTCTTCACCTCGATCCGGCCGACTTGCGCCCTAACAAGTGGAACTCGAACGTCGTTTCGCCGGAGAACGAGCGGAAGCTCGAACGGGCCATCGAGCGGTTCGGCTTCTTCAAGCCAGTGGTGGTGCGAGAGGTCGATGGCGTCCTCGAGATCATCGGCGGCGAGCATCGCTGGGGAGCCGCGAAGCGGCTGGGGATGAAGGAGATCCCCGCGGTCAATCTGGGGCCGATCGACGACAAGACCGCCAAGGAGATCTCGATCGCCGACAATGCCCGCTACGGGGCTGACGACTCGGTGCTCCTGGCGCAGCTTTTCGAAGAGATTGGCCTCGAGGATGTGCAGAACTTCCTCCCCTATTCCGAGGTCGACACGCGCGAATTGTTCTCTGCGACTGATATAGCGCTTGACGACCTGGAGCTTGACGAACCCGAAGAAGCTCCCGCCGCCGAAGTGAGCGCGCCGCTCCCCAAGGCGCCCAAGACCCACACCATCATGCGCTTCAAGGTGCCGGTGACCGACGCGGAGCGTCTCACGGCCCTCATCGCCAAGACCCAGAAGACCCACGGCTTCACCACGGGCGACGAGCTCACCAACGCCGGCGACGCCCTGGTTCAGCTCCTTCTCAGCGAGAGTGAGCTGTGAGTCTTCGAGACCGCATCCGGAAGGCCCGTCTCATCGAGCCCAAGTTCGACGACTGCCTTGCCTGCGTGAATTTCGCCCGAGCCTGCTGCCGCCGCTGTGACAACGGCGAACTGTTCGAGCCGGAAACCGATGACGAAGAGCCCTCCGAGCGAGAGCTGATGCGGATCTACAGGGATATGCACAACGATGAGTGAGGCGCCGAAGCTCAAGGTCGAGATGTGGGAGATCGACAAGATCATCCCCTACGCCAAGAACGCCAAGCAGCACCCGCCGAGCCAGGTGAATGCGCTTGCCAAGTCCTTGCGCGAACACGGATTTTCGCAGCCGATCGTGGTTGACGCCAAGGGCGTGATCATCGCCGGTCACGGGCGTCGCCTGGCCTCGATTGCCAATGGCTGGGCGCGCGTGCCGGTCATTTGCCGGCGTGATCTCAGCGAGGAGCAGACGATGGCCCTGCGCCTCGCCGACAACAAGCTGGCCTCCGACCTCTACGACACCGAGCTTCTGCAGTCCGAACTGTCGGCGCTGAACGAGCTTGGCTTCGACATGGATCTGACGGGCTTCTCCGGCAAGGAGCTCGACTTCCTCACCGCCGATCTCGGCAGCTTCGATGACGACGCCTTCGTGGAGGACATCTCCACCGCGGTCGAGAAGCAGAAGGAGGAGAATGCCGAGAAGGCGGCCGAGATCGATGCGTCCGACGTGCCGGTCGCGAAGGCCTTCGGCTTCACCAAGATCTCCGTGGCCGAGAGCCGCCGCATCCGCTCCTTCATGACCCGCATCGAAACCGAGACAAGCAGAAAGGGCGTCGATGCCCTGATGCATTTCCTGACCGAGTTCGATGTGGAATGACCGATGAGACGAAGGTCGTCTCGCTATTCGATCGGCAGCCCTACGAGGCACCGTCGCAGCCGGAAGACCCTTCAGAGCCAGATCACGTCTCGGCCGGGCTCCTGCGGGAACTGGCCGAGCGTATCGAGCGAGGCGAGGTGCGCGGCGTTGGCGTCGTGACCTGGCATCAGGAGGCCGAGACGTTCCACGTCTTCTTCCAGATGCCGCCTGGCCCGAGACCGAAGGAAGACGCCTACCGTTTTGTCGGCGGCGCCGAGGAGCTGAAGCAGATGCTGCTGGACTTCGCCATCACCGGCGAAGTCTACGACCCGGATGAGTTCGATGACTGAATATACCATCTCGAAGAGCTTCACCTCGTCCGTCGAGCGCACACCGCGCGTCCTCGAGATCGCCGAAGGGTTCGGGCTTGGCCTGACCGATAAGTCATTCGTGATTTATGATCGCCTCAAGGTCGAGATCGATCAGGGCGATGTCGTCTACATCAACGGCCAGTCCGGCTCGGGCAAGTCGCTGCTTCTGAAGGAGCTCATCCGGATGATGCGCGAGGAGGGCAAGATCGTCGCCGATCTGAACGAGATCCAGCTCGAGGAAAAGCCCGTCATCGAGCTGGTGGGCCGCACCACGACCGAGGCGGCCGATCTCCTGGCGAAGGCCGGCATCTCGGACGCCTGGATCTACATCCGCAAGCCCTCGGAGCTCTCCGACGGGCAGCGCTACCGTCTGAAGCTCGCCAAGGTGCTCGAGTCGGGCGCCGATGTCTGGGTCGCCGACGAGTTCGGCGCCGTTCTGGACCGGATCACCGCCAAGTGCGTCGCCTTCAACCTGCAGAAGGTCGCCCGGCGTCTCGGCAAGACCCTCATGGTCGCGACCACCCACACCGATCTCAAGGACGAGCTTGGCCCGTCGCTCACCATCATGAAGCGCTTCCGCGAGCGCGTGGACATGGAGAAGGCCGCATGATCTCCGGAAAGATCTTCCTCCTGGTTCTGATGCTGTTCGCCGACGGGCAGGTCATCACCACAGCCACCCGCATGAACTCGGCCGACGAGTGTCGCGAGCGCATGGTCGCAACGCGACAGACCGCCGACAGGTCGCCCGATGTTTCGGACACCTACGCCTCCTGCGTCATCTTTCACGCGCCCGAGGAGCCAACGTGACATTCGCAGGCAGCGTCACCGGCAGCTTTCCCGAGTCAGGGGCTACAGAGACCCTGATCGAACGCGTTCGCGCGCCCAGCCCTCGTTTCTCGCTGATTGACGACATGATCGTCGAGAGGGGCAACAAGAGCGACTGGGAGCTGCTGCACGACCTGCACTACAAGGCGGAGAACCTGCCGATCGGGCCGCGCTTCTGGCGCCTGAATCTGCACGGGGAGACGATCGGCGTTCTGGTCACGGCCAATCCCAAGGGCCTGCTGAAGGAGCGCCATATCGCCTTCCCGAAGCTGAAGCCCGGCGGCGACGAGACGCGCACCACCAATACGCTCCGCTACAAGTTCATCAACGCCAACTTCCGGGTGGTCTCGCGCTTCGTCATCGACACGATGTTCCGCGGCATCGGCGCCGGCTACCGCATGATGAACCTGGTCTCGCGCATGGAAGGTCTGACCTTCATGGAGATCCAGAGCTCGATGTCGAAGTTCAACCTCTTCGGCCAGAAGGCGGGCTTTCGCTTCGTCCAGCCGCTGAACGCCAACAAGTATGAGGTCGGGCTAAAGTTCTTCCGATCGATGTTCGATGCCAGCCCGCAGGACTACGAGGCAATCCTGGCCGAGCTCGCCACCAAGCCGGAGACCGAGCGCCTGGCGATCGTCCAGGAATGCCGGGACTTCTACTATCGCCATTCGGCGCTCGAGAAGACCGGCAACAACCGCGACAAGGGGCAGGGCCGGGTCGATGCGATGGACGAGAAGGTCATCATCAAGAGCCTTCAGCAGATCGTCCTCGCCTCGCCGATGTATGGCGTCTTCAAGAACCCGGACAAGGGCCTGGTGCTGCCCGATCGCATGCCGCTGTCCTGGTTCGATCGCCAGGGGCCGACGGAGCGTCTGAGGCTGCCATGAAGACCTTCGCCGGCACCGATAAGCAGATGGCGATCCTGAGTGTGGTGTTTCGCGACGCCGACGCCGGAACTGATACGCCTCTCGCAACCCTTTCAGGGCGTCTGCCGCACAAGCCGGGCAAGCATACGCTCCTGTGTTCCATGAAATATCTGATCGAGCATGGCTTCATTGAGAAGGAGCAGCGTCGAATCAAAGGACACCGGAACCCCTATACGTTCTACAAGCCCACGCCAAAGGCCTATCTCTTCTTCCGGAAGCCTCTGAAAGTGACGTGATTGTGGCGCCGCATCCTTTAATATAATATATCTCTTCAAGAGTATTATATTCTTAAAGGATGCGGCTCTCTGAAATCACTCTCCGGCATCCATAAATAACGAGTTCCTTATGACTCCGGACGATGACATCAGTGAGGACGAGCTCCTCGAGGAAATTGAAGAGGAGGCGGCAAAGGAAGCTGCTTCCCGGCCCCTCGGCCGCCGTCTGAAGCCGGCGGAGTGGAAGAAGATCTGCGTCCTGTGGGAGCGCGGCGAGGCGACGGCGAAGGAGCTGTGCGCCGAGTATGGCGTCTCCAAGTCGGCGCTCTTCGAGTATTTCAAGCGCAACGGCATCGTCTGGAAGTCCAAGATCGAGGAAGTGGCCGAGGAAACCACCACGGCAGCCTCTGCAGCACCCGGCGTGTCCGAGTTCATCCTCAAGCGGCAGGCTCGCGTCGAGCAGACGAAGGAGCAGCACTACGAATATCACCGGGTCACGGACCAGCTCATCATGCAGCTCGTGGTCAAGGCGGCCCGGCCCGATCCAGCAACTGGTCTCGTGCCCGGCATGGCGTCCGTTGCCGCGGATCTGAAGGCGCTGCGTCAGGCCAAGGCTGCTCTGTCCATTGGACGCCGTGAGCGCCTGGTGGTGCTGGGCGCCGAGAACGAGTTCGACGAGCGCGAGCTGGCGAGCCTGACGATCGAGGAGAAGAGCGACGCCGACATCCGCAAGATCGCGGCGGCCGAGGCTGAGAGTGACGACGAGATCATCGGCGAGCTTGAGACGCTGACCGAGGGGTCGTGATGTCCGACAGTCTCTATCTCCATCGTGGCCAGGCGGAAGTCCTGCGCGATCAGCGACGCTTCAAGGTTGTCGTCGCCGGTCGACGCTGGGGCAAGACCCAGACCGCGAAGACCTCGCTGCTGAAGGCTGCCAGCGTCAAGAACCGCGTCGTCTGGTATGTCGCCCCGACCTATCGCATGGCGCGCTCGATCATGTGGCGCGAGCTTCTGCGTGCCATTCCGCGCAACTGGATCGTCGCCAAGAACGAGACCATGATGACGCTCCTGCTGCGGAACAACACGCTGCTGGAGTGCAAGGGCGCCGACAAGCCGGACACGCTGCGCGGCGTCGAGCTGCATCATCTGGTCATCGACGAGTGCCAGGATATTCGCAAGAACACCTGGTATGAGGTTCTGCGCCCGACCCTGCTGTCGACCCGCGGCACGGCCATGTTCATCGGCACGCCGAAGGGCTTCAACTGGTTCTACGACCTCTTCCAGCTCGGCCAGCGCGGCGAGATCTATCGCGACAAGGATGGCAAGCGCCGGCGCAATTCCTGGAAGAGCTGGCAGTTCACCACGGAGATGTCGCCCTTCATCCCGCCGGATGAAATCGCCTCGGCGCGAGAGGATCTCGACGCGCGCACTTTCCGTCAGGAGTTCCAGGCGAGCTTCGAAACCATGTCGGGGCGCGTCTACCACACCTTCGATCGCCGCAAGCACGTCAAGGAGTGCCCGTTCAATCCGAAGCTGCCGATTTGGGTCGGTCAGGACTTCAACATCGACCCGATGTCGTCGGTCATCATGCAGCCGCAGCCCGACGGCACGGTCTGGATCATCGACGAGGCAGTCATTCCGGCGTCGAACACCCAGGAGACCGCCGAGGAGCTGCAGCGTCGCTATTTTCGCCATCAGAAGCAGATGACGCTCTATCCCGACCCCGCCGGCTCGAGCCGCAGCCATGGTCGCGGCGAGTCCGATCTCGACATCCTGCGCGAGGCCGGCTTCACGCGCATCAAGTTCCGCAGGAAGCACCCGCGGGTGGCTGATCGCGTCAACGCGGTGAACCGCATGTTCGAGAGCGCCGAAGGCACGATCCGTCTCTACATCGACCCCAAGTGCCGCAAGATAATCGAGTCGCTGGAGCAGACCGTCTACAAGGAAGGTTCCAGCGAGGTCGACAAGTCACTGAGCACCGAACACGCGGCCGACGCCCTCGGCTACTGCATCGAGTTCGAGTTCCCGCTGCGCAAGATCCAGGTCGGGGGTCGTTCCCTCTAGGTTGATAATAAGTATCGGATGACTTACTATAGGGTTTCCACCTTCCGGATGACCGATGTCTGACACCGATACCCCAGAGCAGAAGAAGCTGAAGGCGCTGATTTCGCGCCGACATCCTGCTTATGACCGGATGGCGGCTCACTGGACCTTTCTCGAGGCGACCTATGAGGGTGGCCGCGAATGGTTCGAAGCCAACATTCATCGCTATCTGAAGGAAGGCGACACCGAGTTCCGCGATCGTGTCGCGCGAGCCTACCGCTTCAATCACACGCGGGAGGTCGTTCACCTCATCAACAAGTATCTCTTCAAGTCGCCTGCGTCCCGCAAGATCGATGACGCGCCCGAGGAGATCAAGCGCTTCTGGGAAAACGCCACGCTCAACGGGCTGACTATCTCCCAGTTCATGGAGTTCGTCTCCACCCGTTCGTCGGTCTCCGGTCGCCCCTGGATCGTGGTCGACAACAACAAGACTTCCGACATCCAGACCAAGGCGGACGAGGAGCGCAATGGCGTGCGCTGCTACGCCTATGTGATCAGCCCGCTCGATGCCCTCGACATGGCCTTCGACGACGCCGGTCAGCTTCTCTGGATCCTCATCCGCGAGAAGTATCGCGACGACGATGATCCGATGAACTCGACCGGCGAGGTCGATACCCAGTTTCGCCTGTGGACGCGTGAGACCTCACGTCTCTTCCGCACCAAGGTCGACGAGAAGGGCAAGGTCACGGTCTACGAGGTTCTCGAAGCCTTCGTGCAGCACGATCTGGGCCTGGTGCCGGTCATCCCTGGCGATCACATCATCGGGGACTACACCTACACATCACCCTCGCTGATCGATGACGTCGCCTATCTCGACAAGGCGACCGCGAACTACGCCTCGAACCTCGACGCGATCATTCAGGATCAGACCTTCTCGCAGCTTGCCATGCCGGCCCAGGCCGTGACGCCGGGCACCGAGACGCATGACGCGCTGGTCGAAATGGGCACCAAGCGCGTCTTTATCTACGACGGTGAAGGCGGCGAGCCGAAGTATCTGTCGCCCGACCCGAAGCAGGCGGCGATCATCCTCCAGGTGATTCAGCGGATCATCTCCGAGATCTATCACACCGTCGGCATGGCGGGCGAGCGCACCAAGCAGGACAACGCCGCCGGAATCGACAATTCCTCGGGCGTGGCCAAGGCATACGACTTCGAGCGGATGAACTCTCTTCTGAAGGCGAAGGCTGCCAGCCTCGAGATGATCGAGAACCACATCAACCGTGTGGTCATGGCCTGGCACTCCGGCACGCTGACCGAGAAGCTTGTGGCCTATCCCGAGACCTTCGACGTCATGAGCCTCTTCGACGAATTTGCGGTGGCCGAACAGCTCATGCTGGTTGGCGCGCCGAAGGAAGTGCGACGCCAGCAGATGGAGCTGGTGATCGACAAGCTGTTCCCAGACCTCTCCGACGAACTCATCAAGCGACTGAAGGGTTCGCTCTCGGATTGGCTGGAGGAGCCGGATCTTGAGGATCCGATGGGCAATGCGCCCGCTCCCAAGAGTGACCGCGCCCACCCGAACCGGACCCGCGACAATCGTCAGGGTCAGGTGACGGCGGACACGGAGTAACGGGTCGAGAGACTGACCCATCCTAACGCGGCCGAGAGACTGGCCGAGAAAGACCGACTGATGACTATCCAGACGAACGACATCGACAAGAGCCGCCGCGCCAAAGCGAACCTGGCCTGGCTGTTCTCGGACCGCTTCAACTCCCGCATCACGCTCGCGCCGGAAGACGGCAACGGCTCCGGCGATGGCAATGACAGCGGCGATGACGACACGGGCAACGACGACGGCGAAGGCGCCGACGACGGCGACAAGGACACGGGCGACAAGGGCGCCGGCGACAAGGGCGAGAAGGGTGACAACAAGTCGAAGCCTTCCGACGCCGAAGCCAAGCTCATGAAGGATCTGATGAAGCAGAAGGAGAAGGCGAAGAAGGCCGAGGCGGATGCCGCCGCGGCTGTCGAGCGCCTGAAGGCCTTCGACGGCATCGATCCCGATCAGGTCCGCGCGCTTCTCGCCGAGAAGGTCGAGGCCGAGAAGAAGTCTCTCGAGGCCAAGGGTGATTTCGATCGCCTGAAGGCGATGATGGCCGAGGAGCACACCAAGGCTCTGCAGGCTGCCCAGGCCGAGGCGGAGGCACACAAGACCTCGCTGTCCCAGGCCCAGGCCACGATCGAGAAGCTGACGATCGGCCAGTCGTTCTCCAATTCCTCGTTCGTTAACGAAGACCTGATCCTCACTCCGGCGAAGGCTCAGGCGCTCTACGGCGCCCACTTCGACTTCGAGGACGGGAAGGTCGTCGGCTACGACAAGCCGCGGGGCGCCTCCGAGCGCACCATGCTGGTCGACGCTGCCGGCGATCCGCTGCCCTTCGACGCTTCGCTGAAGAAGCTCATCGACGGGGATCCGGATCGCGATCGCCTCATCAAGTCGAAGATGAAGACCGGCTCCGACTCCAAGACCGTGCAGGACAAGACCAAGGAGAAGACCTCTGACGATCTGCGCGGTCAGTCGCGCATCGCCGCAGGTCTCGCCGCTCTGACGGCCGGGAAGAAGAGCGGGTGATCTCCCGCCGGGGAAGATAAGTGAGAAATTACTTATCTTCCCCTTGAAAGTATGGACCTCTCCGGTTTACACTATTCGCCAAGATTAGTTCCGGCGTGCCGGAGAGGTTTTCGAAAGGACCGAAACAATGCCTCTGCTTGTTGCAGAATCCGAGAAGCTCTCGCGCGAGTCGCTGGAGCGTGGTGTCATCGAGGAGATCATCGATCGCGATGAGCTTTTCGCTCTTCTGCCGTTCATGCCGACCGAGGGCAAGTCCTACGACTATCGCCGCGAAGCGACGATCTCCGAGGGCGCGTTCCTCGATCCCTACGAGGCTGTGCCCGAGGGCGCCGCGACCTTCGACGAGGTTTCGACCAAGCTGAAGATCCTCGCTGGCGACGTCGACATGGACAAGTTCCTCCTGGCGACCCAGCAGGATCACAACAACCAGCTCGCGATCCAGCTCGCCGCGAAGTCCAAGGCCCTTGGCCGCGCCTTCCGTCGTGCCCTCGTCGTCGGTGACTCGGCCGTCAACGCCAAGTCGTTCGACGGTATCCGCAAGCTGACCCCGGCTGGCCAGACCCTCGTCGCCGGCGCCAACGGCGCTGCCGTCACGCTGTCGATGCTCGACGAGCTCGCCGACGCCGTGAAGAAGGGCGCCGACGTGTTCATGATGCGCCAGGGCACCTGGCGCGCTCTGAAGGCCATCCTGCGCGCTGCCGGTGGCAACGACGCCACCCACATGATGATCGAGAACTTCGGTCGTCCCGTCCCGGCGATCGACGGTCGTCCGGTCATCATCAACGACTTCCTGCCGGCCGACGAGACCCAGGGCTCGTCCAACGTGACCTGCTCGATCTACGCTCTGCGTCTGAACGAGGCCGACGGCTTCCACGGCATCCATGCCCCGAACATGGCTGGCATCGCCGTCGAGGAGATCGGCACGATCCAGAACAAGGACGCCGTTCGCTACCGCGTGAAGTGGTATGTCGGCACGGCCCTGAAGGCGACCCACTCGGTCGCCCGTCTGAAGGGTGTCACCAATATCTAAGTCTTGCCGATAAGTAAGCAATGACTTAAGATACGAGGGTCGGGAGCAATCCCGGCCCTTTTCGTTTGAGGTCCGTATGAACAAGCCGGTCATCGAGGTTTTCGGTCGCAACAACTGTCCCTGGTGCGACCGGGCCAAGGAGCTTCTGGAGAAGCGTGGCTACAGGTTCGTCTACCGGCTCGTCACGTCCGATCTGCTGCCCGAGTTCACGCAGCGCACGAAGGGCGCCAAGACCGTTCCTCAGATCTTCGTCGGCTCTCATCACATCGGCGGCTTCCAGGAGGTTTCTGCCGCGGATGCTGACGGCCGTCTTCAGCAACTCATTGGAGGCATGTGATGCCGCATATCAAGATCACCGAGCCTGGCTTCGCCGGGTTCACGGGTAACATCGGCTCGGTGGAGTGGGTCAACGGCGTGTCCGTGGATCCGCTCCCGCAGTCCGTCATCGATCGCGTCGCCGGCATCATGCGCGTCGAGGGCGTCGTTGTGGGCGACGATGGCTCGACCGAAGCCGACGGCGAGCAGCAGGGCGCCCAGGCGCGTCTGAAGGATCTCGAACGCGAGGTCGCCCCGGTCGATCCCGGCCTGAAGCGCGCGACCGAGAAGGATCTCGAGGCCGAGGAGAAACTCCTTCGCCAGAAGGGCGGCATCAACCCCGCCGACAAGATCTACACCCAGGCCGAGCTCGAGGCTGTCGCCGAGAAGGGCATCGTCGCTCTGCGCGAGATCGGTGACGCCTGGGGCGTCCGCGGTCGTCGTATCGCCGATCTGATCATCGGCATTCTCGAGGCTCAGGAGCGCTTCCGCGAGCTGCAGGCGAAGAAGGCCGCAACCGCCAAGAAGATCGTCGAGACGTCCCCGACTCCGGTCGAGGAGGATCTCTCGAGCGCTCGCATCTTCGTCGACGGCGTTCTGGTCGATCCGAACAAGGTCATCGGCGGCGACGAGCCCGAGGCCCCTGCCGAGGCTCCGGTCGAGACCGAGAAGCCGGTCGAGAACGTCGAGGCGGCCGCAATCGCCCAGAAGCAGGCTGCCGATCAGGTCGACGAGACCGCCGACGCCCCCACCTCTGACACCGCGGAGTGATCCATGCGGAACTACCCGGCCGAAACGCCCGTCGCATTCAATGTCCCGATGCAGGATGTCGGAGGCACGCCGCTCGTCGCGACCGGGTATTCCTACACGGTGATGAACGAGATGGGCGTGGAGATCATCCCCACGACGGCGGTGTCCGTCACGGGCACTCCGGCGTCCATCGCCCTTCTCATTCCGGCTGACAAGAACGAGCTCGCGGTCGACAAGATCGCGGGCCTTCGCACCATTCGCTCGCAGATCACGACCGCCAATGGCATCTACACCCGGCTGGATCGCTACACTCTGACGGCCGAGGCGCGTCTCGAGGTGCCGCGCAATTCCTTCCAGACCTACGAGGAGGCTCTCGTCGAGGCGACGAACGTGCCAAACCTCACCTGGGGAACCATGTCTGACTACGATCGCCAGCTCGGCCTGATGGCGGCCCATGAGCGGCTGATCCGCAACGGCTATCGCGTTCGCGAACCGTCCGATGTCGATCGCTTCCGCTATCTCGACTACACCTCCGGCTGGAGCATCAAGCCGCACAACTGGCCCGTCATGTCCTACGACGAGTGGATGCTCTTCCCCGAGGATTTTCGCACGGCCATGCGTCGCGCCCAGATCGTCGAGGCGAACGTCATTCTCAGCGTCGACAAGATCGCCGATCGCCGGCGTCTGGGCCTCCTATCCGAGACGATCGGCGAGAGTTCCATGATGTTCCGTTCGGGCAAGCCGATCGACATGGGCCTATCCAACATGACGATGGCCTATCTGTCCCGCTATATCGACATGCGGGTCACGGTTACCCGTTCATGATCTCGACGCGTCTCTCCGCCGAAGCCGACGCGGCCGCCCATCGCTATGGTCTGATGATCGAGAGCTGGCGCGCTTTCTATCGCGCCGCCATGAACGATCGTGACCTAGGATCGGCGGCACAGATGAATCGCATCGCCGGTCAGGCCTATGAGACCGCCAAGATCTATCTGGCGAACGAGCGGCGCTCTCTTGAAGACACATCCTTCGGGATCGCTTCAGAAGCTCACTGGGCGACGCTTGAGCAGATCGTTGTCGATGTCGCAGACGAGTTGCCCCTCGCTGTCAGCGAGCATCTAGAAGCGCTTGTCGAATACGTCCTTAACGAGATCGCGATTCAGATCGAGCGCGACATTGCTTTCCTGAAGCAGTCGCTTCAGCGGGCGTCGCTTCAGATCAGGCTTTCAGCCAGGTCCCGGCGCACCACAATTCGCGCCGCGACGCTGGAATACCGCATCGGCAATGTCGCCGAGCTCGACTTCTTCTTTCACGATCGCCGCAACATGAAGTGGCCTTCGCGCAAGTTCATTCGCGCCATCTGGCGTCAGCATCTGCTGGCTGTCTACAACGAGACGGCGCTCATCGAGCTTGCCGAGCACGGTCACGACATCGCGGAGATCTGGCACCCCTCGCCGAACAGCGAGGTCTACGGCATGCGCCTGTCGATGAAGTCGAGCGGCGCTCTGCCTACCTACAGCGAGGTGCGCAACCAGGCCTTTCACCCCAATTCCGACGCCATCATTGTTCCAGCGAGGGCCTGATGTTCATCCCCAACAACACGGGCATGCTGTCGCGTCGCCTCAGCAACAATCTCTATTCGGAAGCCACCTACGACACCCCGATCCGCGTCGAATGCGGCGTGGTGCGAATGCCGGTCACGGCGGAGCAAACCTCGGTTCGCGCCGACTCGTCGGCCTCGCGCGGCGCCGCAGACGAGATCACCTCCAATGCCCGGATTCTCTTCACGGTCAATGTCTCGCCGCAGATTAATGACCAGTTCGAGATTGCCGGTTTCAAGCTGCGCTGCGTGTCGCGCGAGCCGCGCTACTCCGTCGCCGGTGTTCTCGACCACTACGAATGCACCTTCGAGGCAACGCCATGAAGTCGGGCATCAAGATCACCGGCCTGAACGAGATCTATCTGGCGCTCAATCACGCGGCCGAGCGGGTCGCCGACGGTGCGCGCAAGGCGATGCACCGCGGCGCTGACGAGATCGTCCGCGAAGCCAAGTTGAACACGCCGGTCGACGAGCACAATCTCGAGGAGTCGATCCGCAAGGAGGTGACCTACGGCTTCCGCGGGCGCCTGGTCATCAACGTCATCATGGGTGGCATGGTCAACGGCGTGAACGTCGACAACTATGCCGTCGAGGTCCACGAGAACTACTCCCAGATGAAACCCGGCCCCGGCACCGTGGCCAAGCGCCAGGCCAATCCTCAGCGCTATGTCGGCGAGAAGTTCCTCGAGCGCGCAGGCAAGGACGTGCGCGCCCGTCTCGAACGCAATGCCATTCAGGTCGTCCGCAGGGAGTGGAAACTGTGAAACCTCAACTGATCGCCCAGCGCCTGCACGACCTCGGCATCGCCCAGATCGGCACGAACCTGTTCCTGTTCGACATGCCCGCCGATTGTATCGCCGGGATCCTGGTGAAGATGCCGCTGACGGGCGTTGCCATCGATCACGAGCTTCCCGGCTACTATCACGACGACATCCAGGTCATCGTGCGTGCGGCAAAGTTCGCGACCGGTCAGGCGATGGCCGATCAGGTCATGGCAGCGCTGACGCTCTACGAGCACGAGTTTCGTGACGGGGGAGGGGTTCTTCTGATGAAGGTGAACCACATGCTCCCCAGGACCTTGCCGATCGTCTATCGCCGTTCTGAGGGTAATCAGCGCGAGTGGAGCATGAACTTCATGTGCTCCTGCGTCATCCCATAAATAACGGATGACTTATGATTGAGGCGACGCTACAATAGGGCGAAATTCTCGTTTCGTCCTTCGAAAGGAACAGCCTCATGGCCTCCGATACCCGCAACGTCAAGCTTGGCGTCTGCAAGGTCTTCTTCGATGGCGTCGACCTTGGCTACACCAAGGGTGGCGTCGAAGTCGAAGCCTCCTCCGACACCAAGGTCGTCACCGTCGACCAGCTCGGCAACACTCCCGTCGACGAGATCGTCATGGGCCGCAAGGTCTCCGTGAAGGTTCCGCTCGCCGAGACCACGGCGATCAACCTCGCCAAGATCATGCCTGGCGCCATTCTCACCACCAATGGTGCGAAGGCCACGGGCGACATCGTGGTCTCGACCCCGGCCGACAACGACACCATCACCGTCAACGGCAAGGTGTTCACCTGGAAGACCGCTGCCTCGGGCGCGGATCAGGTCACGATCGGCGGCTCGTCCGCTGCGTCGGCCCAGAACCTGCAGGCCAAGCTCGCCGCCTCGACCGACCCGCGCGTCGTCCAGGCTCACTACACCGTCGCCGCTTCGACCGTGACCGTCACCCACGACGACTACGGCACCGCCGGCAACGCGTTCACCCTGGCTCGCTCGGGCACCGGCACGACCGTTCCGGCGACCCTCTCCGGTGGCACCGCTGTCACGCAGATGAAGGTTTCGGTTCCGACCGGCACCGGCCTCTCGCTGCTCGACACCGCGAAGGAGCTTCGTCTCCATCCGAAGCGCCTGCCCGATGCCGACAAGTCGGACGACTTCGTGATTCCGCGCGCCAACACCGCCGGCGCGCTGACCTTCGCCTACAACTTCGAGAACGAGCGCGTCTTCAACACGACCTTCATGGGTTATCCCGACCCGACGACGGACGAGCTCTTCTACCTCGGCGCCGACGCGTAATCGTCGCCGTAAGGCTCTCGTTACTTACCGCCGGCGCAAATGCCGGCGGCTCTACCACAGCACAGGACAGCCATGACCCAGGCTCAGAACGCGAACACCAAGTTTCTCGACCTCGACGCGCTCGATACCGAACCGCAGGTCGTCATCAAGTGGGGCGGCAAGGAACACCGCCTCCAGCAGATCACCGTCGAAGGCTTCCTGAAGAACGCCAAGCGCCTGAACAGCCTCGGCGTGAAGGGCTCCTTCGAGGAGGAGTTCGAACTGGTTCTCGAGATGGTCTGTGAGGCCTTCCCGACGATCAACAAGGAAGACCTGCGCAAGATGGAGCTGAGCAAGCTCAATCAGATCCTCGAGTTCGCTCGCGAATACAACGGCGAGAATGCCGTGACCGAGCGCAAGGATGACGTGGGAAACCCTCCGAAGGCGGGGGAATAAGGGCCGTAGATTTCGGCTACATTTTCTCCCGCGTCCTCAAGTTCTACTCGGGGCACACCTATCGCGACGTCTTGAAGATGCCCCTCAAGACGTTCTGGCTGCTCCACAAGAACATCGATCGGATCGAGGCTGGCGACGACTACCGGCAGCTTCAGACGATCATCTCAGCCACGCACGAAGATGGCGTCAGGGCCCATAGCGAACGCCTGCTCGGCATCGTGGGTCTCATTGTCGATTACGACCGCGGCACAGCGGTCATGACGATCGACGAGGAGGAGCACGACCAGGCTGGCATCGAGTGGTTGAGAATGGCCAGCGGCAGGAAGAAGCATGTCACAGATCCGCGTTGAACTTGAGCTTGATGACGGCTCCTTCACGACCCGCGTGCTTCACGCGGGCGAGAGCCTGAAGAAGCTTCAGGATCGCGTGAAGGGCAACATCGTTGCCCTGCGGGAGGTCGACGAGGGCGCCGGCAAGTTCATCCGGACTCTTGGCGGTCTCACCGTCGCGACAGGCGCTCTCGTTGGCGCCTTTGCCCTTGTCCGCGGTATGGCGAACGGCATGCTCGGCGATCTCGTGCGCGTCAACGCCGAGTTCGAGCGCATGCAGCAGGTCATGCGCGGCCTGTCGACCTCTGCCGATCCCGTCGCCGAGGCGCGAAACCAGGTTCGCTTCCTGCGCGAGGAAGCTCTCCAGACGCCCTATTCACTGCGCGCCCTGACCGACGTCTTCGTGCGACTGCGCGCCACCGGCGTCGACCCGATGGCCGGATCCCTGCGCTCGCTGACCGATGCTGTCGCAGCCGCCGGCGGAACCGAAGAGCAGCTCAAGCGCGCCGCACTCGCCATTTCCCAGATGTCCGGCAAGGGCGTCATCCAGATGGAAGAACTTCGCCAGCAGCTTGGTGAAGCCATTCCGCGTGCGACCGAGCTTATGGCGCGCTCGATGGGCGTGACCTACGGCGAGCTCGTCCAGAAGATCTCCTCCGGCACCGTCACTGCGGCCCCGGCGCTCGATGCCCTGCGCCGCGAGTTCGAGCGCACCTTCGGCGGCTCGGCCCAGGCTCAGATGCGGACGCTGCTTGGTCAGTTCCAGCAGTTCCAGACTCGCCTGCAGATGTTCGCCACGAACATTGGCGAGGCGGGTCTCAACGATGCCCTGCGCAAGCAGATGCAGGATCTCAACTCGATGATGTCCGGCGGCATGGCCAGCGCCGCTGCCGGGTCGATCGGTTCCGGCCTGACTGTCATCGTCAACTCTATTCGTCGCGTCATCGACACCATCATCGAGATGCGCGCCCAGATCATGGGTGCGGCCGAGGTGATGCTCTACGCCTTCGGTGGCGCACTCGTCGTTCGCTCGATCGGCGCTCTCACCGCCGGCCTTGTCTCGCTGCAGACCGGCGTCGGCACTCTACGCATGCATCTGGCATCGCTCGGTCTCGTCATGACGCAGGTCGGCGGGGCCGCAAGCGCAGCCTCTGGCGGCATCATGACCAAGACTGCAGCGCTGATGGGCGCTGGCACCGCGGCGATGTTCGCAACGCGCACACTGACCGCTCTCGCCGGCATCATGACCATTCTCAGCCCGGCTCTCATGGTCGTCGGCGCGGGTCTCGCGGTCGCGTCGATGTTCTGGGACGTCTTCGGAACCGGCGCAAAGCGTGCTGAGGAGCAGATGCGCTCGTTCGGCGCGACATCGCAGAAGGAACTCGACGACTTCAAGGCGCGCACCGAAGAGATGCGCAAGGCCACCTCGACCTGGGGCACCTCGCGTCTTGACCAGGCTCGCGTCGAACTCGATGCCGCCATGCGCCGTCAAGGTGCTCTTGAGGCAATGCGCACGCCGTCGATGCGCAGCGAGAACTATCGTCCGGCCATTCTTCAGCGCGCCGACGCGGCTGTCGAGCAGCGTCGCAAGGAGCTGGCTGACATCGAGAGGGAGATCGCCGATCGGGAAAAGTTCCTGGCGGAGAAGACCAAGGAGTTCCAGGAGCGCGAAGCCGAGCGCAAGGCCGCTGCTATGGTGCGCGAGAGCGATGAGTTCCAGCGCTCCCAGTCGCTTCGCTATGATCGCGAGGGCGTTGCCGCGGCTGAAGCGCAGAATCGTCGTCTCGCAGAGGCGATGAAGGCCGAGCGATCGACCGCCTCCATCACGAAGGAATACCAGGAAGCCTCTCGTCAGCGCGCCATCGCCTACTACGAGGAGCAGGCGACCTATTACGAGAAGCGGATGATTGATGCACAGCGCATCATCGCCGAGTCCCAGGATGACATCGAGAAGGCCGCGGCCCAGCGCGCCATCCAGACCTATGACGCCCGTGCTCTCGAAGCGCGCCGCAAGCTCGCGGCCGAGCGCCAGGCTGCCCTCGGCATCATGACGACGGCTCAGCCGCTCGATGAGGAGGAGATGAAGAAGAAGGCTCGGAACATGATCTCCGAGCTTCAGGCCCGCTCTGCCGGGCTGCGCGCCGAAATGATGGGCGCCTCGAGCGAGGCGGCCAAGCTCGCGATCCAGATGAACGAGATCCGCTTCAAGGGCGGCAATGACAATCCGGAGATCGCCCGGCTCATCCAGAACATCATCGAGGCGCAGGTCCAGTTCGACAAGCTGGAGAAGATGATGGCGGCCCAGCGCCGTCTCACCTCCGACATCGAATCGGCCATTCGTCGCTCGCAGGATCGCATCATCGACCTGCAGACCGAGGGCGCCAATGAATATGTGAAGATCCTTGCCCGCGTCAGGGAGGGTCTCTACGAGGGCGTGTCGATCGGCGCCGACGGCAATCTGAACTTCGACACCACCAAGGAGGCTGCCCGTCAGCTTCAGGAGGAGCTCGCCAAGCCCGAGGGCGAGCGCCGGGTGCGTGCGACCAATGAGGCTCTGGCACGCGTCCAGGCGCTGATGACCGGCGCGAACAACACGGCGAAGTCGCTGCAGGAGACCCTGCAGAACGGCGCCTTCGGTCAGCAGACCCAGAACAGCGTCAACACCTTCAACAGCACCCTCGAGCAGTCCATCAATCTGATGGAGCGCATGCGCACGCTCGGCCAGAACCCGTTCCAGGTCGTCGGTGCCGGCACGATGGCGTCGCCTGGTTTCGAGGGTGGCGGATGGAGCTCCGGTGGCAACTTTGGCAAGTTCATTGATCGGCTGATCGGTGTCGAGAGCTCCGGCGTCGCCAACGCGCAGAACCCCAATTCTTCGGCGCGCGGCCTTGGCCAGTTCATCTCCTCGACCTGGCTGCAGTTCATGAAGGAGATGAAGCCGGGCGAGTTCGGCGTGATGAGCCGCCAGCAGATGCTGGCGCTGCGCGACAACCCGGCCTACTCGCGCGAGGCGACCGAATGGTATGCCCGCAAGAACGCTGCGAACCTCGAGGGCGCCGGCTTCCGCCCGACGGACGCCAATCTCTACCTGTCGCACTTCCTCGGGCCCGAGGGCGCCCTGCGCGCTCTGCGCGCCAATGGCAATGCCTCGACCCGCAGCGTCCTCGGTGACGATGCGGTCAACGCCAATCGTCGTGTCCTCGACAACAAGACGATCGGCGAGGTGATCGCCGGCATTCGCATGCGCTTCGGCGATGCGGTGTCGATCTATGGCCAGGCTGGATCCGCAGCGCGTCCGTTCCAGGGCAGCCCGGAGGATGGCGTTCGCGCCACCCAGGAGCAGGCTGCGGCCCAGCAGGCTGTCGCCACCGCCACGAGCCACGCCGCCACAGCGCAGAATAGGCTCAACACTCTTCGCGAGCAGATGAAGAAGGAAGGTGATGCGGAGCTCGCCGCCGGCATTCGTCAGTATGGCGAGGAGGCTCGCAAGGCCGCCGAGCGCGTCGAGGGCCTGGGCAAGAACGAAGCTGAGGTTCGCCGGCAGATCGCCGCGGGCAAGTATGCCGAGCGCACGCTCAATCCGACGACGGGTCGTCCCGAAATCGCGGATCAGAGCCAGCTCGACTTCAACAATCCGCGGTTCCGCGAACTGCTTGACGCTGCCCGTCGTGCCGACGAAGCGGCCAAGAAGCAGGAGGAGGCCAATCAGCGTCGTCAGCGCGCAGAGCAGGCCGCACGCGACATCGAGAGAATGTCGCGTGATCGGCAGCGTCAGTCCGAAGACACGCGTCGTCGTCTCGCTGACCCGCTCGGTCGCGATCCGGCTCAGGATGTGAACCTGCGCGTCCGTCGTCAGGCGGAGGAGAACCTGCAGCGCATCAAGGAGCTGCACGGTGAGGAGAGCGAGGAATATCGTCGCCAGGCGGCCGAGGTCGCGCGCATTCGCGCCGAGTCTTCGAACGAGGAAGCCTCGAAGCGCGTGGCCGAGCTTGCGCGCCAGAACCAGCAGACCCGCGCCGGGCTGATGACCGAGACGCAGGGTGCCCGCGCTGCGGCCGAGGAGCGCATTCGCGTGCTTCAGAAGGAGCTGCAGGAGACCCAGGCCACGGGCGATGCTCGTGTTGCCCTCGAGAAGCAGATCAACGACGCCATTCTGCTCGAGCGCCAGAAACTCGCAGCCAATGGTCCGATGGCGCAGTCGATGCGTCAGTGGATGGACATGGGCCGCAACATGGAACAGGCCATGGTGGGCTGGATCGACGGCGCGATCGATGCGCTGGGCGATTTCGTCACCAAGGGCAAGCTCGACTTCTCCAAGCTGGCCAACTCCATCATCAAGGACATGATGAAGATCGGTATGCGCGCCATGATCGCCCAGAAGAAGGGTAGCGCGGCGAGCGTGGGTGGAGCAGGGAAGGGTGGTGCGGCCAAGGGTGGCGGCGCAAAGCTCGGCCTGCGCATGTTTGGCGCAGCTCACACCGGCGGCGTCATCGGCGCTCTGTCGATGTCGCGCGGCGTCAGCCCGGCGGCCTTCATTGGCGCTCCGCGCTTCCACACCGGCGGCATGATCCGCGGGCTTGGTCTGGCACCCGGTGAGGTGCCGATCATCGCCAAGCAGGGCGAGGGCGTCTTCACACCTGCCCAGATGCGCGCGATGGGCTCTCGCTCGTTCCGCAACCAGATGACTTACGCTCCGCAGGTGAGCGTGTCCGTCAACGCGAGCGGCGGCAAGCCCGAGCAGAACCAGGATCTTGCCGAGCGCACCGCTCGCGAGGTCGAGAACAGCATTCGCGCGATTGCGGCCGACGAGATGCGCAAGTCCATGCGTCCCGGTGGCATGGCCGAAGCTTACAACCGATGATAAGGAGCGAATGACTTATGGCGCTCGCCTATTTTACGCCCAATCCCCGCCCCTCGCCTGGCACCGAGAACACGCCGGAGCTGAAGATTCTCTCGGCTCAGTTCGGTGACGGCTACACTCAGGAGACGCCCGACGGCATCAACCACATCCGCAGCGTCTGGCGGCTGAAGTGGGATGCGCTGACGCCGGCTCAGGCTGATGCAATCGAGGCGTTCTTCGTCGCCCAGAAGGGCACGACGCCCTTCTGGTGGAAGGAAGTCTCGACCGGCCCGTGGATCAAGGTGACGTGCAAGGAATGGTCGCGCACGCGCGGCGCTCCCCACACCGTCACGGCCACGTTGCGACAGTCGTTCTCCAATGCGACATAAGTAACGGATGACTTCCCAAAAGCGGAGGGATCGGTTATAAATAACGGATGACTGATCCCCAGCTTGCCCGCGTCGCACAGTCGCTCGATCCAGGAGCCATCGTGTTCATGTTCGAGTTGAACACGAGCGTCATCGGCGGCCCGGTCTACTACTTCACGCCCAATCGGGATGGTGACAATCCGATCATCTTTGGCGGTGTCACCTACACCTCGGCCGACATCGAGGCGTCTGACTTCGAGGTGAGCGGCAATGGTTCGCTGCCGACGCCGAAGATTCGCATCTCCAACACCGACGGTCTCGTCCAGCAGATCGTCAACCAGTATGGCGATCTCGTCGGGTGCTCCCTGCGCCGGGTGCGCACCTTCGCCCGCTTCCTTGACGGCAAGCCGGACGCCGATCCCTCGTCCTACTTCGGGCCCGACATCTTCCGCGTCGAGCGCAAGGTTGCCGAGGATGGCCCCTTTTTCGAGTGGGAACTGTCCGCGGCGATCGACCAGGAGGGCAAGATGCTCCCCGGTCGTCAGGTGCTTCGTGACTTCTGTTCGTGGCGCTACCGCATCTGGAACTCGCAGACCAACACCTTCGACTACTCGAAGGCGACCTGCCCCTACACCGGCAGCAATTACTTCACCGCCGAGGGTGTGGCGACGACGGCCGCCAATGATCGCTGCGGCAAGCGCGTGAGCGAGTGTGAACGTCGGTTCGGCGTAGGCAACCCGCTGCCCTTTGGC
>ERZ761595.28-NODE-28-length-54069-cov-5.681823_pt1 | contig 54069 bp, 48 predicted proteins | sample MGYA00511035_ERZ761595 | MGnify/ENA primary metagenome ERZ761595 (study PRJEB28899, sample SAMN03785553) | bioreactor sludge metagenome | biome: EBPR Sludge; feature: EBPR Bioreactor; material: 0.22µm filtered reactor supernatant | place: Saint Lucia: Queensland...
GTCTATCGCTCCTTAGACAGAACGCTGACCAGCGAAGAGGTTGATGCTAAACACAAAAAATTAGAGGAAGTCACGATTGAAAAATTCGGGGCGGTTGTTCGCTAATCCTGTGTTTGACTCAGAAAATAGCGGTATTCTGCTTGCGTAAGTAATTCTTTTTCTGACAAAACTCTAGTCAAAGCTCTGAATAAGTGATTAAAGTCATCTTTCCTAACCATAGTTAATTCAATTCGATTAAGACGCTCTTCGTGATTATCGAGCCGTTTTTCGATTGTATCGAAACGGGTATTCATAATATCTTTCAAATCCTCAATTTGTTGATGAATTTGATTGGCAAATTGTGCTAGCATAGGAAACATTTCATCTCCTGTAAGATATTTTTTCATACTCTCAATATTAAAATTTAATACGGAGAGGTATGACAAATATAGCAAGAAAAAAGACCCCATTCAAGGTCTTTAATCTTAGTATTTTTTTCAACTTATCCCCCTCTACATTTCCTCAACAACCTCTACTCCCAAAAGCTTCAGGCCTTGTTCAATAACCAAAGCAATTGAGTCCAATAAAGCCAAACGCGCGGCGCCGGTCGAGCGATCGGCTTTCAAAACCGGAACAGCGTGATAATAATCATTAGCCGTTTGCGCTAAATCAAAAAGATATTTAGCAATTTCGGCCGGATCACGTTTTTCTCCGGCCGCACTAACCGAAGCCGAAAAATTAGCCAACTTTATAATCAAAACTTTTTCACGAGTTTCATTAAGCTGAGCATAATCAATCGTCGAACGCTTAAGCGTTAGCGGAGCTTTTCGTTTAATGCTTTGAATGCGAGCATAAGCATATTGCAGATAAGCAGCTGTAAAGCCGTCAAAGCGCAGGGCGCTGTCCATATCAAAGGTAATCGATTTATCCGAACCGACTTTAATCATTTCAAATTTAAGCGCGCCAAAAGCGACGGCCGAGGCCACTTGATTGATTTTTTTAGTCGGCCAATTATTATGCCGCTGAATGATTTCCGCCTTGGCTTTTTCCAAAGCCATATTTTTCAAATCTTCGTACGGAATAATATTTCCGGTACGAGACGACATCATACCCGAAGGCAATTTTACAAAATCATAAGTCAGATGCTCCAACTTGGTTTTATAACCCAGCAATTCCAAAATTTTAAAGAGCTGGTTGAAATAAAGCGATTGACGAACATCGACGACATACAAGGAATGATCGAGCTTATAACCTTTTATTTTTTTGATAGCCAAAGGCAAGTCGGCAACCGGATAAAGCGCTGTGCCGTCAGAACGCAATACTACCAAGACGCCGAGCTTGTAGGCCTCTAAATCGGCGATTACGGCGCCCTCGCTGCGTTTTAAAACTCCCTTGGTCTCCAATTCCTTAACCATCTTCAAACCGGCCTCGATAAACTCATTTTCGTAAAAAGTAGTCGAAAAGCGTACGCCGAGTTCTTTGTAAATCGTGGCAAATTGGTCAATGCTCCATTGCCGCGTTTTCTTCCATAGCTTATACATATCGCCGCGCCGACTCTCTATTTGCTGCATGACTTGTCCAACTTCGAGTTTAGCGCCTTCATGCTCCTCAATCCGTTGCGTTGCTTCGGCATATTGCCGCCCGAGAAAATAACCTTTGTTTTCCGTACCTTCTTTCAAAATTTTCCTAGCTTCAATATTATGCTCGTGATACAGCCACCAAATGGTTTTGGCGACATGAATGCCAAAATCATTGATATAGGAAACCGGAATCACCTTCCAGCCATTGGCTGCAAGAATACGGCTGACGGAATCGCCGTAGGCGATATTGCGCAGATGGCCGACATGATATTCCTTATGCGTATTGGCATTAGAGTATTCGATCATGACGCGTTTTTTAGCGCCGCTTTTGTTTTCGCCGTATTTAGCGCCGTGTTTAACAATATCTTTTAAAATTGCAACCAAGGCCGCGGCGCTCAATGAAATATTAACGTAGGGTCCGCTGGCAGTGGACTTATCTACCCATTTCATTCCGGAAAGTTTTTCGGAAATCTCTGCGGCTATCTCTACCGGGCTTTTTGCCAGAGCTTTTGCAAAAACAAAACAAGGCAGACTTATATCTCCCAGCTCGGCTTGCGGCGGCGCCACAAAATCGGAAAGTTTAACTTCCGTCTTGATAGATCGGCCGATGGCGGCCGATAAGTCATGTTTAATTTTTTCTAAAGCGTACATCTTATTTCACAATACGGCGATATTCACGTTTGCCTTTCTGGACTACCGATGAGGTCGATATCTCATAATTGGCATCAGTAATTATTTCTCCGTTAACTTTGATTCCTTTCTGTTCCAATAGTCGGCGGGCTTCGCTTTTTGAAGACGCCAGCTTGGCTTCAACCAATACTTCAATAATATTGGAAGCTTTTATTTTGACTGTTTCCATTTCATCGGGGGTTTCTTTTTTCTGAATCGTTTTGACGAAATGCGCTTCGGCGGCGTCGGCTTTTTTATCGCCGTGATAAATTTTGGTGATTTCATGCGCCAATTTCATCTTGAAATCCCGCGGATTAAGCGTTGTATCGCGCAAACGTTCTTGCACCTTCTTGACTTCCTGATAAGACAGTTTGGTGCAGAGCTCGAAGGCAATCGACAAGATTGAATCGGGCCAAGCCATAATCTGTCCGTACATGTTTTCCGGAGTTTCATCGAGATTGACGATATTGCCTGTGGTTTTACCCATCTTCTTGCCTTCGCTATCAACCAAGAGCTTGCTGGTTATAACGAATTTCTCTTTTCCGGTCAGCGCTTTTACCAAATCGCGCCCGGCCAACATATTAAAGGTTTGGTCATTGCCGCCGACTTCTCCGTCGATTTCCATAGCCACGGAATCATAACCTTGGATCAAGGGGTATAAAAATTCATGTAGATATATCGGTTTTTCCTCTTTAAGGCGCTCCTGAAACATATCTCGGATAATCATCTGTTGCACCGTGAAATTAGAACCAAGCCGGATAAAATCTTCAACCGACATTTTGTCATACCACTTGCTGTTGTATTTGACTTCGGCGGCATTGCGGCCGGAAAAAGAAATCCAGGCCGAAGCTTGTTTCTTCCAAAGCTTGGCGTTGGCTTTGACCGCAGCGCGATCAAGCTGTTGGCGGGCGGCCGCCTTGCCGCTTGGATCGCCAATCATGCCGGTGAAATCACCGATTAGAAAAATTACTTCATGTCCCGCTTCTTGAAGCTGACTTAATTTAGCCAGCTGAATGGCGTTGCCGATATGCAAAGATTTGGCGCTTGGGTCAAAGCCGGCGTAGAATTTCAATTTTTTGCCGGATTTAAGCGCTTTTTCCAAAGCCTCGCGGCTCGGATAAACGCGTTCGACGCCGCGGTCAAGAATTTCTTGTATTTTCATAGTAATTTCAGTATATCTAAGCAACCCCAAAAAGTCCATTTTGCCCCAATACAAAAACCCTCCGATAAACGGAGGGTCTTTGTTCCAAATTAAAAACTATTTCTTGCGCTTAGCGGCTTTGCGCTTCTTGGGCGCAGCCTTGCGCTTAGCGGCTTTCTTCTTCGGAGCGGCTTTACGCTTCGCGGGGCGCTTGACAGCCTTTTTCTTGGCGGCCGGGCGCTTTGCGGCTTTTTTCTTCTTAGGCATAGTGTCACCCCCTTTCGTTAGAAATGATCTTACGAGTAACCTCGTTTGATTGATCAATCATTTCTCACTATTAATTATAACACGAATCAGACAACAAAATAATAAAAAAGACAAATTTTTATTCTATGTTCGATTTTTTTTAAATATAATTGCAAAATAATCTTCCAAAAATAATTTTAATCTATTTTTGGCAAAAATGGCTTATTTTTTGTAAAAAATAAAAATAAGAGCAAAAAAAAATTTTCTCACTAAAAAATATCTTAAAAATAAAAACGGCGCTGTTGCGCGCCGTTTGAAAAGTTATCAACAGTTTTCCACAGCCCAAAGAGATTTTTTAAGAGAGTTCAGACAAACGCTGTTTTATTTTTTCGAGCGATGAATTATATTCCGCAAGTTTATTTTTTTCATTCGCAATAATTTCTTTCGGTGCTTTGTCAACAAACTCTTTGTTGTCCAATCGACTCGCCAAAGCTTCGGCAAGAGCGGAAATTTTTTTAAGTTCACTTTCCAAGCGAGCGCGTTCAATATCGAGATCAACTTCGGTCTCAAGTTGCAGTTCCAGTCCCTTTACGGAAACAAAGATGGCCGAAGGAATTTTGTCAGTAACGTTAAAACTTAGATCGCCTAGGCCGGTACGCAGGGACTTAAGCAAAATTTGATGTTCTTCAAGAATGGCGGCCTGCGGATGGGGGCCGAAGGCGGCTTTAATCTTTTGCGCCGGCGGAATCTTATTTTCACTGCGCGCGTTGCGGATGGCCGTAATGACTTCGCGTAGGAAGGAAAATTCTGATTCTGCACTTTCATTTATATAAGTGCCATCGACGCTCGGCCATTGCGCAACCAATAACAAATCCTCGTGGTAGGATTGCCAAATCGCTTCGGTAACAAAGGGCATGAAGGGATGCCAAAGTTTTAATATTCTTTCAAGAACATAATATAAAACATTTGTCTTTTGCGTCGAGTTTTCAAACTTGCTGGCTTCCAAATACCAATCGGCCAAATCGTCGAGCGTAAAGGCGCGCAAAGCTTCGCCCGCTCCGGAAAAATCATGAGCATCAATATGTTGATTAACATATTCAATAGTCTTATGAAGGCGAGACAAAATCCAACGGTCAGTCAGGTTCAATTCGGAATTTTCAAGAACGGCGGAGGAGTTTTCCTGTCCCAAAATATAACGGCTGATGTTCCAGAGCTTATTGGAGAAATTTCGGAACGAAGCGATTTTGTCTTCGTTGATGCGCAAATCAGTTCCCGGCGTATTGCCGAGCAGGAGCGATAAGCGGACTGCGTCCGTACCGAATTCCTTAGCGACTTCAACCGGATCAATGCCATTGCCCTTGCTTTTGCTCATCTTTTTACCGTCCTTATCTAAAACCATGCCGTGCAAATAGACGGTTTTAAAAGGAATTTGCTGAAGAGCGAACAAGGACATCATAATCATGCGCGAAACCCAAAGCGTAATGATTTCATAGCCGGTTTCCAGCACATCAGTCGGATGAAAAGCGTTTAAGTCTTTGGTTTTTTCCGGCCAACCCAAAGTCGAAAAGGTCCACATGCCGGATGAAAACCAAGTATCAAGCGTATCTTCATCCTGCTTCCAGCCTTCACCTTCGGGCGCGTTCTCGCCGACATATATTTCTTCTCCCTTATACCAAACCGGAATTCTATGACCGAACCAAATCTGCCGCGACACGCACCAATCGCGCAAATTTTTCATCCAGGAGCAATATTGCTTGCCGAAACGTTCAGGGACAAAATTAATTTGATTTTTCTCCGCGACTTCCAAAGCGGCTTCTTTCAAAGACTTATTGCCCAAACGATCCAATGGCTTATCTACCGCGACGAACCATTGTAAGGAAGGCAGAGGTTCGATTGCCGTACCACAGCGATAACAAATTGAAATATTATGATCAACTTCTTCTTCATTTTCAATCAAGTTGTCAGCCTTGAGTTTCTCAATGATTTTTTCGCGAGCTTCGACCGAAGTCAAGCCAGTATATTCTCCAAACCCATCATGAATTTTTCCTTGTTCATTAATAACTTTTATCTTCGGTAAATCATTAGCTTCCGCCATCCGCCAATCTATCATCGAATGTGCCGGCGTAACGCCGAGGGCGCCGGTTCCGAAGTTCATATCAACTTCATGATCGCCGATAATTTTTAATTTTAAATTCTGGCCGCAAAAATCAGCTTCGATAATCTGTCCGATAAATTTCGCGTACCGTTCATCTTTTGGGTTCACCGCTACCGCCGTGTCACCGAGTTTTGTTTCCGGACGAGTTGTTGAAATAGAAATCGGAAAATTTTTATCATATTTAAAAGTATACAAAATCGTTTTTTGCGTTTTATACTCAACTTCATCGTCAGACAAGGTTGATTGGCAATGCGGGCACCAATTGACAATACGCTCGCCGCGATAGAGTGCGCCGGCCTCATACATCTCGACAAACATCTTGCGTACGGCCTTCTGCCGCGGTTCATCAAGCGTAAAAGCCAAGCGCGACCAATCAAGCGAGGCACCCATATTCTTAATCTGACCGAGAATCGTTTGCTGGGTTCCAAGCGCGAATTCGTTAACTTTTTTCAAAAACGCCTCGCGGCCGATATCATGACGAGTTTGTCGCTTTTCTTTATACAGGGCCTTTTCCACCACCGCCTGGGTTGCGATAGCCGCGTGATCGGTGCCGGGTAGCCAGAGTGTTTTATAACCCTGCATGCGATGATAACGAATCAAAAGGTCTTCAATAGCGATCATCGAAGCATGGCCCAAATGAAGCCGGTCGGTAACGTTTGGCGGCGGCAAAACAATCGTATAGGAACCTTGGTCGATTCTTTTTAGATTATCCGGATTAAAAAAACCGGACTTTTCCCAAGCCTCGCGTATATTCGCCTCATGATCAGAGGCAATAAAAGATTTAGCCAATTGTGACATAATGACTAAAAAGTACCATACTCCAAGGCCTTTTGCAATTGCTAAAATAAGCTATTTTCAGTACAATACAAGATATGATTACTCCTAAACGTCCTTCGGGCTTTAATGAATTATTGCCCGCCGATCAGCTCGCGTTTAACGCCATGGTCGCTATTATTAAAATGTCGTACGAGCAATACGGCTATGCGCCGTTGGAAACTCCGGCTTTGGAATTGGCGCCGGTCTTGCTCGCCAAAGAAGGCGGCGAAACTTCGAAACAAGTTTATCGCTTTAGCAAGGGCGACACCGATCTTGCTCTGCGTTTTGATTTGACGATTCCCCTTGCCCGATATGCGGCTGAACATTTTAATGAGCTTGCTTTTCCTTTTCGCCGCTATCAGATTCAAGAAGTCTGGCGCGCTGAAAAAGCGCAAGCCGGCCGCTATCGTCAGTTTTATCAATGCGATATTGATATTCTCGGCAGCAAAAGTTCAATGGCTGATGTTGATATCATTTTGGCCGCCCGCGCCGCTTTACTCGCGCTGGGTCTAAAAGGCGTAACATTTAGTCTTAGCCATCGGGGCATTCTTTCTGGCTGGCTCGCATCCCGCAAATTAGAAAATAAAATTACGCCAGTCTTGCGAGCTATCGATAAGCTAAGAAAATTCGGTGAGAAAACTGTTGCTGATGAACTTAAGGCTTCGGGACTCAAGCAAGAAGAGATTAAAGATATTATTAAATTCGTAAATCTTAAAGGTTCACCTCGAGATGTCATAAAAGCGATGCGCTTGTTAGACATTAAAGATGATCGCTTTATAAAAGCCCTTGATGAATTGGAGAAAATCTCTGAGTTATTTAAGGCCTCTGGAGTAAAATCAAACGAATACGTTTTTGATTTGCGCATTTCTCGCGGGCTTGATTATTACACCGGCATGGTTTTTGAAACATATCTCGCCAGTGACACTAAAATTGGCAGTATTTGTTCTGGCGGGCGTTATGACAACTTACTCGGACAATATCGCCGCGATCCGATTCCGGGCGTTGGCGCCTCAATCGGTTTGTCCCGACTTTTTAGCGCAATCAAAGACGATTTGAAAAACGGTCCGAGCAATCCGGCACAAGTTCTCATCGTAGCTCTCGGAGAAGACGTTGCCGATTACAGCTTAGAAGTCGCCAACTCTTTGCGCAAACATAATTTGAATATTCTCGTTTATCCCGGCTTTGAAAAAATCGGCAAAGCTCTCGGCTATGCCGATAAACTCGGCATTCCCCTCGCTATCCTCTGTGGCGGCAATGAAGCCGACAAAAACGTCGTTACGATTAAAAATTTGAAAAGCGGCAAGCAAACAACGATTGCCCTAGCTAAGGCCGCGGCGGCGATTCGCAAGTTACTCTAATATGAATTGGTTTTGGATTGCCCTGATCGGCCCCTTTCTTTGGAGCGTCAGCAATCACATCGATAAATATCTCTTAAGTAAATATTTCAAAGACCTCGGTATCGGGGCTTTGATTATTTTCTCTTCTTTGGTAGGACTTATTGTCTTACCGATTGTTCTTTTAATCGAGCCTCATGTTTTTAATGTTTCATTATTCCAAGCCGTCATGATTATGGCCGCTGGTGTTCTTGTTACCTTCGGCTGGCTTGCCTATTTGTACGCGCTTGAAATTGATGAGGCCTCTCTTGTTAGCTCTTTGTTTCAAACCATTCCGATATTTTTATATATCCTGGCCTACATCTTCTTACGCGAAACAATGACTCTGACCCAGATTATGGCTTCGCTTTTGATTATCTCCGGCGGCTTGGCGATTACTTGGGATTTTGATAGAAAAAAATTCAAAGCCAAAGTTTTCTGGCTTATGTTAATCGCTTCCGCCTGTATTGCCGGCGAAGGCATTATCTTTAAAATCTTTGCCTTGGAAACAGATTTTTGGACCACATCTTTTTGGGAATATGTCGGCAGTCTTATCTTGGGGGCGGTTTTTCTTGGATTTTTTTCAAGTTATCGTCGCAACTTTATTACACTATGGAAAAACAGCCGCACAGCCCTAATAGGTATTAATTTATTCAACGAAATAATTACGGTTGTCGGTATTCTAACTTTCCGTTACGCTATGCTTTTGGCCCCGCTCGCCTTAGTCCAATCAGTCAACGGCTTTCAGCCTTTAATCGGCGTGCTCATTGGAATATTCTTAACTGTCTTTTTCCCAAAAATCAGCCAAGAAAAAATCGGTTGGAAAAACCTGGCGCAAAAAGCCGTGGCGGTTATCATCATGCTTGTCGGCGCGTATTTGATTGAAAGAGGTTCATAAATCATAAAATAATAAAGGGACTGATTTTTATCAGTCCCTTTTTTAGTTGAAAGAGATTTTTATTTATACAACAAATTTTTTGGCTGCGAAACCCAGGGGCATCTTTTTTGGAATAAGTCCCAGAGTTTATACAGCGTTTTAAGACCGTTATAGAGCTTTATGAATGGCCAGGCAATTCCATAAAGAATTTTACCAATCAACCAAAACATAAATTTGAGAACTTCAAAAGAAATTTGCAGAGCTTCGAAAATCGGATTCCAAATATTTCTTCCGATCATCTTAACAAATAGAATAAGACGTTCTTTTTGCTCGGAACGCTGAGTCTCTATTTTCTTCGCTTCTTTTTCCTTCTTCTTAATGATTTTCATTACCACCTTAAGAGCATCAACAAACGATTCTCTTTGAGCCAGCATTAAAAAATATCTAAGCTCTCCTCCCCTCCAGATTTTAGTCATCTGTTGTCTTAGCTTAGGAGAATCTTTCTCAAAACGTTGCTCAAGTTCATCTACAAAGGATTTACTGTAAATTTCACTTAAACACAGTCTGAAAATTTCTCTTTGAGCACTGGTCGTTACAAGTGTAAAAACATATTTTGTAAAAACCAATTCATATAATCGATTTATCATTTGCTGCCTTGTCTCTTCGGGAGTTTTAGTAAACTCTTTGTTTTTACTAAGAGCCCACCAAGACTTAACTGCTTCTAATTTATTGGAGTCCCAACCATCAACCCTACCTGATAAATAATCCATGAACTTCCTAAACTTTCCATCGTATTTATACATATAAAACCTTCCAAAGAGAGCCAATAATATAGTCACTCCGAAGATTGCCCGTATAACAGTCGGCCAGATTGAATCATCATAATACTGAACAGCACTGGTAGTTGGCTGAAAAAACAGCAGATATATAAGAACGCCTGATGATGTCAACAATAAGAAGTTCATAAGCCAGCGTCCGTATTTAGCCATTGTGTTCATTACTTTTTCAGATTTTCCCCATTCTTCCATTTTTGACATTAGCCAGAAAACTCCGATTGGAATCAAAATACATAAAATCATTGCTATTGATATAATGCCGAAAGTAGCAAAGAATATTAAGATTGATTCGACAAGACTAACAAAGAATGATCCTATGGCCGGCAGCAACGTATCATATATCCATTGACCAATGGAAACGCATAAATCAATGAGCCACCAGAAAGCTATGGGAATATTAGCTAGCAGCCAATCAAAGGTTGCCGGAATCGAAACGATTAGCCATTTTAATGCTAACACTATAATAGCTCCTATCACTAAAATAACTTTTAGAATAGTCCCTAATATTTCATTTGGAAATTCAGGTATAAAGCTGAGCAAAGACATAAAAACCATCACTCTGGCTATCCGCTTCAATCTGTCATCCTTTTTCGCATTAACATCAATTAACAACATGAAAATTGCACCGTTCAGTATTGTTCTAAAGAAGGCTACCAAGGAAAACGTCCAAAGAAATCCTGAGGTTGCGGCTGATACAAACAGAACCAAGGCAAAAAATATTATTAGTATAGGAATATACACAAAGGGGCTATCTTCATCCCATACTTCAGCAATTTTTCCTGCAACTAATTTAATGCCGAACCACAGTAGTTTTAATGAAGCTAGAACAACCCAAACAGTCGTAAAGGATCCAATTAAAGCTTTAATTGTAAAGCCCAATGACCATTGCCAAGGCAGCCAACCGTTTACGGACGGAGATAAGAATTCCGTAGTCCATTGAAAGCCGCTATCCATTAAACTGCCCGCTGCAGCAAACGCCATAAGCGGAGAAATAATGAAGAAAAGCAGATGCATTATCAAGGTATACCAGAAACCAGGGCAGATGTGAGTGCTTAACTCAACTCTCCGGCTTGGTCGGTAAACAAAATTGCTTCTGGCAAATTTGTACATTTTCCAATAAGCTCCATCTTCCGTATTAACAACAAAGTCATCGGCATGCTGTTTTTCAGAAATAAACCTGAAAGGACTTACCTCAACAACTTTAGTATCATCGTTAATACCTAAAGGGTAAGCATTGAAACCGAAATCTATACCAAGAAGATTATAAGACATAGCTCCTTTGCTTTGGTAGCGTAGACTTTCTTTAGGGTTTTCGTTTTGTAAAGACTCAAAAGTAATTTTTTTTACTTTCTTGTCCCACCAACCGAATACCCTAGGCAATCTTCCGGCTTTGAAATCTTCGCAATTTTCAATAATAGCCAATTGCTGCTCAACGGTAACTCTGCGCAAGAAAGCTCCGAAGTCCATAAAATCAATATTATGTTTCCATAATATTTTCCTAAACACTGAAGTTGGTAAAAACTCCATATAAGCCACCAACTCAATATACGGATTAGTATTCTTATGAAAATCGCTCAAAAATTTCCGCCATCCAGTCCAAAAAATTTCCAGATTCCATGAATGAGCGGTTAACTTAATTCTTAAGAATGACCAAAATATTAATGCTTCATTGATTAGCTCAATCGGCAAACCTTTGGGAGCATTTTCTACATTCTGATCAATACTGTAATTACCGGCGGCAGCTTTTTTATCATAAGCCTGCCAGTCTGATTGCAGCTTTTCATGTGTCATTTTTTCTCCTTTTTTGAGATTTTTTTATTATTTTATTGTAATTTTCTATCAATTTTCCGAATATTATAAAATATCATAAATTGACCACTTTGTCAATAATCTAAAAATTAACAGAGCTCCAGCTAATATTAGCTAAAATTTGAACTATAAATATAATATATTTAGCAATAATAAAGGACGGTAGAAATAAGATATCTCCAATTGCCGGGATTACAGCCGCTAGGGGCAAAGCGATGGCCGAGGCGGCAGTTAAGAATGGAATAGTCCAGACGACTAAGATATTGGCCAAAGGAGAGATTAAAGAAACTTGTCCGAAATGATAAAGCGAAATCGGCGTCGTTGAGAGTTGGGCGGCTAGAGTTGCCGCGACGATATCCCCTAACATATTCAAACGCTTAGGCAAAATCTTGTCTAAACCTTTTTTAATTATCGGATGAAGATACATAAGCCCGAGCACAGCGGCAAAAGACAATTGCCAGCCGATATCCGCGGCCAGCAAGCGCGGATTGAAAATTAAAGTAGCGGCGGCCGTTATGATAACGATATTTAGTAAACGCGCGAGCCGACCGATGGCCAGCGCATAGATAACTATAATACTCATAATTCCGGCGCGCACCGCGCTCGGCGGAGCGCCGACCAATATTACGTACGCCGCCGTCGCCGCGGCACTCAAAATAAAAACCAGTTTACGTCGCAAACCGCATAAGAAAAAAACATAGCCGAGTCCGGCCGCCAGAATCGCAACATTAAATCCGGAAACGGCCATGATATGCGTCAAACCGGTACGACGAAAATTATTTAATATCTCGTCGCCAATCTCATCTCCCCCGCCGAAAAGTACCGGAGCGATTAAAGACGACTCTGGTTCGCCGATATGGCGCTCCAAAACATGTTTGGCATAATTTTTTAAAGCGAATAATTTATATTTGATTGGGTTGCCGCCGCCCTCGCCTAATTTTTCTACTTCGGCCCTGAAACAAAGAGCATAAATTCCATAACGAGCCAAATAGCGCTGGTAATTGAATTCGCTATTCTCGGGTTTCTCCGGCTGACAAACAACCAATACCTTATCGCCGTAAGCAAGGCGCGGCCAAGGCGTAGTGCGCAAGCGCACTTTGCCTTCGACTTGGTTTTTATTCGAGAATTGTAAAACTTCGACATCAACTTCCACGGTTTTGCCTTTTACAGTCGGCTCGGAAATTATTTCACCGTAAAAACTTACTTTCTGACCGATATAATAGTCTATCGTTTGCGGCGATGCCGTATGCTCGTGCCAAGAAAACAAAGCGACCCCGGCGATTAAACCGAGGCAGAAAAATAAAAACAGCCCTCCTCTGTTTTTCATATTTTTATAAATTTATAACTTCTTTCTCAAATAAGCTTCAACAAATTCGTCAATGTCACCGTCCAACACCGAATAAACATCCGAAGATTCATGTCCCGTGCGTTCATCTTTGACCAATTGATTCGGCTGTAATACATAAGAACGGATACGATTGCCAAAACCGGCGGCCGTATGTTTGCCCTTAATTGAAGCCGCTAAATCCGCGCGGTCGGATTGCTGTAACTCGGCTAATTTACCCCGTAACATTTTCATAGCCAATTCTCTATTCTGATGTTGAGAACGTTCTGATTGGCAAGCGACAACAATGCCGCTCGGTTTATGCGTAATGCGAACCGCGCTAGAAGTTTTATTGACGTTCTGACCGCCTGGTCCGCTTGAACGGAAAAAATCAATCTCCAATTCATCATCCTTAATGATTATATTGTCATCTTCGGGCAATTCAGGAATCACTTCGACGAGCGCGAAAGATGTTTGTCTCTTGCCATCGGCGTTAAAAGGCGACATGCGTACCAAACGATGCGAACCGGCCTCGCTTTTAAGATAACCGTAAGCAAATCGTCCGCTGATCAATAAGGAAGAGCTCTTGATTCCGGCTTCGTTGGCAACAACGCGATCGATTATTTCAACCTTCCAATTGTGGCGCTCGGCAAAACGAATAAACATGCGCTCTAACATTTGCGCCCAATCTTGGGCGTCTACTCCGCCGGTGCCGGCATGAATTGATAGAATGGCATTATTCGCATCATAGTGACCCGAAAACATCACAAAAAATTCCAAAGCTTCGAAACGCTTGGTCAGATCGGCTAAATTTTTTTCTATTTCATCATGCAAGGAATTGTCTTCGTTAGCATCGGCCATTGTCGCCAATTCTTCCAGATGTCTGGTTTCTTTGAGCAGAGCCTGCCATTGATTAACCTCATTTTCCAAATCGCTGGCTTCTTGACCAACTGAAACAGCTTTGGCTTGATCTTGCCAAAAATCAGGACTGGCCATCAGTCCCTTTAGTTCAAGCGCGCGAGTTTGCTTGCGATCAAGGTCAAAGTAAGCTCCAGGTCGCAAGAATGCGTTCCCGGAGCGCTTCGATATTTTTCAGTAAATTTTCCATTATTTTGCTTCTTCAAGTACGACCACTGTATCCTTTTCTCGGCCGTCATGCAAGACCTTGAGCCGCAAAAGATCGCCGGGTTTGCGGCGGGCAATAATCATCGCCAAAGGATTTTCTTCGGTAATTTTCTCTCCGTCAGCTTCAAAGATAATATCATTTTCTTCTAGACCCGCCTTATCGGCCGGAGAACCCGGCATAACCGCGATATCTTCGGGATTGTCTCCCTTAAGCACTAAAACGCCGAAATCCTTGCCCAAATTATTTGCCTGCGCCATTTCTGCCGTAATCGGAACATAACGAACCCCCAACCAAGCTCGAATCAGTTTGCCGTTCTGACGCACACTTTCAATGGTTTCTTTAACCTGATTAATCGGGATGGCAAAACCGATGTTTTGTGCGCCCTGGGCAACGGCTACATTAATGCCAACGACCTGTCCGGCCGTATCCAAAAGCGGTCCGCCGGAATTTCCCGGATTGATTGAAGCATCGGTTTGAATCAAGCCGACCAAGCGTTCGCTTTGAAAAGGACCTGATGAAGCCGTAATCGAACGAGCCAAACCGGAAATGACGCCGGTCGAAACCGTATTGCGAAATTCGCCGAGCGCATTGCCGATGGCGATAACGCTTTGGCCCGGCTTGAGAGAATCGGAGTCACCGAAGGCCAGCGTTGGCAAATCATTGACATCTATTTTTAAAATCGCCAAATCGTTCAAGGGGTCGCGAGCCAAAACCTTGGCGGCATGCTTGTCGCCGTTATTGAGCAAAACCGTATAATCGGCCGCTTCATCAGTAACAACGTGTTTGTTGGTCACGACAAAACCGTCTGCCGAAACTATAAAACCGCTACCGCCGCCGATTTCCCTTCTTTCCGTTTCCTGAGGCGTGTTATTAAAACCCTCTCCGAAGAAGCGGCGGAATAAATCGTTTTGATCGATTTTCGGCAAATCTTTGGTGACAATAATACTGACTACTGCCGGTGAGGCGCCCTCGACGACATTGACTATGTCGCTGGCCTCTATTTTGGTAGCTGTCTGAATAAGCGGCTTATTATCAATTATTGATTGGGCGGCCGTAAAACCGGCAATACCGCCGATAACACCGCTTATAAGAATGGCAATACCCAGCAAGACCAGGTATTGTTGCTTTTCTTTTAGAGTCATGTTTTTAAACTAATTTTTTCTTTTTAAGATAAACGCACAAGTCGGCTAAACGGTTACTATAGCCCCATTCGTTATCATACCAAGCAATAACTTTAAGCAAATTTCCGCCGATAACAGTTGTCAGAGACAAATCGACAATGGCGCTGGCTGAGTTGCCTACTATGTCGATTGAAACAATCGGATCGTTAGTGACCGTCACTATGCCGCGCAAGCGGCTCGTCCGGCTAGCGGCGGATAAAACCTTATTTACTTTATCGGCCGTAGTTTTTTTCTTTAAAACATATACCGAATCGCACAGCGAACCGACCGGCGTTGGAACGCGGACTGACAAACCGTCAAAGCGGTCCTTAAGTTCCGGAATTGCCTGCGTCGCGGCAATGGCGGCGCCGGTCGTCGTCGGAATCATACTCAAAGCGGCGGCGCGGGCGCGGCGCAAATCTTTATGAGGACCATCAACCAAATTCTGATCAGCGGTATAAGAATGAATCGTAGTCATCAAGGCGTTTTCAATTCCGAAATTACGACGGATAATATCAGTCACCGGCGCAAGGCAGTTGGTCGTACAGGAAGCCATGGAAATAATATTGTCTTGGCGGGTTATTTTTTGTTCATTAACACCGAGCACCAAAGTCTTAGCTCCCTTGCCTTTGGCCGGAGCGGAGAGAATAATTTTTTTCGCGCCGGCTTTAAGATGAGCGCCTGCGGCCAGCGGGTCAGTAAAACGGCCGGTTGATTCGATGACAACATCAACTTTAAATTTTTTCCAAGGCAAGCGAGCCGGATCTTTTTCCGCAAGAACGGGAAAGGATTTATTATTAACGATAAGCGAATTGGCCGTCGACTTAACCGAACGATTATAAATACCGTAGCAACTGTCGTATTTGAGCAAATGCGCCAAAGTATTTGTGTCGGTCAAATCATTGATCGCGACAATATTGACGCCCGGGCGATCTAACAGGGCTTTGAAAGCGGCGCGACCGATGCGGCCAAAGCCGTTAATGGCGATATTCATAGATGTTTATTGTTTATAGCCTCAATTATAGCACAAACGCGTTCAAAAGCCTCGTTTTGCGTGATATGGCTAGTGTCTACGACATGGTCATAATGCGACTCATCATAGACATCGATATTAAAATATTTCTTATAGCGCAGACGGTCGCTTTCAACCCGGCGTTGATTGGCTGCCAACACAGTCTCGACGCTGTCCAGTCCGTCGGCTTCATTGCGGCCGGCCAAACTTTTAAAAACCCTTTCGGCGCCTATCAGCGGATCAACTTTCAAAAATATTTTTAAAGAGTGAGGAATAAAATGCCAAGAAGTTCGTCCGGAAATAACAAAATTATCCTGCTCCTTGCCCAATTTTTCCTGATACTCATCAACCTCGGTATCGGTTTTCGGATCGCTTTCACCCAAGATGTTTAATTCTTCCAAAGTCATTCCCCTTTCGGCCGCTAACTTGCGCCTGATGTCGCCCATATCATAGTAAGGCCAGCCCAACTTTTGAGCCAAGCTGCGCGCGACGCCCGATTTGCCCGAACCTATGCTGCCGCCAAAGGAAATAATCATGCTTTTGCTTTTAAGGTTTTCAAAATCGCTTCTAATTCTTTAGGCAGTTCGATTGAAAACTCTTGTCGCTCTCCCTTGGTGTCGACAAAGGCCAAATTCGTCGCCACCAGAAAAACGCGGCCGAGCTTTAATTTTTTATTTAAAATTTTATCTTTATTGTTGCCATAAAGATCATCGCCGACTACCGGATGATTATAGGCCGCGCAATGCGCGCGAATTTGGTGGGTGCGGCCGGTTTTAATCAGCAGAGACAAAAGGGTGTAGTTATAAAAACGCTTTTCAACGTTGAATTCGGTAATGGCGGCTTTGCCGACTTGATTTTCCGGGCGCGCCGCCATTCTATAACCCTTGCTTGATCGGTCAAGACGGAATCTGATTTCTCCTTCCTCCGGAATAACTTCGCCGTAAACCAAAGCGCGATAGCGCTTAGAAATTGTCCGCTTTTGGAATTGCTGTTTCAAATTATCAAAAGACGTTTGCGTTTTAGCGAGAACGACGAGGCCGCTGACATCTTTATCCAAGCGGTGAACAATGCCGGGGCGATTCGGATCTTCGCCGACTTTAACGGCTTTGGGACAACGGTCTAAGAACCAATCAACCACCGAGACGCGCCCATCGCGTTCCGTGCCATGCATTAATAATCCGGCCGGTTTATTAATAACGATATAGTCGGCCGTTTCGGCGATTATGGGAATTTCCGGCAGGGCCGTCAGCTTTTTTTCTCCGCTGGGTTTTGCTTTGGCCATTGTCAATTCAACGCTGTCTCCTTCTTTAACCAAGCGATGCGCCGTTGCCGCCGCTCCGTTTAAGGAGACTTCGCCGGCTTTGAGAATTTTTTGAACCTGACTGCGCGACAAGTCGAGCAGAGTTGCCAAGACAGTATCGAGACGCTGGCCTGCGGATTCGGATTTGATAGTGAATTTTTTCATGATAATAATTTAGTGATCGTTTCGGCAAAACGATCAAATGAGAATTGCGGCGCCAATCGACGCGCCTCGTTACCGAGCTTCTGGCACAAATCTTCATCTTGCTGCAATTTTATAATTTGACGAGCCAAGGTTTCCGGATCACAAACATCTATCAAAGCGCCGGCTTTGGGACTGACAATATCTCCTAACCAATCGAGTTGCGGCCCCAGAATCGGCAAACCGACGCTCATGGCGCTTATCGCCCAAGCCGCGTCGCTCAAAGATGCTTTGTCATTAGCCATAACATAAACATCGAATTGATTGACCCAGCGTGAAAAATCAAGTGCCGGTCCAGCCAGCCAAACCTTTCTTTCTAGGTTCATGCGGCGAATCAACCATTGAATTTGCGGCCGATTTTTTCCTTCTCCCAAAATAACCAATTCGATAATCGGACAAACGCTTTGCGCAATCGACAAAGCCGACAATAATCTTTCGGCTTGCACTTTGGGCAAACCGTACAAAACCGCGCCGACGACAAAACGGCCGCGTTCGCGCTGTACCGCCAAAGTTTTGAAAATAGAATCTTGTTGCAGTGACAAGTGAGTTGAAGCAACTGGAACAACGTGAATCCGATCATGACCAAGCAATTTTTTCATTTTCTCCGCGGCGCTTGCCCCGAAAACGATAAGTTCGGCGCGACGAGAGGCCAGGGCATATAATTTTTTCAATAAAGCCGAGAAAAGTTCGGGTTTACTGTCCGGGTATTCAAGCCAAAAAATTTTTGATTTTAAAGGGAACAAGGAATACATTATTTTTTCCGGCCAATTTACCAAAAGAATGGTTTCTGGTTTTTGAAACCAAACCCTGAAAATAAACCACATTGTCCTTGGCCGACCCAGCGGCCAATGTTCATGCACTGCGCGGCGGCGCAAGCGACGCGAAGCAGTGGCCAAAAAAAAGGCCTTACCCCGAGATTTGAAATATGACAATAAATCACCGAGCAAATCCTGCCTGCCAAGAGAGCTGGAAACGACTAACAATTTATAACTCATACGCTGCGGCTCTTACCGGTTAACATCTCTCTGATTTCCGACCAACTGATCGCTTTAATAGCCAAAATTATCGCGCCGTAAAGCGCGGCGCCGGTAACAATGGCTATGCTTAAACCTGAAACTGTTTGAAAATCAATCGGTAAAAATTTAATAAGCGCGCCCATTGCCAAAGCCGCCAGCAAGGCTTTGAAAAAAACATTCCAGCGGGCCGTTAATTTGCCATAGCGCCGCACCAACCACCAAGCGCCGAGCGTAATAGCTATTTCGCTGTAAACGGTAACCCAGGCGGCGCCGATATAAGAAAAGCGCGGAATGAAAATCAAATATAGAACCAGGGCCGTTAAAGCGGTAAAAAGATAAGCGCCGATCAGCTTGCGCTGGGAGTTGAAACTTATCATCGTGTAACTGAAAAAAGAACTGAAGAAAACTCCGCCAACCGCAAAAATCAAAATTTCCAAAATGGGTCCGGCGCCGACAAAATCAGTTCCCGCAACAACGGCCATAATCGGAGTCGCCAAAACATAGCCGCCTATAATCGCCGGCCAAACCAAGAGTGAGGTTGCGTCAAAAATCTTTTGCCAAGCGCGCGAATAATCTTCGCGGGCGCCGGATTGCCAACGCATAGACAATATCGGCAAAATTGTTCCGCCGATCATAAAAGGAATCGCCACCAAAACATCGACTACTTTATAAGCGGCGCCGTACAAACCGACATCGGTCGGAGATTTCAACAATGATAAAAGCAAGGTATCGGTCTTAAGATAAACCAAATTCAAAACAATAGTCAGAACGAGCGGCCAAGCTCGGCTCATGATATCGGACCATAATGACCAATCAAAAGCAAAACCGATTTTGGCGTAAGGTCGAGAATAGTAATAATGGATAAAAAAACTGACGCCGTTAGCTATGGCCATTGACCACAAAATTCCCATCAGTCCCCAATCAAACCACAAAACCAGAGCCGTGGCGGCAAACATTACTAAGCGGCTGACAACTTCGGCCACGGCGATTCGGTCGGCGCGCAATTCTTTTTGGAAGAGACTGACAAAAACCTGATTGAGCAAAACGAAAAAGAAGGCCAAAGCCGTGACGGCAATGCCTTGTTTAACAATCGGATCATAGGGAAAGAAAACAACGATCAAAGGCGCAATCAATAAAATCGCCGCGGCGCTCAAAACCCGAAAAGCAAAAAGATTGCTTAAAATGCGAGCTTGATTGGCTCCCGGACGGCTGATTAATTGAGTGGTCACCAAAGTCAGCCCCAGGTCGCCGGCAATGCTGAAAAAGGTGACAAAGGTCAGGGCGGTCGTATAATAACCAAAACCGTAATTACCCAAATAACGGGTAATCAAAGCGACAACCGCCAAGCTGACCAAGGTGCCGACTATTTTACTTATAACTTGAATACCGGTATTAAAAGCGATTTTTGCGGACAATGCCATAGTTTGGATAAGTGGACTTTAGACTGAGGCTATAATATAATAAAAATAGACTAATTATAAGAAATTATACCATACCTTTATGATCGCCGCTAAAGCATATTTTGCCGCATTTTTGATGGCTCTAAGCCTGGCTACGGCAGTGCCGGCGCAGGCCGGCTCCTTCCTTGAACGTGCTCAGGAAGGCGGTTTGAATACTATTGGCGCTGATGCCTACGGAGAGGATGGCGAGCCCAGTAAAAGTCTACAGTCCATTATCGCTTCTTTGGTAAAAGTTCTGCTTGGAGTTTTGGGTCTTATCTTCGTCGTACTCTTAATCGCCGCCGGTTTCAAATACATGACTTCGGCCGGTAATCAGGAAAAAATCGATGAGGCCGTCCATCAAATTCGCAATGCCGTTATCGGTTTGATTATTATCGTTTGCGCCTATTCGATAACTTACTTCATCACGGTACGGATTCTGCCCAATATAGTTAACGATTAGCCATGCATTTTTTCTCACGTCTCAAATATATCGTCTGGGTCATAGTCGGACTGTTTTTTCTTGCTTTTATTTTTAGTTGGACGACAACTTACGAACCTGAAGAATTGGACTACGGTTTAACCTATTCTCTTAAGCAGAGCCGCGACTTGGGATTTGATTGGCAGACAGTTTATACTGCCATGCTCGATGAATTGAAAGTCGAAAAATTGCGCTTGCCGGCTTATTGGGACGAACTGGAAGCGACCCGGGGTCAATATGATTGGAGCGCGCTTGATTGGCAAATTGATGAGGCTGAAAAGCGCGGCGTTGAATTGATTATCGTTATAGGCCAACGCGTGCCTCGTTGGCCCGAATGTCACTTGCCTGATTGGGCGGAGTCGCTCAATGAAGCCGATCGTCAAGCCGCCACCCTAGAGCACATCACGCAAACAATAACCCGTTATAAAAACAATGCGGCGATACGCTACTGGCAAATCGAGAATGAACCTTTCTTAAAATACTTCGGAACCTGCCCTGAGTTTGATAAAAAATTCTTGGATCGAGAAATCGCCTTGGCTCATTCCCTTGATACTCGGCCGATCATCGTAACGGATTCTGGAGAATTATCGCTTTGGATTCCGGCGGCGCGGCGCGCCGATATTTTCGGAACAACTATGTATCTTAATACCTACTCTCGCGTGATGCAAAGTTACATTCGCTACCCGATTACGGAAGTTTTTTTCAGAATCAAGAAAAACATTACCAATCTCTTTGCCAATCCGCAGGACTGGATAGTTATCGAACTTCAGGGTGAACCATGGGGCAAACAAGCTTTCCAAACCCTGACTAAAAAAGAACGCGAACAAACCATGAGCGAGGAAAAATTTCAGGAAATGATTGATTTTCTGCCAAAAACCGGTTTTAAAACTTTTTATTGGTGGGGCGTTGAATATTGGTATTGGGAAAAAGAAACGCAACATAATCCTTTCTATTGGGACAAAGCCAAACAATTATTTCAAAATTAATTTATGAGCTCTGAAAAAACTTATCGTATCGGGCTTGATGTCGGCGGAACCAAAATCGCCGGAGTTTTGCTTGATGCTAAAAATCGAGTTATAGAGCATTTGATATTAGCGACGCCCAAAGACAATCTCGAACATTTTCTGATTATGCTGCAAGCGGCGGCTCAGCCGCTCATCCAGCGAATAGAGAAATCAAAAGGCGTTTTATTGGGCATCGGTCTCGGCGCGCCCGGACCGGTCGACACTGAAAAACAACAAATTATTGTCGCGCCAAACCTGCCTTTATTAAATAAAGTCAAACTCGGCGAATTATTGCTCGAACGACTTAACCGCAAAGAACTACCCTGTCGTTTAGACAATGACGCTAACTGTTTTGTTCGCGCCGAAGGCATCATAGGAGCCGGCAAGGGTTCGAAAAATTTTTACGGCTTAACAATCGGAACCGGTATCGGCGGCGGTTGGTGGCACGAAGGAGAAGTTTATTACGGACATCACGGCGCGGCGTCGGAACCCGGGCATCTGGTGGTCGATTTCGATCAATTGATTACGCTTGAACAAGCCTATCATAAGTTGTTGCAAAACAATCCGGCCTTGATGGCCGAAGAAGCTTATCGCGGCGATATTATGGCTGAACAACGTTTTGAAGAAATCGGCGCCTATCTCGGCATTGCCTTCTCCACGATTGTCAATCTTTTCGATCCGGAAATGATAATTCTAGGCGGCGGCGCCTTGGCCTCGAGCGATCTCTTCCTTAAAGCCGCCAAAGAAAATCTGAAAAAACATACTTTTGCACGGCAAGCTCGCAACGTTAAATTAGTGAAAGGCAAGGTCGGTCCCTTTGCGGGCGCGATCGGCGCGGCGTTGATGATAAAATAAAAGCGATTTTCTGATATTTATCAAAAAACCGCTTTAATTTAGAGCACCTTGGCTTTAAAATAAGCTACTCTGGTGCTGACTGACTGTTTGGCTATCGCTTCCTTAATCATATTTCTAGTGACCGGATCTGTGTCTACATAAGCCCAGCTAACTTCCGAAGCCTTTGTTTCGCTGCGATGGATTATTTTTATAACTACTATAGTATCGCCTGATTTCACCGAAGCCGGCGCGTTGGAAATTTCAAGCACCTCGCCTGAATCAAGGAGCGAAACTTTGATAGACGGCGTACTGCTTATAAACCAATACCCCGCTAAAAACATAATGCATGTAAAGAGCAATATAACAAAAGTTTTCATTGCTCACTCCTCCCTTCTCGGTTTTATGACCGATTTTTTATTTTGTTTGAAATTTGTTTTATAAACTCTACCTTGTCCCATTCTTTGGCTTCCCGTTCTCCCCTTTCACGGACGAATAATTTATCGGAATTCATTTCCTTATCGCCGATAACCAACATATAAGGAACCTTTTCATTAGAAGCCTTGCGAATTTTATTGCCGACGGTTTCATTGGAAATATCAAGGCTGACACGGAAGCCATGGGTTTTCATTTCTTCTGCTAATTTAGAGCAAAAATCTATATGAACATCAGCTACGGATAAAAGTTTGATTTGAACCGGAGACAACCAAACCGGGAAATTGCCAGCATATTGTTCAATCAAAAAACCGATGAATCTTTCATGAGTGCCGAGCGGCGCGCGGTGAATGCAAATCGGCGTAGCAAAATCGCCTTCGCTGGTTTTATATTTAAGACCGAAACGCTCGGGAACGGCGAAATCAACTTGGTTGGTCGCCAAGGTAAATTCTCGTCCAATTGCGCTGTAAACTTGAACATCTATTTTGGGTCCGTAAAAAGCGGCTTCATCGGGAATTTCAACATAAGGAATATTGGAATCAATTAAAACTTGCCGCACCATGTCCTCGGTTTCTTTCCATAACTTCGCGTTATCAACATATTTCTGGCCCAGCTTTTCAGGAGCATGAGTTGAAAAACGCATAATATATTTTTCAATCCCGAAAATCTTAAAATATTTAAGATACATTTCATTGACGGCCCTGAACTCATCGGCAAACTGCTCTTTAGTACAATAAATATGGGCGTCATTCATTTGCAAAGAGCGGACGCGCATCAAACCGAACAATTCACCGGAATGTTCATAGCGATAACAAGTGCCGTATTCCGCCAAGCGCACCGGCAAATCGCGATAACTCGTATTAAGCTGATCGAAAACCTTGTGATGATGCGGGCAATTCATCGCCTTAAGATAATAAATTTCTCCATCCATGCTCATCGGCGGGAACATGCTCTCTTCATAATAAGGCAAATGTCCGCTTTTCAGATACATTGATTGTTTGGCGATATGCGGCGTACGAACGCGCTGATAGCCGGCCGCGAACTCGCTTTCTTTGGCGAGCTTTTCCAATTCTTCAACAATAACCGTTCCGTTCGGCAACCATAGAGGCAGGCCGGGCCCGACGTCTTCGTCAAAGGCGAAAATGGACATTTCTTTACCCAGTTTTCTATGATCGCGCTTCTCGGCTTCTTCAAGCATTAAAAGATAATCTTCAAGTTCTTTCTTGTTCTCAAAACCCAAACCGTAAATACGGGTCAGCATTTTATTCTTTTCGTCGCCGCGCCAATAAGCACCGGCCAACTTATATAATTTGAAACTTTGCGAATCAATTTCTTTGGTCGATTCGACATGGCCGCCGCGGCACAAATCTTTAAACTTGCCGATTGTATAAAAACTGACCTGCTTTTCGCCTTGAGAGGCCAGCTCTTCGATTATTTCAATCTTATAGGGCTGATTGTTTTCTTTGGCCCAAGCCAAGGCCTCTTCAATAGTCGCTTCTTGGCGCGAAAAGGACATATCGGCCTTAATCAATTCCTTCATCCTTTTCTCGATTTTCTCAAAATCTTCTTCACTGATTTTTACATCATTGAAATCAATATCATAGTACCAGCCATTATCAATATCCGGCCCAATTGCAAACTGAGCCTCGGGATAGGCTTCTTGGATGGCATGAGCCATGATATGCGCCAAAGAATGGCGTTTGTTGGACAATGTTGAAGGCATATTATTCAATAATGACGGAAACTAGCGAAAAGTCAACTATTTGAACCTAACCGTAATGCGGTCCACCAAGGCAGGAGCGATTTCTACAAAGGACGGCGCAAAATACAACTCATAGCTGGCAACATTCTCAAGGCTCAATAAATAACTTTCTATTTGCGCTCGATTCAAGCCAATCAGCTTACTGCGATCAACCAAGGCCTCGGGCGACAAGGCCTTGCCCTCTCCCTTAGCCTCTAACTCAACCTCGGCAACGTTATTGACTATGTCGGCTGACTTAACCGAAAAGGTCGAGGCTTCACTCTCATTAACAAGACTTTGACCTTCGCTCAATACCGATTCGAGCGCGGTTTCATTTAAATTTGCCAATGAATCTTTTTTAAATGCGACGACTTTTATCTTGGCCTTCATATCGATAGTAAAACTCTCTTTTTCTTCGCCGGCTTTTCCGTCGACAACAAAGGACAGGGACTGTTCATCGATTTCATAAAGTTTTTCATCATAAGCCGAGTAGACGCTTGCTATTTCAGAAGCGGCTTTTTCAACCAAAGCTTGCTTAGAAGCATCAATCGCTTTATCGATATCGGATTGAGTTATGGAAAGTAATTTTTTTTCTTTATAGGCGACTGCGCCGGCTTTGGCTTCTGCGTAAATTTTGTCTTGCAAGCCAGCCCATAATCCAGGGATGGTCAATCGCGCGTCAGCTAAAGTAAAAGACGGGTCGACGGTATCGCCATAAACATCAGCTTCGACCGATCCGCCGGCCGGCACTAAAACAGTTTCTTTCAAGCGCAAGAGCTGATTATCTTCTGTCAGTAAACGCGTCGTAGCCACCAAGGGCTGGTCTTTGGAATATTTATTTAAGATTGTAACGCGACCGCTGACTTCGGCGCCGATGACCTTGGAACCGGTCGCCGCGTAAGTCTTGTTGTACTCGCTTTCCATTTCCCGCACCAAACCCAGAATGCTTAAGGGCGGCAATTCGTAATTTTCCGGACGATCATAAACATTAAAAACCGCCGTGGCGTTCAAGGGTTTGACTTTCGGAGTTACGACAACATCAAGTTTAACGGTTGCAAAATAAGCCACCGCCGCCAAAACCAAAACCGCGCCAATTACAAAAGTCAAAGCAATGCGCTTATAAAGACGCAAAGCAAAAGGCAGATTCTTTTTCGGTGCTACGGTTTCTTGATAAAAGGGCACCGGCGCCTCTTCAGGTACCTGGCTCGGTTCTTTTAAATTAACGACATGAGTCGCTTGACTGCTGCGACGGCGCTTAACCGGAATAACTCCGGCCTCGCTTTTCTTACGCGAGCGCCGCACCGGGACTTTTTTCTCTTCGGCATCCTTCATATGAGCCTATTATAACACGATTTGAATCGAAGCGGCCAATTCATTTTTCAGTTTGGCGAGCAGTTCATCGCCCTTTTCAACCTTGTAATCCGTCTCAACAATTTTTTCTCCGATCTTGAGATAAACTTTGCTGTTGCCCGGATATTGGGCCAAGAGCTGTTTTAATTTTTCCAAAGTTTCAGGCAAACGCGTGAACTCGCGAACCACCAATTTCAAAACTTCGATTTGCGGACTTCTGTAAGAAGCGGCCGGCTTCACCGGACCGCGCAAAGGCGCCGGTTTAAAATCGCGAACCAAAATGGAAGCGTTCTGCGCTGTCAATTCTGCGGCCTTATTGGCCAATAATTTCAGTTCATTATCTTTATCAGACAAAGAACCTTGGCACAAAATCATCTTCCCCTCTTGCCATAGAGCGCTTGTTTCGTTAAGCAATTTAGGAAAGACGATTAACTCAATCATACCGACGCCATCTTCGAGCTTAACGAAAAGCATGGTCTCATTGCGCCGTGTCAAAATTTTCTTGATAGTAGAAATAACTCCGCCGACAGTGATTTCCTGCCCGACCGCTTCCGCATTCAATTCTATTAACGGAGTCACTGCCAAAGACAGCAGAGGACGAACCGAAGAAAAGGGATGTTCGGTAATATAAAGTCCGAGCAACTCTTTTTCCCAACGCAATTTTTCATCCCGAGTCGCCGCCGGAGAACTGAGCAGGCGTATTTGCGGCGCGGCGTTGACCATGTTTGAAAAAAGACTGACTTGTTTGTTTATGCGACGTTGGCTGGCTTCCTTATGATAATTTATCATCAAATCCAAATTAGCCAACAGTTGTCCCCGCTCTCCCAAAGAATCAAAGGCGCCGCTCTTAATTAGGCTTTCCAAGGATTTACGGTTCAAATCTTTATCATCGATACGTTCCAACATATTGGCCACGCTCTGATAGGGACCATTGGCCTTGCGTTCTTTGATAATTATTTCCGAAATATGTTCGCCGACGTTCTTGATTGCTTTCAAACCGAAACGTATGGTCTTATCGTCAACCACGGTAAAATTATCAAATGATTCGTTAATGTCCGGCTGCTGGATGGCGATTCCCATGTGGCGGCACTCCTCTATTTCAATCGCGATACGATCGGTGTTCTGTTGGTCTGAAGTCAAAAGTGCCGCCATAAACTCGGCCGGATAATGAGCTTTTAGATAAGCTGTTTGATAGCCTATCATGGCATAACAAGCGGCGTGCGAACGGTTAAAACCATAACCCGCAAAAGGCTCGATAAAGGAGAAAAGTTCGGCGCCGAGCTTGGTTGATTGTCCGTTTTTAACGCAGCCTTCTATGAATTTTTCTCTTTGCTCGGCTAGAAGTTTGGGAATCTTCTTACCGATGGCTTTGCGCAAAACATCGGCTTCTCCCAAAGTAAAACCGGCAACGTCGCGGGCGATTTGCAAAACCTGTTCTTGATAAACGGCAACGCCATAAGTGACATTGAGAATCGGTTCTAGTTTAGGGTGCAGATATTGCGGTTTTTTATGAGAATGTTTTCCGCTGATATAGTTGGGAATCCATTCCATAGGTCCGGGCCGATAAAGCGCGACCATAGCGATAATATCTTCGAATTGGCTTGGCTTCAATTCCTTAAGATAGCGTTTCATGCCACTGGATTCAAATTGAAAGACGCCGGTCGTTTCGGCATTTTGAAAAAGCCGGTAAGTCGCCGCATCGTCCAAAGGAATCGAATCCATATCAATCAAATTTCCTTTGGTATTTTTGATAATTGTAATGGCCGATTCAATAATAGTTAAGTTGCTTAAGCCCAAAAAATCCATTTTCAAAAGCCCCAAATCTTCGATCGGATGCAATGAGTATTGCGAGACTATCGTCCGGTCAGAAGAAGAAGCGTATTGAATCGGTACATGGTCGGTCAGAGGATTTTTGGTAATCAAAACGCCGCAAGCGTGCACCGAAGCATGTCGAGACACGCCTTCAAGTTTTAAAGCATAATCGACAATGCGACGCGCTTCGGGTTCTTCATAAATCGCTTTTAATTCTGGCGAACGAGATAGAGCATCTTTCAGCTTCATCATCGGCGGCACCGCTTTGGCCAAACGGTCGCAATAATCATAAGGATAATTAAGAACGCGTCCGACGTCGCGAATGGCCGCGCGCGCGGCCATGGTTCCGAAAGTGATAATTTGAGCGACATGGTCATGGCCGTATTTATTTTGAACATATTGCAAAACTTCGTCGCGGCGCGTATCGGCAAAATCCAAATCGATATCAGGCATTGAAATACGATCCGGATTCAAGAAGCGTTCAAAAACCAAATTATATTTAATCGGGCACAGGTTGGTAATACCGATAACATAGCAAACCAGCGACCCCGCCGCTGAACCGCGGCCCGGTCCAACGACAATCCCCTGTTGTTTAGCCCAGTTAACAAAATCGGCGACGATCAAGAAATATGAAGGCCAACCCATTTTGGCGATAACTTCCAATTCATAATCGACCCTTTTGCGATAAACCTCGTCGATATCTTCATAGGAAAAACCATAGCGGTTTTTTAAACCCTCAAAAACCAATTGCCGCAAATAATCATTTTCATCCATACCGTTGGGCACTTTAAAGTACGGCAGCTGAACCTTGCCGAGTTCCAATTCAACGTTGCACATTTCAGCTATTTTAACAGTGTTCTCGAGCGCTTCAGGAACATGCGCAAAGGCTTCGGCTAAATGCCGCGATGACTTTAAGGAAAAGTTGGCGCCCAACATGGACATTCGATTGGTATCTTCTTTCTTGGCTTTATTTTGCAAGCACAGCAAAATATCCTGCGCCTCGTCATCTTCGGCTTTTAAATAATGGACGTCATTGGTAACTATCAAAGGCAAATTAAACTCCTTGGCTAAAGGAATCAACATTTCGTTGAGCTTAATTTGATCGGGCAGTTCGGGATGATCTTGCAATTCGAGGAAGAAGTTGCCTTCGCCGAACAATTCGCTATAAGCCCTGATTTTTTCTTTGGCCTTGTCGATTTGTCCGACCATTAACAAGCGAGGAATTTCCCCGGCAAGGCAGGAGCTGGTCGCTATCAAGCCTTCGGAATATTTTTGCAGAACTTCCCAATCAAGACGCGGCCGATAATAGTAACCTTCAAGATGAGCGATTGAAGTTAACTTCACCAAGTTTTGATAACCGGTATTATTTTTGGCCAATAAAAGCAGGTGATAAAAATTACGCTCATCAAAAGACTTGGTTTTATCCAAACGCGAGCCAGGCGCTAAATAAGCCTCAACGCCGATAATCGGTTTGATGCCGGCCTTTTTGCATTTTTGATAAAATTCTATGGCGCCATACATAACGCCGTGATCGGTCAAAGCAACCGCCGGAGAACCGTCTTCTTTAACGGCTTCAATCAAGTCATCAATTTTCGTCAGACCGTCTAAAAGCGAGTAGTGACTATGGACGTGGAGGTGAACAAAGGCCATAAGGAAGGAGTAAAAGATACCCTATTTTATCATGATAAATCATCTACAGCAAGAACAAAAAAGAGCCTCACAAAGAGGCTCTTTTTTATGGTCAGAACTACAATTCAATAAAGCCTTGCAAGCCCCAACTTTCATCGGTTGTCGGGCAGGCCATATACTCATTAAGAGCATCAAAAACCGTGCAAGTCATTGAACCGCCGAAGTCGGCGCCGCCATTACCATAATAGGTTACTGCGTCGCTTTCATCGACAACAATGCCCCAAGCCTTGCTGTCTTGCTCGATACGCTGAGAAGGCAAACCGTCGCCTTCATCAACAACAATGCCCCAAGCCTTATCTTCACCGTTGATATTGCAAATCAAATAATCTCCGTTAACATCAACCGCTGAGCAGTTTACGCTTACCGGCGTTGACATCGGATCTGCAATATAAGTGTAAGAATCGGTTTCATCAACGACAATGCCCCAGGCTTTACTGTCGCTTTCATCAACGACAATACCCCAAGCGCCATCGCCTTCGCTCACAATACCGAATGGCTTGCTGTCCCCGTTGACATTGCAAAGCTGGTAATCACCGGCTGAGCCAAGAGGCAAGCAATCGATTTCTTGACCAAACACCGAAGTGCTTTCTCCGTAATATAAAAGAGAATCGGTTTCATCAACAACAATTCCCCAAGCTTTATCGCCTTGTTCGATGCGCGGAGTTGGCAAGCCGTCGCCGTCATCTACAACAATTCCCCAAGCCTTGTCTTCATGGCCGGCAATCATACACTTAACAAAATCACCTGTCGGGTCGATAGTCGAGCAGGTAACCGAAGTGGGGGCCGAGAATTGATCGGCATAATAGTTGAAAGAGCTGGAATCCGTGTCTACGACAATGCCCCAGGCCTTGTCAGTATCAGTATCAACTACTATACCCCAGGCTCCTTGAGCCGAAGTAAAGGGAGAAAAGTAACCAAACATTAAAGACGCTATTGTAACAAATAACGCTATTTTTTTCATATATATTATTAAAAAAATTTAAGCACGATTTATAACTTCGACCTTTCACCCTCTATTATAGCTCACTATTTGACTTTTTCAACCATGCCGGCCAGCTCTTCATCGGAGTAAAAATGGACTATAATCTGACCGCCTTTTTTGCCTCGTTTAATCTCGGCCTTGGTGCCGAAAAATTGTGTTAAAATCAACTCCTTGTCTTGATCGGCATAATTTATTTTGATTTTTCCTTGTTTCGTCCCGCCCATGCGGCGCGCCTCCATCAAGGTATCATCGACGGTCAAGCGACGAGTTCTGATCCGATTGAACAATTCCATTTGTTTGGCTTCTGAATCAAGCCCGACCATTATTTTGGCATGGCCTTCGCTAATTTCTCCATTTACCAAAGCCAACTGAATTTCCCCCGGCAATTGCAAAATGCGCAAAGTATTGGTAACCGACGGTCTTGATTTGCCCAGTTTTTTGGCCAACTGCTCGTGGTTAAGATTCAATTCTTCACCCAATTGCTTATAAGCGATTGCCAATTCAACCGGATTTAAATCTTCGCGTTGAATATTTTCAATCAAGGCCAAGCCTAACTTTTCTTGTTCTTTTTCTTCACGCAAAACAATCGGCACTTCTTTTAAGCCCATTTGACGCGCGGCGCGCAAACGGCGCTCCCCGGCAATTAATTCATAACCGTCGCCCACCTTTGAAACCACCAAGGGCTGAATAATGCCGTATTCGCGAATTGACTGAATCAATTCAGCCAAAGCAGGGTCATTAAAATTACTTCTCGGTTGGCGCGGGTTGGCCTTAATAAGATCGGGGCTGATTTTAAAAACTTGCGCCTCGGCCGGCAAATTCGCGTCCAAAGGCGGGTTATTTGAACTATTCTGTTGCGGGATTAGAGAACCCAATCCCCGACCCAATCCATTGCTCATAAATTAAAAATATTATTTTGTGGCGTGGAGCAATTCCAAAGCCAATTTTTCGTAAGCACGTCCTCCCTTGCTTTTGGGATCATAGTGCAGAATAGAGCGACCGAAACTCGGCGACTCGGCTAATTTAACCGAACGAGGAATAATACTGCGGAAAATCCTGTTTGGAAAATACTGATAAAGTTCGTTCATAACCGATTCAGATAAACGGTTTCTTTTATCATACATGGTAATGACCGCGCCGAGAATACCCAAAGAAGGTTTGAGATGGTTTTGTACCAGATTGATTGTATTTAAAAGCTGGCTAAGACCTTCAAGGGCGTAATATTCGCTCTGTACGGGAATCAATATCTGATCAGCGGCGACCAGACTATTGATGGTCAAAAGTCCCAAAGAAGGCGGTCCGTCAATAATGATGAAATCATAATCATGCCGGACGGTTTCCAGTAAAGCCGATAAACGCGATTCTCGATTATCAATCGAAACCAGTTCGATTCCCGCTCCGGCTAAAGAAATAGTCGAGGGCGCTATGGTCAAACGATCCTGTACGGTTCGTTTTAAAACACTGCCGATTTCCCGCAAACCGATTAAAGCCTCATAAATGCCCGCTTCAAGGTTTTTATGATCTATACCAAGACCGGAAGTTGCGTTGGCCTGCGGGTCAATATCGACCAAAAGCACATGCTTACCGAGGTGAGCGAGATAAGAAGCGATGTTGACGGCCGTGGTTGTCTTGCCGACGCCGCCTTTTTGGTTAACAATAGAAATAATCATTCCCATACAGCTACAGTATAGCCTTTGGACTAAGCTTTGACAATTTATTGGAATCAATTTATAATTCTCTCGTTCACCTCTCCCGCCCTGCGGGCACCCTCTCCACATGCATGTGGAGAGGGACGGGGTGAGGTCGTAGTTTGCCTCGATGGCGGAATTGGTAGACGCACACGACTCAAAATCGTGCGGAGCAATCCATGAGAGTTCGATTCTCTCTCGAGGCACATGTTATTGACACTTTACTTAGCTTATGGTAGAATTCTCGAGTATTTAATTTTATGAAACAAGCCATTCACCCAACTTATTATCCGGCCGCCAAGGTCAAGTGCGCTTGCGGAAATGTCATTACCGTCGGTTCGACTATGGAAGAACTCCACACCGAACTTTGCTCGGCTTGCCACCCTTTTTACACCGGCAAGCAAAAATTGGTTGACACCGCCCGCCGCGTCGAGAAGTTTAAGGCCAAGGCCGAGGCTAAGACCGCTCTTAAAGGCGTTCGTGGCAAAGCCGTAAAACGCGCCGCCAAAGCCGCCAAAGCTGTCGCGAAAAAGGTTAAAAAATAACGACTCATAACCCGATACTGATTCGGTAGCTTTGTGCTACTATGTCAGTGTCGGGTTTTGTTATATGTACGAAAATATCAAACAAGAATTCAAGCAGCTGGAAACCGAACTAATGAGTCCGGAGATTCAGTCTGACCGCAATAAATTGCAAACCATTGCCAAAAAGCACGCCGAATTAAAACGCGCGCTTGATTTGATTGAAAAATTGGAAAAAGCGCAATCGGCTTTCGCTTCCAATGAGAAAATAATTGCCGATGAGTCGGATGAAGATTTAAAGAAAATGGCGCAAGAAGAAAATACAGAACTGGAAAAAGACATTAAGAAATTAGAATCTGATTTAAAAGAAGAATTATTTCCTGCCAATCCCCTTGATAAAAAAAACGCCATTGTTGAAATCAGGGCCGGGACGGGCGGCGATGAAAGCGCCTTGTTTGCCGCCGAGCTGTTCAGGATGTATTCTCGTTTTGCCGAAAAGCAGGGTTGGAAAATAAATGTTCTGGATTCAAGCCGCATCGGCTTAGGCGGGTATAAAGAAATAATTTTCGAAGTCAGCGGCAACGGAGTCTACGGACTTTTGAAATATGAAGGCGGCACTCATCGCGTTCAAAGAGTTCCCGAGACGGAAAAAGCCGGTCGCATTCATACTTCAGCCGTGACCGTCGCCGTTTTCCCAGAAGCCGAAGAAATCGATATTGAAATAAAACCCGCCGATATCCGTATCGATACTTTCTGTTCTTCCGGCCCCGGCGGACAAAGCGTCAATACCACCTACTCAGCCATTCGCATTCTCCATATTCCAACCGGCATGATTGTTTCTTGTCAGGATCAAAAATCCCAGCACCAAAATAAAGAAAAGGCTCTGCAGGTTCTGCGCTCACGTCTTTTGCAAAAAGCCGAGGATGAAAAAAGAGCCGCCGATTCGGCCGCCCGCAAAGATCAAGTCGGTTCAGGCGATCGCAGCGATAAAATCAGGACCTATAACTTCCCGCAAGATCGCTTAACCGATCACCGCCTTAATAGAAACTGGCATTCCATTAAACTTATTATGGAAGGCGATATCGAAGAAATAACACATGCCCTCAAAGATCACTTCGATCAATCTGGCGCTTAAACAAGCGGCGTCAAAACTGCTTAAGGTCAAAATAGATTCAGCTTGGCTCGACGCCGAGCTTTTATTGGCTTTTGCCTTGGGCAAAGACAGAAGCTTTGTGTTAGCGCATGAAGAAAAAACCCTGACTAAAATCCAAAACAAGAAATTCGATTCTTTAATCAAACAAAGGCTTAAGTTCGTGCCGCTTGCCCATCTTTTGGGCTATAAGGAATTTTTCGGCCTAAAATTCAAGATAAATAAAAACACCCTGGTTCCCCGCCCGGAAAGCGAATTACTTGTTGAAACAGCGCTTGAGTTGAGTGATAATAATTCATTAATTATCGATATTGGTACGGGCTCCGGCTGTTTGATTATCAGCGTTATTAAAAATACCGGAAACAAAGGTATTGCTCTTGATATTTCCAATCAAGCTTTAGCAGTAGCCAAACAAAATGCCAAGAGCCTTAAAGTCAATAATAAAATTAAATTTATCAAATCAAACCTGCTTTCTAATCTAAAAATCTCTAAGAGCGAAAAACTTATTATCCTGGCTAATCTCCCCTATCTTAATAAAAGGCAAATGGCTGAAAAGTCCATATCCAAAGAACCAAAATCGGCTTTATACGGAGGTGTTGACGGACTTATATATTATAAAAAACTAGCCAAGCAATTAAAAAACTTTTCGAACTATACATTGCTTTGCGAAATAAACCCCGGACAAAAAAACGGCTTTAAGAAAATATTTCCCAAAGCCGAATTCAAGAAAGATTTAAGCGGCAGAATAAGACTTGCCACAATAAAAACACCCTCCTAAAGGAGGGTGTTTTATTTTTAAATTATTCTTCTTTCTTTTCTTCACCCTTAGCTTCGCCTTCGGCGGCCGGGGCTGGGGCGGCTTCGCCTTCAGCCGGAGCTGCGACCGGAGCTTCCTCAACCACCTTCTTAGGTTCAACGACGTGAACTACGATTTGATCAAGGTCGGTTTTCGCTTCAACTCCTTTGGGCAGTTTGATATCGCGGACATGGATGGCGTCGCCGAGCTCGGCCAAAACGGAAATATCGATATCGATCTTCTGGACAAGGTCCGAAGGCAGACATTCGACTTCAAGTTGGTCAAGGTGTTCAACGACGATACCGCCATGCGCTTTGACTGCCGGCGCCTCGCCGATAAAGTTCAATGAAGTTTCGGCGGTAACTTTCTTGTCCATATTAACTTTGTAAAAATCAACATGGATAATGCGGTTTTTTAGAGCTTCGAACTGAAGGTCTTTGACAATAACCGGCAATTCACGACCGTCGTCAAGTTTAAGCGTAATCAAACCGGATTCTCCGGATTGAGCAAAAACTTTTTCAAATTCAGGACGCTTAAGGCTTAAAGAGGCGTTCTCTATGCCCGAACCGTAAACCACGGCCGGAATAATATCTTTAAGATTGCTGGCGGCTTCCGTGCGAAGGGCGGCCGATAACTGAATGGCTTCTGACATAAAAAAAATTAGGTTAATTAACGCTTGGCAGCCGAATAGCGAACGACGCTGTGCATAACGCCGGCCAAGGCCAAATGGGCGATAAGGGAACTGCCGCCATAACTAACAAACGGCAAAGGGATGCCGACAACCGGCAAAATTCCCATATTCATACCAATGTTAATAAACATTTCAATAAAAATCAAGCCCGCTCCGCCAACTATCAAAAGTGAGCCGAAATAATTGCGGCTGCGAGCGAGCGCCGAAAAACAACGGAATAAAAGAACCCCGAAACAGCCGAGAATGACAATAACCCCGACTAAACCCAATTCTTCGGCAATAACGGCAAAAATAAAGTCGGTACTGGCTTCCGGCAAAAACTTAAGTTGCGATTGCGACCCAAAACCAAGTCCTCGGCCTGATAATCCCCCGGCGCCCACCGCGATAATCGCCTGTTTGACATTATAATTGGTTGATGTGGCTGAGGGCTGAATATAGCTGATAATACGTTCACGCTGGTAATCTCGAAAAGCGAATTGCCAAGCCAAGGCAAAAACAATCAACAGTCCGGCTAAAATATAAGCGATGTATTTTTTTGGAAAATCAACCGCAAAAAGAAAGATGCCCCAAACCGCGAATAATAAAGCGGCTGAGCCCAGGTCAGGCTGCAAAAGCACCAGCACAATCAATAAGGCGGTAAATATTCCGGTAATGAAAAAATGTTTGAAGGGTCTGATGGCGACGGCCGCTTTAGCAAAGTAGCGCGCCAAACAAATTATAAGAATGAGTTTAACCAACTCAACCGGCTGAATGCCGAAGCCGAAAAAACCAAACCAGCCCTTGGTTCCGTTAATCGTTTGACCGAACAATAAAACGGCTATCAAACTCAGCAGGGCGAAAACATAAAAATAATTCGAATAGCTGTAAAGATGATGAAAATCGGTCAGCGCCAAAACAAAAAACACTATCAACCCGAATACTACAAACCAAATTTGCTTGGAAAATAATTCAGCGGCACCGTCTTGTCCCAAGCTGACGCTATAAAGCTCAGCCAAAGAAAAACAAAGCAGCACAATAACCGGTGCCGCTATATACCAATCAATCTGTTTTAGAAAAGCGATGAAGGTTTTCACAAAAACTAAAGGGACGAATATTTAAGATAGACATTGTCGTCTACAATATTGATGTCTGGCAAAATTTCAACTTCATTGACGTTCGGCAATCTTCCCGGCCAGCTCAATTGAACGGTTTTTTCTTCGCCGGAACGGAAATTATTTATAATGTAACGATTAACCGCCACAATTGATCCCTGGCTCTTTAAAAGAATGGCGAGCGGAACGACCTTATAGCCGTATGCGCTGTTATTTGTAACTTTGAAATCAAGCTGGCCAAGACTTATTTTCTCCGACAAGCCGCTTTCAAAAGACGGGGTGAACTTAGCGTTTTCAATTACGAAATTAAGCCTTTCCGAACGGTATTGTTCCCAATCGGCAATTTTGTGCCGGTCGAGCCGAATAAAATTGGTTTGCTCGATAATTAGATTGGCCGTTGATCCGCCGGGGATATCTTGGCTAAGAGCCATTAAATATTTAGTGTCTCCGGGCAAGACAAAATCTTGCGTAGCGCCGATTTTTTGGCCGTTAACTTCAAAAGCATAGCTTAAAGCTACGGATAAACGGGCATTGGCGTTGGTCACCGCGGCGACAACATCGTATTTCCCGTCATGTCCGGCCAATACTCTGGCTTCGGAATAACTGATGTTACTGCCCAAATTGACCTTATTGGTTATTAGGCTGGTCGAAGAAGTCAAATCTAAATAATTCTGCTTATCTTGAGGAATTCCAAAAATCAAATATGAAGAAAACTGCCATAAGGAGTAGCCAATGGTACCGGCCGCGGTCAATGCCAAAATAATAACCAAAGCGATGAAAAATTTCTTGCGATTGCGGATATACCATAAGCCGAAATCCAACCGTCGAGTCGATAGGCCTTCGACATCTCTATAATTTCTCAATTGATCGTTGAATTTATCTTGAGGCTGTTGCATATGCTCTACTGTTCTTTATACCCGAAAACCGGACCGACAGCAAGGATACGCTTGCCGTCCTTTTCATAAACCAAAATCAATAATTTTAATCCGCCGATTGATTGCTTCAAAGGATAAGATCGGTTATTTTTAGGATCCGTAAACTGAATCGTACTTTCTTTGGGACCGGCCTTCTCAACTCGATATTGGCTGACAAAATCCGCGATGAACTGATAGTCATCCAAAGACAAGGCTTCGCCCGACAACTCTTTTCTAATAATTGATCGGCTAGCTGACATCTTGGATCGCAGGTCGGTGAATCGAACATCATTATCTCTTACCACGCCAAGACTGATCAGAGCATCGAAAAGCATGTTGGTATTGGCCAATAATTCATCGGCCAAAGCAATATCTGGTTCAATGTAATTAAGCGAAGTTAAGTTGCCTGATACTTCAAGACTGCCGCTTTGGCGATCACGCGCCACTTGCCAGCTGTCCGCCGGCAAAGTCAGGTTGGCCAAAGCCGCCAAAGAACTGCTGAGCTTGCGCTCATACCAACGATTGTTGTTTTGATATGGCAGACTGCCTATTTTGGTATTGGCGTATGCTTTGACGGTCGAAAGAGTTGTCCAGAAATTATTATTATGCCAATTAATATCATTAAAAGCGCTTAGCTCTTTACGGATTGCGTCCGACTGCGACGCATAACGTTCGTAGTTAGTATTATCAAGCAAGAACTTGCTTTGAACCGCTTGCTCTAAAACCGGTGACAGAACATCAAAACCCAAACCGCGGCAACGATAAAGATTATTACGTTCGTCACAGGAGGTTAAATAGGAGGCGCGTTGTTTGGCTTCATTAAGAGGCTGCTTATGATAAGCGACCGAATCATAAGTTAAGCGATCGTAAAAGGATCGGCTCGGCCAATAAAAAGTTTGCAATAGCCGCATTCCCAAGATGGGTTTATCGCTTGCACTGGAGCGATTATACGCGCCTTCGGCGCTGGAAAATTGCAAGGCCGCGATCCGGTCATGCAGTTTTACCAGGCGTTCAAAACTGCCTACACCGAGAACCTCTTCAAGCGAGGCTTCGCCGAATTCTTCACTGCGGGCCGTTTGATAATGCAAATAAGTCAATTCACTGCGTAAGCCGGAAAAGAAAGAAATAACTTTATAAATTTTAGCCCATTCATTCTTCAGCGATTGGCTGGACGACAAATCGGCGGCGATAAGATGGGCCGCGCTTTGGTTGATAATCCAATCCTCGCGATCAAGCAAGCATTTTGGACAATTGGCATCGCGGAAATTAAGCGGGAATAAAGAAGTATACCAGCGATTGGCCAAATAAAAATTTCTCAGCTTGGCTGTTTGAGAATACTCTTCCGGAACCTTGAATTCGGAATAATTGCGCTCGTAAAGCAGAACCGGAGACTTGATCGTTGTTTTGGCTTCTTTTATCAAAGTAATTTCCCGGTTAAGATCATCGGCCAAATAACTGGGCGGAGTGAAGCTGAAGCGGTTCGCTTCGCTCGGTTTAAAGCGCCGCGTGTCATTAAGATCTTCGGCCGAGTTTATTTGATCGGCTTCAGGGCGCAATAACATTAAAGCGGTAGCAAAATAAGCGGCTTCGAGACGCTCGGCCTCTAAAAGAGAGTCGCTGGCAACTCCGAGTTTCTGGCGGCGCTCTTGATAACGTCCATTAGCCCGTTCATAAAGCTCATTGGTGATTTTCCATAAGCTTTCGTAAAAGAAAGAAGACTCAACATCTTTATAAATCTGTTTTAAAGAATTCTGATAATAATAAAATAGGAAATCACCGGTCACCAGCACCGGAACAGATCGCTGGTTCAGTTCATAAAAAGTACCGAAAAAATCGTCGGCTGATTTCGGGAAAGGATTGTTGATTAAACCGAAACCGTCTTGATTCAAATTAGCAATTACAGGATCAAGGTTTATTTTGCGGGCGGCATCATAATAATTAACGACCTGCGCCTTTGTATTAATCGGCAATTTAACCGGCGGAATCGAAATGCTCAAGGGTTCGTCGAATTTTTTATAAAAGGCTCCAAAAGTAACGGTTTCGCCCTTGAGGTCGGGATTTTCTTCATTACCGACACCTTGATTCTCTTCACCGGGATTAAGCGTTCCCGGCAAACTAGGATTAAGCGGTTCTTCAACAATCGGCTCTGGTTCTATTTTAGGAGTCCAAACAACTTTGTTTAAATACCACCAACCACCGCCGATAAGAACGACTGCGGCGGCGAGCGAGGCGATAATTATGAGCTCTTTGCGACTCAATAAGGAAGATTTGACCGGCGCTTCAGGCGGCACTGTCGGAGGCGTGGGCGTCGCGTGATTTTGGTCTATAAACATGACTTGATTATAACATAAAAGCGCCAAGTTGACCATGAATTTTGACTTGCAAAAGTAGCTCATTTTTGCTAAAATATAGTAGCCTTTAAACGGGTAATTTTTAATTTTACTTATGCCTAAAGACGAAAAGAAAAATTCGCCAAAATCAACTTACAGCGCCGAATCAATCACGGTTCTCGAGGGTCTTGATCCGGTACGCAAACGTCCCGGCATGTACATCGGTTCAACTTCGGCCGCTGGCTTGCATCACTTAATTTGGGAATTGGTTGATAACTCCATAGACGAAGCCATGGCCGGATTTGCCGACCGCATAGATATCGCCCTCTTGCCTGACGGTATGGTTTCCGTGGCCGATAACGGACGCGGCATTCCCGTAGATATTCACAAAACAACCAAGGTCTCGGCTTTGGAAACGATTATGACCACTCTGCACGCCGGAGGAAAATTCGGCGGCGGCGGTTATAAAGTTTCCGGCGGTTTGCATGGTGTCGGCGCCAGCGTTGTTAACGCCTTAAGCTCCTATGTTAAAGCCGAAGTTCATAAAGACGGAAAAATCTGGGTTCAAGAATATAAGCTAGGCAAACCACAAAAAAAAGTCACTGCCATAGGCAACACCAAAAAAACCGGTACAACCATCAGCTTTAAAGCCGACCCCACTATTTTTGAAGAATTGGAATTCAATTGGGGAAAAATTCTTGACCGCTTGCGCCAACAAGCTTATTTAACCAAGGGAGTAACCATCAGCGTAAGCGATAAGCGCGAAAATCATTCTGCCAAAGCTTACGCCTTTCACTTTGAAGGCGGAATTAAGACTTATGTCAAAGCTCTGCATCGCCACAATACGGTCAAGAATGAAACTATTTTTTACATTGATCGCGAGGTTAAAGACGGCCGCGTTGAAATTGCCGTTCAATACAACGACGGTTTTAATGAAAACGTTTTGGCTTTTGCCAATAACATCATCAACCCAGGCGGCGGAACTCACTTGGTCGGCTTTCGAACGGCGCTGACCCGAACCTTAAACAGTTATGCCAGAGCGCATAATTTAATCAAAGAAAAGGATGAAAATTTGACGGGCGAAGACGTACGCGAAGGTTTGACAGCCATCATATCCGTTAAATTAGGCGATCCCCAATTCGAAGGACAAACCAAAGACAAACTCGGCAACGCGGAAATGAAGACGGCTGTCGAACAAGTAATGAACGAGGCTTTTACAATGTATCTTGAGGAACATCCGCGCGAAGCCGAAGCTGTCATTGCCAAATGTCTTTTAACGGCGCAAGCTCGGTTGGCCGCTCGTACGGCGCGCGCGACGATTTTGCGCAAGGGTGCCCTAGAAGGCATGACCCTGCCCGGCAAATTAGCTGACTGTTCAAGCCGTAAACCAGAAGAATCGGAATTATATATAGTCGAGGGAGACTCGGCCGGCGGCAGTGCGAAACAAGGCCGAGATCGCGGTTTTCAAGCTATTCTCCCCTTGCGCGGAAAAATTTTGAACGTGGAACGCGCCCGACTTGATAAGATGCTGGCCAATAATGAAATAAAAAATTTGGTCATCGCTCTCGGCACCAATATCGACGACCAGTTCGATGTTACTAAATTGCGCTATCACCGGATAATTATCATGACCGATGCCGACGTTGACGGCGCGCACATTCGTACTCTGTTATTGACCCTCTTTTTCCGTCATTTTAATCAGCTGGTCGCTGATGGCTATGTATACATAGCTCAACCGCCTTTGTATCAAATTAAGAAAGGCACGACCGTTCGTTATGCCTATTCTGACGAAGAAAAAAATAAAATAATCGAAACAATGACCCCGGTCTTGGGCAAAGGCAAAAAGGCTGAAGTTGAAACCGATATTGAAGTTGTTGAAGAAAATGATGAAAGCGTCGAAGAAGAGGCCAAAGAAGCTAAAAATTCAAATCGCATTTCAATTCAACGCTACAAGGGTCTTGGTGAAATGAATCCCGGACAACTTTGGGAAACGACCATGGATCCGAAAACCCGTCTCTTGAAACGCGTTACCATTGATGATGCCGCAGTCGCCTCGGAAACCTTTGATATGTTAATGGGCGGCGACGTTGCCCCGCGCAAACACTTTATCCAAACGCACGCGAAAAAGGTTGAGAACTTGGATATTTAATATTTAAAAGAAATTTAAAAAGGAGTATCTATTTGATACTCCTTTTGATATGGAAATTTAAATATTTTTTAGGCCGCCGGGCGCAACATCTCATATCTAATGATTGCTTTAGCTAAGTTGACATGCCGAACTTCAACTGAAAGCTTCTTAGCCACGGATCGTGTATCTATCTCATTTATGATCGCCAGACCTTTGTCAGTCATTTTTGACCTAACTTTAAAATACTCGATCGCACCTTTACGACTGCGTGGCTGTTTTTTTCCACCAAAGCCGTTATACATAGGGGCCATTAATTTAATGATTTCAACTGATTTAGCAATATCAATTTTTTTCATGAAACCATACTGTACATTTTTTCTGCGGATAAAATTGACTCCTAGAAAATTGCCCTCACCGAAATTTTGAGCCGCCATCACAAGGGGGGTAATACCTGAATCCTTTTTAAAGTTAGTAATGAATTCTGGAAAAAAATCTTTTATTTTGTTCATTTTTATATGGTTAGTTTTTTAATGTACATCTTTAATTAACCTATAATTACCATATCTAGCTTAATTTGTCAATATAAAACAATCCCCTCCCCGCCAAGGGCGGGGAGGGTTGGGTAGAGGTGAATTTAAAAAATTGAGTTTACACTTTCCACTTCTGATAAGCTAAGCCGGCTTCGGCTTCAATTTCAAGCAATCTATTATACTTGGCTACTCGTTCGCCTCTGGCCGGTGCGCCGGTTTTAATTTGTCCCGCACCGCAAGCCACGGCCAAGTCGGCAATAAAATCGTCGGGAGTTTCGCCACTGCGATGAGAAATTACGACTTTAATTTGATTGGACTGGGCTAAGTTGATAGTTTCAAAAGTTTCAGTCAAAGTTCCGATTTGGTTGGGCTTAATTAAAATGGACGAACTGGCCTTTTCCTGAATCCCCCGTTCAAGCCGGGATTTATTAGTAACATATAAATCGTCACCGACCACCTGAACTTTATTTTCCAAATCCGAGGTTAAAGTTGTAAAAGTTTGCCAATCATCATCGCCGAAAGGGTCTTCAATGGAAACAATCGGATAGCGCTTAGCCAAATCAATATACCAATCTTTTAATTTCATAGCATCCCTGGCACCTTCTTTCTTCAAATGATACTGACCGTTTTTATACCATTCTGAAGCGGCGGCATCTATGCCCAAAGCCACATCAACGCCGGGCTTATAGCCAGCGGCCTCGATCGCTTTCATAATTAATTTAAAAGGCGCTTCGTTATCTTCAGATCCGGGAACAAAACCACCTTCATCGCCAACAACGGCGAGATTGCCTTTTTCAACAATAATCTTTTTTAAAGTCTGATAAATTTCCGCGCCCATACGCAAGCCTTCGGCAAAGGAAGGTGCTCCAATCGGCAAAATCATATATTCTTGAATGTCCGTCGCCCAATCAGCATGTCTTCCGCCGTTAATAATATTCATTTGCGGAATCGGCATTAAAGGCAGCGGTCCAAAACCGCCAATTTCACGTAGATAGCGATAAAGCGGAACCTTGTGTTCTAAAGACGCGGCGCGAGCCACAGCCAGAGAAACCGATAAAATTGCATTGGCGCCGATTTTTGATTTATCGCTCGTACCGTCAAGAGTAATCATGGTCTGATCAATATCGCCTTGGGCATCAACGGCCTTGCCCAGCAATGCGGGAGCCAAGACTTCATTAACGTTTTTAACTGCCTTGGTTACTCCTTGGCCATTATAACGATCTTCTTTTCCATCGCGCAGTTCATGCGCTTCATATTGTCCGGTTGAAGCGCCGGAGGGCACGGCCGCCGAAGCGACAGTACCGGAGTCTAAAGTAACCGTTGTTGAAACGGTCGGATTGCCGCGGCTATCAAGTATCTCGCGGGCAATAATTGAGGTTATATTCATATTTTATTATTATACCCCAGAGAAGCTATTTTTCCTATAATTGTGGACAAAAATGATAATTTCCAGTATCCTATACAAACTACTATTATTTATCTCGAAGCATGAAACTTATTCTAAAATACCTAAAACGCTATAAGAAAAAGCTTATTTTGATTCTCGGGCTGGCGACTATAAACCAGACCTTTTCTTTGCTTGATCCGCAAATTTTCCGCCTCTTGATTGACCGCTATGCTAACCGGGTAAACGAGTTGTCCCAAGCCGAATTTTTACAAGGCGTTGGTCTTTTGCTTTTAGCCTCGATCGGCGTCGCCCTTATTAGTCGTATCGCCAAAAACTTCCAAGATTATTACGTTAATTTTGTAACGCAGAATCTGGGCGCTTCGCTTTATGCCAAAGGAGTTACGCACGCCTTTTCACTGCCCTATTTTGTTTTTGAAGATCAAAAGTCAGGCGAAATTTTGCAAAAATTGCAGAAAGCCAGAATTGACACGCAAACCATAATCACCAGCTCGATTAACATAGTTTTCGTCGCCTTAATCGGCTTGCTGTTTGTTTTGATTTATTCTTATACCATCCATTGGTCTATTTTCCTGGCCTTCTTGGCGCTTCTGCCGATTGTCGGCGGCTTCACTTTTTATATCAGCCGCAAAATTAAAAAAGCTCAAAAAGATATTGTCGAGCGCATGGGGGCCTTGGCCGGTTCAACCACCGAGACCTTGCGCAATGTCGAGTTGGTTAAAAGTCTCGGACTAGAAGACCAAGAAACCAAACGACTCAACGTCGTTAACACTGAAATTCTCGGACTGGAACTCAAAAAAATAAAACTTATCCGAACTTTGAGCTTTGTCCAAGGTACGATGATTAATTTCTGCCGTTCGGCGATTCTCTTGCTTTTACTTTGGTTAATCTACACTCAAGTCGTCAGTCTCGGACAATTTTTCAGTTTGCTTTTCTATTCCTTCTTTATCTTCAATCCTCTTTACGAGCTCAGCAATGTCGCATCACAATATCAAGAGGCCAAAGCTTCCAATGAAACATTGGATGAAATTCTTAAAATGCCGCCGGAAGATATCAGCCAGCGCAATAAAGAAATTAACAGACTCAAATCATTGGTTTTCGAACAAGTCGCCTTTGCTTACGGCGACGCTGAGCGGCCGGCCTTGGATAATATCAACCTTTCTATTAAACCGGGTGAAACAGTTGCCTTTGTCGGTCCCAGCGGTGCCGGCAAAACCAGCTTGATAAAATTATTGCTCGGCTTATATCAACCGACCAAGGGTCAAATCAAAGTCAATGAATACAATCTCTTTGAACTCAGACCGGAAACCTTTAAACAAAAAATTTCTTATGTTTCACAAGACACTCAACTCTTCGCCGGCACAATCAAAGATAACTTGGTGTTTGTTAAACCTAAGGCGACCGACGCCGAATGTTTTGAAGCACTGGAACAAGCCGCCGCTATGAGTATTGTTCAGCGCGGCAATGAAGGCCTTAAAACGAGAATCGGCGAAGGCGGTTTGAAACTTTCCGGCGGAGAAAAGCAACGTTTGGCTATCGCCCGAGCTCTTTTGCGCCAACCTGATTTGATTATCTTTGACGAAGCCACTTCGAGCTTGGACAGCCTTACCGAGCGGGAAATCACCGAAACCATTAAAAGCATCACGAAAACCAAGCCTGAGCTAATTACTATTCTAATCGCCCATCGGCTCTCGACCATTATGCATGCCGATAAAATTTACGTACTGGAAAAAGGTCTGATTTCAGAGCAAGGCACTCACCAAGCGCTTTTAGGACAAGCCGGACTCTACGCCGCCCTATGGCGCCAGCAAAAGGGCGAGGAATAAGCTATAATATAAATATGAATAAAAAAATCTTCATCGGTGTCGCTTGGCCCTATGTCAACGGAGATATACACTTTGGCCATTTAGCCGGCTATCTTATTCCGGCCGATATTTTTGCGCGCTTTAATCGCTTTGCCGGTAATGATGTTCTAATGGTCTCCGGTTCGGATTGTCACGGTACGCCAACAACCATCGAAGCTGACAAGCGCGGCTTAAGCCCCTCGCAAGTCGTTGATGAGTATCACCCGAAGCATGAATCCTTATTTAAACAGCTCGGCTTGAGTTTTGATCTTTATACACGCACCGACAATCCAACGCACAAGCGCGTTGTGCAAGATATGTTCGTCAGTTTCATTGAAAAAGGCTATCTCTATAAAGAAACTTCTGATCAATATTATTCCGAAAGCGAACAACGCTTTTTGCCTGATCGTTATGTCGAGGGCCAATGTCCGCACTGCGGCGACAAAGAAGCGCGCTCCGACCAATGCGACAACTGCGGACGCCTATTGGCTCAGGGCGAATTAATAAATCCAATCAGCAAACTTTCCAAAACGCCGGTGACAATGAAACAAACCGAGCATTATTTTTTTGATTGGCCAAAACTCGAATCATTTTTGCAAAGCTATGTAAAAGATCGCCAAGCTAATTGGCGTCCTTGGGTTGCCAATGAATCTCTGCGTTGGCTTGAAAATGGATTGAAGGGCCGTCCGGTAACTCGCGATATAGATTGGGGCATTGAGATTCCCGCCGATCGCATCCCGGCCGATAAACTTTTAGCCGGACATGAACATAAAAGACTATATGTTTGGTTTGAAGCCGTTATCGGCTATTTATCCGCTTCAATAAAACAGAGCGAAGAAGGCGGCCAAGATTGGAAGGCTTATTGGCATAATGATGAAGCCAAACATTATTATTTCGCCGGCAAGGACAATCTTGTTTTTCACAGTCTTTTTTGGCCGGGGCAATTGCACGCTTATGATGAAAAACTTCATCTGCCTGATGTTCCCGCGATTAATCAATTTTTAACTCTTAACAATGAAGCTTTTTCCAAGAGCTTCGGCGTAACTCTTGATCCGAAGAAAATTTTGGCTGACTTTGACCTTGATATCGTCCGCCTTTATCTGTGCTTGATTATGCCGGAAAACTCCGACTCTGACTTTACCTGGTCAGATTTCATTGTTAAGACCAATAACCTTATTATCGCCAATTTAGGAAACTTTATTTTCAGAACCCTTAAACTCTCTGAGAGTTTAAATATCTCAGACTGCAACAATATAATTATAGATTTAGTTGAAAAACATTTAGCCAAAGCCAAGGCGGCGATTGAACAGTGCCGCTTCAGAGATTATGCCGAAATAATGCTGGAACTTTCGGCTGAAGGCAATAAATATCTTTCCGAACAAACGCCTTGGAAGATTAAAGATGATGAGACTAAGAAAGCTGATATTTTGTCCAATGCGCTTTTGATTACTCTTGCTTTGTCGGTCCTACTTAAGCCGATTACTCCGGCCAGCGCAGATAAGCTTAACGCGATGCTTGGCATTGAAATAAACAACTGGCTTGATGCAAAAGATTTAGCGTCTCTGGTAAAAAGCATTAAAATCTCCAACCCCGAACCTTTATTCAAGAAAATTGAAGCAGATCCTGAGGCTGATGGCTTTAACGAAAAGTATAAATAAAAAAATAGGGACAGGTTTCGAACCTGTCCCTATTTCTATTCTTCGGATACTTCAGCCATGGCTGAAATTAAATCTTCTTGATTTTCAAAGACGCCCAAAGCGGCATCGCTAATCATTGAATAATGGCGCTCGAAACGCGAGCGGTCATTACGGTTACCTTCCGTAAAAAGAGTGGCTTCGAAACTCATAGGACAAGCATGGAATTAATTAATTAGTAATTTCTTCTTTAAGAGCGACAAGCCGCTCGACAATCAAGCGCCGCAAATCCGGAATTGCCGTACGTAAAAAGTCGCTGGCGCCGGCGCCGTCACCTTCTTCTAAAAATCCTTCAAGTTCTTCAAGTTGATCGTCTGTTAAATTATCAAAAACCACCTGACTGATTGAGCGGTTTATTCGCTCGACCAGTTCAAGCCTGATTGACTCATAGCTGGACTCATCAAGAGAAGCAGCATATTTTTGGTCTATAAGACAATCGGCAAAGTAGCCTGATAATTCTGATTGATTACGCAAGACATCCATAAATATTATCCACAGTATAGCATTTTCCAAAAACGTCTTCAATAATAAAAAAACCGTCGCACTGGCGACGGTTTTTTATAAGTGATTTATTGCTGATTGTTAACCTGTTCCACCTTATCGGCTAAAGCCTGCTCGGTATCATTGGCATAAGTTTTCTGAATATCTCCCATAGTTTCCAAACTAGCCGCACCTTCTTTGGCTTTTAAATCGTTAGAAGCGAGATCTGCCTTGGCTTCCAAAGCCTGATCAACCGCACCGAGACCGACAAGCACGGACATTGCGATCATGAGTTTCTTTTTATTCTTCTGATACCAGCTCTCTTTTGCCGGACTTAGTTCCGCCTCCTGCTTTTCAGCTGAGGACTGATTGAATGAAAAATTTTCTGGGCTTCCCATAATTTTAAAATTAATTAATAAGAGGCGGATTCACCGGACTGATCGCTTCGGCCTAGAATTTCTTCAAGGAAAAAAGAAATTTTTTCGGAATTATTTTCCTCCAAAAGTTCTTCGAAGTCGGATAATCGCTCATCGGGTATACGGCTAATTATGTAACGATTAATCTTATCAAGCGCTTCGCTTTTAAAAGCGGTTTTCGCAGCTTCGTCATTCGGATCAAGGTTTTGCTCCTTCATCAGACGAACGACCAGCGCGTCAACGGCTGGTGAATAATCAGGCATAGGGAATCAATAAATTTATAGTGACAATTAAATAGTAGCAAAAAACTGTGGAAAAGTCAAGATAAATAAAAAGACAGTCTTTGCAGACTGTCTTTTTTGAAATCTTATTAAGCGGCTTTACCGAAGTGAGTTTCAAGAAAATTCTTGATTTCCTCATTGGCCTTTACGACCTCTTCTTCATAAGACATCATATCTTTTACTTCCTGAGAGTTCAGATACTCTTCAGCCTGTTGCTTAGTGGCCGGATCATTCAAAAGGTCAACATACTGACCAATCAAACGAGCACGAGTCTCAGCAGCAAAACGGGCTTTTTCAAGAGAAGTTTCCGGTTTATTCATCTGAGCTTCGATAGCCTCTTCGGTCTTATCGTTCTTAACCTCAGCTTCCGGAACCATTTCAAGAACGTTGCTGTCAATATTATTTTCAATACCCATATTATTATTTGGTTAATAGTTAATTAATGATAAATATATTATATCATAATAGATATTATTTGTCAATACCTTTACGATTATAGCTAAAATTAGCTTATTTCTAAGCAAATCTAGTATATCATAAGTATTAAGATATTCCAATATTGACAGCTATATTTAATAGTGGTAGACCATAGGTAGACGAGTGCCCCGCCGGGGCCCCTCATCTAACTATTTTCCAGAACTTTAAAAATTACATAAACCATGATCCCAAAAAGCTACAATGACCTTGTTCCCGAGGTAAAAGAAATATCGATTGATGATTCAATCGCCAAATACTGGGAGTTCAAGGACGCCCTTAAAAAAGATCCTACATCAGAAAAGTTACAAAAAAAATTAGCCTGCACAAAAGCCATCATCGAAGTTACCTGTGTACACTTCGGTTATTGGGAAAAATTATTATATTTTTCCGAGTTGGACAGCACTTTAGAGTCCTTGGCTTTTACAAATATCGACATGCAAAAAGAAGTCGATATAATCAACAATAAGCTAATATTTAAATTAGCCAACGAAACAAATCAATTTTTAAAAAACTCCAACAATTTTAACTAACCCAATGTATCCCCTTTTCAAAATTATAAAAAGGACATTGGGTTCTTTTTTTATTTCAGACTTTCGGCAATCAAATAAAAAATCACTAAAAGAGAAATCAAAGCGAAGGCGGTCCAACCTAAGGCATTGGATGTGAAGGAATTGGTTTTCTTCCACATTAATTTTTTATCGTTAGCCAAACGAATAATGATGAAAATCAACGGCGGTGTAATCAGTGTGTAAAAAACGCCGGTATAAACCAAGAGCCGAACCGGATCCAAGCCCGAAAAAGCTAAAAGCATACCGACCAGCGTAGAAATAATTATAGCGGCGTAGAAAGCTTTGGCTTGACGGAAGTGGCGGTTCAAACCCTCGCGCCATCCGAAAACTTCGGCTATTAAATAACCGATACTGCCGGCCAGGACCGGAATTGCCAAAAGGCCGGTACCGATAATGCCGAGTGAAAACATTAAGAATGCTTTGTCTCCCAATAAGGGTTTTAGGGCCAAAGCCGCTTGATCAAAATTTTCTATTTCCTTTAAACCGTAAAAACTGCTTAAATGCGCGGCCGCTAAAATAATAAACCACATAACTCCATTGGAGAAAAGCATGCCGAGAAAAGTATCTTCTTTCAAATCTTTAAGTTCGTGTTTAGTGACTACGAAACGCTTTAATTTACGTTCAGCTTTTTCTCGATTGCGCTCTTCAACTTCTTCATCAGCTTGCCAAAAGAACAGATATGGGGAAATCGTAGTACCGACGATGGCGGCAACCAGCATAATCGTCGTCGTATTCCATTCAAAATCAGCCGGCCAGATGGTTGAAAGAATCGCCTCGCGCCAATCGATATTAATATAAAGCACGGTAATAATGTAAAAAAACAAACTAAGAGTCAGCCATTTCAAAATTCTGACGAATTTCTTATATGAGAAGAAAACCATCCCGAACAAAATAAGTCCGGCCGCAAGCGGCAGCCATAAAAGTCTGGGCAGATTTGTCAGCTTTTCAGCAACAACGCTGATGGCCAGAAGATCGGCTCCGATATTTATAGTAATTACGACGCCGGAAACCAAAGCGATAACCCACAATATCCACCTAGGATAATTTTCCTTAATCAAACGCATCAAACCCTTATCGGTCACTAAGCCCAATCGAGCGCACATTTCTTGAATTGCGTACATTAAGGGGAGGCTGAGTAAGGCGGTCCATAAGGATGAAACACCCATGATAACTCCGGCCTGCAAATAAGTTAAAATACCCGATGGGTCATCGTCGGAAGCGCCGGTAATTATCCCCGGACCAAGTTTCTTCGATAATATCTTTAGATATTTCATTGCTTTATGCTTTTTTAATCTTGAAATCAAAGCGGAAAATTTTGGCATTCGGCACCTGCTTCTCGGTCAGTTTATCCATAGCCGCATTGGATAACTTTTTAAAATGACCGCGCATTACTTTTAGAATCGGCAAATGAGAAACGATTAAAACTTTTTTGTATTTTTTCTTTGCCAAATCTTTCAAAAAATTATTAACTCGCTCCTTCATATCCTCATATGATTCTCCGCCTTTAGGACGGCAGGTCCAACGATTTTTGTGTGCATCGCGCCAAATATAAAATAAGGTTGCCGGACGTCCTTCAAATTCTCCCATTGAACGGTCGTTTAAGCGCTTGTCTTTGATCAAAGGAACTTTATGATACTGATTAATAATTTCGGCTGTCTGCCGCGAGCGGCGCAGTTCGGATATAAAAATAACTTCAAATTTCTCTTTAGACAATTTTTTGGCTGCGCTTTGCGCTTGCTTTTTGCCCAAAGACGTTAAGTACACTTTCGAATTCGGGCGACCGTTGCACAAATCTTTAAGATTGTAATTGGTTTGACCATGGCGAATTAGAGTTAATTTCATGATAAAAAATTTAATTAATCAAATAAAATTGGAGTATTAATTTTAGGCACAGACGGCTTGGTCGGCGTTGTCGGTTTTGAAGGGGTTGCCGGAACCGTCGGGTTAGATTTTTTTACCGGCAAAGGATTATACAGAAGACTTATCTTATTGCTTCTAATATTGCCGGCATTATCAAACGCTTTGACTTCAACGGTATTTTTACCGACATTCAATTTGCTTAACTTCAAGGCGGTAATTGTCTTAAAGCTATTCAATAACTTGCCGTTGACTAATACTTCATAAGAGGCCGTTCCGGAAAGAGCGTCGCGCGAAACGGCTCGTATTGTCGGTAAAATCGACTCGTTCAAGCGCGGCAAAACGGTTATGGTTATCTCCGGCGGGGGTTCGTTGTCGATACTTATCTTAAAATGCTCGGTCGACAACCAGCCTTTGGTTTTATGCTGAGCGCGAACATGAGCATACCAAACCCCGCTAGCAACACTGCGCTGAACAGTCGAGGTCGAGTTAGTCGCTCCGGCGGCCGGAACTTCGGTTTTAGAATCTTTATTAAAACCGTAAGCAAAGACGGTGATATCTTTTTCAAGCGCCTTCCAGCTGATTGAAACATTGGTTTTATTATACCATTTTTGCTGATTTGGATGGCTGGCTGAAGCGATACTGACACCCGAACGGCTGACGGCCGTACCGCTAATCGTAATCGCAGCGGCCTGGCCCTTGGTAGCCAAGGAAGTACCTTTGCCGTCATTAGCTAAAACACTAAAATCAATAATGCCGAATTGCGGTTTGCCCGGCGCTATGGCTTTAAAATCCAAACCAAGGATACGGCCAAGCGTTCCGTTATACGCCGGGTTTAAAACAACGCCCTTGAAGGCGACCGTGCCTCGGCTATTATCAATGGCGGCTGATTGGACCCAGAAATTAACAATCGATTTGTCGGTTGAGACTTTGCTTATTTCAACGTTAGCGGGATTAAAAGTAATAACTCCCGAAATCGCATTAACAATCTTTTTTTCCGTATTAATATTAAGCGTAACAAAGCCGCTTTGGTCAACGCGATAAGAAGTTTTATCCGTTCGAAAAAACAATTGCGCGGCTTCAGCCTTGCTAAAGAAAAGGAGGCCGCTTAATAAAACCGATAAGTAAAGCACTCGCTTCATAAGCGTCTGCGCCAACGATAAATAATCAACAACAGAGCTAGCGCCAATAGGGCCAAGCCAACCGAATTACTCCATTCAGTCCAGAAACTATTCTCCTGCGGCGGCAAGGAAATAGCAGCTTCATTGCCACTGCGATCTATCGCCTTAACAAAAATATAAGATTTGCGCTTTTGGTCTTCAAGCCGCTGAGGACTTTCGGCGCGGCGCCAAGCTGCGGCGTCAGGGACATTGCCCGGCTGTTCTTGAATCTCAAAACCTTGCAATCCTGAATCAAAATCATCAGCCGAGAACAAAGCAAACCAACCATCGGCTCCCTCACCCAGTCTCATAACATCCAGAGTCAAATTTTGCGGCGGAATTTTATCTTCGGTTACTCCCGCGGCATTAGAGACTGTTCCCTTATGAAAAGTTATTTTTAAAGTTTCGGGCAAAAGAGTAATCGGTGCGCTGACTCCTTCTCTATAAAAAGCTTGGGGATTTTTAAAAGCAATTATTACTTCACCATCGCTTGGCGAGGCCAGCCCGACTTTTAAAATCAATCCCGGCTGCGGAGCTTGCGAATAAGGCGTATATTGGCCGCTAAAACCGCCCGGGATAATTCCGGCAAAAACTATTTTTTTATTTTGGATTGAAGGACGCTCAACCCAAGCGGAAATAATCGATTCGCCGTCTTGAATTTCCGTAAATTCTGCCTTGCCCGAGATAATTTCCAATTCTCCGGCCAGAGCGTTAATCGCTTCGGTCGAGGGCTCAAGCACAATTGAAATAAGCGCCTTGCCTTCGAGCCGCAAGATTGTTTCATCTACCTGCCAAGAAATATTGGCCGCAAAAACATAAGCCGGCAACAAGCCTATAAAAATTGAAAACAATGGGTAAATAAAATATTTTTTCATATCATCCTGTCCATTGGGACGCTAATATACTGAAGTCGGCCAAATCTATCTTACGATCGGCTTTGACATCGACCAGAGCGGGCGGATTGGCTCGTTTGTACCAGTAAGCCAAGATCGAAAAATCGACCAAGTTAACCTTGCAGTCTTTATTCAAATCGCCCGATAAGCCGCAGGCCTCAGGTTCTGTTTCGGGTTCTGGCTCTTCTTGAATCGGCGCGCCTTTCTCAAGCACCGCGAAACTTACGGGAGCGCCGAATTCGCTGACTTGCTGATTATGAGCACTCTTTGATTTGGCATCATGTATGCCGACATTAAGAATCGATGTATCAAGCGTATATAAATATCCGCCGGAAGGATCGGCTGTTGTTCGTAAAAATAATTCGGTTTCAGAATTAACCTGAATGGTAACCTCTGACTGCGGAACACTGCGTCCGAAAAAGATTAAATTATCGCCGCTATTAATTTGACGCTTGCTTAAATCAAGCGTTGGAGAAATGAAAATACCGCTCACCGTTGTCGTTGCGGAAGCTGTTATAACAACCGGCACATTAAAAGAAGATTGCCGTCCGAAAGGATCTTCGGCGACTATCAAATAATTGGCATTGCCGGGCGTTGCATTGGAAAGACTAATCAAAAAGGAAGCATCGGGTCCGGAGACCGTTCTGACAATTAATCTTCCGTTTTGCAAAAGTGAAATATTGCTTGACGGATAAGCTTTGCCAAGAAAGACAACGCCGGTAGTCGGCAATAAATTCGGATCTGATGGAGGCGGATTACTGCCTCCGCCT
>ERZ761595.29-NODE-29-length-52221-cov-9.240425_pt1 | contig 52221 bp, 72 predicted proteins | sample MGYA00511035_ERZ761595 | MGnify/ENA primary metagenome ERZ761595 (study PRJEB28899, sample SAMN03785553) | bioreactor sludge metagenome | biome: EBPR Sludge; feature: EBPR Bioreactor; material: 0.22µm filtered reactor supernatant | place: Saint Lucia: Queensland...
TCTATATATATATAAATAACAACAGATTAGAATTAGCTTATATTACAAAAAATGCACTACGCCAATGGAAACGTAGCATCTGTAAAAATACTTACACCCTGGAAACTGTAACAGAACATATAAATTCTTTATATTTTTTTTATAAAATTGCAAATACTACTACATACTTTGTAATAATAACTGCAATCTTAAAAGAAATCAATAACTCACAAAAAAGATTTTTTACTCACAATGATTTAAAAAATCATTTTAAAGAAAATAACTTTCTTCTTCTCTCAAGAGATTTTATCCTTCTCAAATCTCTCAATACTATTGATACCTATGATCTATTATACCATAAGTATTGGGTCGGTCATACCATAGATTTAAAAACATTAATAATTCGGGATTCACGATTTAAACAAGAAATTCATGATTTATTTAACCATCATTTTTCTACAGACATAAAAATCATCGAATGAATAAAATTCAAGACATAAAGAACTTCCCAGGGTTATTCACAAAGAAATTAAAACATAAAAAATATGAAGATTTAACAAAACTAAAAACTCCTTACGAATTCAAAAATAATAACTGTCTTATTGGTATAGAAATTGAAATTGAAAACATTACTGAATCTCTACTAGACTCTTTAAAAGGTCTTTATTGGGAAGAAACAGAAGACCATTCTCTCAGAAACTATGGTAGAGAATATAAAAGCATTCCATTACGCACCTACCAAATTCCTTATGCAATCGAATACCTACAAGCTGCTCTAAATCATACTAACCCCGAATACACATTTAGTAATCGCTGTTCTGTTCATGTACATCTAAATGTACGTGATTTCACAATGGAACAATTAGCCTGTTTTCTAATTCTCTATTGTGTTTTTGAAAAACATTTCTTCCATATTGCTGGAACTAAAAGAGAGAATAATATTTTTTGTGTTCCCCTATGGAATACAGAATATATACCAAACACAGAATCTTTATATTTTCCAGAAAGCTACAAAGCATGGCATAAATATCTAGCACTGAATTGTGGATGTATTTTTGGCTCTGCAAATAATCAAGCTTTTGGAACTATAGAATTCAGACATCTGTATGGCACTTTAGATACTAATATATTGTATCCCTGGATTAATAGTATTATTGCCTTAAGAGAAGCATCCAGCAAATACAAATTGGATGAGCTTATTTCAGACATTACTATTGCAAATACCACTTCTCAATATCTACATTGGTACTCAAGTATTTTTCAAGAATTAAGAATTTCTTCTTATTTATTAACAAAAAATAATTATGAATATTGTATTTCCAATTTAAAACAAAACCTATTTTCAAAAACAAATATACATAATACAAAATACTTTAATACAGAAAATAATCATTGGTTTATGTCTAATGGAATAAACAAACTATCAAAACAACAAAATAAAATAAATCTTGATCCAAATATACTTAATTACATACTAAATATGACAAATACAAACACTAACTCAGCATCCCCTCTTACACAACTGGAACTTTAATATGTGCGGCATTATTGGATTAATTTCAAATTCTAATACATCATTATCCACTGCAGCTATTGAATTATTTATTGATTCACTTAAAGTGGGAGTATTAAGAGGGGATGATAGTACAGGATTATTTATTGTTACGAAAGCAGGGAATGTCCATACCTTAAAATATGCGCAAAATAGTACACATTTCCTGGAACATCCTACAACTATTGAATTTTTTAAGGAACATTCTGATAATATCCTAGCAATTGTAGGGCATAATCGAGCAGCAACTAAAGGAAATATTAGTGACGAAACTGCACACCCATTCATCCATAACAATATTGTATTAGTACACAACGGAACATTATTACAACATAAAACATTAGCGGACGTTGATGTTGATAGTGAAGCAATCTGTCATGCTATTAGTAAAACTGATTATAAAAAAGTTCTTCCTCAACTGAATGGTGCTTTTGCATTAATCTGGTACAATGCACAGGAAAAACAATTATATGTAACCAGAAATAAAGAAAGACCTCTATGGATTTTCTCCACCTCAGGATTTGATTATATCTGTTCTGAACAAAACATGGGTAATTGGCTGTTACAAAGAACATTTAAATATAATAAAAATCCAGAAGGAAGGTACTTTAAAGAATTAGAAGTATATAATTGGGAGATTGACAAATTATCTGAAGGTTTTTCCATTTGTCACCAATATACAGAGGAAAAGAATTTTTTTTTTCACCCTACAAAAACGCAATCGGTGGTTGGAAATATTGGGATTAAGAAACTTCCTAATCTAGTAAGGTTACTGCCAGAATATGACATTAAAAAAGATCAATTACTTAGAATTTTTATAGTTAATATAAATGAATTAAAATCTGGACAAATTAAAATTACTGGATATATCTCAGAGTATCCTGATGTTACATTCTTATATTATATAACAGTCTCAGAAGAAGAAAAAAATCATATTTACCAACATGATACTATTACAGGAAAAGTGTTTGGATGTGACACAAACAAAAAAATTATTTATTTACTAAAACCAGTAAATAAAATTATTAGAGGAATAAATAATATTACGGTTGAATTTGATGAGGATACCAAATGCTATAAATGTAATACCACTATTACTACAGAAGATAATAACAAGGTATATATCAAACAAAAACAAAATCAAACTAAGATTCTCTGTCCCCATTGCGTAAACCAAATTCCACAACTGAAAGAAAAATATGTTCTTCTTTAATACAGAAGTAGTAAAACCCAACCAATTAATAGAAGATAAGCAATACATAAACATTAGATATGCCTTTTCAAAAAAGGTAGATTCTACTCATTATACAAATATAACATCTTGGGTAAAATGTAGAGATTTTCTCACTGATGCTTTTTTTATTCAACATTCATTTGAACAATATAAAACATGTTTTAATAGGCAAATATATGGATTTGTATATAAAGAAAATTTAGAAAATGGTATGGATAACATTTCCATTATTAGCGAAGACATTAATAATTTACATGGTATCCAACAAGGAATCATTACTATTATCAATACACTAGAAACTTCTATCTATCCTTTATACAAAAAAACTACATCTTGTATACATAATAATAATCTTACAGATCTTCCTGTTTTAGTAATTGAAATTTGTCCTATTTGGCTTACTAATACTTATACATTATCCTTATTTACTTTACTATTAAGATTATTTACTTATCCTAAAAAGGATATTAATATTTGGCAAAATATTCTTACACACCCGGAAGATACAAATGATGTTTATCTAGTAAAAACCTTAAGGGACAAGAAAGTATTAATTAATAAACTCTTATTAAATCTTAATGATTCTAAGATGCCCAAGGCTTTTGACAACGAAAGTATTCAGGATATCTTCGATAATTGTTATTGTATGCATGAAAATCTGGGAATTCTTAGTGGTGTTTATGATATCAGACTAAGAAACTACTTAAACAACAAAATGAAAGATATTGAATGTCCTCCAGATGTAAGGGATGTAATTCTATTTTAACAGAAGAAGAATTAAAACTAATTGATCCAATGTCAGGATCCTATACAACATTATGTATGTATTGCCTAAATAAGAGTGAAGATGAAACGGACACAATGCCCGAGATGTGCGAGTATTGAGAAAGACAGGAGTCATGACAATCTAGCTGTATATCCTGACGGATCTAAATACTGCTTCAGTTGTGGATATTGGGAAAGCACAAAACAATTACCTAATTTTAAAAGTAGATCTAAAAAACCTGTTGTATCTATAGCTCTTCCAGAAGATATCACAGCTAATATTCCTATAGAAATAAAACAATATTTAAAACAATTTAATATAACAGACAGAGATATAAGTAAATATCATATTTATTGGTCTCCAATAGACCAACGTATCTGTTTCCCAATACAGATAAACAATATGTTATTAGGATGGCAAGGACGGTCATTAACTAGAAAACCAAAATGGTTCTCACAAGGATTAGACGATTTCGTTATCTATCTTACAAACAACACATCAAACACTATTGTCTTAGTAGAAGATATTATCTCTGCTATTAATGTAGGAAAACAACCAGTATCCTGTTGCTGTTTATTTGGTTCTATAGTATCATTAAGAAGAATACAACAATTACACAAACAAGGATACGATAAATTTGTCTTATGGTTAGACAAAGATAAAGAAATTGAATCTATAAAAAGAACAATAGAGTTACGCAATCTAGGCTTCACATGTTATAATTTAACAACAGACAAAGATCCCAAATACTACACACAGGATGAAATAAAAAACCTCTTGACAGAATACAAATAATGTGCTATACTTAATTAAATTATTACTTAATTATGAGATCTATAACAAATACAATACTATTGTTTTAGATCTTATAAATAACAATAAAGAACTATATATTCTTTATAAATATATAACTATACTAATTACAACATACAAAAGAGATATTACTTATGAAGAATTAACAATCTATGTATTAACACATATACCTGAAAAAGATAAAGAAGTTTTTAAAGGTATTTTAGAATCTTTAAATAATCAATCTACTGATTCTTTAATCATTGATGATCTTCTGTTAGATCTTACACAGAAGAGCAAAGCCTATGAGCTTGCTAGACTTGCTGTAGAGGTCTCAGAGGGACGAAAACCTTTCACTGACCTCCAGGTATTGATTGAAAAAATAAACAGCTCTACGGCCTCTGTAGACCCCTCTACGGGCCTTTCCCTCATCACTGATGATCTACAGGAATTGTATGATGAACGAGACAGTCAACAAGGACTTCGCTGGCGCCTTGCAGCTCTTAACAGAAGCCTCGGATCTTTACGAAAAGGCGATTTTGGATTTATCTTTGCTCGGCCTGAAACTGGAAAAACTACATTTCTTGCTTCTGAAATTAGCTACTTCGCAGAACAATCAAAACAGCCAATCTTGTGGTTTAACAATGAAGAGCAAGGAAACAAAGTCCAATTAAGAGTATATCAAGCTGCTTGTAATGCTACTTATGTACAATTACAATCTAATATAAAACATTATCAAGAAATTTATAATAAACTCATAAAAGGAAACATAAAAATATATGACTCTGCATCTATTTCCACAAGAGAAGTTTCTCAATTATGTGAGAAGTATGCACCAGGATGTATCATTTTTGATCAACTTGACAAAATCAAAGGAATTGAAGGAGACCGTGATGATCTTCGACTTGGATCAATTTATATATGGGCTAGAGAACTTGCAAAAACGTATTGCCCAGTTATTGGAGTCTGTCAAAGTGATGCGACTGGAGAAGGAAAACGATGGCTAACAATGGACAATGTGGCTAATGCCAAAACAGCTAAACAAGCTGAAGCTGATTGGATCATTGGTATTGGTAAAACACATAATGAAGCAGAAGAACATCTAAGATATCTTAGTATTTGTAAAAATAAACTAATTGGTGATGATGATACTGATCCTATTCTAAGACATGGACATCTCACTGTTAAAATTAATCCTTATGTAGCGAGATATGAGGACTAATGGCTTACTTATTCCAACCTAAACATATTCTGTTAATCTCAAAGATTCTTAGGAACTTTGTATTACCAGAAAAGAATAAACTTAAATTAGTAAAATCCTTTGATCAATACTTCTTTGAAGACAATCCTATGTATAATAGGAAGAAATTCTTTGATATCTCAATGTCTGTTCTAGATGAACAAGAAGTATATAGACATTTTAGGCATATGTCCTGTTCAGAACTAAATGATATAATTCTAAACAAACCACAACATTTATATTTATGGAATTATGATAGTCATTTATTTTGGACAGTTAACATCATTCCAAAACATCTATTAGAAACACAAACAATCACTCTTAAATTATCACTAACTTTACCATATGATGTTGCATTAGATGATTGTGGATTTAATTTTAAAATTCCGGAGGAATTAGAAAATGTTTAAACCTTGGCCTAAAATTACTAGATTAGAAAACAAAAGAACTCCTATCTTTACAGAAAAAATTGATGGTACAAATGCTTGTGTTGTTGTTCATACCTTGTGTGGATTAGAGAATTATCCAAAACCAATTTACATCTATGATGAGGGGGATCAACAATTTGGTGTATGGGCACAATCACGTACTAGATTAATCTATCCTGGAGATGATAATTTTGGATTTGCTGCATGGGTACTAAAAAATGCAGAAGATTTAGTTAATTTAAAAGAAGGACATCACTTTGGTGAATGGTGGGGACAGGGAATTCAACGCGGATATGGACTAACAGAAAAGAGATTTAGTTTATTCAATACTCGTAGATGGGGACCACATAATCCCAACACACCTAAATGTTGCCATGTTGTACCTAATATTCATGTAAAAACTCCACAAGAAGTAATAAATTATTTAAATTCTGTTGGTTCATTAGCAGCACCAGGATGGATGAAACCTGAAGGTGCCGTTATGTATGAACCGGATACTGACACATGTTTTAAAATTATTATGGATAAATAAATGAAATTTGATATTCCAATTAATATCTCTGTTGAAACAACAACAGAAGAAAAAGCAGAAAAGTTTGTATTTGATTTTCTAAAGATGGCTACAAAGGAGTTTGGTGTTGAACAAAGAATCATTAATTGGGAATACTTTGAATTCTTACCTAAAGAATCCTGTAGTAGTGGATGTAGAAACAACCATCAGTAACGATGGTAATCCCTTTGATCTAAAAAATAAATTAGTAACAATCCAAATATTAGTAAAAACTAATAACTTAATTTGGTCGAGCTTTTTCACCAAAGAAAATTTTACAGATTGTATTCCATATCTGGATAAAGCTACTTTGCTAATTGGTCAAAATATTAAATTTGATTTGCATTGGTTACGTAGAGAGTTCGAATTTATTTCAAAAGTCCCGATTTGGGAGCTACAAAATGCTGAATTTTTATTTTCCAATCAGCAATGGAAATATCCAGATTTGGATACAATGTGTAAAAATTATGGTGTTGGTGAAAAAATATCTACAATAGAAGAAAAATATTGGTCTAAAGGTATTGACACAGACCAGATTCCTCTGTTAGAATTAGTAGAATATGGTATTCATGATGTAGAATTAACATGGTTGGTATTTCTCCAACAAGTTGAAAAATTTAGAACTTCACAACAATCTAAATTTGCTCTTTTCAGATTACTGTGTAATGATCTTCTTGTTCTTCAAGAAATGGAATATAATGGAATTATATATGATGAAATTGATTCTTTAGCAAAAGCAGAAGAAATTAAATCTTCTATTCTTATTATAGAAGATAAATTAAATGAATTAGCTGAAACTTATATCTTAAATTATAATAGTGGAGATGATATCTCCATTCTTCTTTATGGTGGAACCAAAACAAAAGAAATTAGATTTCCTATTGGATTTTATAGAACAGGAACTAAAATAGGACAACCTAGATATAAAATTATTAAAGAAGATATTATCTTTCCCAGAATAGTTCAACCATTAAAAGGTAGTGAACTCAGTAAAGAAGGATTCTTTGCTACAAATATTCCAACATTATTAAGTTTAAAAGCAACAGGAAAAGCAAAGAAAATTATTAATTTACTTTTAGAAAGATCTGCTTTAGAAAAAATAAATAATACTTATTTAAAAGGTATTCCAAAAAAACGAGAAGAAATGAATTGGCCTGTTGGTAATATTCATACATCACTCAATCAATGTGTGGTTAGTACAGGAAGATTATCTAGTACAAAACCAAATACACAAAACCTAGCTGACTTAGCTAAATATTATTGTATATCGAGGTATTAAAATGAAAACTCTTGTTCTCCCTGAGCATTATAACGCAATCGATCCTAATCATTATGAAGAAACACTAAAAGCATTATGCTTGTATGTAGATAAGCTAGGTATTGATTTAGTTATTAGTGATTTAGAAGATATTGAAAAGCGTTATTCAGAACAGAAAAATGCTGAATAAAATGGAATTTACTATCCATATATCCACACTAATCCTAATAGGATTAGGTTGCTTCTTAGTAGGTATTATATGAGCCAATGCGTACTGATAAATAATGCTGATTAATGTGGATGTCAAGGCATTAGAATGGTGCTGTTACTTATTCTTATCTCAAGATAAAGTAGGTATTGATGAGTGGCATGCTGTATTAGCAGATCCCACTAAGAATGATATTCATAGAGATAATCAAACAAAGTTTTCTCTACCATCTAGACTAATAGCTAAAATCTTTTTATTTAGATGGATCTATAGAGGAAGTGCTTATGCTTATTCAAAAGATCCTGACTTTACTGGTGTAAGTTCTAGTGTCGACTATTGGCAATCTGTAATTGATTCTTATTATTCTAAATATTATGGAATATATAAGACACACATGCAATTTATAGAATTAGCAATAAGGCAAGGTTTTATTGTAAGTCCTTTTGGTAGAGTACATGAATTTAAACCTAAACAAACATATAAAGGTTTAGTTTATAACGAATCAGATATCACCAATCATCCAAATCAAGGACTAGGTGCTGATGTAGTATCAATGATCCGTGTAATGACTAAACATAAAATGGATCGAAGTAAATTAAAGAGAATTAAATTAATTAACACAGTACATGATTCAATTGTTGTTGATGCTCCTGATGTGGAGGTTGAGCCTGTTGCACGTCTTTTTTCCCAAATATTCCGGGACGTACCAAAGGCTCTATCTCGTCATTTCTCTGTAGATTGGAATATCCCAATTAAAGAAGAGATTACGGTCGGTCATAACATGAAAGAATTATCAGAATATATTCTATAGGAGAATAATAATAATATGTCTACACTCTGCATTCAAATCGTTTCAGTTGATGTTGGTCAAGGTATGACCAAAACTAAGAAACCCTATAAATTCCTTGATGTTGTTTATAAAAACAAATCATACCAAGACAAAATAGAAAACAAAAAAATCATGCCTTTTGGTAGTAAAGAGGTCATGGATACACTAGAAACTGCTAGTAAAGGGGATGTTTTTTATGTTGTCCGAGAAAAGAATGAAGGTGGTTTTTGGGACTGGACTAACATTGAAGAAAGCCCTCCAGAAGATGAAAAACCAGCAAATACTGCTAAACCAGCTCTAAAACAATCATATGATCAAAAAGATGAGCAAAAACAGCTATTCATTATTCGTCAATCCTCACTAACCAATGCTGTTAATACACTAGCTGCTGGTATCGATCCTGATAATGTTAAAGTAGTAGCTCAGAATTATATTGATTTTGTATTTGGAAACAATATCCCAACACCAGTAGATTCTTCTGATGAAGAAGATTACATTGATTAATGTTACTAATCTTGTTTGTCTTTGGTGTAATCACCTATTTAGCACACTTAAGAACGAAAAGGAAATTATAAGATGTCCTAAATGTGGTTCTACATATTGTGGTAAACAGGAGCATAATTATGTTCCTGTACCATCTTTAGAACCTCCTAAACAACTTGTAGAAAGTCGTTGGTAATGTTATTAATTGATGGTGATATTGTTGCATGGAGAGTAGGAACCCGGAAATATAATTGCAAAGAAGGCGATATGCGGTTTTATTATAATTCCTGTACTACATTATTAGAATCTATCATGCATAAGTTAGATGATTTTAACTATAAAGTCTTTCTTTCTGGAAAACAAATACCACATTTTAGAACACTAATTAATCCTGACTATAAAGCTAACAGAAAGGATCTTGTAAAACCAGAAGAAGTAAAAGAATTAGAGTGGTATTTACAAGATGTTTTTAATGCTGAGATTATTCATGGTTATGAAGCTGATGATGCTCTAGGATGGACACAAATGGAAGAAGTTAATGATCCTATCATTTGTACTATTGATAAAGATCTTGACATGATTCCAGGAATGCATTATAATTTTGTTACTGGCAAATTTTGCTACATAACAGTATTAGATGCTTTACATAATTTCTATACACAAATGTTAGTAGGTGATGTTAGTGATAACATATTTGGGATTAGAGGAATTGGTCCAGTAAAAGCAGGGAAGTTACTAGCCAGAACAAAAACAGAACAGGAGATGTTTGATATTGTATATACTCTATACAAAGATCCAAAACGTTTTGTTATGAATGCCTGCTGCTTATGGATATTAAGAAATAAAGGAGAATTGTGGGTAAACAGACAAAACTTGATTTTACCAGAAGAATGCAAACAAGAGGTGGATCAGATGTTAGAATTTACGAAATCTTTGAATCTAGATATATAAATGGTGCCTATCATGAACCAGATGATGATGTTTGGTATCCTGTTCAATGGGATTGGAATGGTTTTTACTCTGATAAAAAATCCGCAGTTGATTTAATAAATATTTCAGAGAATCAACCTCAATATGCATGAATAAAAGACGATCTAGATTAGAACAGAAATTTGAATATATATTAAATGATCTAGAAATACCTTATACTTATGAAACTACAGTGATTCCTTATACTATTCCAGAATCGCTGCATAAATATATAGTAGACTGGTCATTTCCTCATAATAATATTCTTATCGAGAGTAAAGGATATTTGTCTGATCATGCAGAACGAAAAAAATATATATTAATAAAACAACAAAATCCTGAAATAGATTTAAGGTTTGTATTTTTAGATGAACATAAACTATGTGGTGGTATGAAAACCACTCATGGTGAATGGGCTAAAAAACATGGATTTCCTTATTGTACTATTAAGGATTATGATATAATTAAAGAATGGTTAAATGAGACATCTTGTAATACCGGACACACAGATTAAATATGGAGAAGATTTAACATTTTTAACATGGATTGGCGAATTTATAGTTCAAAAAAAACCAGATGTTATCATTCATCTTGGTGATTTTGCTGATATGACTTCTCTATCATCTTATGATGTAGGTAAGAAGTCCTTTGAGGGACAACGATATGTAAAGGATATAGATGCAGCACAGAGAGGAATGGATCTGTTACTTGCGCCTTTGGTTAATTTCAACTTACTTAAAAAGAAAAATAAAGAAAAGCAATATAAACCAAGACTCGTTCTCACCTTGGGGAATCACGAACAAAGAATTGAATGTGCCATTAACAATGATCCAAAACTTGAAGGGTTAATCTCATATACAGATCTACCTTATGAGAAATGGGAAGTGCATGAATTCTTATCTCCTGTTGTTATAGATAATATAGCTTATTGTCATTACTTCCCTTCCGGTCTTTTAGGTCGGCCTATATCTTCTGCTTCTTGTATGGTTAGTAAATTACACATGTCTTGTATTGCTGGTCATCAACAGGGCAGACAGGTTGCCTACGGAAAGAAGGCTGATGGAACAAACATCACATGTATCATCGCAGGAAGTTGTTATGAACACCAAGAAGGTTATTTAAACAAACAAACAAATAATCACTGGAGAGGACTTATTATGTTAAATGAGGTAGATAATGGTTCTTTTGATGAAATGTTTGTGTCGTTAGGTTATTTAAAGAAAAAATATGGCTAAAAATAGTTGGAAATATGTCATTAAAGACATGAAGAAAAGAAATAAAACAGGTATGAAAGAATATGGTGTCCCTTTAACTACAAAAACTGAAAAAGATTTTCTATGGGAAACCTATGAAGAATTATTAGATGCTGTTGTTTATTTAAGAACAGAGCTTCTAAAACGAGAGGAAAATAAAAAAGATTTACTTGCTTTAGAAATCATTAGAACTAATTTTAATCAATCAATTAAAGATACAGAAAACTCAATTTTTCATCCTTATCCCTTTTCGGAGAAATGAATGAACGCAAATGAATATCAAAAATTAACTATTGACACTGCTATTTATCCGGGTGCGGGGACAGGAGATAACAGGGAATTAGTTTATCTTGGTTTAGGATTAGCATCAGAAGCTGGTGAAGTTGCTGGTAAGATTAAAAAACTAATCCGTGATGGTACTTATGAGCCTAGAAAAATTGGAGATGAGCTTGGTGATGTATGTTGGTACATTGCACGTCTAGCAGAAGCTTTAGGATATGATTTTGAAACAGTACTACGTTGGAATCACGTCAAATTGACAGAACGTCTAGCTAAAGATACTATAAAAGGATCAGGAGATTCAAGGTAATGAAATTATATAATGTACCTAAAGGTTCGTTCATACGTATTTATAATACTGAAGTATGTACACCACCAATCGGTCAAAGGCTTTTCACAGATCTAAAATTTCACAATATAGATGGTATGTATTCTTTCTGTACACATCCCTTAACAGGGGATGTTGTGCATATCGGAGCTAGTACAGAGGTAGAAATTATCTGTGACAAAGATGGTAATCCTATTACAACATTAGAACAGTATGAAAATAGCTAAGTGTGAAGTAACTTTAATTGATTCTATGGGAACTGATCTTTCTATTGTTAATGCTGCTAGAGTTTCCTTTGACAAAGAAAGTCAGTTTCTGTATGATGATGATGATCCTACAGTAGAATATTTATCTGAAAAAGATATTAAACTTATTAAATATCTTTATACACATAATCATTGGACACCATTTGCTCATACCAGTTTATCTTTTAGAATTAAAGCACCTATCTTTATAGCTAGACAATTAGGTAAACATCAAGTAGGTCTTGTTTGGAATGAGGTTTCTCGTAGATATGTAGATGATGAACCAGAATTCTTTTTTCCAAAAGAATGGCGAGAAAGACCTAAAAATACTAAACAGGGTAGTGAAGGAATCTTTGATCCTAATCAACCTTTATATAATCTAAATATATGGTTAAAACATACTTATGTAAAGAATCTTGAAATTTATAATATATTAATTAAGGATGGGCTTTGTCCAGAACAAGCTAGAATGATTCTTCCACAAAATATGATGACAGAATGGATCTGGACAGGATCTCTGTATGCTTTTCTTAGAATATGTAAGCTACGTCTGGATCCACATACACAAAAAGAAACACAAGATGTAGTAAAAGAAATAGCTAAATATATTGAACAGAAGTTTCCAGAGACATGGGGAGTAGTGATGAACACAGTATGAAAACATTTGAAGAAATTTGTGAAGATCTAATTAAAATTGATGAAATAACATTGATGGAGATTTTAGATATTAGTAGTGAGGATTTGGTATTAAAATTTAAAGATAAAATAGAAGAGAAGATTGAATACTTCCAAGCTGATTTAGAAGATACTGACGATGATAATGCCTATCAGGGATAAAGAAAAACAAGATCCCAAATTAAAAGAAAAACATAAAGAAAGAAGAATAAAAAAAGATATGTTAAATAAAATTAAAAATAATGAATGGGTAATAGCAGTAAGGGATTATAAAAATAGTGCATAAATCCTATTTTAATAATTCATTTAGTGAAACCATCTTTAGAACTAAGTATGCACAAGGACCAGATGATACTTGGGGAGCACTAGCTGAAAGAGTTGTTGATCATGTTTGTGGTAATTGGGGAAAACATAATGCTTTAATGTCTAAAGATGATAGACAACAATTAACTCAATACATTAAAGAATTTAAGTTTATTCCAGGTGGTCGTTACTTATGGTATGCTGGTAGAAAGAATCAATACTTTAATAATTGTTATCTGTTAAGAGCAGAACATGATACAAGGGAAGAATGGGCAGATTTGACACAAAGAGCAGTCAGTTGTCTCATGACTGGTGGTGGCATTGGAATAGACTACAGCATACTACGTCCTTCAGGGAAACCATTAAGTCGTACTGGTGGCTTATCTTCAGGGCCAATACCACTGATGCAGATGATAAACGAAGTTGGTCGTGGAGTTATGCAAGGGGGCTCACGCAGGTCTGCTATATATGCATCACTCAATTGGCAGCACGAAGACATCTACGACTTTCTCAAAGCAAAAAATTGGACTCCTCAGATACGTAATATAAAGACAGAGGATTTTAACTTTCCAGCACCATTAGACATGACTAACATCTCTGTTAATTATGATGATGCTTGGGGATTTGATCCTAATAATCCTGTCTTTCTTGAAAATTGTAAACAAGCCTTAAAAACAGGTGAACCTGGCTTTAGTTTTAACTTTGGTGATAAACAAAATGAAACACTTAGAAATGCGTGTACAGAAGTTACATCAGAAGATGATTCTGACGTATGCAATTTGGGCTCTGTTAATATCAGTAACATTATTAGTTTGGAGGAGTTCAAATCCGTTATCACTCTTGCAACCAAATTCCTGGTGTGCGGGACATTACGTGCCGATTTACCATATGAAAAGGTGTACAAAGTACGTGAAAAGAATCGCAGACTTGGATTGGGGCTTATGGGTATCCATTCCTGGCTACTCCAACGAGGTGAAGGATATGTAGTAACTCCTGAACTTCACACATGGTTAAAGGTATATAAAGATGAATCTGAACGAGCAGCTAATGAGCACTGTAAGCACTTGTTTATCTCACAGCCACTTGCTTATAGAGCAATTGCCCCAACAGGGACAATCGGTATCCTTGCTAAACAAAATCTGGCCGTTCACTAAGTAATTAGTGAAATGAATTGGGTGAATTCAGGGAAAACCTAAATTTATCGTTAGAAGAACTTCTGTATTGGAGTAAACTTCTGTTAGATAAACATGACAATCCTGATCCAAGCGTAGAGAATGCTAATTTAGTATCTACGAAGGAGCAACGACTAGGGAGTGCGGAAGCTACCAATAACCTCCCCAAGAGCGCCCAACAACCGAGTGAAGAAGAAAGTGTTTGGTTAACAAATAACTACTACTTCAACGGTTGATGATATAGTCTGAGCTATATGGAAACATATAGAAGTTAGGATAAAGAGCCTAACGATAACAATACTGGGAACAACTACAGGTATTGAACCACTGTTTGCAGTTGCTTACAAACGTCGTTATCTTACTGATGGAACAAAGTGGAAATACGAGTACGTTGTTGATACCACTGCTAACATTCTAATTCAACAATATGGATTAGATCCTAACAACATTGATACAGCTTATAAATTAAGTCATGACTACGAAAAACGCATCAAGTTCCAAGCAGACATTCAAGATTACGTTGACATGTCAATTTCGTCCACCATCAATCTGCCATCGTGGGGCAGTCGTGGTAACTCTGAATCGGATGTTGCGCGGTTTGCAGATACTCTTTCAAAGTATGCCCCACGTTTGCGGGGATTTACATGTTACCCAGATGGAAGTAGAGGAGGTCAACCCCTTACAGAAGTAGATTACTATGAAGCTATTAAACATAAAGGGGTTACATTTGAAGAGAATGATATCTGTTTAATAGGTGGTAAAGGAGGAACGTGTGGAATATAGAAAAATCTTTATTATTAATCTAATAACAGGTTTTTCTATTGGTATAGAATTTCCACATTTAACAAAAACACTGTTCTCCTGTGCTCTTGATCTAGGTATTATTAGATTTGTATTTATCAGACAATTAGTTGTACGTTAATAAAACAAAGCCCCCAATTGGGGGCTTTTCTTTTATTTTCCGAAATTAAATAGACTTTGAACTTTTCTAGCATTAGTTGGAGTATTAGCTACCTTACCACTCTTAGAAGTAATATATCTAATATCCTGATCAACTAGAGCATTAAATGCACGAGTTTCTAACTGACTCTTAATGTTCTTATCAACAACACCAAGTTCAATAAGCTCATCTAAGTACTTAGGTTTAGGATTCTCATTATATAAAGCATAGAGTCTTTTAACTCTACCATTAATAACTCTATCTTTAAATGTTCTAGTTAGATTGTCATCTGTCTTATAACGTTCTTCAGTACTTAAATTACCCATCCAATGAGCTACTTTTTCTTCAGGTCCTTCAGGCATTAAAGCTTTACTTTCTTTACCTTGAGCAATCATATTGGTCTTTTCACCCATAACAGTAGTCTTGTTAGCTCCTGTGATTTCCATAAGAGCATTTTTCATAGGACCACGCATAGACACATCAGTAATAGCTTGTTTTAATTCTGAATCAAGTACATTACCGCCTATAACCTTTTTACCTAGTACAGCAGCACCATGAGTCATCTGCAAAGCATTATTGTGTATTGGGAATAATCTAGCTATAGCATTAGAAGCATCATAAGCCATACTATCTCCTTCAACTGCTGCTAAAAGGATAGTAAGTAAGTTTCCAGGAAGAGTCTCAGTAGTTCTAGCAGAAGCACCAATATCAACTCCTGTTACTGCTGATGGGATACCATAAGCTATTAGTTTTGTAAGAGCATCAGGATCTTCAACAACATCATCTACTTGAACTACACCCTTTTGAATCAAATCTAATAGAGATGGTAATTCCCATTGTGGATTGATAGACATCAATAATTTTCTTGTTGTTTCGTATTGAGTCATAATTGCTCCACTGATAGCTCCACCCATTAATGTTGAGACTAATCCTGACATAATAAAAGGGGCATAGGCTTTTGCCTTAGTTGGATTCTGTACCATGTGTTTCATATCAGCAACCAAATTACCAACAGTCATCTGACCATATGTTTGTAATGGACGCATACTTTCACCAATAATACCACCAAGATTATGAAACATTGGTGCTGTTTCTCCTCTAGTATATGCAGCCATAGTAGCATCCACACCTTCTAAAGCTTTATCTCTTGCTACAGCATAGACATTACCTAAGTCTTTATAATGCTCAAACAGATAAGAAAAGGTAAGAGTTCTAGACAAAGTATCAGCAGCTTCCTGTGGTTTTCTCATAGCAACCCAATCCTTTAACCACTCTAGGACTTTATTCTCTCCCTGTAAGTGAAGAGTCTTAATAAATTGTGGTTCAATAACATCAGTAGTTTGGGTAACTTCATGTAAAGCTTTCATCAAATCAGCATCTTTGGTTACAAAACTATACAAACCTTTACCAAAGTTCTTCATTGATTTAAAACCACCATCATAAGCACCTAATCTTAATGCACTTAACGGAGATAATAACTGCGTAACAAACATACTTAAAGAAGGCAGAACTTTAATTAAATAGAAAGCACCAATTAGGTTATTCTGTATGGTCTTATACACAGCTTCATTAGGTGAGAATGTTTTTCCAGGATTAGCTGCTTCATATATACCTTTAGCTATCCTATCTACTCCCTCATATACAGCATCATCAAAAGCTTTAACATTGTTTTTATTAACGTTTAAAGCAGAGTCACGCATTTGATTAATAGCTGCCCATGATTGTGGATAATCTACTCTTAAAGTTCCCACATTAATCATAGGATCAACATCATGACGAATCTTCATACTTCTATAAGAAGATTGAAATTCTTGGATGTTACTATTCAATGCTTGTTTAAAACTATGTCCAAGCTCTTCTGCAGATCTGCCAAGCTCGTTACCTTTGTAACCAGACAAATTATCTCTATGTAAATGATGTTGTCCAAAAACACCACCTCTTTGCGCCATTTTTAATTTCAAGTCATCTGCTATTGGTGCTAGATTTTGACCATACTTATTCATAGCAAAATCTGTATAAATATCAACAATCTCAGTCACACCGGGATGTTGTGGTCCATCTAATCTGTTCTCAACAGGGCCAACAGTATATTGATTGTTGGGTAAATTACCTTCCATCTCTTTAGCCCAAGCCTCTGCAGCTACTTTAGTTTCAAAATGCTGTCTATGGATAGTATTACCATTAACACTAATCGTAGAAAAGAAATCTCCTTGTCTTACAGCAGGATACCATCCTGGTCTATAAGCAATATTATTTTTCTTTCGCAATCTACGCTCTAAAGCAAGGATTGCATCATACTGTTCTTTAAAAGCTTTGGCAAGAACATTGAAGTATTGTTTTTCTTGTGCTGATAAATGCTGTCCGAAAAGTCTAAGAGTATCTGCATATTCCATACCATTATCAAATCCTTGTTTGAATACATCGTGTATATTCTTGGATTCTACATTAGTCATATTCTTACTAACCATGTAATAAGAATCAGGATTTTTTATCTTAGAAAACTTCTGCCAGAATCCAGAACTATCCCATTGTGGTCTTTGTATATCTCCAAATAAGATTTTATTAGCTATAAAAGAAGCTTCATATTCAGCATCTCTAATTTTACTATGAGCTGATTGTATAACAGGGTCATTCTTAAATATTTGAGCTAATGTGGTTTTACCAAACATCTTTCTAGCTAACCAAGGACCACTGTTACCAATAGCATCTAAAACCTTAACAGAAAAGTTAGCTAAGTTAGGCATAGCACCTTGGTTCCGAGTCCACGGTAGTTGTTCAGAAATACCTTGATTTAATAACTCTGGCACATCCTTGTAAATCTCATAAGGATTCCTATAGATATCTCCCATTGTTTTATTAGAGAATGGATATAGCTTAGGATTATCTAAGATTAATTTATCATTTCTCTCCGTATCCCAAACATCCCAAATAGTTCTACCTGTCTTTTGAATCTCTTCTTTATTTTTACTTAGAATAGTATTAACAATATCAGGTCTATAATGCTCACCTGTTAATTTCAATCCCATTGTTCTAAGAGTAGAAGTCATGTTATTAACAAGATTAGTAATCTGTTTAACAATACTAAATCGTTTATCAGAAAATGCAGTTAATAGATGATCCTTCATTAGTGACTCAGATACCCGTTCAGCAAAATACTCATCGAAAAAAGAATGGTACTTCGCATAAACATCAGGTCTATGACTGTTTATAAAAGAGAAGGGTTCAATATTATTCTTCTTTTGCCAAGCATCAAAACCGTTAACAATCTTAAAGAATTCCTCTCCTGTTACCTTACCAGATTGTAGCCATTTGGTAAAAACAATATGACCCATCTCATGACCTAGATTTATAGCTAAGGTAATGTTATTAAAAGTATCATTACTAACACCATCTAAAAACTTCTGTAATCTTTGATGCTTCCTATAAAAATCCCCCGCCTTGCCAAGAGACTTGGTATCTAGATAAATAATAGAAGTATTACCACTGAACTTAACTTCTGTATTATCCCCCATAACAATATAGATTTTATCTTTACCTAATCCTGTACCAGTCATATATGTATCAACAACTTTTTGGAAATGAGGGAATTCTGTTGTCAATCTAGTATCAACATGCACATCTGACCATTTTGTAGATGGTGTAAATAGATGGGGATTATCTACAAAATCTTGAGCTACATGCTCTGAACCATGAATGATATCATCAATAGATTCATATTTGTTGATACGAACAGGTTCATCCTGTAATAATTCAGGATTGATTGTTGGTAGTTCATCTACAGGTTTAGCAGCTTCTTGTTGTGCTTTGTACTTAGCATCAATATCATCTAAAGACTTCATCAATTGTGTAACTTGGTCTTTCATTCTACTAATAGATTTTTTACCACTTTCAGAGATAGGACCAGTGTTTTCAATATTACTAATACGTTTACGTAAACCTATAATTCGATTAGCTATATTTTTCTTGAATTTATTTAATTGTTCAGGAGTAATAGGTTTTTCTGGTTTAGGAACATAATCGGCATCTAAGGATTTTTGCTGAAATTCTAATAAATTATCAATCTTCTCACTTATGGATTCTTTTTGTTTTCTTAAAGCCAATTCAACATCATTATCATGAGAACCACCAGTAGCTCTAGACTCTTCAAACTGTTTTAGTTTATTGAGAATTCTCTCCTCTATAGATTCATATATACTAAGTTGACGTTGTGTAGCTTTATTAAGTTCAGGATGACCTAAAGGATATTGTGGTCCTTTTGGTTCTGCTTTATTAAAAGAATAACTACCATCATCATTACGAGTAAGACCAATAATTGCTTCTTCCTCAGCTAATTGTCGTTTTAAACCCTCAATCTCTCTAACAATATCCCAATCAGTATGTGAACCAGCATTATCATAAAGAGTGTTTCTCTCTTTATTAAATCCTATCATAATGTCATCCACTTCCTTCATAGAGAGGCTTTTTTCTGCTGGCTTAGGGGTAGGTAACACCTCTTCAGTTTTAGGAGCTTCTAGGGGCCTTTCTGTGGCTTTTGGAGCTATATTTAACTGCTCTCTATAAGCAGCAATCTCTTTCTCTAAGGCTTCAATCATAGAAGAATTCTTAGGATCATTTCTATCTAGCACAGAGAGTTTTTCTCTTGCTTCTTGAAGATACTGAGAGGCTATTACCTTCTCTTGAGATGCTTGAGCAATTCTAGCATCAGCAATATCATGAAGAGTCATCTGATACATAGTATCATCATGTTGTGGTTTGTAACTACTCTCACCTAATGCTTTTTTATTCTCTTCTAGTTTAGTAGATAAATCATCATACAAATTAATAAGATCATCAGTAATAGGCTCTGTATTTAATTTATGTTTAGTGTCCCTAATCTGACGTTCTAGATCTTTTTGTTCTCTTACTAATTCTTCATGAATAGATCTAGGATCATTCGGTTTTACACCCATTGATCTTTGTAGTTGTATTCTTTCTTGATAAAGTCTTTCAGCTTCCTTAAGCATTTCTGGAGAAGCAGTACCATCAGTTATACTTTGCTGTAATTCTTTTTCTTGTCTTTCTATTTGTAGAATCTTAGTTTCAGCATATTGTTTATTTGCTGCTTCTAGAGATTGTGTTATATTTACACCAGGTTGTTTCTCATTAAGAAGTTTAGGAGATTTAACACCCTTTCCAACAGCTTGTGGAATATCAAAGCCAGTCACATGACCCTGCATTGGTTCTAAAACTCTTCGTAGATGCTCACCAGAAGTAGAAGTCATGTTTTGTGCTAACTCACTTCTAGGTTGGTATGTAAATAATTCAGCACCTTCATGCATACCCTTAGGAAAATTACCATCATTAAACAATCTATTAAAGCCACCAAGTATTCCACCAGCCATACCAGAAGTTAATCCAGTACCTATTGATATTCCTGTTTCAATAGGTGCAGTTGCTGATTCTATGATGTCTTTAGAAGCACTTTTCCAGTATTCTGGATCTGTTAAAGATGCATTAGGGTATTCTTTACCTTCCCATATATCTCTATGAGGAACAGAATTCTCCAATCCAGGAATCTTGTTGACTAAGGATTGTTGTTGTTTAGGTTGTTTATTAGCACTTATCTGCTGGTAAGCTTCTTCAATATTTTGTTGTGTAGGTTCACGATCAAATGTAATCGTCTCACCAGAATCAAATGTTACATCATAACCCATACATATATTCCTTTATTTGTTATTTTTCACTGTAAACTTAGTTCCGTCACTTAGTGTTCCAGTAGGGGCACTATTAATAGAAGGTAGTATACCTTGTATATTCAATGCTCCAGATTGTTGAACAGGACTAGGGAATGTCTGATATTTACCAGACTCTTGTGTTCCTTGTAAATTAATTCCGCCGGGAGCATATCCAGCAGGATTACTCCTTAATTGTGAGTTCTCAAGTTCCCGCATAACCATACGTGCAGCTTCGACATCCCCAGGTTCTAGACCATGAATAATTCTAGCAGCTTTAGCAATAGTATCTTTCATACTCAAAGGCTTACCAGATTTGTCCTGTAATCTTTGCATTGCGACAGCTAATGCACTTTCATTACGTAAACCTTGAAGTTGTAAAGCTTCATCACCTTTAGCTTGAATTTGTGCTAGTTTTTGTAATTGTTCTGGCGTATTTACAAGAATGTTCTGAAGTTTATCAACATTAGGTTTTTTAAATGTATCAAAAACATTAGTTGGGGTTGGTTGTGTAGGAGAATCAACACCAAAAGATTTAAGCATATCAGATTGTTTTGCTATATTAGGTAGTTGATTATTTCCCCAATCTGACCAATTTCTTAATTCCCTTTCTGGAGGATTTGGACCACTCCATGTTGGTCTGCCTTTTTGTAAACCCTCACCACCCCACTGACCATTTAATTGGGCTTTAGGAGACATATCAAAACCAATAGAATTTTCTGGACTTGTAAGTTCTTCAGTAAGTCTAGCATTATTCCAATCTTCTAGAAGTTTACCCATAAAGAATTTGTTTTTATTACCTTGAACAGTGACATCAGCATCTGATTCCCAAGTACGCATACCTTTATTACCAGCAGCAATCTGAGAATTCATTTGTCCTTTATAGCCTTCTAATGATTTTGGAAGATATTCAGGATCATCCATCTTGCCTTGAGCTTGTTTAGCTTCCCATGTTTTTATAATTTGGTTTAAGGGGGCTTCATTCTGTTCTTTTTGATTTTGTAAAAAGGCTTTTAATACTTCCTCTTCATTTAATCTATCAGCATTAGCTGTATTAAAACCTTGATATAAAGCACCTAAACCAAATTGAGGTTGATAACCTGTAGAAATAGGTGTCATTTATTGTCCTTTATTTATAGTACTCATAATCTTAACAAAATTAGCTAAGGCTTGATCTGTATTACCCTGATTAGTATTACTTCCTACATTATACCCTAAAGCAGATAACAATGGACTGATATATCCCTGAGTATTCTGTTTATTAGCATCAATAAGTCCCTGAGTTCCTACCATATTTGGAGAGATTCCAGCACCAGCAGGTTGATATAAACTCTGTTGATATTTCATAGCTATATCAGCCATCGCTTTAAGTAACTCAGGATCGGTAGTAGCACTATTACTTCTACGTCCAGCAGCCGCATTCTTAATATCCTGTGCTCTCTTTAATGCCGAAACTTGATCCTGAACAATCTTAGAACCATAAGGATCAGCAACAGATTGTTGTAGTTGCTGCTGATAATAAGGTCTTTGAGAACCAAAAGGATCAGCCTGTTGCTGCTGCTGTTGGATTATATTTCTAGTACTAGCAGAGTTTTGTTTATTCTGATAACCTTCCAGTAAAGCTCCTAAAACAGAAGATGCTTTCTTTTGGTTTTGTGGTGCAAACATATTCCCCAAACCACCAAGTAGTTTTGTAAACATATCTCCATAAGATTGTTGTTGTTGTGGTATATTACCTTGTGGTAATCCTGACCCAAAATCAACACCACCAAAATTAGGCATCTGACTATTGCCTAAAATACCCTCATTCCCTATACCAAATAAACCTTGGATATTATCGCCAAAAGATGGGTTCTGATCAAAATAATTGTAATCTGTGTTTTGTCCTGCATTAATTGTAGGGTCTTGATATAACTCATCACCATATCCACCAAACCCTCCTTCACTACCTTGCATAGCATCATCAAAGTAATAGTCGTCGTATTCGTCCATGTTTAAACCTCATATTTACCAGAAATTATTATTGTATTACCAGTTGCTGTCCATGAGGATGGATAACAACGATCGTTTGTTGAGTCTAATACACCAGTACCTATACCAAGTAATGTTGTTTTATTTACTGTGGTAACAGAATCATCTTGAGATGCTGCTATAGGTAAATTACAGTAAGTAGTACCTGCTGTTGCTGCTGTTGTAGCCGTACCAGTACAAGATATTTTAACAGTGAAAAAGACTGTTCTACCAATTCTAGAATACCTACCAGCATAAGAAGCAGCACCAGTACCTGGAACTACTGTAAGATTAGTAAACGTAGGTGTCCATGTACTTTGTGTAGAATTGGTTAAAGCTGTGTGTTCTGTATTAGTTAGATGATAATATTCACCAGAAGTACCACCTTGTATACCAACAGTTGAGTTATGAAAATTGTCCTGTATTTGTGTATACTCAGCATCTGTTAAATGATTATGCTCCCCAGCAGTACCACCTTGCACATTCTGCAATTGATCATGATCCCTTAAAGCAATATCTGTTATATTAGAGCCAGCAAAATTAATTATATACCAAGGAACTGATCCAGATGTTGAAACATATTCTCTTAATTGTCTATACCATTCTAACCAAGTAAAAGAACCTGGTTTATCTTGAATTGGTGGTGGTGGTAATCCAGCCATTAGGATATTCCTTCAGTATAACATAATTCCATTGCTTCATATCTCGTTCCAACAGATTGTCCATAATGTATAAATTCAAATGATCTACGTCTAAACTCACCTAGTCTATATAATACAGGAGGAGTGTCTAAATCTGTATAAACTAAATAATTAGTTCCTCCAGAAAAACTTATATAATCATCATCAGACATAGATATACTTAAAGTACTCTGATCAAAAGTAGATGTTTTATCCATGAATATTCTTAAAGAATGTAATCGTTTTCTATAAGTTGTGTCCATATCTATACGATTTGTTCTTATTAACACATCAATAGATGTTAGCTGAGGAGATGGTCCAAAATCAAATGATGGAGAATCTGCTCCAGCAGTTACATCAAAATAGCATACATTACCGTTATTACTAACCTGTCCATAGAAATAACCATTATCTCCATCATTAGCATAATCAATTACAAATCTATTTCCAAAAACACCAGAGCTTTCCCCTGTTGACCATTCATGCCATAACTTCTCATCTGGATCATATACAAGAGTTCTATCTGCTGTTGGCAGATTTAGTACATAAAACATATGTCCAGATATTCTAACACAATATCCACGAATACCTACAGTATTTGTTTCAGAATTAATTAATCTTTCTATATGTTCATCAGATACTCGTTTTGGAGTGAATCCCTCGATTATCCAAAAAGCATGTCCTCCTGAGAAAGATGATCCAATAAAGGTACAATAACGTTCTGTTTGTGTTATTGAGTATGGAGCAGCAGTACCTACTTGTATTAATGCAGATTCATTTCTATTAAATGGAGAGCCACTAGCGTTAGCTGCATTATAGAAGAACTCTGTTGACTCTGACCCAAATGCTACTATCTGATTATTCTGTCTAGCTAATGCAAGTATAGCATCAGGGAAACTTTCAGCAGATACAAAATTAGTTGCATCCCATGAGAGAGGATCATCTACAACACAATTAAATATATCAGAATCTTTTGCTAGAACAATATATCCATCTAAGAATACAGGAGTAGGTGAATGTGGAGTTGGAAAATCTAGATCAGTTATTTGTGTAACTGCTCCTGTAGTTTCTATGATCCAACCTTCAACACCATCACAAATAAATAAATAATCTCCTATAACAGAAGAGTTTCCTAAACAAAATCCAACAGGACCTGTTGAGGTTGTCATTGATATTACTGAAGCAGGAACTCCACCTCCTCCTATTGGTCCATCTTCAAATATCTCTGATCCATATGCAGCATAAAGTTTATCATTAAATTCTATAATACCTCTTGATTCATAACCATCAGGATCAAATTGTTTATAGAAGGTTATACCAGGACGTTTAACTAACCAAGCTTTTGTTATTTCAGTTTGATCAACTTTTCTAGATTCAGGAAAACAATTAACAAATCTTTGGTCTTTGTCGGGATCAGTACCTCTATTTGAGGTTGATCCAAAGAAAGGTAACTTTACTTTTTGTACTGTTCCTCGATCACCTTGTCGTGTAGCCATTATTTTCTCCGTTTATATTGTTGTCTAGCAATATTTGTTATAACTTTACCAAGATCGTCATAAGATTTTGTTCTTCTAGAATCAATATTCTCACCAGTATTGTTTGTCATTGTGCTAAGGAAATCACCTAAACCAGAAGATAGTCCACCAGCTACTGCCCCCTCAAGAGGATTACCTCTATTAAATATACTTTTTAAAGCTCCACTAACACCTGCTCCAGCCATCTTAGAACCGGTCTTACCTAATATATCAGATAAACCACCCGCAGCAGTATCCCCAAGATAATCTCCTAAACCTGCACCAAGACCTCCTAACAATGCTTGCTTTATTCCTCCGCCCTGAGCTAATCCTGATGCAGCTCCTAAACCGCCTTTAACAAAATACTTACCAATATCTTTTCCTAAACCTAAAGAATCTCCTAAAGAGTTCCCAAGTTTATCCAAAGCACCCGCCTGTCCTAAACCTCCTGTGACTGCTCCTAAAATACCACCTAAATGATTTCCTTGAGTCAAGGATGCTAATGTACTTATAGCGAGACCTAAAGGAGCCAATGGTGTAAATTGTAACACAGTACCAATAACTTTTGCTGCCGTGGGCATTATACCATCACTTGTATGATTATATTGTGAATTATCTACATTAGTCCATCCAGGTAAATTCTCAGCATTTTCTTTAGGAACGAATAGATTATTAGAATCTATATTTTTTGTTAAGTTTTTCCAAGTATCTAGATCATTATATTGTCTTTGTAAAGCATAATTAAATTGTGTATTACCACTTTTATCTTCTCTAAGAATAGTTTGTGGATTTACATAACCCAACATAGATTCGTCTGCAGGAGTTGGATCCATTGTGTAACCCCTTAACTCATTATTGTAGATAACAGGGGTTGAACCAAATAGAGTATTTAAACCTGTGATTTGTTCTTGTAAATTATTTCCAGACATTGCTAAAGAGGATCTGTCACTTGTCGCATCTGATGGTATAGGTTGTCCAGACAAGACTTGACCAAGCACTTCCCACTTATCTAAATCACCAGCAGAATACGGTGATGTGTTATTATAAGTATCTGGTGTTGGTAAAGGTAGTCCTCCCTGCATATCCCAGTCAATAACAGAACTAACAGGAGTGTTTTGTTTCTGTGTTTTTACTAATTCTTTAATAGCATCTTCTAAACCTTTATAACCAACTCCTAAAGAATTACCTCCTTGATCTAAGATATTATAACGTCCATCACCTATGTCTTGTTGATTATAACCTTGTATTCCAAATTGTCCTTTACTTGGATCAATATCTCCTTTGTAATATTCCTGATTTCTAAATTTTGTTATTGGAGTATTATTACCAAATAAATTATACAGAGTAGGATTAATTGTGGAGCTTGTTGGTTTAAACCCCGCATCTGTAATAGAAGATTGTATATTCTCGGGAATTGAATAATCAATATTTCCGTAATAATACCTATCACCTCCTAATGTTGGTAAAGCATCCCCAACATAATTATTAATCTCTTCATCAGGATTTTGGTTTTGTGCTAGTTTTCTACCAGCACCCCAAAACTCAGATGGTTGTTGTTGTTCTTGTAATTGATTACTAAACTGAGCTTTAAATGATGTTGGATCACTTGTACCCAAACGCATTAATTCATTTTTATGTTTTTGATTACCAATCTTAGCTCTGTTTATAGTATCAGCAATTTGCTCTAAAGATAATGGTGTATCCATATATTCACCAATTACGAAGATCTCTCTGGAAGAACATACTACCTTCTTCTAGACCAAAGTTCATAGCCTCTTGTTTTATGATAGTCATTTCATTCCAAAGTTGTTTTCTATCCTGTAGTGGGATACCATAAGTGGGAGCTAGTCTACAGGCTAATCCATAAGCTAAAGCATCAAACCATTCTTGAGGAAAATCAGGTTCATCTGTTCCTGAATCAAAATCTTCAAAAGGTCTTTGATAATGAATTACAATTCTATTAGCAGCAGCCTCCACTGTGGTTGGTGTTGGGAATACAAACATGTCACCATAATTTCTTTGTGGCTGATAATATAATTGTATTGGATTACCAGATACAGATTTATTGCCCAGCATATTATACTCCTGCCTAGTCAAAATCCGCATGGGTATATCTATATTTGTATTTATATTTCTATTATAAGCTTGAATAATTTTTAACGGTTTAGGTATATTTATTGTTTGTCCTAATCCAATAGAGTATTGATTTGTAGCATTAGTTAAAGGAACATTATATGATGTAATAGCCCATAATTGTAATCCATCAGCCATCCAAGCTTTTACAAGAGTGTTCAATACTAAATAAGCATCTGTACTAGTAGATGTTACACTAGATCCTGGAATAACTCCAAGTAAAGCTAATGCTCTAGTTACAATTTCATCCCGTGACGTAGTAAAATTTGTTGATCCTGAAGTACTCATGGTTTATGTCCCTTTAGTAAAGCTATCGCGGCTGTAAAAGCTCCAGCAATAATACCAACCCACTTAACAAAATTAAATAAAAATCCTGCAGCTTTCCAAGCATCTACTAACTCTTTAACGATTGGTGTTAGATCAGATTCATCTTTGATATGAGTAGTTAGAACTTCTTGCATTAATTCTAATCTAGCATCTATTGCTTTTAAATGCTCTTCTACATTTAAATAATCCTGTCGTCTTTCTTTAGGAAAATGTAAATCACTCATAATTAAAAAGGTGTTCCTAAAGAAGCATTATGTGCCATAGATAAAATCTGATAGGTAAAAGTTATAGAGAAACCACGTCTATTTTCAACATAAATAGCTGTGTTACTACAAGAGATTGTTAAATTTCCATCTGTTCCAGTTGTACCTGACAATGCTCCACCAGCACCAAACGCTACTGTAGCAGATTCTCCGGCCCATTTAGTAGCAACAGGTGTTGTTGCAGCTAGTCTTACATGAAATACACCACCTCCTACAGAAACAGCGGTTGGTGTAATAATAAACACACCTTGTTGTGGTTTTAGTGCTTCTGCATTTGTTATTGGTATTGTGTATACAGCATCATCAGCAAGAGTTACTACAGAACCTGTACCAAAAATAGAATTTACATTCTCTCCAGAACCTCTATAAAATACTTGAACATCTGTTGGAACATTACTAAAATCTTTAGTAGCAGCTAAAGTTAAATGGTCTCTATGATCATATGATACTCGTAAACCAACAGCAGAAATTGATTGTAATTTAACCATTTCTGCATGAGTTAAGGTGCTATTATATAATCGAATTAAATTAACCTCAAGTCCTGTACTTGGCTGTGCCGCAAAGTAACCCCAATAAATAGGTTGTTTAGTTTCAATTAATCTACAGTTATTTATAGAAATATCTCTACCTGCAACATATATACCGCCGAGTTGCTCAACAGTCATTGCTACACCTTTTGACCCAGCAATACCACAGGTATTAATATTAATCTGTTCACCAAAAATCCAAGTATCGTAGAAGTTACCATCACCTGCTGCATACATAATACCTGTAGTTTCACCATTGCCAAAACTATCAAGTTGGTTTATGTTAATACGAATACCCATATTATTTTGTACTGTTGTTGATGGGTTAGATATAGCAATCCCATGCCCACCACAAAAATATGTTCTACAACGAGTAATATCAACAAGTCCTGGATAGTGTGTATTTGTTCTAGTCAATCCTGTATAATTACCAGCATCTAAACGCATACCAAAACCTTTTACAGAAATAACATCACAATCATTAATCTGTGTTGCTGTAATTGGACCAACAGTTAAGATACCATCACCAGGTTGTGAGTCTATTCTAACATTGTTTATTTGGCATCTATCACATCTAGCAGAAGCTGTATCCTCAGCTTCAATCCTAATACCAGGTTTTGTTATATCAAAAGATAAAGAAGCTCTAGTTGTGTCTGAGGTTAATCTAAAATCCTCCAATTTAACATTCATACCTTTAACTCTGATAGCTGGTCCCACACCAGAATATTTTAATGTTGTAGGTGCTGCTACAGAAGGTATTAAATTCGCACAGTTACCGGAACCGGCACCAACAAGACCAGTACTATTCTCTGTTAATGTTAGAGTTGTTGAAAATAAGTAAGTACCAACAGGAAAATATACTAAACCTTTACCAGTATTTATGTATGTTATAGCTGCTTGTATTGCCGCTGTATCATCAGAGACTCCATCACCAGTAGCACCAAAATCTTTAACTGATTTTGTTTCTTCTATTTTAGAGTTAATGTTATTAAGATTGGCATCCATTTCAGCCCAACTTAAAGTAGTTCCTTTTCCAGCCCTTGTTACAATTGTTGCCATATTTACTCCTTAAACATACCCATCAGTTACATAACCTTCATCTATATAGAAAATATATGGCACTGTTATAAATGTATCATTAGGTGGTCTTATATAAGGGACAGTAATTTTATCCTGTTTTGCTAAAACAAAGTCCTGTGGGTGACGTTGTTCATAACAATTAGGACATACTATAAAACCATCCCAACGTTGTTTAGCTTTGTGTGCTTTGTACTTGACAGAGCACACATCGCAAATTAAGTTCCATTCACCGGAAACAAAATGATTTTTCATTATGGATCAAGACCGCTTCCACTTACAAAGATCTGATCCATAAGGGTATTGGTCCATCCTAAAGTAGTTCTAGCATTATTTACTCTAGCATGGTTTCTGGCGATTTTATTACTTTTATCCAAATATAGACCAATTGCAGGAGTTGGTGGGGATGCTATTAGAGCTTTCAACTCATTAAGACGTGTCTGACCAATCGCCAATGCTCCTTGATGAAGCTGATGGGATGTCAAAATAATAGAAGAAGGATCCAAAACCGCTTCTGCCGGCGGAACATCTACACCGGTGAATACCGTGATGCGTGCTCCGTATGCGATGTACTTAGGATCAAGAGTAGCCTCGGCTTGTGCTTTACCAGCAGCCGTATTGGGGAATTTGATAATTGACATTTTAAGCTCCGTACATAACTTCAAACAGCAAGGGCCATAGTATGATGGAATCTGTGTTTGCAGCACAATGAAAGGTAAATGAGATAGTCTGATCTACTCTAGTATCAAGAGTAGTAAAATCATCAGATATACTAAAACCACCCACACTGCCGTCCCAGGCAGCGATTGATGAATTCATTCTATTACCGATTTGGGCATCTTCAACGCCTCTGTTAAAACGTGTAGCACGGAGTAATTGAACGAGGTTTGCAGTTGTGAGTCCGGTATTGAACAAAACTACACCTGGGGTGCGCACCCTAACGCGTTTTACTGTGGCGCTGCTGTTTATCAGCCACTTCATCATGATTGAGGTATATCCGTTAGGTCCAACACTACCGCCAGGTAGTGTAAATGTGGGGCCATAAACTTCTAAAACCTCTTGTGTAATTCTACCTGAAGCCAAATCTGGTAAAACTGTTGGAGAAGATATTAGATCGGGCTGTCCTGAACCTGAATAGGTTTCAGAAAATACTTCGCCATCAGTGGCAGCAGTCATCTTACACCAATACCAGCCCCCAGCAACAAGTCCACCTGCTCCAGCAGGAAGATAGCAATATCCCCCAGTTGTAAGTGCTAGGTATGCATTAGTCATAGGAGATTCAGCACTTAGCGTGAAAACCCCACGAGTACCAGTGAAACTCAAGCCGTTTGCACCACCATCGCCTGGTGGAATCCAGAACGGGATGCCGGATTGAAACAATGTAACAGGATTTGGTGTATAGATTATAGGATTAACACCACCCTGTAAAGCTGTCAAAGTCACAGTACCACTTGTATAGGCAGTAGTGGTTAATCTAATTGCTCTAACAGGTACAATTTGATTTGATGAAAAATTACTTGTTTTTCCTACAAGCAAATTATGTGTAAATGCTGTAGGAGTAATAGAGGTATTAAAGATATCATCTAATGTAAATTCTACTTGGTATGTTAAGTTTGGTGTATCTGATACCACACAAGCTAAACCAATGTTAAATGGATTTTGTTTATAATCTACAGGTATCCATGCTGTAGACCCTAAAGAACTTAGACTAATTACTTGTGGAGTCATAAATAAACCTTATAAAAAGAAAATGGGATAAGCCTTTTAAACTTATCCCATCTGTGGGTTTTACCAAGTCATCCCTTGTTGTGGGAAGTAGTATGAAATAACAATCTTTACTGGATTGGTTAGCTGTGCCGAAGCCTTAGCGTAATACAATGTATCAGCAGTTTGTAGAGCACCCATTTGAGCACCTACAGCTGTTCCTGCTACTGCAACTTGAGCACCATTACAAGTAGCCGCATTAATTAACTGAGTACCACCAAGGGTAGTACCTACGTTAAGAGTTTGAGCTACGTTAGCACCGCTAGATACAATTAACGCAAGGATAGGGATAGAACCTTTTGGAAGAACAAAAGCAGCGAAACCTGTAGCGTCACCAGCACTTGTAGCCATCTGTACTACTTGATGATAAAATTCCACTGCTGGGGGCGTAGTACGAGTAACACCAGCCGGTCCTAGAATTGGTTGTGGCATAATAATTCCTTTCTAAGAATTAGATTTTCCAATTTTTAAATCTTGTTTAGCTTGTTTTAAACTAAAATAAAAAGCTTCTTGGGTATCATAATCTAAAGTTGTCATATGCCTCCAATGTTTTTTTGTAGTTTCTTGAAAATCAACAGCCATTTTTGCTTGATCTTGTTTTACTCTCATAAAAGGCAGTATCTGTTTTAATACATTAACAGCCCTACGACCATTAACTTGCCATTTTAAAGTATCACTCCAATTTTCAGATTTGTATCTATCTTGTGAAAAGATTGCTCCATCTGGAAATAATTTACCAAGTTCTTTTGTCATATAAGGATCAGTACTTTGTACTGAGATTCTTAAAATATAATTATGACCTCGTTCCCGATCCTTACGTTGTTGTTTCATAATAAATATACTACCTTCACCATCAATGATTCCAGCAGCCCAAGCTAAATCTGCAATTGTATTCATATTTCCTACTCCTATTCAGAAAAATTACTTTAAAAATTAATTGGATGGACTAAGCGCCCTGACTCCCATAAAGCCCTCTCGGGTCTGACCAACCAAATGAGTAACGAGCAGTTGCCTTAAACTTAGCGTTTTCAGTATCAAAGTCATTATCCTGTTCAAACTGATCAGCACGACGTTCAAAGTACTTCATACCATCTGGAACATCAGTCATGATGAACCAGTCATCTGTACCTGTTGAGGCTAGATAATGGTTAACAACAACTTGGTCATAGATGCTTGATTGCTTAAGAACGTTTGGATCATTTAGGTCAGTACCGACACGACCATCTGCACCAAGAATACGCTTAACTTCAAACTGTAGTTGATAAGGAATGATTAGTTTCTTAGGTTTAGCAGCAATTAATAAACCACGATCATCGCGATAGCCAGAAATATCAATAGAGGCTTGCTCAAGAGCAGCTTCACTAATATCAGCATCGGTTGCAATCTTGTTACTGTAAGTACCACCAGCTACGTTAAGGTGGGCAGTTGATAATAGAACAATACCATCACCACCAGTATAACCAGCAGTGAATGCACGGTTATAAACGTTAGCTGCTACAATTTCCTTAGTTTGACGTAGGGAACGTGCAAGAGCTTTAGCTTTTTGTGCACCTACTTTACCATACTGATCATCTTCATAGATTTCACGAGTGATGATAAAGCCAAGGGCATACACTAGATGATTGTAACGGGTTGTGAAACCTTGGCGTTCTGTATCATAAGTAATTGAGCTACCTTCAGGTTTAACAATAGCTAGACCAAGACCAGAAAGACCAACATCTTCTTCATAGGCTTTATCAGATTTGTTTTGTTCAAAAAGGTGAGTCCATTCTACAGGATAGTCATTATAGGCTTTCCCATAAATAGCATTTAATCCAGGCCATCTTTAATGTTCAATAGAGGTTATTATTCTCTATCCGGTTTTCACCAGCTAATATTTTCATATTAGAACAGACTATATCTTCATCCTCATTTCTGAGGAGTTCTCCACTTCCATCCATTTGGATGTACTCCCTATCGGGATAGTCGTTGAACTTTCCTAGAAGCGTGTAACCCTTTGTGTGTTTGTTTTTCATCCAATAAGTATAAAATCTACCTTTAATTTCATAGGTTCTTTTTACTGGATTTAATGTTCTCCAAAGGTTTCCTGCGTTTAGATTATGGTCTCTAATAAACTTATTCCATCCTGTTACCAGATGTACAGTTCCGTCAGGAAATCTGATTATATATTGTTCTTCTTTTCTACATCCCTCTGTGGATAATCCTCCAAAGGTATTATTATATCCATTATGATAACTATCAAATTCAGAAATAAATTCTCTTTCTAAATTAGACAAATCTTTTAAGGTTAATGCAGAACATAATTCTTGCCATTCAAAATTATCCCAACCATATTTATTTATAGCTAGATACAAAGCTTGTTTATTATTCTTTTTTGGATTTCTAGAATTTAACCAATGCTTATGTTTTCTTTCTTCTAAACTTAATCGAGTTAATCCAATGTAGGACTTTCCATTTATATTACAAATACATCTATATATAATCATTATCACACGCCTCCCGGCTTAGCTGCTGATTGCCCAATCCATAAAGTTTTTACACTTAGGTATTTATGGCTCTAAGGGGTTTCCAGCAATTCAAAGAATTTATTTTCCTAACAATTACTTGTTAGTCTCTCTTGGTATTAGTTAAAGAGTTTGGCAAAGGAGCTAGAAGTAATAACACCAGACATAATTTATCTCCTTAAGATTAAACGCCGGCCACACCAACGCTACCATATGACTGGACGTTAATGCGTACTAGAACTTTACTGTTGGTCCCAATTTCATTATTGGGACGGTTCACGATACCAAGAATCTGTAGTGGTCGTGTTGAGGTTGTATCAGGTGCTGTAGTTGAATAAACATACATAGGTGAAGCACCGGTTAACAGTGGGTTGGTATGTGCTGAAGCACCTACACCTACGTTAAGACCAATAGAGGTTGCTGCAACTGAGGCATCAGCTTCTGCTTCATAAACAACATCAGTATTATCACAAACAAGTACAAATTGCTTAGTTGATGCTGGACGATATACAGGAGTATCTAGAGAGATAGAACCTGAAGATAAAGCACCAGCAACTGGATCAAATTTACTATTCACGATACCAACAACGGCACCAAGAATAGGACCAGCAGCGATCTGTGCAGAGGCACCTACAACTGCTTCAACAGCAGGATAAAGTGAAGTAGCAGCTTGATCAGAAAGTTTTACAAGATCACCAACAAAGACAGGAACTGCTTCAGTTGATGGAACCTCATATAAATTGGCTTGACCATTATATGGTGAGCCATTTAAATGTTTTACGGGCTTGAACCCGTTAATTCGAGACGTATTAGCCATAGAATCTCCATTAAATTAAAAAGACTAAGAGATTTGTAGTTTTCCATAATCCAAATCCTTAGTGGCTTGTTGCTTCATGGCCTGGTCCTGTTCATCTAAAGCAGCATTTTTCTTTGCTTGATCTTCATCAAAGTATTCTTTAGGAATACGCATTAGAACAGAAGTTGTACCTTGATCCCCAACTACACGGCGGGGGGAGCCAAGATCAGACGCATCTGAAACACGAGAATCACCAACGGTTAAATCACCGTCAGTCACGATTTCATAACCAGCTTGCTGGTAATTATAAACACGAGAACCAACGTCATTAACAAAACGATAATGAAAGTTAGGGTCTTTTTCACCTGTAATGTTTAGAGGGCCACGTGCTGATAAGGGTTTACGAACTACTCGTTTTTGGGGTGTGCTTCTTGCTGTCATCTTAGACTCCTTTTGTCTTTCGTAATTCAGAAAGATACTCTTCTTTAGTCATAATACCTTGACGAATGAATGTATTCATTACTCGTTTTTCATCTTCTGTTAATTGGAATGATGAGGCACTACGTGCATTTTGTGTATCTGAAGTTCCTACTGTACCTGGATTATCTCGATTAGGATTTTTAAATTTATGAGGAAACCTAGCTTTCACTTGTACAGAAACATATTTTAACACTTCTTCTGGATTTGTATCAGGATGTACTTTAGCATATCCTGTCCCAATCGCATCTGCAAACTGACGCATCTCGTCGTCTTTTTGATACCAGACATTCTGATTAACCCACTGTACAAATCGTGGATCAATAGAAGGTTGTTCTTGTTGTGGAACTTGTTCCTTAAGAACTTCCCTGGCTTTTTGTTCTGCCTTAAGATCAGTAAGTAGTTCAGTAGTTTCTAGATAACCATCTGAATTACCTTCCTCAAGATGTTTCTTCTGAAGTGTTTTTAGTTCTTGTAAAGCTTTGTTGTATTCAACTTCACGTACTTTTGAGTGATGCTCTTGAAGCATCTGTAACGCTTTTTTAGTTTCCTTAAGTTCTCTACCTAATGTATCAATCTTTCCAAACAACTCTCCACGATCAATAAATTCTTTAGCCGGGCGCCATTGACTAGGATCACCTTGGAACTCTTCCTTTGATTTCCATCCCTGCTCTTTTGCTTGTTGTTCATATGGATCTACTTGAACTTCTGTCTTTTTTACAACTTCTTCAGTTCCTACAACTGGATTTAACTCACTCATATATATATTCCTTATTTTATGATGCATAAAATATCAACATCATTAATAATGATGTATTTTTGTCCATCAGTATCTCTAACTTCTTTACCTGCATACCGAATCATACATACACGATCACCAACTTTAATAGCATCATTCTCACGGCCATAATCTTTAAATGCTGTTGGTCCTACTTGAAGAACTGTACCATATTCTACAGCCTTACGTTCTCGTTCAAGAGTAGGTTCAGGAATCACAATACCACCTGGAGTTACACTTTCTGCTTTATCAGGATCAATTAATAGCTGATGTAGAATTAATTGGATAGCCATTATTAAAACTCCTCCATACGAAATTCTTGCATCTCACGATAAGCGTGTATCATACCAACATAGAATCTATCCTGTGATACATCTATACCAGCACTAGTAGCTAGCATTTCTTTACAATCCTCTGCACGTTCTTTAGCAGCCTGTAAAAATGCTTTTGTTACTTTATTAGATTTCCAATCTTTAAAATCTGCTTGTGTAATTTCAATCATCTAGTTTTTGTCCCCTTTGGAAGTTGTTTCTGTTGTTGTTTGTTCATTTCACCCTGATGCTGCATAGTCTGACTATGTGTTGCAGCCTGTGTTGCTAGATTCATTTGAGTCTGTTGGGCTTGTATTCCCATCTTTTGTTGAGCAGACTGTTGTTCCATCTGCATCTTCATTGCTTGTGTTTTTTGTGCCATCTGTGCATCAAGAATTGCCTGCATCTGTTTAGCTTGTAATTCTTGCTGTACCTGAGCAGCTTTCAGTTGTAATTCTTGTTCTTTTGATGCTTGCTCTAACTGCATTTTGTGTTGTGCTTGTTGCATATCAATTTGAGCTTTCTGTTGATCTACTTGAGCTTTAGCCTTAATAGCTTCCATCTTAGGATCAGGCTGTGGCTGTGGCTGTTTCATCAGTTTCTCAGGATTTGGTATTTCAAAAGCATCTAGATACATAGCAGTAACAGCCATAGGATCAATAGTTCCTAATTGAAGTAACTGCATAACAGCTTGGATCTTAGCTTGTTTCTCTTGGGAAGAAACAGCGGTAGGATCAGCTCCTGGATAAATATCATCTACTGGACCTTGGTAATCTTCTTGTGGAATCTGTAAATCTAAGGCAGCAACATACTCTTCAGGATTACTATATGTTTTATTTAATTTATACAGCTTTTTAAACTCAGAAGCTAAAGCTCTATAAACTCGTTTATAAACAGAAGTAAATACTTTCATACCCTGTTCAATTGTTGCCATTGTAGTAGTAGCTGGTGTATTCTGTCCAGGCATCTTACCAACAAATATTTCTGCTACAGAAGCTAACTCTTTACCAGATTTAAGTAATAGATCTAATAATTTAAACAGAACATCACTAGGTTCACGTACTGGTAATGGGAAGATTTGCTTTTTAATATCATCTCCAGTAGCATTAACAGCTTTCCACTCACCTGGAACAAATCTAGTTTCACCCATTTTTATACGAAGACCACGACCTACAAAACCTGACTGTAGATTAGATAATGAACCTGCATCCACTAATTGATTTATGATTGTGTTTGCTGATTTATTTAAAGGTCCTAGTAAACGACCAAAACCGATATCATAGAAACCACCATCAGGATTAGGAATAAATGAATATTTGGTATAATACTGAACAGGTTCAATCGCAATAACTTTTTGTTTTTCATCTACATTAACATCATCTGCGGTATATCTTGGAACAATCCTAAGTACTTTACGACTATCCTGTTCTACAGTAACAATATAAGGTTCAGAGTATCCGTCATCATCCAAATCTAGAAATGTATGTTGTTCTAAGATTGTGTATGGTGTAGTTTCATCATCACCAGAAAGACTATGTGAAAAGGCTTCAGTTACTGATTGTGTTTGAGTTTTATCTACAGTTGATGGTGTATGTAAATCTATATCTAAATATAGTTTTTGGTTTTGTAATTCTTTAACTTTTCGTTTAGTTTGTGTTAATATCTCGGTAATACGTTCTGCATTATCTAAAGAATTAGCAAAATAATTCACAACAAGAACTTTGGGAAAAACTAATTTAGAACAGTTCTTTTGTTTATTGGAATCCCAATAGGTTTTCTTAAAACAAGTACCAGCAATAGGTAAACAGATAAGTAGTCTATCCATATCTTCTTCCCAATCATCCATCTCAGACAGAAGTTGATAAGACATATGTTTAGAAATACGTTCTGCCCTTTGTGCTTTTTCTCCTGTAGGATCATACCCATTGATACGACATTTTACAATAGTTCCATTACTAGGAATTAATGTTGGATATGCTCTAGCAGCAAACTGCATAGCAGCAGTAGACAACATAGGATATTTAATGTTAGCAGCATTAGGCCAGGGGTAAGTTTTTTCTCCTGAAATTTGTAATGCTAATTCTGTCCATGTTTTTAAATCTTCTTCCCAAGGTTTTCTTGAAGCTAAATCATCTTCAAAACCTTGTACAGCTTTGTTACCAATAGATATAAGATCTTGTTCGTCTAACAGAGTGGCTAGATTATTTTTCTCATCTAATATCGTTTGAATTTTTAATTTTTTAATAACCTGTGTACTCATCTCGTCCCTTATCGTTATATCCTGCTTCTTCATATTCCTGTTCGTACTGTTCCTGTTCTAACTCCTCTTTTGTTAAACCTTCTGACATAAGATCAATTAAAATCCCTTGATATGCTAGAGCATCAACGACATCATCATGTCTAGCTCTTGGGAAGGTTAAACACTCATTTTCAAAATCAGGCCACCATTCCGCTACCTTATCAAACTTAACCATAGAAGCTCTCATACGTGCCTGAATAGATCTAGCTCGTTGGATTTTATCCTGTCTATGTGGTTTTAACATAACAAGATTTAGATATACACCCTCCTCTTGCATTGTTTTTCTTAAATAAGGACCAATAGCTTTAGATATTTGAGTATCTTCAATACCAACAGCGACAGGATTATAGATCTTTTGTAAAGTTAAAAGCGTTGCAACAATCTCATTACCAGGTAGTCGCTCCCGAATACAATTAACAATGTGTAACTGACCATTAGCATCCATACCACCAATAACAATAGCTGTATAATCAGCTCTTTCTTTTTCAGAAATTGCCAAGTCCGCTGTGATGTAAAAGGTTTTGTTTTTCTTTCTATCATCTTCAGTCATTGATAGAAAATCACCACGTTTAAAATATCGTATGGAATCATCAACAGGATTACATAGATACTCACAAGAGTAAACTTCTGGAATACCCCTTTCCAAAAATTCTTGTTTAAGCTCTATGAACATCTGTTTAGTGTTACGTTCTGGCCATAGTAATTTTGATATTGTAGGATCGTGTGCTCTATATTTAACAGACCTCCACATACCAACCTTACGTTTGGACCATACCTTTAAATCTTCTACAATTGTGGTTTTAGCAGATTCATGAGGCATCAGAGAATCAAGAGGATCATCTAGGTTCATAGGCGTCCCTACAAATCTGACAATACCGTTACGTGATCTTAGTGGAATTAATGATCCATAGAACCAACGTTTTAGTTTTTCTCTTCTGTCTTTATTAGCTACTAATTCTTCATTTAGAAGATCATCAATAATAATTAAATCTGGTCTCTGACCATCCCAAAGCATCCCTCTGAGTCTTTGTTCTGCCCCTTTAGCAACAATTCTGAATTTAGTCATATCCTGAAAGTGCAGGATAATGTCTGTTTCTGTTTCTTTCTCGAAAACTACACCCTTTTCATTTATTTTTAATCCGAAAAGATTGTGGATTTCTTTAGAATCACAGAGAATTTGTTTAATTTGTCCTATAAATAGAGCTGCTTGAGATTCAGTATCAGCTACAATAACCACATACTTACGTTCTCTAAATAATAATACAGCCAGTGAATAAACAATTGTGATAATTGTTGATTTTGCGTGCTTACTGTTTGCTCCTATTACTAAGAGTGTCGGACTATACCTTCATTAATCCTTGGCATTTAAAGTAGAGATTTGATCTTTAAGCATGGCACGAAATATTTGTAATTCAGGAGTAGTTCTCTGTCCATGATTTCCCATAGTATTTTGTAATTCTATTCCTAATTCAGCAACTTTATTCTTATTTCTTAAATAAGGCATCATTCTTATAAGAGCCTCAGCAGCAGATCGTGTACCCATCTGCCAGGAATGTCGTTGCTTTCTATTTCCTATAACTTTATCAATGTTTTGTTTTCTGATAGTCCCTCCTAAAATACGTTGCATTTCTAGAAGAGGTTCTATTGCTACATGATTTATTCCAATACGTAGATAATACCCCGCATATCTTTTTCCACTAACTAAAGAGTTTCTACTTTGTATTGTTACAAATCCTTCACCATCAAAAAAACCAGAACACCATGCTACATCATGAGTATGACTCATATATATCTCCTTTAAATTTGGATTAAGCCCCCCGTCTAGTCTCTACACAGTCCCAGAACAATCTGGTTTCGCTCGGGGTTGTCCTATAAGGAGTTCTCCGAATTTGAGGGGTGAAACGCGGCCACTTTATATTTGTAATGCGCCCAATAACATTAACCGCGAGGCGCCTCGATAGCAACAAATCTATCATCAGAACAACATAATTCCCATAACTCACGATGAAAATTAGCAAACGCTGAAGCATCATCAAAGAATGGGGTTAAACAGGAGGAAGCAAAACCTTCAATAATCTCAGTAGTTAGTTTGGGCCATTTAGGTCTAACAGCGTTCACGTTTACTACGTTCTGACTTCATAGCACCCTTAGCAGTACGACTAAAAGATCTATTCTGTCCTGGATTTTGTACAAATAAATTAGACAGAGTTGATTTACCCCCTCTACTTATAGCCTTCTTATGTCCTACATCCCCGGAAATGGATGTGACTTTAACACCCTTTTTTTTCGCCACTAAAGCCCTAGCTTTGTTGCGAGCCACACGTGCTTTGTTTCGTTCAGGGTGTTTTTTCTCATATAAAGCTTCCTCTTTTTTATAATCACGCCGGCCATTAGTCATGTATGGAATGGTAGTTCCCCTTGTGCAGATTGTCTACTTTTGGTATCACCGCAAAATTATTATAAACATGCAATCCACAAACAGTTTTACCTTTTAAGGGAATAATATGATCTACATGCCACTCAAAGCCTGTTAGTTTATTACGAAGTTTGCGTAATTCATGAGCTTCTTTATAAACAAAATTTGTTAGTTCCTTATCCCAATCTACCCGTGCTTGTTTAGCTCTAGAACATCTACGATTAGATTTATCTCTACGCCATTGTGCACGAGATTCTTCGGTATGATTCATATTTCGAGTAATTGGTCCATTCTTTCTAACATAATAGTTTTGTATTAGTTTAGCCCATTTCTCTGGATTATTTTTTATCCATTTATAATGTATAACGCTTTCGCAATCTTTACAGGTTGTTTGTAGATAATATTTCTGATTTTGGCTGCTCCACTTTAGTCTCGTCTGTTTTTCTATCTCTCCACAGACTTTGCATGGGTCAACTCGTATCATATATGGCATTATTTTAAGAACCTTAATTTATATATAGTTTTTAAATAGAGAGCAACAATCTCATCTAGGATATTTTGTAGTGCTGTAACAGAACCACTTAAGGATTTATAATTTTTATCTATCCACTGGATGTCACTCTCAAGATGTTTTATAATAGGTTTACATGTACAGTCAAAATCAATAGAATCTATTTTACCAAAGTTACCTTGATGTACCTCAACAAAATTATCTAATAGATCTATAACATCAGTGTAGAAATCACCTAGAGCTTCATGTTCAGCATAAGAACCTGTAAGCCAGTGTTGTTGATGAGCACAATTTCTGGTACAGAAAATCTTTGTTATTAATTCTTCAATCATTTTTTATTCCCCATGAACCATCAGGTAATTGTATCACATTCTCACCTTCGATACAGTCTTTAACTAAATCTTTGACAGAATCCTCATTTATTTTACCCTTAACAAACTTAGTGAATTGTTCAGCTAAGTTAGCTAGTTGAGCTGCTGTTGATTGTTGTTCAACAATCTTTGTTGGTTGTTTTCTTATAAGTTGTCGTTTATCTATAATAGAATTTAAAGCTGTGTTAATGTCTCTTAATTTAGCTGGTACTCTTTTAACCTTACCTGTACGTACATCATAGGTGAATTCCCCATTTTCTATCCTATCTACAAACTGGTCTAAGGTTTTATCTAATATTTTAGTAAGTCTATTATCTAACTTCTCATAATCCTCTTCTTGAATCTCTTTTAGCTTATCTTTCCACCATTGTTGTTGTTGCCACTTCTTGACTGTTGTGAGAGGCACATTGGTTTGTTCTGATGTAAGAGTTGGTGATCTGGTAGCAACGAAGACAGCAATAGCTTCATTCTTCTTTTTGTCTGACCATAAACCACCTTCAGCTAATGAATTCTTTCTTGGGGCCTTAACGTATCTCCACGAACCCGGCATATTTTCTCCTAAATTTATACTTCTAAATAAAGTCGACATTATACCACACTTTTAATCAAATGTCAAGCATTATTTTAATTATTTTTAAAATATTTTTATTTTTGTAAAAAATTAAAAAAGTTCTTGACTTTTAGTTTAATTTGTGGTATAATGCTAACCTCAAAATGAGAAATCAATTTTGGAAGAATTCTGGCCCTTTTACAGTGAAAGTGGCGGCATGTACCCCCTTGGTGAAGGAGAAGGTACACACAATTTTTCTTTTCTTTTTTTGTTCTTTCCTGCTTGGAGACATCCAATTTAATGACAGGTACGCTCTACTTTAGAGAAAGTCTAAGGGGGGTAAGGGGGGTTTGTTCTTAGTTTTGGTTTTCTTTTAGGTTAATATACATTAATCTATTAATACTATGTATATCCATGTGTGGATCTCGTAAGAGAGACACAATTAGCATATAGTAACTATACTCCTATAGTCCTGTTCAAATGGTTAATTGAGAATAGACCATTATTCAAAATATATAAAAAATATATCATGCTTTAAGTCACCATAGTGTAACCTCTCAGCTTTCCCCCCCCACCCCCTTAAAATCAATTAGTTACCTACCCTTTATGGTGTAATGATAGTTTCATTGTTATGGAAATGAGAATGGTTCTCATTTACCATCTTATCTTTACATTCATTTGCCTCACAAATCTCTATACCCTCTCTTCCTTTCTCAAGTATCCATCCTTATCTTACAAATGCACCAATAGGTTAGGTTGTAATTAAAATTATCCTTCCTGAAAGGCATAAACGCTGATCATCTCCTCCAGTCCTGTCAGTATCAAGCAGAATCTCCTTAGCTCTCTGTTATGCATCCGCCTGTCATCCTTCAGTTCCACTGGATACCATACTGAGAAGATTCTACTTGACACTGCCACTCCTTCCAGAGCTGATTCAGCATGCCTTCCAGAAAGGTTAATTTTTTTTGTTTGTGGAGAATATGATGCATGTGATTATTGCAGGTTCTAGGACAGCAAGCAAGAGAGATGTTTGGAATGCTCTATGTGCTTGTCCTTGGACTGATCAAATCTCTACTGTGATTTCCGGTTGTGCTCAAGGTGCTGACAGTTATGGTGCAGCTTGGGCTAGATCAAAATCTCTACCAGTAATAGAGATGCCTGCTGATTGGAAGAGTTATGGCAGATCAGCAGGTATGATCAGAAACCAAGCCATGTTAGAAAGAGCAGAAGGACTGTTAGCTATATGGGACGGTCATTCTCCTGGTACAAAGAACATGATCAGAATTGCTGAACGAAAGGGTATAAGATGCTTCGTCTTTGTGATAACCTCTTGATGCTTCTGTTCCTGTTTGTAACCCTGGTAGTTCCACAACTCTTGGAGCAACTACTACATTAGCATCCAGCTACACTGTCTATTGTGAAAACAGTAGGCAGTAAGCTGCGTGTTGCAGCAACTCCTGACTCATACACACATTGAAAGGTTATACCATGAAACTGATCAACATCATCAAGAACGTGTTCATCGCTGCTCGCAGCGCCGCTGTTGCCACTGCTACTGGTACTGGCACCATCACCAGTGGTGATCCCAATGCCAAGACCCTGACCTACGGCACCGTGCCTGCTCATGCACGGTCGGTCACACCGATGACATCGATGGCAATCAAGGGAGAAGTCACTCCCGAACACCTCAGCATGCTCAGATCCAATCGGGCCAAGCAAGCCGTGGCATCATTGGGTTGCTGGTCATCACTGGCAAGGGCTTTCTCCCTGTTCATGAAGGAGCAGCAAGTTCATCCTAGCCGTCAGAATTGGGAAAGGGTATACAACACCATTGCTGAATTCCATGCTTGGAATGCTGTTTGCTGCGAGAAAAGCAGCGGCTTCTTTGTTCGTGACAACGGGGAAGCCTATGGCGAAAACCTTGGATTCGCAATGAGCGAGGAAGAGGTCGAGATTACCGTCGCCAAGCTGGCTATCCTGCCCATGCCTAAGGGTGACGACAAAACCGACGGCATTCTCGCCCGTGTCCGTGGTTGCAGCATTGATGTTCTTCGCAAGGAACGCGAGGATGACATCAACCAGCGTAGTGAGAAACGCTTGTCCTTGGTTCAGGAGTTCTGCCAGATGGTATGGGCATCAGCCGGCGACGATGCTATGGAAGTCTCGATGCCTGTCAGCAAGGCAATCGGCAAGCTGGCACAAACCCTCCAATGGGTAGCAGGTTGGAAGTTGGACCCGGCATCAGCAGCCAGTGAGTGCCTGTTGTTGCAGGACGACATGGAAACCTTGACCAAGATGGTCGGTCATTCCAGCGACGACCTGCGTGATCGTGATCCTGATACGCATTTCATCAATGGGTCCTTGACCGCCGACGGAATGATGCGTCAAGCGCCATTCTGAAGCATTAGAACAGCCTGCCCTACATGGGCAGGTTGTTACCAGAGGTAGCCCTACCAAGGGCTGCCGCCCGGTCAAACCCCCAGCCCAGGGGGTCGGTCATAATAACGGTAAAAAAGGAAAAGAAATGTTCAACGCCAACGAAAACAAAGAGAAAGCCCGTGCCTTAATCGAGAAATACCTCTGCAACATAAGCAACCAAAACCTTGTCCTATGCAAAGAGAAGTTTGATATACTCATGCATATTGCCCTAGATCCAAGAAGAGGGAAAATCCAAGCGAGCCAATTTCTACGCGAGCTTTTCCCGTGTGCGGCATCAAACTGGAATCCTTGTGAATGTGAATACAATCGTTTCGAGAGTTTCGTAAAAGACCAAAACTCAAAACCAACACAAGAGTCACGCTATATGGTTGGGCTGAAACAAGCCAAAGATATTGTTGATTGGCTGGATGCACAGGAAGGGTGGCTTTTTTAAAAAAGAAAACTAATCAGAAGGACTGGTGCTGAGATTATAATAAATACCTTGTGGTGATAATAACCAGTACTAACCACCTTCATGTGCTAATTGTCAATCTGACGCACACGAAGTAATACTGATTGACTAAAGGGTTGGTGTAATATAAACCTTGTGGTGATGCAACCAACATAAACCACACCCCCATAACCTACTACAAAGGAACTACAATGCTGCTCAATAACAATGGTGCTCGTGTGAACATAACCCCCACCATCATCACCATGCTCACGCTGGGTATTCTGGCACAAGAGAAGCATGATCGTGGGGAAATTCTTAACAAAGGAGAAATGAAAAACATCCAACGCCGTCACAACTTCCTGCGCCCCCTCAAGGAAGTGCTGCAACAACCTGACCCGAATGGTCGGTCATGTGGTGGTGCTTTCAGCATCGCCACCAGGGCACGCTTCGTACACTAGAATCTATAACCTTGCCTTCGGGCAAGTTTATGTGTTTTAATAAAAGGGAAATAAAATAATGATCATTGTACACGAGCCTTTTGAATCACACAAGAAAAAAGTGGAGTACGTAGGAAAGGATGATAGCTTGCAGCATATTTTCCCATTTGAGGTCATTTCGGTATGTTGTGAGGAAGAAGAGTTATACAAAGCCTATCGAATTCTTGGCAGAAAGCCTTGTGGTCGAAAGGAAATGGTCTTTATGGGTGTTAATGCACAAGAAATTGTCGCCAACTGGTAAGAAAAGAAAAGGAAATAAAATGAACTTCACGACAATTCCTGGCAAACTCACTCTGGAAGAAGCTACAGCAGAGTTGGTTCATGTTGCACAAGTCATGCAGAGAACCCATACTGATGAGACATTTAATGGATCAAGACACCTTCAGCAAGTGATGTTTGAAATTAGAAAAACAGGAATCGAAATACTGTTGAATTTGATCGAACAATACATACAGCAGATTCCGACGGAAGATTAAATTGAAAAGAAAATGAAAGAAAACAAACATGAAATGGACTAAAGAGGATTACATAATCACAATCTGTTATGGATTGATTATCTTTAGCATCTCTGTTTTCTTATAAAGGACGGTCATAATGAACCAACATACTAGAGATATGAGAACCCAGAAAAACACTAAAGAAATCTGGGAACTCTACAGAAAACAAAGAGAAGAAGAACAAAAACTACAAAAAGAACATAACAAAGCAATGAAACAAATACTAAAGGAAAAATAATGGATAAAAAAGAACTAGTGCTGTTCATTACTAAAATAGCTCTGAACTGTCAAAAAAACCATATTCATAGGCTCAGTACAATCACAACATTGGCTGATGCTGATAAACAACCAATAAAATTCCTAACAAATGGAGGAAAATACTATTACTACTTATTCTCAATTACTGGAATTGATCTGAAATATGAGGACAACGGTACAACCTGGACTGTAGAATTAATTTAATGGGATAATCAATATGTCTGAAGATTTTTATATCTACTGGTACTCTAATGAAGAATTTAACGGTGAAGCTATATTCTTAGCTGAGGAACGTCAGCAAGAATATCAAGAAAATAATGATTATCTCATTCCTTTATCATAAAAAAAGAACACCAATTGGGACTCTTGTGGAAGTAAGAAATTAATATAATTCCTGGGTCGTAGGTTCAAACCCTACTAGTCCCACCAATTCCCCCGGAGTGGCGTAATCGGTAGGCGCAAGAGATTTAAACTCTCTCGACATTCTGTCATGTGGGTTCGATCCCCACCTCCGGGACCAACAAATACTCAAATATATAAAATATATATGAACATAGAAGAAATTAAACTTATAACAGAAACTCTCATAGCTCTAGGAGATAAAGGATTTATTGCTTTTATTATTTATCTTTTTGTCGATAAGATCTTTTCCTTAGGGACAATTTGTCTTAGCATTTTTGCATTCTACAAAATCACAAAACTTCTAGTTGAGTACTAATATTTTATGCTCGGGTAGTTTAGTGGTAAAACACCTGTCTTATAAACAGCATCGGCGCCAGATTAGCGCACGTCATGGGTTCGAATCCCATCCCGAGTACCAAACAACTAAGGTCGGTCATAATGAAACCAATTAGAAAAAATGCATTATGGAACGCACGTAATCCCAACCAAGGGGATTTCCTTAAAATTCTCTGTTTATGCTCTGCAGGATTACTCAGATCACCCACAATTGCCTGGGTACTAACAAGAGAAACCGAACATAATTGCAGAGCTGCTGGAGTTCATGATTTTGCCTTAATTCAATGTGATGAAGTATTAGTTGAATGGGCAGATCTTATTATTTGTAGTAATTTTGATGTTTGGGATACCTTTGTAAATAACTTCAATACCAAAAAAGAAACATTGAATTTCGATATACCAGATAATTTTAATTTCAGAGAACCAGAATTAATTGAAATCATTAAAATTAAATTAACAGAATTTAATTTATTATAAATAATGTTGAAGGACGAGCGATGACAAAAAAAGAATTTAAAAAGCGTTGGGAATCTAATGATAATGGTGGAGGTATAACCTACGAAGATATTGCTAATTGTTATAAACAATGGGGATTTGGATCTTCTCCTAAAACAAAACCTATATTTACAGTACGTTATCAAGTATTAAAAGCAGCTAATACAAATGATGCTGAAGAATATAATCCCGATAAAGAAATTTAATATATTATGAAAATATTTGTCTTTGGTAGTAACCTAGCAGGTAAACATGGCAAAGGTGCAGCCTTATATGCAAGACAACATCATGGTGCTATATGTGGTCAAGGTGTTGGCAGACAAGGAATGTCCTATGCAATACCAACAAAAGATTCTGGATTAATGACATTACCTCTATGGGTAATTCATCATTATGTGAATGATTTCATAACCTATGCAGAAACACATGAAGAACTAACTTTTGAATTAACAAGAATTGGTTGTGGTTTAGCTGGATATAAAGATCTTGACATTGCACCTATGTTTAAAAATGCTCCTCCCAATATAATTAAACCTACAGGATGGTAACAAAATGAAACCAATTGATTTTGTAGTGTTTGATGGAGATAGTTCTCCAAATACTCCTGTAGAAAAAATAGCAAAGGCTATGAAAAAACCTATAGTAATTCAAGGGGAACACACAAAATATACAATCCTGTCCTACTATTACCACGATGGTAGAATGTATCTTGATATTGAAGAGAAAGGAAGTAACTAAATGTTTTATATCTTACGTCGTCGTGGTCTAGGTAACACCACAACAAAAGCAATTCAACAATACTCACAACAACCAATCACAATTATCAGAAATGATAAACCACTTTTATTCTCTCCATTAGATACAATTCTACGGTGGGGATGTACATCACAAGTTCAAGGAAATCCTCATGTTTTAAATAAAGCTATTTCTATTGAAGTAGTTAACAGTAAACGAGATTTTAGAGCACAACTACAAATCAATCATCCTGAAATTACACCAAAAACTTGGTTCAATCACACTGATCCTTACATTACATATCCCTGTATTATTAGACCACAACATCATGCACAAGGTAAGAATTTAGTTTATTGTGAACAAAGAGATGATTTAATTGGAACATTACTTAGTCAGCCTACACTCTATATAAACGGATATATCTCAGAATATATCCCAAAAGTAGTAGAATATCGTGTATGTTTTATTCAAGGTAGAGTTGCCTGGGTAACAAGGAAAATCCCCAAAGATCCACAAGCAATTGCTTGGAATGTAGCGCAAGGTGGTAAGTTTGAGAATGTACGTTGGAAAGACTGGCCCATCGACGTTATTGAAACTGCATACAAAGCATATAAACTATCCACTCTCTACATCAGTGGAGTAGATGTAATGGTAGATAGTAATGGTAAATCCTATGTACTAGAAGCTAATAGTGCTCCATCCCATACGTCACCATATAGACAGCAATGCACAGCAAAATGCATTGCCTATGGAATTACCAACAATGATTTCACACACATCCCACCAGATGACGATTTCAAAAAATATGGTAAATGGCTTCATCCAGCATTAAAGTAATACCTACCTATTATCTATACAAAACAAACGGATTTAAAATGAATAGAGGTTATATTTATTTTGTACTAATCGTAGTCTCACTAATATATTTAGTATATATCTATATTCCTATCATCAAACAAAGTAGGAAAATTGATAAAGCAGAAAAAAGTATGAATACCTACTCACAGTATCAAGGTCGGTCATTCCTATAAAACCTATTATAACAGCATCCTGTATAGGATATGATGGTAGAATAATTGCAACAAGACAAAACAATTACAATAAAACTCATCCTTTACAACAACATTATGCTATTTTAGCAGGAAAACCCTTCAATATATACTTACACGCTGAAATAGCTGCAATAATAGCATGTAAAGGTAAAAAGATTCATACAATAATAGTAACAAGATTTAACAAACAAGGTTTACCAATGAATGCAAAACCCTGTCCAATCTGTTCGCTTGCTATCCAAGATTTTAAGATTAAACGAGTAATTCACACATGATTACAGAATCTATTGTTCTCTATAAAGAACCAATTAATGATAATAAAAGACTTCTAGAAATTTTAAATAATAACATACAACAATTCTTTAAGCGAGGACATAAATTATCACTATTATATACAAGTATTTCCGATGCTTCTACTAAAATCAAATTAATTAATCATATTTATATCCTAAAAGAATTAAAATTTCTTAATGGTAATTTACTATTCATTAAGGCTCGTATGACTTCAGCACCATATCAAGAATTAACATTATCTTTACATGACTTGGAAACATATTATGTTTAACAAAACAATGGCTTCTGTTTGGTATCATGAAATGGACCCTTGGAAAATTTTTAAAAATTCTAAATATATTAAAAAAGCATCTCAGCTAACTAAAAATGATGTATTAGTTATTTGGGGTGGTGAAGACATTGGAACAGAATTATATAACGAAATTCCAAACTCTTATGCAGAACAGTACAAACCATCTATCAGAGATTTAAAAGAACTGGAATGTATCAATAAAGCAATCGAACTGAACATTCCAATTGTAGGAGTATGTCGTGGAGCACAGCTATTATGTGTTCATCAAAAAGGACGATTGATTCAGCATGTACTAAATCATATAGGTAATCATAAACTATATCTAACAAAAGAAAAAACACTGATGGTTACAAACAGTTGGCATCATCAAGTAATGGTACCTACAGAAGATGCAGAAATTCTAGCTATCTCTGCTAATAAATATGAAGTGGGATGGACAGAAAATAATGTTCAAGTAACACCAGAGGTACCCGAAATTGTTAAATGGAATAACATTAGAGCATTGGGTATTCAAGGACATCCTGAATTTTATGATGCCCCGTTCGAGCTAGTTGAATATACAAAAAATCTAATCTTAGGATTGTAAAATGGCTACAAACCTTCTTGGGTATTCCTTTTCTTTAGAACAACAAACATTACAATCATCAATATTATGTGAAAAACCTATAAAATGCAATACTATGTCTTTTAAGACACAGTATGTAGAAATTATGGAGAATCCCTATGATTGTGGATGTTTGATTATCGGATATACTTATGATATTACAAAAAAAATTCAAGATTTATTAGAACAATTCATGAATGAAAATGGTTATAGTAAAGTTATAGGAACTATAGCAATTAATGTAGAATATTCAGATGTTGAAAAAACAAAAGAAGAATATACACAATTAGGATATACATTAATACCAACAGGACAATCATCAAGACATCCTGATGATGATATAGAAACCTACTTAATATATAAAATAATCAACCCTACATTTAAAGGATACCCATAATGGAATACATGATTGGTTGTGACCCTGAGTTTTTCTTGAAACAAAATGGCAAGCATATCAGTGCTGAAGCCCTGGTTGGAGGAACTAAGAGAAAACCAATTCCTATTGATGATTTAGGAAATTGTATTCAAGAAGATAATGTAGCTGTTGAATTTAACATTGGAGCAAGTTCCACATTTGAGATGTTTTCAAATAACATTGACAAAGTGCTGAACTTCCTCAAAGAAAAACTAAAGGGTTATGAATTTAGTACAGAGTCTGCTGTCGTCTTTGATGACGATCAATTAGATTCAGCACAAGCACGAGTCTTTGGTTGTGATCCTGATTATAATGCATGGACATTTAAAGTAAATCCAAAACCATTTGCAAAAAATATCAATCTCCGATCAGCAGGTGGACATATCCACATTGGATGTGATCTAGCTAAACAAAAACCAGAACAAGTAATTCAAACATGTGATTTATTTTTAGGAGTACCTAGTGTTATTCTAGATCCCGGTACAGAACGCCGGCAACTATATGGAAAAGCAGGAAGCTTTCGCAAAAAAGAATATGGTGTTGAATACAGAAGTCTTAGTAACTTCTGGATTTTTGATAAAACCTTACGAGTTTGGGTATATAAACAAGTTAATAACTGTTTAGAGTTTGTCAAGGACAATAAACATATTGATGTTAATGATCATCAAATTATTCAAGACTGTATCAACCACAGTAATATTGAATATTGTCATTATCTTATGGATAAATATACGCTATGCTTTTAAATGAATGTAAAGTATTAACAGATGACTGTCATCTGAATGATCTTTTTGCAGAATTAGAAAAAAGATATGCAGGAACATTATTATGTATTACTACACACTCTGAACCTAAGCGATACTTAGTATATAAAGAAGGATCATTTAATAACCTTAAATTTATAGATTGTACCAATGCTGTCTCTTATACACATCTGACGCTGCCGACGAGCGATCTAGTGTAGATCTCG
>ERZ761595.30-NODE-30-length-48661-cov-5.950191_pt1 | contig 48661 bp, 55 predicted proteins | sample MGYA00511035_ERZ761595 | MGnify/ENA primary metagenome ERZ761595 (study PRJEB28899, sample SAMN03785553) | bioreactor sludge metagenome | biome: EBPR Sludge; feature: EBPR Bioreactor; material: 0.22µm filtered reactor supernatant | place: Saint Lucia: Queensland...
GACCTATATAATTGTCTTTATTGTGGTAATTGTCGGAACGGCTTTTTCCGTTAACGAAACCGACGGTTTGGACGGCTTGGCAGGCGGAACCCTTTTAATAGCCTTTGCATCTTACGCTGTTATCGCCGTCATGAACGGAAAATACGATTTGGCCACGTTCTGCGCTGTTATCGCCGGCGCCTTGCTGGCCTTTTTATGGTTTAACATTTCTCCCGCCCGATTTTATCTTGGTGATACCGGTTCGATGAGCTTGGGTATTACGCTCGGTATTATCGCCATGCTGACTGACAGCGTTTTGATTTTAGCGATTATCGGTTTTATTTTCGTCTTAGAAGCCCTCTCGGTTATTTTGCAAGTCGCTTCTAAAAAATTGCGCGGTAAAAAAATATTTTTATCAGCTCCGATTCACCATCATTTTGAAGCGATCGGTTGGACCGAAGCCAAAATCGTTATGCGTTTTTGGGTTATTGCCGGCGTCAGCGCGGCTGTCGGTTTGGCAATTTTCCTTTTAGACAGGTTCCATTAATGTCCCAACATGTTTTCCCGCTTAGCTTCCATATTTCGCCGTCATGTCGATCTTTCACCAAGCCGGCTTGAATCGGACCGCAGTCTGCGACTAATCGTCGGACTATTATTGGTTTTCGGCTTGATTATGTTGGCCAGCGCGTCTTCGATTGTCGCTTACAATGACTATCATGACGCTTACCATTTTTTTAAGAGGCAATTTTTAAGCATCGCTATTGGGACGGCCGCGTTTTGGATATTTTCCAGACTTGATTATCGCAAATTGCGCATTTTCGCATTACCGGCTCTTATAATCTCCGTAGTTTTGTTGCTGTTAGTGTTTATTCCCGGCTTGGGACGCGAGGTTAACGGTTCGCGCAGTTGGCTTAATATTTTCGGTTTTTCCTTACAACCGGCCGAACTGGTTAAAATTTCGGTGATGGTTTACTTGGCGGCTTTGTTTGAAAAAAGCTCTGAAACCGCCAAGCGCTTTTGGACCTTTGCGGTTATATACGGTATTTTGGCAATCTTGATGTTGTTGCAACCTGACCTGGGAACTTTATCGATTTTGACCGTCGCCGCTTTCGCGGTTTATTTTGTCGGCGGCGGGAAATTCAAACACATTATTGGCTTTGTCGCTTTAGGGGCAATCGCTTTGACTCTTTTGGTCAATTTGCCCGGACAGCAGTATAAGCTGGACCGCTTTCGTTGTTTTATGGATTTGGAACGCGATACGCGCCGAGCTTGTTATCAAATCAATCAATCTTTGATAGCGGTCGGTTCCGGCGGAATATTCGGACGCGGGTTAGGGGAGAGTCGGCAAAAATTTTTATATTTGCCTGAAGTGCAAAACGATTTTATCTTCTCTATCATTGCCGAAGAAACCGGCTTGGTCGGCGGAGTCGGAGTTATTATCTTGTTTGCTTTGCTGGCACAGCGCGGCTGGGTAATTGCGCGGCGAGCGCCCGACGCTTATGGCAGAAATTTGGTGGTCGGAGTTACGGTTTGGATTGTCGGACAAGCGATATTGAATATTGGCGGCATTACCAATTTTTTACCGATGACCGGCGTTCCCTTGCCTTTGATTAGTTACGGAGGAACCGCGATCATCGCCGCTTTGTCAGGACTCGGCGTTGTAGCCAGTGTCAGTCGTTACAGTTGAGCATATATATGCTGCGGTATATAATCATAGTATCTTGCCTGATCTTTTTAAGCGCCTGTTCGCGATTGCCGGCGCAAGTTAAAACCGAGCCGACGACTATACCGCCGGGACAATTTTATTTCTTTTCTCAAACTTGTCCGCACTGCGCCGTAGTAAAAGATTACATCGACAATAATCGCATTCAAGATAGTTTTTATTTCATATCGCAAGATGTCAATAACGATCGTCGAGCTTATGAATTATTCGTTGCCGTCGGAGAGCGTTGCGGACTTAATGAAAGGCGCTTGGCCATTCCCTTGTTTTGGGATGGCAGTAATTGTTATCTCGGTGAAGAAAAAGTAATTAATTATTTTAAGACTTTTAGCAAATGAGCTTAGCTTTAAAACCACGTTTGCGCATGGCGCCGTCGCCCACGGGATTTTTACATCTCGGTACACTTAGAACGGCCTTATTCGGTTACTTGTTGGCAAGAAAATGGCAAGGTTCATTTATTTTGCGCATCGAAGACACGGATGAAAAAAGGTCTGTTAGCGGAGCCAAGGAAAGTTTATTGGCTGTTTTTAAGCTTTTCGGACTTGAGTTTGACGAGGGTCCAGAGCAGGGCGGTTCTTACGGCCCCTATATTCAAAGCGAGCGTTTGGAATTATATAAAAAGTACGCAGAAGATTTGGTTGCCCGCAACGAAGCTTACTATTGTTTTGCAACTGCTGAGGAACTTGAAACCTTGCGCCAAGAACAAATCGCGCGGCAAGAACCGCCGCGCTATGACCGTCGTTTTAGAGATTACCCGCTTGAAGAAGCCAAGGCCAGAATCGCGAAGGGTGATCCCTTTGTTATTCGACATAAAATGCCGCTTGAGGGCGAGATTAAAGTTAAAGACGAATTGCGCGGAGAAATCTCTTTTTCTGCCGCTGATATTGAAGATTATGTTCTCTTGAAATCAGACGGATGGCCGACTTACCATTTAGCATCGGTGGTTGATGATCATTTGATGAGCATTACGCATGTTACTCGCGGCGACGAATGGCTTCCGTCTTTGCCAAAGCATATTGCGCTTTACCGGGCCTTTAAATGGGAAGCTCCGAAATTTATCCATCTGCCTTTGATTCTGAATAAAGGCGGAGGTAAATTAAGCAAACGCCAAGGAGATGTTTTTGCAGAAGATTTCTTAAAGCAAGGCTATCTTAAAGAAGCGCTGATTAATTTCGTCGCATTATTGGGCTGGCATCCTAAAAACGATCAAGAAATTTTTTCTTTGAAAGAGCTGGAAAAAACTTTTGACCTGGACGGCATTGGAGTCAGTCCGGCAATTTTTGACCAAGATAAATTGGATTCTTTGAATTCGCACTATATAAAGAAAATGGAACTTGATGATTTATTGCTTCTCGCCAAACCTTTTCTGCCGACAGGAAAATCAGATGAATATTTAAAGGCGGTAATAGCCCTTGAACAGCCTCGTTTAAAAAAACTGTCTGAATTGATGGAGTCAAGTGACTTTTTCTTTAAGTCCAAACTTGATTTTGATTCATCGCTGTTGCTTTGGAAATCTTTAAGTCGAGAGCAGACAAAAATGAATTTATTATTCATTAAAGAACTCTTGGAGAAATTTCCGGCAGGGGAGTGGAATAAAGAAAAATTGGAAGGTAGTATTGTCGGCTTTTTGAAGTCTGAGAACAAACCTTTGGGCGATTACCTTTGGCCCCTGCGTGTCGCTTTAAGCGGCCGCAAAGCCAGTCCTGGCCCCTTTGAGATTGCTGCGGTTATTGGAAAAGAGGAAACCTTAGATAAAATCAATCAAGCTATTGGCAGCTTGGTGTAAATATGCTATAATATAAGAGTATTAATCTCTCATGCCCGTTTTAACAAAAACAAAAATCATCTCAAAAATCCTTTATACAGCGGCCCTCGGAGTCGCTCTTGTTGTTTTTGCCAATTGGGCAGAAGGAGCGACAACGCCCGCGCAAAGTCCGGAAATTAACGAACTTAATTACAGCATTGAACAAAAGAAAAAAGAATTAGCCGCCATTAAAAATAAGCAAGCTGAATATCAAAAAGCAATCGAAAAAGCCCAAAGTCAGAAAGCCAATTTGCAAAATCAATTAGCTATCGTAGATAATCGCATGGCTGAAGCTCAATTGACTTTAGATCAAGTAAAAATCGATATTGAGACCACCAATTTGGAAATTCAAAAAACGAACCTGGAAATTTCAGAAACCGACGCATCAATCGAGCAGAACAGAAATCGTCTTGGTTCCGCAATTAAATTGTTAAGCCAAGAGAATGACCGTTCCCAGCTCGAGATAATGTTACTGAATAATTACTTAACGGAATATATCAGCCAAGTAAAATATCTTGAAGATATCAACGGAAAAATTTCCGGTGGTTTATCTGCCTTAAAAGTAGCCAAAGACGGTTTGGCGCAAAGCAAGGCCAAGCTCGATGCGAATAAAGAAAAACTTCGCACTTTGCGAAGCCAATTAGAGCAAGAACAAGTCAGCCTCGCTACGGAAAAAGATTCGAAAATTTATATTCTTGATCAAACCAAATCATCTGAAGCCGAATATCAGCGTCTTTTGAACCAAGCTAAGCGAGAACAGCAATCAGCCGCGGCCGACATTGTCAGCCTTGACCGCGCGCTGCGTGCTCGTATAAACGCTTCGGGCGGCGCTGATAAAATCACTTTGAAATACGACGGCTTTGTTTGGCCGGTTACAAAAAATACCATTACGGCTTATTTTCATGATCCGTCATATCCTTTCCGCAATATATTCGAACATCCGGCGGTTGATATTCGCGCCGCGCAGGGAACGCCGCTTAAGGCGGCCGCTTCGGGATATGTCGGTCGCGCCAAAGACGGCGGCATGGGTTACAGTTATATCATGCTTGTACACGGCGACGGTCTGGCGACTGTTTATGGCCACGTTTCTAAGATTTATGTTAAAGAGGATGAATATGTCAGCCAAGGCCAAGTTATCGGTTTATCAGGCGCAATGCCGGGCACTCCCGGCGCCGGTCCGCTGACTACGGGTCCGCACCTTCACTTTGAAGTTCGCCTTAACGGTATTCCGGTTAATCCTCTAGAATATTTGCCATGACCGATTTTTCGCTTTTCTTCGAGCTGAGCATTGTTATAGCGGTCGGCGTTATCGTCGCCATTATAATGAGGTTGATGCGACAGCCCTTGATTATCAGCCATATCATTACCGGCTTAATTGTCGGTCCTTTTGTTTTTAATTTCATACATTCTTACGAAATATTCAGCCTTTTCAGCGAAATCGGCATTGCAATTTTGCTTTTTACTGTCGGTTTGAATCTGAGCCCTCAAGTCATAAAACAGTTTGGAAAAATAGCTTTTGTGACCGGCCTGGGCCAGGTTCTCTTTACGGCCGGAGTCGGTTTTTTAATTTGTCTCGGTTTTGGTTTTTCTCCGGTCGTCTCGGCATATATTTCAATCGCCCTGGCTTTTTCCAGTACGATTATTATTTTGAAATTGATTTCGGATAAAAACGAACTTGAGTCTCTCTACGCTAAAATATCAATCGGCTTTCTCTTGGTTCAAGATATTATAGCCTTGATTCTGCTTTTCTCCATTCCTTTACTCAGCACGCCGGACGCCTCTTGGTTGTCAATCGCTTTGACCTTTGTTAAGGGCATTGTATTGGCCGCCATAGTTTGGCTGATTTCACGCTATATACTCAAACCGCTTAATTCGTTTTTGTCTCATTCGCAAGAACTTTTGTTCTTATTCTCTTTGAGCTGGGGCTTTTTGGTAGCGGCTATTTTTAAGGCCATGGGCTTTTCATTGGAAACCGGAGCCTTGGTCGCGGGTATTGCCTTAGCGGCCTTGCCTTCAAGACATGAAATTAGCGCCCGCCTCGTTACAATGCGCGATTTCTTTATTGTGGTTTTCTTTATTTTGCTCGGAGCGCAAATGGTTTTGACCGGTTTGTGGGATACGGTGCCGATTGCCATTGTATTATCCCTCTTCGTTTTGATCGGAAATCCGATGATTTTAATGGTTATAATGGGGCTTTTCGGTTACCGTAAAAAAACTGCTTTTAAAACCGGTTTGACTGTCGCTCAAATCAGTGAGTTCTCACTTATTCTCGTTGCCTTGGGCATGAAACTTGGCCATGTTGATGCGCGAATTCTATCGACCGTTACCTTAATCGGTTTGATTACGATTTTCTTTTCAACCTACATGATTTTGTATGCCGATAAGCTTTATACATGGCTTGAGCCCCTCTTATCGATTTTTGAACGCAAACAAATTTCAGAAAAACGCCTGACTAAAAAACAATATCCGATTATACTCTTCGGTTGTAACCGCATTGGTCAAGATTTCATAGACACCTTTAACGGCAAGTCCAAGAAATTTTTAGTGGTAGATTATAACCCCGAAACAGTACAGGATTTGACCGCCAAGGGAATTAAAACCGAATTCGGCGATGCCAGTGATATTAATTTTTTGGAAACCATTGATTGCGCCAAACTAGAACTGGTTGTTTCGACAATCCCGAGCTTTGAGGCCAACAGTTTGATTGCCGAAGTTGTCCGCAAGCAAAATAAAAAAGCGACCTTGATGATGGTCGCGCATAGCATTAAAGACGCTCTTTTGTTGTATGATATGGGCGTTGATTATGTGATTTTGCCGCATTTCTTGGGCGGACGTTACGCGGCCGATATGTTAATCAAGTTGGGCGCCAAAAGAAGTAAATTCAGCGGTCTTAAAAAGAAGCATCTCAGTTACTTGAATAGCCGCCTCAATTTGGGCCATGAACACCCGACAATCAATTAAATTCACTTGGGAGCGGTAAACAAAACGGCCTTTCTTCCTGAGGGTGTAGCATTGGGCAAGAAGTCGTTAATCGCGGAATAAAAATTTTGGTAATCGTAACGGTCATCTTTTCCGCCCTTGGTGCCGGGATCTTGGACTATAAATTCTTGGCGAGCGTCATCATAGCCGGAGATAATTAGGACGTGATAATCAAGCTCTCCCTTGTACGGAGAGTTTTGTAATAAGCGCGCGTCAATTGGAACTATGACCGGTCTGCCTGCGGCTATTTCTTTTTTAATATCGTTAAGCAGGGGATTGATTGAAACCGTGGCCTGCCAAGGCAACTCGGCGAGATTGACAATCTCGGCAATTCTTTCCATAGACTCGTCTTTGCTTTCTCCAAAACTCATTTCCTTGATGGCCAGTATTTTAAGAATTTGCTCACGGGCTTTTTCGGGAGTGATATTTTCATCTTTATAGAAATTATCAGCCATAATAATAGTCGTCTCTTCGCAAGCATTCAACCAAGGTTCTTGCCAGTCTGCTTCCGGAGCCTGACTGGTAAAAGGAACATTAAGATTCTTAATGCGGGGAATGCCCAATTTTGAGTTTTCTTTATAGTAATTGGCTTCATAAACTACGATAAGTGTTAAAGCGCTCAAACATAATAAAACTTTAATTAATACGGTGCGATTTATTTTTGGTTTTAACATAATATGGTCTTATTGTGTAATGTTTGCTAATCTTAAACGTTGTAGACAGTATAACTTTTTTATTAAATAAAATAAACGGTTATGAAGAATAATAAAATAGCTATTTCTGTTTTGTTTATAGCGATTTTAATAGTCGGCTATGCCGTTATTAAATCCTTTGACAATGAGAACCCCACCGTTACTGAAGTCAATAATAATGTAGAAAATAATACTCCGGTCATTGAAACTGAATCTGAAGTTTTGAATGAGGCGGAAGAAACGGTCACCGAGGAAGAGACCATTAAAGAAACCGAGCCAATAGTATATAAGTTTATCGATCAAAAGGCTCCTTTTACTTCTCAGGCCCCGACAGGCGATTGGGACGACGAAAGACAGCAAGACGGCTGTGAAGAAGCTTCGGCTTTAATGGCCGTATATTGGGCTCAGGGTAAGAGTTTAAACAGCTCAACCGCCTTAAGAGAAATATTGGGTTCATCGGACTACACCTTAAAAGAACATGGCGAATTCAGAGATATTTCAGTTGATGATACCGTCAATTGGATATTCAAAGAATATTTTAAATTTAACAACGTAGCCGCGATGAAGGATGTTACTTTGAACGATATTATATTAGAAATTCAAAAGGGGAATGTTATAGTTGCGCCAATGAATGGTCAATTACTCGGCAATCCATATTTCACGCCGCCGGGACCAGAACGCCATATGCTTTTGATTCGCGGTTATGATCCTGCCAAGAAACAATTCATTACTAATGATCCCGGAACCAAAAGAGGTGAAGCCTATCGCTATGATGAGGATGTTTTGTTCAACGCCATTCTCAGCTATTCTACCGGTTATCATGTTCCCGTGACCAGAACCGAAAAAGATATAATAGTTGTCTCTAAATAAAAAAGACCCCATAAGGGGTCTTTTTAAAAGTCTATTTTTTACGGGCTTTTTTTATCTCTTTTTTAGCCATAGTTCCGATATCACTCAAATCATCTTTTATTTCAATCAGTAAAGTTAAAATGTGTTCAAATTTTTTTCTTATTTTAGGATCAGCCGACTTTAGTAGGGGAGCGAGCTTGGCGGCTGCGGCGCCAAGTATGGTTAGGAGACCGATAACTTTAACTGTATTTTTTAGTTTAGGCATATGGTTAAAATATTAAAAAAATAGTATTATATAATCATTATACATCACAATTATGAAAAAAGTAATCTGGTTAGCTTTGTTAACCTTAACGCTGATTATTGCCGGCCGTTTCGTTTATGAGCGTTATTTCGGCTTTAAAGCTCCCTTAAGCGCAGAAGAAATCAGCCAAAGACAAAGCGTCTGTCAGGCGCGCGAAGCTGAGGCCAAAGAGTTTGTAAATGAGAAGGCCAGAGGGCGACGAGCGACTGAACCGCGGCTGTTTTTCAGCCCGCAGACAAAGACCTGTATCTTAACCTATCTTTTGGTTGATCCGGCCTTGCCTGAACCTGAAACCTTTAATTCTTACAAAATTTACAACTTTGATAATAAGCAAGCTATTGAAGTCGTGGGTAACTATGAAGTCTATCTTAATAAAATCAAAGAGTTAGAGAGTTAAAATCTTTGCGGACACTCTATCCTTTGCTATAATTATAAGACTTAGCATTAAATAAAAAATATGGTTAAAAGAAAACCAAAAGCAAAAGTGAAAACAAATGAAGTTTCGGTTCCAATCAGGCAAACGGCCTGCAATTCAGATTGCTGGCTTTGTTGGTTGTTTAAATTGATGATTGTTTTGTTCGTGGCAATGATTGTTTTTTGGTTAGGTTTTTGTTTTGGCATTTTAAGCTATCAGGGACCGATGGCAAAAGGGGACTATGGCTATAAGAAAATGTCAGTTAATAAGACTTCCGGATTTTGTTCCGGTGTAATGGAATCGGCCATGTCTTCAATGACAATGAGTTTGATGAACAAAACTGGCGACGCCTTTGACCGAGAGTTTCTTTTGCAGATGACTCTTCATCATGAAGGTGCTTTGGAAATGGCAAAACTGGCCCTGGCTCAATCACAGCGCGAAGAAGTAAAAGAATTTGCTCAAAGTATTATTGATGCCCAAGGAAAAGAAATTGATCAAATGAAAGCTTGGCAAGCCGCTTGGTTTGCGGTTAATAATAATCAGTAATTTATATGGAATTTGTTACCTTATTTCAACCTCTTAATTATCTAGCTGTCATAGCCGCGGCTTTAATTCAGTTCGTGCTTGGCTATTTTTGGTATTCTAAAGCAATGTTTGCTGATTCTTGGACTAAAGAGGTCGGACTCAAGGATTCAGACTTCAAAAACGGTTTGGGCATGAAATATATTATGCCAATTACGGTTGTCTTGTATTTCTTCATCTCCTTGGTATTGGCCATGATTATCGGCTCTGGAGCAGAATTAAGCTCAGCTGTAAATATGGCCGTTATTATCGGTCTGGGATTGATTTCTGCCTTGACCGGCATTCATTATCTTTATGAACGTCGCAGTTTGCGTCTATTTATCATAAACGCGGGCTATAACGTTTTCGGATTGATTTTGGCCGCTATCATACTTTCTCTTTGGCAGTAAAATTTAGAGAATAAAATTTCCCCTTGAACCTTTGGGTAAGAGGGGATTTTTTGTATTAAAAAAGCCCTTGCTCACGAGATGACGTCAAGTGATTGGGGGCTTGTTTTAGCTGTTATTTCCTGGTAGAGGAAAATTTAGAAGCATCGCCCCTCTTTCATTTTAAAGTTGCAGTTGGGTAACAACAACGGAGAGAAGAGGGGCTTCGCTATATATAATAGATGTAGCCTCGGCCACTTGGAGGCAGCGTTTTTGCCGTGCGGTTAGCGAGGTAAAAACAGAAGTGTCGACCCTGCGGACACTAAACACGAGGCTACTTAATATGAAAGTACAAAGTTGAAAAAAGGGACGTCGTTTCCTATTTACGTTTTTCTATTATGGGGATAATTAAAAAGAAACAAAATGAGTGGAAACGACGCCTTACAAACGGTTAAAGCTACAACACCAGAAACTTTACTTATTTTATGTAAAGATCAATGCCCTTGATCCAAATAGGAGAAGGGGATGGAACATATGGTTTTCTTGAAGAAAGACACTTTGTCAGCCTTCTGATTACCCAGCCGTATGTACGGCTTAATTAATGAACCTATTGCTTTCTGGTTTCAATATATTATATCTAGGAGATTTTTTTGTCAAGCTAAATAATAAAGAGGCGAGGGCTTGATTCTATCAAAAGACTATGATTTTTAGAAATTAACCATGTCGCACAATATAACTTATACGACATATTATGTTAAAGAAATAGGCTCATTAGGTTATGAGCCGACCAAGCTAGGCTTTTATTTAATTAATAATTTGTGTCCTCTCTTGCTTTATATAATTATTTTTTATTTCTTTATTCACACATCACTTATGGATTAAAATTTTTTCGTTAAAAGGTATGAACATAGCTTAGGACTCTCTAAATTTTAGTCCTCTTAAGGTATGAAGGGTCAACTTTGTTGAAAAATTTTAGTCTTAGGCAAAGGGGACTGACTTCCCTCTTATTAAACCGCTTGAGCGAAAAATTCGGAAACTTTATTGAGACGCTTCATTAAAATCGGTGCTATCCCCTCTTGCTGTGAAAGCATCTCGGCTTGTTGCATAATTGAAGATGCGAATTTCGTAAATATTTTTTGTTCGTAATCCGAAAGATTATCTAAATCAGAGAAGTCCACATTTTCCAATGCCTCATCAAGCTCATCAATTGTTAATAATAAATAAAAATTTGGCACATTGCTGCGTTTTTCTTTTTTAACCCGTCCATTATCTATTGTCGGACAATATTCAATGCTAACTCCCCCATTTTTTGCCTGTTTGATTATTTTTTGGTTCTTTTCGGCGGTGCGATCTCCAAACCTTCGGTCATGAACCTCGTCGAAGGTGCCGATAACTTCGCCGGTTTTTTTATTGACGATAATCAAATCAACTCCGTTTTTATAATCATCATAGGTGCTAGATCTGACGACGAGATAGTCTTTTCCAAGGGCCTTGTAAAAGACGGTTGTAACCAGCATTTCCAACATAGCGCTCTTGGTTTCGCGTTTCTTATTATGCCAATCTTCCAACATCATTCCGCTTATTTGAGAATCATTATTAAGGTCTACTTTATAGGTGTTGGCGAATCTTTGACGTTCAGACGGATCATCAATCTTAGCAAAGGAGGTTTCGCGTGCTTCAGTGAATTTTTTATGTGCCTCGCTAATTCCGCCAAGAGCTTCCGGATTTACTGTCCCGTCATCTTTGACTAATTCAAACCCAACTTCGGCATTGGTTCTCTCTGACATATGTTTCATTGAGCCGTATAAGCCTTTAAGTTGAGCCTCTCTTTTATTCGGTAAATTTTCTTTAACCGGTGAGAATTCAATTGATTTCATAGGATTAATTTATATCATTATCTTACCCTTTCTAAGGGCTTTTGCAACCTTGACTCAACTATCGGCCTATAGTACCATATATTCACGGCCACAGGCCCGCCGCTTGAGCAACCGCTTTTGTCGGCCTATTAATAAGAAAAAGCTATGTCAGACGAGCTTACTCTCGACGATGGCGTTACCATGGATGGCGACGCTGATGAAGAGGAAGAAGGCGGCGCTGGTATCGGTGACGATGCCGGTGACGACGAAGGCGAAGAAGAAAGCGAAGACTCTCTTGTCTAGTCCGTTTTCTCTTTAACATTAAAGCGGCCCGCAGTGGGCCGCTTTATGATATACTTAACCTATGTTTGACTTAATTCCTTTAATAAAAACCGCCGGGTATCTCGGCTTGTTCGGTATTATTTTTGCTGAATCAGGGCTTTTTTTCGGCTTTTTTTTGCCGGGCGACAGTCTTTTGTTTACAGCCGGCTTCCTTGCTTCTCAGGGCTTTTTAAATGTTTATATTCTCGCTCCCCTGCTCTTTGTTGCGGCGGTTGCCGGCGACAGCGTAGGTTACGCTTTTGGTTATCGAGTCGGTCCGAAAATATTTAAAAAAGAAGATTCGATTTTTTTTAAGAAAGAGTATTTGGTAAAGGCCCAAGAGTTTTTTGCCAAACACGGCGGTAAAACAATCATCCTGGCTCGCTTTGTACCGATTGTCAGAACCTTTGCACCGATTTTAGCCGGCGTTGGTAAAATGCATTACCGAACTTTTTTAGCCTATAACTTAATAGGCGGCTTGCTTTGGGCAGTCGGTTTGACTTTTTTGGGATATTTTTTGGGCAGAACAATCCCCAATGTAGACAAATATCTACTGCCAATCATTTTGGGAATTATTTTTGTTTCTTTTTTGCCTACGATATTTCACCTTCTGCGCGATGAAAATCTACGTAAAAAATTATTTGGCAAAGGTAGCTAAACATTGATTGTAAGACTCGGCTTGGGCATTATATTGTTCAACCGAGTTTTTTATTTCGTTAACAAGCGAGTTGTATTGTTCTATAAGGTTATTGTAATCCCTGACCTTAGCCTCATATTGCGGTCCTCGCTTAGGTTCATGGGCGTCCAGCTCTTGTTTCTTTTGTTGAAGCATTGTTTCTTGTCGTTTGAGTTCGTTTTTTCCCGAGTCTATCTTATTAGACAATTCTTGGCTCGGACCGGGACAAGCCTTGGCCGGGGTGCCGAACTCTTGGACTGCTAGCCAGGTCATTTTTCCTTCAAACAGTCCTCGTTTAGCGGCAACTCCGATTTCCGTATATGCTCCGCGCATTATATTTTCACGATGACCAGGACTGTTCATCCAGCCTTCAAGCAAAACCTTATCCGTTTCAAAATTACCAAGGGCCAAATTTTCTCCGACGATTACAAAGTCATAGCCGGCTTGTTTAGCCAAATCAGCCGGCCCTTCTCCCGACGGCGAATCGTGTTCAAAATATTGGCGAGCAAACATATCATCGACTTTTAATTCTGCCGCGCGACGTAATTCAGCCGATTCCTGCAAAGCCCCGAGCCCTCCGGCCAACCTTTCATTATTGGTTTCATTGATTATCCCGCTAACAGTTAGCAGGCTTCGCTCGTTTGAGCCGTCAAATCGTAAAGGTTCGGAGGTGAATATTGTTTCTTGCAAATCGGCCACATCGCGCTGAATCATGCTAAAGCCCGGATCATTTTTTAAATCATCTTTAAAAAGCAGGACCGTCACAATGGCGGCCCCGATTATTAATATGAAAACTAGTAATTTTTTAAGCATTTTAAAGTTGTCGCTGTTGACTTAGATGCCGTGTCCATTGTCCGTAGATATGCAATAGAGCCAATAAGAAGCTGACAGCCAAGGGACCGGCCAGAAAACCGACCGGACCGAAAAGCCTTAATCCGCCCAAAACCGAAATAAGAATCAAAACGGGATGGATGCGGGCTCGAGCGCCGATTAATTTCGGTCCGAGCAGATTATCAATCAATCCAACGGCTGTTCCAGCCCAAATCAAAAGTCCGATGGCTTGCGGAGTGGATCCGGATACGAATAGAAATATAATCGCGGGAATTGCGACCAAGGAGGTTCCGACGCCCGGCAAAAGAGCGGCGACGGCGGCAATGCTTCCCCAAAGCACAGGATTGGGAACGCCGAAAATAGCAAATCCAACGCCGGTCAGAGTTCCCTGTATTAGGGCGACAACCAAAGATCCTCTGATAATGGAATTAACTGTTTGGTTCAGCTTATTGATTATTTCTTCGTCGTAGTGGTTTGGCAGAGGGCTAAAACGCAAAATCAAGCCCCGGAAACGGTGTCCTTCTTTAAATAGGTAGTATAAGACGATGACACTAAGAAAGGTGGCAAAGACTAAATTAGTTGCCGTAGAAATGGTGGCTCCGGCATTCTGCACTATCCAGCCAACCACCTGTTTTGCATAAGTTTGCAAATCAACATCTAAATGAGGGGCAATTGATCTGATATTTGCTTCAAGATTTCTTATGCCGAAATTATTGAAGATGTCGCCGCCGCGAGCCAGTGAAATATAAAGGTCTCTGGCTTCGTTAAATATTTGTGTCCCTACAAAGGCGACGGGGCCGAGTAAAACCGCAAAGGCAATCAGGGTCGAGATAATAGCTGACAGCGATGAATTTCCTCCGAGCCAATCGCGCATTCTCCTATACATCGGACGAAACATTATTGCCAATACCAAGCTGACAATAAAAACGTTTATATAAGGATAAAATATGAATCCGACTAAAATTAAGCTCGTTAAAAGCAATCCGCCGAAAAAATATATAGCTAGTGGGTTTTGCTGATTCATCATAGATTTAATTATATGTCTACGGATATTTTAACATGTATGATATACTAATTCCATATGAAAGCCAAGCATCTGTATTATAGCCTAGGAGGAGCCGTGCTTATTTTAGTAGCCTTTTTCGCCTTTACTAAAAGCGACTGGTTTACTGCTTCAGATACGCGCTATGCCGCTGCGGTCAGTAATTTTGAGGAGTGTATTGCCGCGGGCTTGCCAATTTTGGAAAGTTATCCAAGGCAATGTCGCTCTGCTGCCGGAGAAATGTTTAGCGAAGATATAGGCAACGAACTTGAAAAGGCGGACTTAATAGTCATAGACTCCCCTCGTCCTAACGAATTGATTAAGGGTCTTGTTTCAGTTAGCGGCCGCGCCAGAGGACCTTGGTATTTTGAAGCATCTTTTCCCGTGGTCTTAGTTGATGAAAACGGCAATGAATTGGCAACCGCAATTGCCCAAGCTGAGGGCGAATGGATGACTGAAAACTTCGTGCCTTTCAAAGCCTCTTTGAACATCCCCGATTCATTTAACGGCAAGGCGAAATTGATCTTAAAGAAAGATAATCCTTCGGGCGAGCCGCAATTTGACGATGAATTGATTGTTCCGGTTGTAATAAATTAAGCCTATGGGCAAAAAGGCAGCTCTTATCATCGGACTTATTTTATTGCTTTTGGCTGCTTATTGGGCGGCTGATTATTTTGCTTGGTTTAAAAATAGTGCGCCGATTGAACAAACCAAGTTGCCGATTTCTGATGAATTAAAAACAAATGAGCCGATTACTTCTGATTATGCGCTTGAAGAATTTGCTTCAGGCTTTTTTGTACCATGGAGTCTAGTCTTTACCTCGCCCGACCGTCTGCTTGTTGCCGAACGCTCCGGCGCTATTAGGGTTATAGAAAACAAATCCTTGCTCAAAGAACCATTGGCGTCTTTTAAGGTCTCAACGCAAAGCGAGGAAGGTTTGATGGGTTTGGCTATAGCGCCAAACTATGGGCAAACCAAGGATGTTTATGCTTGCCTGGCCTATGAGAATCCTAGAGGCGAAATGAAAGACAAGGTAATTGTCTTTGACGGCGAAAGCGGCAAAGAAAAATCGATTGTTATCGATAATCTTCCCGCGGCTCAATATCATGCCGGTTGCCGATTATTAATTGTTGAAAACTATCTTTTCATTACGGTCGGAGACGCGACCGACCGCAATATAGCCCAGGATAAAAATTCTTTGGGAGGCAAGATTTTAAGACTTAATCTTGACGGCTCTATTCCGTCGGATAATCTCTTTCCTGATTCCGCAGTTTGGACTTTGGGACATAGAAATCCTCAAGGGCTGGCTTGGGACAGCGAAAGAAAAATACTTTGGTCTTCGGAACACGGCCCCTCGATTTTTGACGGCCCGGCCGGAGGAGACGAAATTAACTTGATAGAAAAAGGCAAAAATTACGGTTGGCCGATAGTATCTCACGACAAAAGTAAGGCCGGCCTTGAAAATCCAATTATTCAATTTACTCCGGCAGTCGCTCCCGGATCGCTTATGTATTATAGCGGCGATGCTCTCCCTTTTTTCCGCGGAAATTTATTCTTCGGCGGACTTAAGGGAGAAGGTTTATACCGTTTAATTTTGCAAGAAAATATAAGACAAAAACCCCGACTTGAAAAAATTCCCAAAGTAAATTTCGGCCGTATCCGCGATGTTATCCAAGGACCGGACGGTTTTATATATTTCACAACTTCTAACCGCGATGGCCGAGGCACGGTCCGAGCTAATGACGATAAAATCTACCGTTTGGTTCCCAAGTATTAAAAAAACCCCCTTGGTAAGTAAAGAGGGTTAATAAAATTGAATATTAAATAAGTCGGGAACCTTCTAGTAAAATTTGCTCTGGCCTCATATCTAAAGTCTTAGCGATCTCTTCTGCTTTTGCTGATTCAATTAGGGAATTTTCTGTGTCCCCATCATTGGCCAAGCGAGCCGCTTCAGAGACCTTACGTATGTAGTCCAGAATGAGGGCTTTTTTTTCATTAGTTTTTTCCATTCTTTTTTTCTTTTTCTTTTAAAAATCTTTGGATTTCCTGAAAGCTAGCCATAATTGCAAAGCTTGCATACTGAGACCTATCATTGGCGTTAAATTTTTTCGCCCAATCTACGTCCTTGCCGCGTTGCTTCATATTACGGACCAATATTTTAATACTGTCCATAGTAGAATCATGCAAGAGTCGTCTTGCTTCATCAGCACCGGCGCGCTCTTCGGCTAACTCTCGTGAGTTTTCTTCTTTTATTTTAACATCAAGCTGGGCTAATTTGCAGACGTCTTCTAGATAACGCCCGCAACAATCCATCATTTCAGAGTACAAAAACATTAAGTCTTCGTCCCCTGTACAGCTTTTTTTTATATCTTCTATTGAGAAAGAGCTTTTTAAAACCTCTGAGTTTCCTAGGTTTTCCTCAAGACTCTTATACATATTCGGGTGTTCCCCGGGAAAAGACTCAGGATTCATATTTAACCTTTCTATTTTATTAAAGCTACTATATAATAATTAGTTATTTTTGTCAAGATATGGTAAAACCCATAAAATACACCGCCGGCTGAAACAACAAGATAATGCGAACAATAACAAAAAAGACACCGATTGAAATCAGTGAGAACAATAGGACACCTAAAAAGAAAAGAAATTTAAAAGCTCCTTCCATATGTTTATTGATAGTATAACTTATCTTTAAAACGTAAATCAATATAACGAATTTTTTCAAAACGCCCTTTTAGTTCGGTGCTTAGCAATATGTCGAGACGGTCTAGCTGGGCGGTTATTGAATCATCGGTAGCAAAATATATCATAGCGCCTTTTTGCGGAACCAATTTCAAAGTATTAAAGTCATTGTCGACTGACAGTTGTCGAACAGGAATAGAAGAAAATCTTATGGCAAATTCGGGTGATAATTTTTGTGCGAAGCTGATTGAACTTTCCATGCCAACTACCCTTTGTTCTGAAATTTTGGGCATGCCATTGTTATGTATGGTTGGGAGTTCCTCGAGCTGTCCGTCGGCAAAAGCCAGCAGCCAACCGTCCTTATCAACTTGATAAAAAGCGTCAGCCTCAAACCAAACCGCAACAGGAATTTTTTCCGATAAGGTTATGATTAATGTTGAGGGCAAACGTTTAACCACTTTGACATCATCAAGCGCATAGCGTTTGCGTAAATCTTGAATCAGCGCATCGCTATGAAAAACCATCAGCTTCTCTTCCGACAATATTAATAAGCGGCGCCGTTCAAGTCTTTCATAGGCCATATTTTCAACCGACGACGACGGAATCAGAGAAGCGCCTCTGACTTCAATCTTTTTAACCAGCAGGAAGTCGGAAAAAAGCAAAAACCAAGCCAGAGCCCCGGCCAGGATAATTAATATAAAAAACCACAGCCAAAATCTGGGGGGTAATTTAGCCAGGTTGTTTTTAAAGGTCGAACTGCTTATTTTGTCTGCGCGCCGATCTTTGAAATAAGGATTGCCCCGGCGACGCAAAGAAGTCGGAGCGGTATAACTTCGATGACGGACGGGCAAGGCATTCATCGTTTAATGGCTTTAAACGGCAAATAGGGGCGTAATTTTTTTGGAATCTCTATATTGCCGTCTTTGGTTTGAAAGTTTTCCAAAATCGCTATTAAAGCCCTGGGGCCGGGGTTGGCCGTACCGTTCAAGGTGTGGACTAATTTTCTATCTCCGTCGGCATCAAGATATTTGATATTGAGGGCTCGAGATTGATAGTCAGTGCAATTTGAAACCGAGGTTATTTCAGCCCAATCTCCGTTGCCTCCTGCGGCATTGGGCTTGCCCGGCAACCAAGCTTCAAGATCAAAGGTTCGATAGGCCGGAGTACCCAGGTCGGCGGTTGAATGGTCAATGACCCTGAAGGGAATACCGAGGCTTGAAAAAATTTCTTTTTCTAGCTCCAACATTTCGCGATGCATTTTTTCAGAGTCCTCCGGACGACAATAAACGAATAATTCTAATTTCTCGAATTGGTGGACTCTAAAAATGCCTTTTGAAAATTTGGAATAAGCTCCGGCTTCGGTTCTAAAACAATGAGACAGACCGACATACTTAATAGCTCCCCTGCTTAAATCAATTACCTCATCGGCGTGATAGCCGCCCAAGGTTATTTCAGCAGTGCCTATCAAAGCTAAGTCGCTGTTCTCAAGGCGATAAATTTGGCTTGATTCTCCGCGCGGATTAAAGCCCAAGCCTTCGACAATTGAAGTTTTGGCCAAGTCCGGTGTTAACAGGGGCACAAAGCCTTTTTTAATTGCCAAATCCAGCGTATAGCGGTTTAATGCTAAACTGAGCAAGGCCAATTCATTTTTCAAATAATAAAACTTAGCACCTGATACTTTGGCGCCGCGCTCTAAATCAATTAAATCAAGTTTCTCAGCCAACTCTAAATGATCCTTGGGCTCAAAATTGAATTTCGGTATTTTGCCTACGGTTTCTAGGACAGGATTGTCGTTTTCGTCAGCGCTGACAACAACATCAGGATGCGTCAAATTAGGGACAGCCAATAACAAGTTTCTGAATTCTTCATTAAGCTTATTGTCCTTGTCTTCGAGTTTGGCAATGGTGTCACCGACCTTGCGCATGGCGGCAATTTCTTTGTCGGTCGGCTTGGATTTAGAAGCTTGGTTGCGCGTTGAGCGCAAGGCTTGAATCTCGGACTGAAGTTCTCGGCGCTTTTCATCCAAATCGAACAAGCGATCAAGATCAACTTTAGCCAAACGATTAGCCGTGTTTTTCGCCACTAAAGCCTTGTTTTCTCTGATGAATTTGATATCTAGCATATCTATAATAATAGCCCAAGCAAGCTTCTTTGACAACTGCCCCAGAGAGTGATGTAATGGTATAAATTGTTATTTTAAAACCAAATATCGCTAAAATGGACAACTTCAAGCACGAAACATATATTTTGCTTCATGAATATGTTCTTCAAGCTCTCGATTATTTGTTATATTGGGAGGAAATCGAGTTGGCAAAAACTTTAGTTTATCTTTTGCCGCTTAAAGAAATTCCGGATTATCCCATGCTCGTTTTTAACTAAAACCCCCTGCCTTAGAAAAGACAGGGGTTTATTAGTTTAGGAATTAAGAGATTTTTGTAATTTTATAACTAATGTCGCCTTTGGGAGTATGGACAGTTACGCTGTCCCCTACTTTTCTATCTAGGAAAGCGAGGCCCATCGGTGATTCATTGGAAACCTTACCAGACAAAGGATCAGCTTCATTAAAACTTACAATAGTAAATTCTTTGGATTGGCCATTGGCTTCAACCGTTATTTTAGAGCCCATACCAACTTGATTTTTGGCATGAGTTTTAACAACGGTTAAATTTTTCAATAAGGCAGTAACTTCGGCAATACGGCCTTCATTAAAAGCCTGGGCCTCCTTGGCTTCGGAATATTCCGCATTTTCACTTAAATCTCCAAGCTCCTTGGCACGCTCAATACGATCGGCTATTTCGCGCCGCTTGGTTGTCGAAAGCTCATGCAATTCTTCTTCAAGTTTGCGCAGGCCTTCTTCGGAGATGATTTGTTGTTCTCCCATAAATATAAGCTTAGTAAAAGTTACGACTTAGTATACATAGTAATCCCCACTATAGCAAGGGCTAGATAGCCAAAGCCCAGAGGATGATTCAAATATGGTGTAAAAATATGCAATATTGCCAAGGCGGCCAAAGCCCCGAGTCCGACCTGATCTTGTGTCTTTGCCAAAGCAACAAGAAACCAAATATAGACCGCCAAGCCCAAGAGTCCCAGCTTAAGCCAAATATCAAGCCAGCCCCATTCAAAGGCATTGGTGGTATAGAGTCCGTTCGGGTTATTTTGCAAAACTCTTGGATCGCTGGTTTTATAAGTCAATTCTTTTCCAAGCCCGTAACCTAATAATGGGTTATTTTTTAGGGCCTCGCCCATCACCGGTAACAAAGCCCATCGCGAAGCCGCCGCCGCTTCAAAGCCCGTTGCCCTATCTTTAAAAAGCGCGGCGTTGATTTGGCTGGTCGGTTCAGGAAAGGGAAAGCGAACAATCGCGAACAAAATTAAAATTCCGGCCACGGCGACGATGGCGCTTGAACCCAGGGCCTGAATAATGCTTTTTAATTTGGGGCGGAATTTTATCAAAGCCGACAAGGACATGATTATTAAACCGGCCAAGGTTCCGACCCAAAAACTTCTTGATAAGCTGGTTAGAATAACTGCTAAAAACAAAGCGGCGGCCAAGGCATCAAGCGTCTTATGTTTGCGTATAAATAAGGCCAGAGAAAAGAAAAAGGCCGGAATAGCGAAAACCTGCGATTGCAAGAAGACTCGGTAAAAACCATTTGCCAAGGGAGTAATTTCCCCCAAAAGGTTGAAACGGGTCCATTCATAAAAAATTTCAATAACCGCAAAACCGTGCGAAAAAAGATAAACCGTCAAAAGAGTTTTAAGCGCTATCCATAGCAAGGCGGCGCCGATTATCGGCCACAATAATTCGCGCGAAGCTTTGTCTTTAAAAACCAAAGACAAAGGAATCAAAGCCGCTAAATAAAGCCAACGTTTGGCTTCGGTAAAGATAAGCGCGGTTTCGTTGTTAAACATAAAGCCCACTAAGGCGGCCAAGACAAGCAGGGCCACTAAGCTGAAAAAGGGCCGGCGATAAGTCCAAACTTTAAGTTCGGCAAAAAGATTTTTCTGACGAACAAACCAGACGGCCATAACAACAATCCACAGGGCGATACGCAAGGACAAACGACTTTCCTCCTCGCCGAGCCATAACAAGTATCCCTGGGAACCGATAATCAATTCGGCTAAAAGTATGGCCAAGCCATAAGCCGGATTTTTTAAAGCGATAATCAAAACAAAGATTAAAAGTATTGCGGCGCTTAAAGACGTGGCCAAGGAATTTTGAAAAAACGCGAAGGACGCCGCCTCAATCAGGACGATGGACCCTAAGGAGATCAGGAATATTTTATTATTGCTCAAAAATTTATTCATAGGATAACTTGTCGCCGATTTTTAACTTATGTTTTTTTACAAATCCGGCATTGACTTCCAATACCATATCGGTTTTTTCCGGTGATGAGTATAGGGTGTAATTCGGTCCGGCTTCTGGTTTTAGGTTTTCAGCCCAAGCAATAATCGTTTTATTATCAAGCCAAATAATATCCAAATCAAAGTTCATTTCGCGCATTACAAAGGTTCTATGACGGCTGTCGCCAAAAACAAATAAAAGTCCGCAGTTATCGCATAAAGCCGGCCGCCGACTCAAACCCAGATAATGATCTGTTTCAGTTTCGGCCACCTCAACCGAAAGCAAGGCCGGACCCAGCCGCAAATTGTTAAATTTTTTCTCGCTTGGTTCGTGCTCCATTGTAACAAAGGAGAGCAAAAAAAGCGATGCTATCAGCGGAATAAACTTTAATGTCATTCAATTCAAATGATGTTTGCTTTTGATTATTTCTACGGCGGCATTATAATTTCTGACTCTCGGCAGCCAAGGTAATAGTTTATAAGCCGCTTTGGGCAGCCAGCGGCTTATGTGGCCTCCGCCCAACTGAGTCATAAATAATACTTCATCAATCCAAAAACCGATTTTGCCTTTTTCCATCATGGTTAACCACAGATCCCAATCTTGGAGACGCTTGATCGATGGGTCAAAGCCGGGAAAGTCAGCGCGGCGAATAAGCGAACTGGTATGAATATAAGGCATGGTTCGCAAACGCTCTATATCGTAGGGAAAAAGTTTAAATAATTTTTGACCGTATTTGAAAGAACTGAAAACAAAACTGGCTTCGCCGTGTTTTTCCAAAGCTTGCTTCATGGTCATCAGCATTTTTGTTTCCATTATCAAATCCGCGTCGCAAAACAGAAGATAGTCCCCTTTTGATTTGCTGAACCCGAAGTTGCGCGTCGGGTTTGAACCTTCATTAGCTTTGGAAAAAAATTTAAACTTCTCCGCTGGAATTATATTCTTGTATTTTTCAACTACGGCCTTTAGGTTGTCAGTCGAGCCATCGTCTACTAGAATAATTTCCCAATCCTTTTCGCTTTGCGCGAGCAGGCTGTCGAGACAGGCTTCGATTTTATCGGCTTGATTGTGAATTGGAATAATGACTGAAATCATAACTAAGCTTTCTTTAAAAGAATAGTATGAATTTTACGAATAGCGTCCGGCCAAGCAAAATCCTTTAAAACTCTCAGTCGGCCCTGCTCCCCCAGTTTTGTTGCCAGTTCCGGGTCTTTTACAAGCTTCATAATAGCCTCAAAAAGGGCCCTAGAATCGTTTTCCGGCACCAATAGGCCATTTATGCCATCGTTTACCGCGTCGGCGACTCCGCCGCTTTTAGCGGCTATAACCGGTTTGCCGGCTAAATTAGCCTCCAAATACACAATTCCAAAACCTTCATAGTCATCGCCTATCTGATGAGTCGGCATGATAAAAATATCTGAAATTTCAAGCCAGGTCCATTTTTCATCCTCAGCAACATCGGTCAGTAAAAACACCTTGCCTAAAAGCGAGGGATCTGAAATCAAACTTTTTATTCTCGCCTCTTCCGGACCTCGTCCAATAATTACATATCTCAAGTCCGGATATTCTTCTATAACCGAAGGCAGAACTGCCAAAACTTGCTCCACGCCTTTTCTAGCCACCAAACGACCAAGGGTTGTCAGAACTACGCAATTTTCCAATCCGTAGTTAGCGCGTAAACCAGCGCAACGTTCCGGTCGGACAACCGGAGGCGTTGGGTCAACTCCGGGATTAACTGTGAAAACTTTATTAGTGTCGCTGATAAAAGCTCCGACATCGGCCGAGGTTTTGCTATTGGCACATAAAATTACATTGGCGGTTTTTAATATTTTTTTTGACAAAAATTTTTTCCAAGCGCCGCGTTGAGCCATTGAAAAGGCCAAGCCGTGCAGAAAGACGGCATATTTGAATTTAATAATATGAGACAAAAGCCAAGCAACCGTACCAAGCGGCAAAATTTCTCCGACGATCAGCCAATCAGGTCGAGTGCCCCGCAAAGCTTTAAATAAGTTTCTTAAGGCCGGCAGCCATTTAATAATCAACCCGCGAGGATTAAGCAACTCTTTGTTTTTATTATCTATAAGCACCAGTTCGTCGGGCCAATAGCGAACCAGGTTGCCGTAATAAGTTTCAACGCCGCCGCGCTCGGGCGGAAATTCAAGTGCCGCTAATATTGTTTTCATACATCGGTGAATGAAGCGATTACTGACTTAAGATCGCTGCGTTTAATGCCGCCAACGGCAAAAAGCGCAAATCCGTAAATTATGGCGGCCAAGCCAATAGTTAGTACCGGATGCAAGTATGGCTTGGCGATAAAAGCAAAGATGGCCATAATCAAACCGGCTGAAGTTATTCTCCAAACCGAGTCGAGTAAGGGGCGCCAATGGATTTTAGTAATATCCGGAATGATATTCCAGCCCAAAGCTAGCATGACGATACTGGTTATTAAGGTCGTGATACAGGCGCCTAAGACGCCGAACTTCGGTATTAAAATTAAGTTCATTAAGGCGCTTAAAAAGGCCGTAATTGTCATATTGACGGTATTGCGTTTTTGTTTGTCGCAGGCGTTAAGCAAGGCACCGACCGGGAAACCAAGGAACATAAAGGGCACCGCGGCCATCGACACCTTTAAAAGCAAGGCGGATTCGCTGAATTCGTCTTTAAATAACAAAACGATTTTTTCAGCCATAACAATCGCGCCCAAACTTATAGGGACGGCAATCATTAAACAATACATAATCGCCCTTTCAAATAAAGATGCCAGTCGGTCGCGATTCGAGTGCCAAAAAGAACTTAGCGCCGGATAAAGCGAGGCGACAAAGGCCATTGGCAAGAATTGCAAGGCAATGATTATCTTAAAAGGAATTTGGTATAAGCCCACGGCGCGATCCCCGGCCAATTTAAATAAAAGAACCGAGTCGAAGAAAGTATAGAAGCGCTGAACTATGACAAAAATTCCAAAGGGCAAAGCAATTGAAAACAGCTCTTTAATCAATTGTCTGTCCCAATGCGGCCAGCCGCTAAGACTCCAAACCGATCGAACAACTGTCATTGAGTAAATAAAATTGAAAAGACTCGCGGCCACCAGCGTTCCCATCAGCCAAGTTATGGCTAGATTTTGTTTTAGAACAATCAGGCTCAAAATCAAAACAATGACTTGGAAGAGGACCGAGGAAATACTTTCAAATTTCAAATTGTGAAAGCCGCGGGCGATTGAATAAAAAACTCCCGTGAAACTGTCCAATAACATGGCGGCCATAGAGACATAAATCAATTGCTGGGTTAAGAGGGCGTAATCCCATGAAACCGTCCAACCGATTATTGCCAAGACCGTTAAGATGGTCAGAGGCAACTTGACCGCCATAACGCTGCCCAAAATGGCCTTGGCTTTTTCCGGATATTTAGCGACTTCTCGGGTGACAACATTGCTCAGCCCCAAATCTATGAATATTGAAAAAATCGAGGTTACGGAAATGGCAAAATAATATTGCCCAAGATCGGCCGGTCCCAAGGCGCGCGCGTAAATAGTAAAATAGCTTAAAGAAATGATTTTTTGCAAAATCAAAGCCAATGTGAAGTAAGAGGTATTTTTAGCTATAGTAGCCATATAATCACTTTATTGTAGCATAAAACACCCCGTTAAGGGGTGTTTTAAAGTAGATAAATGATTAACGTTTGCTCCATTGCGGGGCGCGGCGGGCGCGCTTCAAACCAGGTTTCTTTCTTTCTTTTTTACGGGCATCGCGAGTCAGCCAGCGTTGGGTTTTTAGAATCGGTCGCAACTCTTTGTCAAAAGCCAAAAGAGTTCGAGCTATACCGTGGCGAACCGCCTCGGCTTGGCCTTGTTTACCGCCGCCATTAACTCTGACAGTAAAATCAAAACTGGTTTCCATAGCCACGCCCTTAAGAGGCTCGACTACAACCATTTGTTCCAAAGGAGTGCGGAAATATTCGTTCATCGGCTTATTGTTTACCGTAATCTGGCCTTTGCCGCCAGTAAACAAACGAACGCGAGCGGCCGATGTTTTTCGCTTACCAAGCGCTTCAATATAAACTCCGGAAGTTTTTTCCGTTTTTTTAACAGCCGGTTTGGCAGCAACGGCGGCCTTGGTCTTTGGTTTGGCTTTAGCTTCAGTCATAGTCTTTATTTGATAATCAATCGCTTCATCATCGCATTGCGCAGACGATTGTCCGGCAACATTTCGCGGACGGCTCGGCGCAAAACATCGTCAGGTTTGGTTTTAAAAATTTCACCGAGTTTTTTAGTCTTAAGTCCGCCTGGGTATCCTGAGTAGCTGTGGTATTCTTTTTGCTGCAATTTTTTGCCGGAAAAAGTGACCTTGGAAACATTCTTAACTTCAACGATGTCGCCTTCGTCTTTATGCGGTTCAAAAGTGGCCTTGTGTTTGCCGCGTAACAAAGTCGCGACACGGACGGCTAAGCGTCCCAGGGCTTGGCCTTCGGCGTCAATCAAATGTCGGTTGCGAATTAAAGGTGTCTTAGGCATATTTTTAAACTAGTTCAATCTGAACAACAGAGGCTCCATCGCCGACGCGACTGCCCAACTTTACTATGCGAGTATAACCGCCTTGGCGATCCTTATAACGCTGGCCCAAAACTTCCATGGCTTTTTTAACAGCCAAAGGCTGTGGCAGCGTGCTGATCAATTGACGACGCGCCGCCAAAGTACCTGTTTTGGAAACGGTAATCATGTGTTCAACCAAAGATCGTACGGTCTTGGCTTTGGCTTCGGTTGTTTTGACTTTTTCATACATCAAAACGCTGGCCGCCAAGTTTCGCAGCATCATCTCGCGAGGTGCTTTCTTTCGATCCAAAATTTTTCCGGTGTTGCGGTGGCGCATAATTATTTATTTCTTCTTGCTTTTAGGTTCTTCGCTTTCTTCATCCGACTCTTCAGGGGTTTCTTCGCTGACTTCTTCAACGGTTTCGTCGGATTCAAGCGGAGCTTCGACTTCCACGGAGCCGGACAAAGAGATTTCTTTTACAGCCGAGAATTGTTCAATCAAAATATCATTGGCTTTGCGGAAAGCATCTTCAAAAGAAATCGTACCATCGGTTTCAATATCAAGAACCAATTTTTCCCAGTTAACCATTTTACCTACGCGGACATTTTCAATCTTTAAAGCGACAGATAAAACCGGTGAAAAAATAGAGTCGATTTCAATATAACCCAATTCTTTTTTGCCTTCTTCGCGGGTTTCAATGGTTTCATAACCAAGACCGCGGCGGACAAAAATTTCAATATTCAATTTGCCGCTCATATCGGTGATATGCGCGATTGTCAACTTGGGATTAGCAATTTGAACGCCGGCTTGTTTCTCAATATCAGCGGCCGTAACTTCTTTTTCACCAAAAGCCGAAAGGGTCAAACGCGCTTCATCAACGCCTTCGTCCAATTGGAAACGAACTTTTTTCAAATTCAACATTATTTCCAAAACATCTTCCTTGACGTTTGGAATAGCCATAAATTCATGGCTGGCGCCTTCGATCTTTGCACCTATAACTGCGGTGCCCGGCAAAGAAGCGAGCAAAACGCGGCGCAGGGCGTTTCCTAAAGTCGTACCGTAGCCCGGTGCGAGTGGCTCAACCGCAACTGAACCGCAGTTGTCTGCGTCAGAGGGGTTAAAGGAAATCTTTTTTGGCAAAGCGATTGTTTGCATATGACGAAATGTAAGCGCCCAAAGGGCTTTAATATCAAAATTTAGCGGGAATAAAATTCAACGATTAACTGACTGGCGATTGATTGATCAAGATCTTCTTTCTTGGGTTCGTGTAAAACTTTTCCGCTCATCTCTCCTGCATCAAAATTAAGCCAGCTCGGTAAAGTCGCCTTCTTTAGTTTTTCTTCCAAACCCTGATAAGGCTTCTTGTCTTTTTTATTCTTGCGAACGGCAATAACATCGTTAACCTTTACCTGATAAGACGGGATATTGACCTTGTGTCCATTAACAGTAAAGTGCGCATGGTTAACCATCTGACGAGCTTGAGCGCGGGTAATCGCGAGTCCAAAACGATAGACTACGTTGTCCAAGCGCATTTCCAACAAACGCAAAAGGCTTTCGCCGGCGTCGCCGCCCTTTTTCTGGCCTTTCAAAAAGGTCAGTTTAAACTGCTTCTCACGCAAGCCATACATTTCCTTGGCCTTCTGTTTTTCACGCAATTGAAGACCGTAGGTGCTTTGTTTTTTTGGTCGGGCGCTTCCGCCCATTTTCGGTAATGGAGACATATCAGTTATCAGTGTATTAAACGCGGCGCGGCTTGCGAGCGCGGCAGCCGTTATGCGGTAAAGGAGTAATATCTTTGATATAGGTAATATTCAAACCATTGGCATTAAGAGCGCGGACAGCCGATTCGCGGCCAGTGCCGACGCCTTTAACAAATACTTTGACTTCAGACAAACCATATTCTTCCTTGGCCTTATCAACCGCGATACGGGTGATAATTTGCGCCGCATAAGGCGTAGCCTTCTTTGGACCTTTGAAGCCAGCCAAGCCGGCATTGGCCCAAGACAAAACATTACCGTCATTATCAGTTAAGGTAATGACCGTATTGTTATAGGTTGAGCGAACAAAGGCTTTACCTGAGCTGACACGCTTCTTTTCGCCTTTCTTCTTGCGCTTGCCTTTTAAGGGAGTTCGAGAAGCCTTTTGCTTTTCAAGCTTCTTTTTCAATTCTTCAGGCAATTCTTCAGGCTTCGGGGCCTCGTCATTTTTTTGTTCGCCAAGAGATTCCGTATTTTCAATAACGGTTTCTTCCGCGACCTCTTCATTTTGCTGCTTTTCTTCAGTCATAATAAATTAAGTTTTTTGCGCCGCCGGCTTCTTGCCTGAGGTCGCTGTATTACGGACATTGCCGCGAATGCTGCGGCTATTGGTTTTAGTTCGCTGACCGCGAGCCGGTAAGCGTTTGGCATGACGGCTGCCGCGGTAAGTTCCGATGTCTTTCAAGCGCTTAATATTGGCGCCAACTTCACGGCGCAAATCGCCTTCCACCTTCATATCTTTTTCCAAAAGGGAGCGTAAGCGATTAATGTCTTCATCTTTCAAATCTTTAACGCGGGTATTCGGATCTACCTTTGCCTTTTCCAAAATTTTCTTGGACATCGGTCGACCGACGCCATAGACATAAGTCAAGGCGATTTCAATTCTTTTTTCATTCGGAATCATTACTCCGGCAATGCGTACAGCCATAAAATATAAAAATTAACCCTGCCGCTGTTTATGCTTCGGGTTCTTACATAGAACCATAACCCGCCCTTTACGGCGGATTGTTTTGCAGTCTTTGCAGATTTTTTTAACAGAAGCTCTTACTTTCATGTGATTACAGTCGGTAGGTTATGCGGCCTTTGCTTAAATCATAAGGGCTCATCTCGACCTTGACTCGGTCGCCCGGTGCAATGCGAATTTTAAACATCCGCATCTTTCCGGAAAGATGGGCCAAAATTTCGTGGCCGTTTTCTAATTTTACTTTAAAGGTTGCGGCGGGCATCAGTTCAAGAACCTCGCCCTCCATCTCTATAAAGTCTTTGGATATATTTTCAGACATTCAAAACAATAAAAATTTTGGTAAAATCAATTTACCAAAATCAATCCTGCTACAAAATATTGAGGAAAATGTTGATATTTCAATATTTTTACGTGTAAAACTATTATAGAGGCAAATCAATTTAGTGTCAAGCATTTGGCGCTAATCAATAAAACTAAGTTTTATTAGCTAATATTAGCGATTATTCAAGAACAGCTTTAATTCGCCTGATTCCCGAGGAAGAACTTTCTTCTTTTGATATTTTAAAATGTCCCAATTCTCCGGTATTTTCCACATGCGGGCCTCCGCAGATTTCCTTAGAGAAATCTCCCATGAAATAGACCTTGACCCTTTCCCCGTATTTTGAATCAAAGACACCGGTGGCCCCGATTTCTCTGGCTTGCTCAATGGGCATTTCTTCAAAATGTACGGGGAGCTTGTCTTGAATCGCTTGGTTGACCAAATCCTCAACTTCTTTAATTTGTTCGGGAGTCATTTTTTCCGGATGAGGAAAATCAAAGCGCAAACGTTCGGCTGTAATATTGCTGCCGCGTTGAGAAACATGATCGCCCAAAACCCTGCGTAAAGCCGCCAGTAAAAGATGCGATGCCGTGTGCAAGCGAGTTGTTTCAACGCTATGATCGGCCAATCCGCCTTTAAATTTGCCGGCAGAAGCAGTCCGAGATAAATCTTGGTGTTTCTTTAATTCTTCATTAAAGCCTTCCTCGTCAACCTTTATACCCTTTTCCAAAGCTAATTCAATAGTCATTTCAATCGGGAAGCCATAACTTTGGTATAGATCAAAAGCTTCGGCGCCGGAAATTTTATCTGATAATTTTTCAAACTCTTTTTCACCTTTCTCCAAAGTTGCCTCAAATTTAGCCTCTTCTTTATCAAGTTCGGAGATTATAAATTCTTTATGCTTGTTTAATTCCGGATAAATGTCTTTGTATTGTTCGATATAAATTTCAGCAATACCCTTGGTCCATTGTTTTTGAGAAATTCCCAATTGCCGTCCGAAACGAATCGCTCGGCGGATTAATCGGCGAACAATATAACCCTGATCGGTATTGGAAGGGCCAATCCCCTTTTCATCGCCGATAATAAAGGTTGCGGCCTTTAAATGATCGGCAATAATTTCAAAGGGGCGATTGTTATCTTCGTATTTTTTACCGGCCATTTCTTCTAGCTTGGTTATAGCGTCATTGAACAAATCAGTTTGAAAGACATTGCCTTTGCCCTGCAGAGCCATTGATAAACGCTCAAGTCCCCCGCCGAAATCAACATTCTTGTTCTTAAGCTCCTCCCAGCCCTTGTCGGTTTTTTGATATTGCATGAAAACGGAATTGCCGATTTCAATATACTTTCCGCAATCGCAATTAACGTGGCAAGCTTCGCCGAACTTCGGGTCATGGTCTTTTCCGGTGTCGTAAAAAGTCTCCGAGTCCGGGCCGCCGAGCTCTCCGACGGCGTCGCCGCGCTGCCACCAGTTTTTATCAACATATTCAAAAATGCGGCCATCGTCATCAACGCCGTATTTGTTGAAAATTTGTCTGACTATTTCTTCGGATTCAGTATCGCGAGAAATTGCTCCGTCTTTGGAGCCGGCGTAAATTGTCTGATAAAGACGCTTCGGATCAAGTTTGAGCTCATCAACCAAAAATTCAAACCACCAATTAAGCTGTTCGGACTTCCAATAATCGCCCAATGACCAATTGCCCAGCATTTCAAAAAATGTGTTATGCCGATTATCCCCAACTTCATCGATATCTTCAGTACGGAAAGATTTCTGGCTGTTGACTAGGCGTTGTCCGGCAGGATGCGCTTCTCCCAATAAATACGGGACCAAAGGAAACATGCCCGAGTTAACAAACAGCAAAGTTGAGTCATTTTCCGGAATTAAAGAAGCACTCGGGATAATGGCATGCCCGCGGGTTTGAAAAAATTTAATATAGGACTGGCGGATGTCTTTTGAATTCATACCTTGACTTTATCGTGTTTTTGCCATATTATCAAGCCAAGTTATTTTGATCAGCGGGCTTTAGTCGCGGGGACAGTATAAGCCAAACGCTAATCACAGGCGAGCGCTTGGGTGAGAGCCTAGGCGCCGCCAGTTTATTTGGTACTTTTAAATAAATTAATATTATAATGCCGTTAAATCAAATTGATGTTTTTGGCATCAATGAAATGCCAAAAGAAAATTCTATTAGACATGTGGACATTTTCTACCCCGAGCCGCTTATACCAATTAGCGTTAATTCAAAGCTTGAAAGCTCTGAAGAAGCTAAAAAACACATGCCCGGCGAATTGGAAGATAGTCCGATTTGATTATGCTTGTTAAACTCGGTGAGGGCTTAATTTCCCCTCTCTTGTCACTTGGATAGCCAAGGATATACGAGACTTAATCAAGCTGCTAAAACCCCGTGCAAGGACAGCTGCACGGGGATTTTTTATTAATTGACAAAAATTTAAACTCGCCCTATTTACACATTCCCCAAAGTCCTCTTTTGCTTAAACGCGCTTCCTTCTCCAGCTCGGAGAATAGAACCGACTTGGCAACATCCGGCGGATAGCTCGCGGCGCTTGCAAAGCCGTTCTCAACAAGCTCCATGTTCACGAAGGTCCCGTCTTTCAAATAGACATAACCAAGCAAGCGGCCATAAAGATCTTTTTCAGAAACATCTTTTTCTATTCTAATGCTCTGGCCTTCGACCAAGCGCTGATTTTCAGTTGTTGCTTCGAGAGCAAAGCACTCCGTTGCCTCGGTTTTGCCGAGCTCCGGAGCATTAATGCCGATATAACGAAGTTTCTCGCCGTTCTCCAATAAAACAGTATCTCCGTCAATAACGCGCGTTACTTTTATAAATTCGCCGTATTGGAATTGTCCGTCATCTTTGAGCGTTGTTTTTATCCATTCAAAGCCGGTCGAAAGCATGCCTCTTAAATCGGTTAAAGAGGCTTTTTGTTTAAAAACATAGTTTGAGACGCCGACGCCGACCGCTCCGAGCAGGAGCAGGGAGAGAATGAATTTTATAAGACGAAAATTCATATACTATAATGTTCCCACTTTTTTTAAATTTGAGCAATTGCTTGATTTCAAGGCTTAATCACCTCATAGGAAAACAGCTTGCCTTTATTGATAACCAGCTTGGCGATAAAACGATGCGAGACTTTTAAATTCATATGCTCGGCTAAATCCCAGTTATTAAAGTGGCATTTTATGCCCCGCAGGGCACCGGCGTGAGTTACCAACAACAAAGTCTTCTTGGGATATTTTTTCTCGAGCCGTTTCACAAAAGAAACAACTCGTTTTTGCATGCCGTTAAAACTCTCGCCCTGAGGAAAGACAAAGTCCATGTCTTTTTTGTATTGGGGGCATTTCTTTTTCATCAGATCTTTTGAATAGTTGGCATAAATTCCAAAGTTGATTTCACGAAGTTCCCGAGCGCGATGAAGCTTAGATTTCATGTTAGCAGTATCACTTATTATATAGGCGGTGATAAAGGCTCGCCCTAAATCACTAGAAAAAATCGCATCGAATTTAAATTTCTTCAAGTATCTTGAAAGCGCCCGAGCGTCTTTAAGTCCTTCATCGGTTAAAGGCGTGTCAATTTGCCCCATGATAATCCCCTTTTTATTGTTCTCGGTATTGCCGTGACGCACTAAATACAAGGTAAGCATATTAAATTGATTTGCGAATTTCTCTCATTAGATTGAGATAGAATTCTAAATTATTCAGAGTTGCGAGGCGTTTGCCGAGCGGTTCATTGATTTTAAACAAATAATTAAGATAGGAACGGGAAAGATTGCGCAACTCCGGAATTTTTGAATTTTTATTTATTGGATTTTTATCGTTTATAAACTTGGCATTGCTAATGGTCAGGGTGGTATAAAAAGATTTTTTAGCTCTTGCTTTGGAATGTAGAAGTTTTTTTATTTGCCCTGAAGTTCTATTATCCCAAATAAACAAACGGCCATGTCGTCCTTCCCGCGTCGGAATAACGCAATCAAACATATCAACGCCGCGCTTGACCGCTTCGATTATATTTTCCGGATAACCGACCCCCATAAGATAACGCGGTTTATCAAGCGGTAAGGCATCAACCGTATAATCGAGAACACTGTACATTTCTTGTTCGCTCTCCCCAACAGCCAGGCCGCCGATATTGTAACCGTCAAAATCAAGAGCGGATAATTCAGCCGCGCTCTTAAGGCGCAAATCCTTTTCTGTTCCGCCTTGCACAACCGCAAAAATCAAGGGTTTTTTACCTTTTAATTTTTTTGCATATTGTTTGGTACGCTTTGCCCAAGCTGTTGTCATTTCAACCGAGGCTTGCAGATATTTCCGTTTAGCCGGCAAAGCAACGCATTCGTCTAGGACAACGGCGATATCAACCCCCAAATCGCTTTGAATCTGCAGAGATCTTTCTGGGGTCAAGGAATGTTTCGAGCCGTCAACATATGAAGAAAATTTCACGCCGTTATTGGACAACTCAACCAAACTTTGTCCGCTTTTTGTTTTTCCGGCGGCCAAAGAAAAAACTTGAAAACCGCCTGAATCAGTCAGCAATGCGCCTTGCCAATCCATGAATTTATGCAGGCCTCCCCATTTTTTAATAAATTTTTCTCCCGGCCTTAACATTAAATGATAAGTATTGGACAATAGAATCGGCGAGTCCAGCGAACGAATATCTTCAGTTGAAGCGAATTTTACCGTTCCTTGGGTTGCGACCGGCATGAAAAACGGAGTTTCTAAAACGCCGTGTCCGGTTTTAAGACGGCCGCGGCGCGCTTTTGAGTTTTTACTTTTCTTGATTAATCGGAACATATTACTTGATAATGCCGTTAGTGTCGGCAATATCATCTTTTTCAAGTTTAGTGGTTTGCGCTTTTAAGGTTTGTGAAACATTATAAGTTGTTTGATTGTCCGTTCCTGACAGGGTCGTCCCCGAAACCAAAATCAAAAGCTTGTTTATGTCAGTCGGTTTCGGTCTGACCGAAATACTGAATTCCGCTTCGACATTAGTCGCAGACAAAGGCAAACGTCCGATTTGCCATGTCACCTGATTGCTCTGTTCGTCAAAGGTCAAAGTGCCCGCATCGGCTTGTTCCTTGCCATCCCAATTAACATAATTGGGCAAGACTGTTGTTACCTTAAGAGCGCCCAGCTCATGCAAGGAGTTGCTAATCTTCCAATATACCTTAAAGGTTGAAGTTTGGCCGACCTGAGGAGGCAGAGGGCCGGTTCCAACCGCGATATTGTCCTCGTCGAAATAACGAACTGCTTCATCAAGCATAACATCGCTGTTGATTTTAACAGTCAGCTGATTGGAGCGGTTGGCCTCATTCTCTTTGGAGAGTTCTTCGGCCTTTCCGCCAACCGCAAATTGGGCATAGCCTTTAATCTCAAAATCCCTGATTAAACTGGCTTCATTGACGGTTCTGACCGGAATAGAAAAATCTATACTGCCTTCCTGATCTTTGCTTATAGAAGCAAGGGCCGGAACCTCGGTCTTGGTCCACACTATAGTTCGGCCGGTTACGGTTCCATTGTTATTGTCGCTTAGCTTTCTCCAATCCAAGGCTTCGCCTTCAAGAACGGCCATAATAACGACATCATCCATCGCTTGGGCACCTTTATTAACATAAGAAATCGAGTAATTGAGAGTTTGTCCGAAATCAATCCCCTGATCCGAAGCTTCACCATTGGCGATTAAAGTTAAATTTAAGGAATTTTTAACAACCTCGACTGAGAAGACCTGCTCTTCAAAAGCATAATTTTTCGATGCTTCATCCGGGCGGTATTCGAAATATACTCTTAAATCTTCTTTGTCATTTTTCTTGTCTTTGAATTTGAATTTGAGGCGCAATTCTCTTTCTGCCTCCCCTATTTTATCAATTGTAAAAACTCCTGGCTCAAGCATGGCCACGCCTTCGCCATAATCGTTTTTCGGAAATTCAAGATTTTCCAGTTCAGCGAAACGGATATTAAAACCCTCGATGAAATTCTTTTCCTGCGGTTTATATTTAACTACCAATTCGGCATCCTGTCCGACCAATACGCTGGTCGGGGCGACAATCGATGAATCAAATCCGGATGAAATCAATACGGTTTCTAAACTGCTTGATTTTTTAAATTCGCTAGTAATATTCGAGGGACGATAATTCAAGTCGGCGAAAAGCAGGTTTGAAGAACCGACCGGAGCGATTAAACGGCCGCGTACAATAACCTGTCCGCTGCCGAATTGGCGCAATTCGGGCAAGCGCCAACTATTGTTGTTTTCAGATGGGGAAGGAGTACTCGATTCAAAAATAAAATTATCCGGATAAACCAAAGTAAGTTGCATGTCCGCCAATGAAGCATTTTCCTGGTTTTTATATTCAACCGTATATTCAAAGGGCTCATTGGCAATCAATTCTTCAGGCGCCGAAATTTTAAGGTCGACCGTGCTTGAATCTGCATCGCGGCTGATAACCCAATAATAAGCTCCCGCCGCGATTCCGGCCGCGATTAAAACATATAAAGTTACTAAAGCGATGCGAGTAAACAAATTCCTTTTCGGTTTTATATCAACCTCTCTAACATTAACGCGCTTGCCACCCTCGTCCTGATAAATTTCCGACAAGCTACGGTCGATATCTTTCTTATCAACATCGCCGCGAATATATTGATCAAAATTTTTTTTATTTGCCATATTTATTTTTCTCCCCCGCTCTCTAGGGGGTTCTTTTTATGAAATAAAACTTGCAAGAGATTGTCTTTTATCAAAGGCTGACTAAAATTCCAGCCGTTTTCGTTAACTTGTAAATCTTTGGGGTAATTCCACAAAGGAGTCCAGGCTTCAGACAGATTCAAACTTGAAATAAAGGTGGTATTGAGTGCCCCCGGTTGTTTTTGTATTAACAGACTGTAACGATCATTTGTTTCTGGCTTGAAATAATTTTTTAAACTTTCTAGCCAATTATTGGGTTTTTCCGGAATCTCCATTTTAAAAGGCAGTCGATAGCGGAATTCAATAACCGCCGTTTCTCCGGGGTCAACCATTGACCAGTTGGCAAAGACTGTTTTCCCCTTTTCGGTATAAATTTTTGTACCGCTGGCCGGATCGCTTATTGCCAGTCTTTCATTAGCCAAATCAGGGTCAAGTTCCCAGCCGGCTTCCGGATTTTCAAAATATGATTGATCCGGCGTTCTAAAACCTGAAGCGGAAATCAAGCTGCTGCCTTGTGGAACGTAAACACGAAGCCAATTAACATTTCTAAAACCGACAAATTGCTTATTTTTAGGAGCAGTATGTGCTCTTTGTATCCTTAGTGTAACAGTAATCGAGCCGTCGGGCAAAACCTCGGCTTGATGCTCAATTGTTTCATCGATATAACGGTCGCTTTTTTGCCCTCCGATATTGCTGGAAACGACCATTAAATAATCTTTCTCGGCCTCTTTAATCGAACCGTCCCAACCAAACTGTTTGATAGAAGCCTCGAGAACCGGATCGTTGAAATAAAGCAAAATATGTTTTTCCCGCAAACTGGATTCAAAGACTCCGATTAGAGCAAAGGCTTTTTGCGGGGTCATGTCTTTGGGAATATCGGCCATTAACTTTTCCATCAAATCGCCGATGATTTTTTTAGGCTCCTTGGTTACATCGGGCTTTTGTTCGGAAAAAGTTTGCGTAACTTCCCAAAAATTTTCGGCCGTTATTATTACTCCGTAATCAGCCGTCATATCAACCGCGCCATGTACGCTTAAAAGTCTTTCGATGACGGTCGGAGTAAAACTAATCACTCCGTCAACGGTCGGACCATCGCTCTTTTCATAAAACCATTGCAACTTCTTTGCGGTAGTCGGCCAATCAGGCCACCAATTGGCATCCCAAAAATGCCACAAAGGATTTAAGAGCCATAGTGGCTCGGGTGCGACAACGCGGCGATAGAGACCGGCTTCGGTGTCATAACTGCCGCCCGCAGGAACTTTCAAATCGGTAATTTCTCCGCGGCTGACATCAACGGTTGCGAAGCTGCCTAAAAATCCGCCTGAACCGCGTCTTTCAGCGTTGTTTTGAAAGACAAGCAAGTAGCGTTTATCGCTTTGCTTGCCTAAAAATATTGAAGCGCGTTTGCTCAAATCAACCGATTCTTCCAAGCTGGGAGCTAGCCATTCGGCACGTTCGCGCAACTCAACAAATTGGCGGCGGTACTCTTCGGGCAAGTTATTTTCGTTGATTTTTTTAAGCTCTCGAAGCATGGCACGGGCTTCTTCGGCCGCGGGAATCGCGTGTGCGGCAAAACGATCCAAAAAAGCCATAACGTTCTGATTGGCAGAGGGAGCGATTGCGGCCGCCAATTCGGCGCCTAAGCGAGCCGATAACTTCCCGGCATTTAAAATATGCCTTGATTCTGAGGCTAATTTGGCTTGATCATCGGGCACAAGTCCCGCTAAATCAAGCAAGCCCTTATTAATGGCGGCCAAATCGTTTTGCGCCCTAAGGAAATCGTCGCCGGCTTTTTCAAAGGCTTGTTCCGCGCCGCTGAAATCTTCTTGCTCAATTAATTCTTTGCCTGAAAAAAGTCCGGCAAAAGCCGATTGGGTTGATTTTGAAATTGATTCACGCAAAGGTCCGAGCGAACGCCAGCCTGAATACAGGAGAAAGGGCGAAGCCAGCAAGCACAACATTAAAAAGAAATTGGCCAATTTAAAGGCCGGCGAATGCTTCTTGCCGGAAACAAGTTCAAAAACCTTTGTTTCTTCTTTTAATCCTTCGCTGATTCGTTCCGGGACATCGGCTACCATTCTAAGTTCGGCTCGGTTCTTAGAATAAATCCAGCGAATAAAACGCAAACAAGAGTCGATTAATAGCAATACGCCGCGAATCAAAACGCGTCCGATAAAAATAATTATTCTAATCGCGATTAAATCGCGCCACAGGCGTTTTGGCTTTACCGCCTTGGGGCGCAAATCAATGATAGAATCGGGATTGATTCCGTGATATTTATAATACTGTTCGTTCATAAATTTCACTTGTTTGGAGCGCGCATTCATACCAATCGTAAAGTTTGGCGCGCTTATAACCTTTGGCAATCAAATCTTGCCGCAAATTTTCACTGTTTATCAAATTATTAATTTGATTTTTTAACTGTGCTCCGTCATCAGGGTCGAAAAAGAGAGCGGCGTCGCCCAAGACTTCCGGCAAACAAGTTGAGTTAGAACTGATGACCGGACAGCCGCGCGACATAGCCTCCAAAGGCGGTAAACCAAAGCCTTCATACTTAGAAGGAAAAACATAGGCCAAAGCTCGGCTAAATAAAATCTCAAGATCCCTGTCCGGAACATAGCCGGGGAAAATTACCGTGTTGGCGTTCAATTCAAGGGCGAATTTCTTCAGACGAGCGTAAAAATAATCATTCTTGCCCACCAAGACGAGTTTTAAATCTGGTTTTTCAGCTTGAAGCTCCTTAAAAACTTTAATCAAAAATTCAAGGTTCTTGTGCGGATAGGCATTGCCGACATAAAGAATATAAGGCTCAAGAATGCAGTAATCGGAAAGAATTTCTCCATGATCCAATTTGGAGGCAAAACGGGAATCTTTGCCGCTTGATAAATTGGTTGTGCCCTCATAGGTCAGCTCAATTTTCTCGCTGTTGATTCCGAATTGGTCGATAATATCCGTCTTAGTGAATTTAGAAATGGCAATAACTTTTCGGGCGCGCTTAAGCGCATGGATAATGCTTAAACGGTAACCGAGGTTCTTAATAAAATAGAGCCATGCGCCATGCGTTGTGGCGCGCATGGTTGGAAATTTTGTCAGAATTAAATCATGAATAGTGACAATGAATTTAACCGGGCATAAAAGCGGTACATTAAAATGAGGGAAATGAATCAAATCCAATTTCTCTTTAAAAATCAGCCAAGGCATAAACAATTGCTCCGCTACGGTATACCAACGAACATCGGCCAAAACTTTTTTTAAATGAGGGTGATCGCTTTGCAGTTCGTCGAAATTTTCCTTGCCCAAAAAGACGACATATTCATTATGCCGGTCAATCTTCAAAATATTATCGACAATTTCCTGAGTGTAACGGCCCAGCCCTTTTCCCAAAGGACCGTAAAAACGGGCGTCAATGCCGATGCGATGGCGCTTTTTATCCATAGCTTCATTATATCATTTTCAAGCTTTGATTGATAATTAAATAAGCCGCCAGTTTTGAGCTGACGACTTAAAAAAAAATTATTGCGAATTTCCGGAAAATGACTCTTGTTTGGCTTTATTGCTTAAAAAGACCAACAACAGAACAAAATACACAATGAACATTGTTATATCTCTAATTACTAGCGAGTGCCAAAACAATCCGTACCACAAGGTCAAAAGAATAACTTCGCTAATAACAACGTCTTTAGGTCCAAAATTTTCAAAGTCCATTTCCAGCACGGAGATCCATTTCCAGAATGTGGCAATTATAATTACGGTTGCCATTAGGCCGACTGAGTGAAAAGTTTGGATATACCAAGCTCCTATGATTAAAGCGGAGTATATAATATTTTTCTTCATCGCGCCGCTGAAAAAGAAATTATGAACCTTGAAATATTTCAATTTTAATTCTTTTAAAAATGAGTACATCTCATTCCCCTATTCTATTTTAAAAGTTCTTATTATTTAATATAAAAGTATCGCACATTATTCTTCCAAAATCAAGGGTTTAAGAGAATAAAGGTTAAAGCGATCGGTGATTGCTTCGACAAGTTCGAGCTGCAGGCCGGTTTCTTTAAGCGGCCCATTGTTGAGATATTCAAGGTCTTTGTCTTGGTAGGAAAAATTATAGTAGTAAGTCGGGAGCCGCCGGGCAATATTGGCGTATTCGTTTATCATGTTTTTGTCGTCAAAAAGTCCGATGACAACCTTGCGTTCCGGAAAAAGAAGTTTATCGTGATAACGCGTGATAATTACCGCGTCGTTTTCGGTCAGCGCCAAAACCTTGCTCCACTCTTGTTTGGCGGCGGTTTGTTTCTCTATGGAGACCTTAATCCCTTCGGCCGGATCAAGCCAGACAAATTGAACGGATAAAGTCGCAATAACGGCTATCGCCGCTAAGCGCAGGCCCCAGACAGCGGCCGAATAGCGGACCAGACCGGTTATTTTGACCAAAGCTAGGCTGGCAAAAGGCAGAGCTCCGAAATAAAGCGGCAACCAATAGCGAGTATATGAATTCCCAATAGTGCTTGAACGATCAGGATTGTCAAAGAAGGTCCAACTGCCGTAATAAACAACCAGAAGCGAAGAGCTAAGCGCCCAGAGCCCCAGCCACAGCCAGCGACGCTTGGCATAATTTTTGAAAAAAATCAGATAGAGAGCGACTCCGGCCCCGGCCGCGTAATAAAGCCAAGGGAACATATCGCGAACATAGGCATTAAACAGTCGATAACTTTGCCCGAGATTAAAACCAAAATGAAAAATCGTGTCTTTTATACTCAGTAAAACTGACTTTAATTCCGTCAGCTTGCCAGCCCCGGCTTGCGCCACCAAAGCCGAACCGTCTTGCGACAAAGAGAATAAAGAATCATTCAGTTCCGGATAGCCGCTTGATATGAAAGAACCGTAGAGAACATTGTTCCAATAAAGAATCGGCAAAAATGAAATTAGAGCGCCGTACAAAAAGAAAAAGGGGCGGACTAAGCCGAGGCGGCGCAAATTAAATAGCCATAGCACAAAAATCAAAGGTCCGACCCAAATCAGTTCCGAGGTGCGCGCGGTTAAGGCCCCGGCGACCAAAAGTCCGGAAAGAAGCGAAAAAACAAATCCGCGGCGATGTTTTTTAAAATAACTGTTTTCAGCTTCATTATTTGCCTCCGTCATTCGCGATGCGAAATAAAGTCCTCCCATCAACAGTGACATGAACAAAATGTTGTGGAACATGCTGCGGGCCGAAAAATAAACATAGATCGGAAATACCGCCGCTAGCAAAGTTGAAATTATTGCATTTGAACGGCCAAAAATTCTTTTTACCAAAAGATAAAAAAATACCAAGCCGATTGCGCCGAATAAAGGACTTAGATAGGGCAAAACATCCGTCCCCAAAATTTTCGCTATCTTACCGTACAACAAAGGCATTCCCAAAAAACTGACCGGCTTAACCCAGCCCCAATCCGAACGGAAACTGCGCGGATGTATTATGTCTTTGGAAATTAAATTATATTTTTCAAAAACCGCCAAATTCCCTGTCTCGGCGTAGAGTTTCGAACTTGCGTAATTGGCCGTTTCGTCCGGAGACAGCCATTTTACGAAATCATCATTCTGGCTTAAATAGTTAAAGCTTGAGGCAAAGAAAAAAAAGCCGAAAGCGGCGACGATGACGATAATCAAAGGCCAGCGGCTTTTAAGCGATTCTTTGAGGTTTTTTATATAATCTTTCATTTGACTTAATGGTAGCAATCAAAGCGATTATTTTCAAATAAAAAAGGGCTGTTGCGGGACAGCCCAAATAAGATTTTGATGTTCAATAACTTTGTGTATAAGGCCAGAAATCCGTCAAATTTTCTCTTTGCCAGTCAATGACACCAACTACGCCTTCAAGATCTTTTAATATCTCGGGGAATTTTAGTCTGCTGGCATCTTCGTTAAAATCCAAATAAGCAGCGGTTCCATCAGAATTATATACATGAATCCTCATTAAGATTTCCGCTTTGCCGCTCTTCCATTCCTGCCTTGGCAGTGGTTCAAGATAATGAAAGGAGCAATCTCTTATTTTAGCTTCAATCGATTTCCAGGCCTCAAATTGTTCTGATGAATTGGAAAATGACGGATCAAAAATCATCAAATATACACCATTAGGCTCCAGATTAAGAATTCTTCTTTCGTCTTCGATAATTTCTTCAACATTATGAATATCTGATGAACTGATTTTAAGTTTCATCATTAAAGCCTGTTCTACTTTCCCGCAAAAATATTCATGATCATTTGAAATAATAAAAGCTTTGTTAAATCTAATGTCTGAAATCATTTTTCCCCCTTTTTAAAGAACTTAGATTAATAACTTTTGACTCATTTATACGATATTATTTTGAATAAGTCAATAATCTGTTATTATAAAGGCATGTTAGACAATCTGAGCCGACTGCGGCATTCTCTGTTCATTATCATAATAAGCGCCCCGGCCGCCATTGCGGTTTGCGGAGCCTTGGTTTATTTTGCCTACGGTTTGAATCGTAACGGCGCTATCGTCGCCGCGCTTATCAGCTTACTGTTGATTCTATTCATCTTTAAATATAATTCGCCTTCGGGAGAGAATGAATTGCGAGCTTTAAAAAATATCAGCTTGCAAGAATGGCTTTTGTTCCTTGCTTATTTCGCACTCTGGTTAATAGCGCTTTGGTTTCTATATACCGGTCGCTCTGATCGCCCGATAATTACGCCCTGGCAAGTTGTTTCGTCCTGGTATTTTCTGACCTATGCTTTGGGGACCGCCGCCTTATTCCTGCTCGGACTGCGCTCCTCGCGCTTACTGGCTCCCGGCCTGATTCTTCATTGTTTATTGCTCTTTGGAACGGCGGTTGTTGTCTATGTTGTCGGCTATGGCTTTGATCCCTTTATTCACGAAGCGGCGGTTCAAGCTATCGATAAACTTGGACAAATCAAACCGCTGACGCCATATTATCTCGGACAGTACAGCTTGGTTACGGTCGGTCATCTGCTCAGTGGCTTTGACACTTCCTTGATTGGAAAAATTTTAGTACCTACTTACGCCGCCTTGCTTTTGCCCTTGCTTATTTTCCGTTGGCTCAAGACTCATCACGGCGCGGAAAAAGACTGGGGATTGGCGGCGGTCGCCTTGCTTATTTTGCCATCAGTAATTTTTATTGTTACTACGCCGCAGAATCTGGCCTATCTGTTTCTGGCTATCGTTTTATTCTTGCCCTCACCAAAACCCAGTAGACAAGAAAAAATTATAAGCGCCTTAGCGGCGCTGGCCGCCTTAGTGACGCAACCGATCGCCGGTATTCCCGCCGCCGCAATTGTCATCGGCGATTATCTAAGGCGCAATGAATTTGGTAAAAAATTATATCCCTTTTTGATTGCTTTATTATCTATTGCCATCCCCTTGTCCCTATATGTCTTTTTAATCTTGGGCAGCGGACAAGCCGCCTTGATTTGGCCGCGTTTGGATTTTTTAAAGGAACTCCTGCCGAGTAATCCGAATCAAGAAAGCTGGTGGCTTAATTTCATTTATTTTTATCGCGGTTTATGGGGCTTTGTTTTGCTGGGCACTGTTATATGTGGAATTTATCTAGCTTTTAAAAGAAAAAATGCCGAGTTGGTCGGGCGTTTTACTTGGCCGGCTTTAGCGCTTTTTATTTCCGCCTTGATAACCGCTTCGCTGGACTTTCATTTTTTGATTGAATATGAGCGCTCAGACTATCCGCTTCGTATCATAATCACCGCCCTGTTGGTTTCTTTGCCCTTGATAGTAATCGCCTTTAAGGCATTGGCCGTTAAACTTGAAAAACTTTCCCGCTGGCAAACCTTATGTTGGTTGCTTATCATAGTCAGCGCCGCAACAGCCTCTCTTTATTTGTCTTATCCTCGTTTTGACCATTATCACAATAGTCACAGTTATGCGACTTCCAAAGCGGATATTTTGGCTGTCCGCTGGATTGAACAGAATGCCAACGGCCAGCCTTATATAGTTTTAGCCAATCAACAAGTCAGCGCCGCAGCATTACGTGAATACGGTTTTAAAACCTACTATAAAGACTCGATTTTCTATTACCCGATTCCGACCGGCACACCAATGTATCAATATTATCTCGATATGGTAGATAAGCCCGATCGCGCGGCAATAATAGCCGCTATGGATTTAGCCGGCGTTAAGCGCGCCTACTTGGTTTTAAATTCATATTGGTGGCAATACAATAAACTGGTCGCGCAAACAACCAGTCTAGCCGATACCGTTACGGATATCGGGGATGGACAAATCACTGTTTTCCTCTTCACTAAAAAATAAGATCAACCGCTTTTCCAACAGTCGAGAGATATTCATCGACCTTGGGAACGGATAAATTTTGACGGGCTGTCTCGGCAATTTTTTTCAATTCTTGGCTGTTATTAAATGCAAAGTTTAATTTTTCCAAACATGACTCTTCGTTAACATCAAAAAGCAAACGTTCATCGCCGATGGCCTCGCCGATGCCTCCTAAGCGACTGCCAATGACCGGTGTTTTTAGACTGGCCGCTTCCAAGGCAACGGTCGGCAGATTCTCATAACAAATTGAAGGAATGACCATGCAATCGGCCTGCTTGATATATTCTTTTGCTTGATTGCAATGGCCGGCAAAGTCAATTCTCGAGTCTTTATTATTGGCCTTTAATTCAGGCAGTAAACTGCCATCGCCGACTATTTTTAAACGAGCTTCGCCTTTCAGTTTAGAAAAAGCTCGCAATAACATTCTGATGCCTTTGTGCTCTTCAATCTGACCCAAATACAAGAAGGTAAAAACATCATTGGGTTTTTTTTCAAGCTCGATGCTTTCGGACAAGGGGTTTTTTATAATTAATTTTCGATTCTGCTTCAAAGGCAAATAACGCTGATAAGTATCATGCAACCAGCGTGAAGGAAAAATCAATAAAGCGTCTTTAGGAAAAAGTCGAGAGCAAATAAATTGATAAGCTCGAGCGACCAAAGAATTAAAAATTTTCTCTTGCCCGAATATCATTAGTCCGGAAGGATGTAAAAATTGAACGTCGTGCATAGTATGGATTTTTTTGGTTTTGCCTAAAGCGCGAAAAGCCAATAAGCCGAAACCGGTAAGATTATGGCTCCAAAGCAAATCAAAAGCCCCTTTGTCTAAACGCTGTTTTAACCGCCAATATGAAAATATATCCGCCCAGCTAAAAGCGTGGTGCAAAAAACGTCTCCACTTAGGCAAAGAACTCAAACGTTCATAGGCCTTGCTGGCTTCAATGACCTTGCAACTATGTCCCTTGGCTTCCAAGGCTTTAATCAGAGTTCGGATAGTTTGTTCGGCTCCGCCGCGAGATAACTCTCCGTACAGATTATTGATAAAACAAATTTTCATGATTTTTTATTGGGAGTATATAAAATGCGCAGATAGGCGGCCTCCAAGCGTTCTCCGACCTTGTCCCAACTATAGCGCTCTTCAATCCAGCGACGGCCGGCCGCGCCCATCTGTCCGGCTTCGGCTTGATGTTCCAAAATATAAGTTATTTTTTCCGCCAATAAAGCAACATTGCCCGGCTTAATCATAAAGCCGTGTTCTTTATTATGGAAAACGTTACGGACGCCGGGCAAATTTGAAGCAATTACCGCCGTACCAGAGGCCATAGCTTCTAACAAAACCAAACCAAAGGCCTCGCTTTTATCAGTCGAGGGAAGAACCGAAACTATCGCTTGCCGGTACCAAGCCGCCAAGTCTTCGTCCGATGCGTCAGAGTCAATCGAAAAATTCTTATCCAAACCTTGGCTGGCCGCCAAGCTCTTATAATAATTTTCCAAGTCACCGCGTCCGACTAAAACCAAGCGCGCTTCGGGATGACGCTGGGCGGTTATCGCAAAAGCCTCTATCAATTCCTTGACTCCTTTAAAATAATGTTGGCGATCAAGCGCGCCGACAAAAAGCACGATTGGCCCCCTTTGCACGGTCCCGCAATGAAAACGTTTGGCATCAACGCCAAAGGGAACCTCTATGAAATTATTTTTGTGATTAATATAAAAATCCGCCAATTGAGAATGCGCGACATAGTCGAGCGAAGCGCAAGTTATGCGCGAAGCCAAACGCGCCACCACGGGCAAAAAGAAAAAGGCGTAAAATCTAAAAATCAAACCTTTAAGACCGCGGCTAACCGCGTCCATATGATAATGTAAAACCAATTTGCCTCGAAAAATTATTTTGGCCCAAGCGACGATATCAGCCGTACCGTAAAAAGGATAATGCAGATGTATAATATCGAAATGCCGCAAGCGTAAAAAGAGCTGGGGTAAAACAGCGGCGTTGCCGATTGCTATTAGCGGACGCAAGCGAACGACTTTGGTATTTTTTCCGATTGATTCTTCGCCAGCGTCGGCTCCCCGATAGGCCGGAGTGAAAACCACGCTTTCATGGCCGCGGGCGCCGATTTGACGCGCCATATGATAAACGCTGTTTCCCATGCCGCCCTTATAAGGCGGAAAGGTGCATATGACGTGGGCGATTTTCATACTACGATTTATTCTTGTCTCGTTCTGAGATAGCGGCCAAACGAGTCAATTCGGTGATATCTTTTTCCATTTGGGCTAATTTAAGGCGCAAGCGGAAAATAACGTAAAAAATAACGGCGACAGCAACATAGAGTAAAAGTTGGATGCCCGAACTAGAGAATCCCAAGCGAGCGGCCAATTGATCGATTTGTCTGATATAAATCAACAACAAACCGGCGACGCCCCAGAAAGACAGCCAAAAAATAAATTGGCTTTTCGGAATCTGATCCTTATAAAATTGCCAGCCAAGACGAAGCAGGAAAAAAACTATGACGGCCAGTGCGATAAATTCTTGAAACATATTATTAAGAATTCAATTTAGCGATAAACATATCGTATAAAATTTTGAAACCGCCGCCGAGTTTTTGTCCGAAATCCGGATACAAAACCGTAATCGGGACTTCGACAATGGGCAGTTTGCTGGCGTGAGCGGCTACAAGAATTTCAGAGCAATGGGCCATTCTGTCCTGCTGCCAATCAAGCTGTTTGGCGGCGCGGCGGCTAAAGGCTCTGAAACCGCTTTGCGGATCACTCATCTTGATATTGAAAAAAACTCGGTTTATAAAATGAGCCAAGGGCATAATAACCTTTTTCTTAAAGGCCGGCATTTTAGTTGTATCATCAAGGAAACGAGAGCCAAAAACAATTTCAGCTTCGCCCTTGATAATCGGATTTACCAAGGCCGGTATATCTTCGGCCCTGAATTGTCCGTCGGCATCAAAATGGACAATCACGTCAGCGTCCTGACTCAGGGCGTAAATGGTGCCGGTTTTTAAAGCCGCGCCCTGTCCCCGATTAATCGGATGTCGCAAATAATCTACGGTTAAAAGTTTGGCAATCTCGCGGGTTTGATCGGTCGAACCGTCGTCCACCAAAACAATGGAATCAACCTTGTCTTTAACCTCTTTAACAACCTCGGCCAATGTCGCCGAACAGTTCCATGAAGGTATGACTGAGATTACCTTCATAATTTAGGTGCTGTGACCAATTCGTCTAATCCCCTTGTTCGCGCGCAAATCCGCGATTGTTTTTTCTAAGCCGGCTTCTAAACTGACCAAAGGCATCCAGCCCAGCAAATCCCGAGCCTGGCTAGTGTCAGGCAATTTTAAAGGCGTCATAAACAATATCGGCGGAGCATAAACGACTTTTGACTTTGAGCCGATCATTTTGATGACCATGTTGGCCAAATCAGTCACATTAACGTCTTGATCCGAGCCGATATTAATCGGACCGAACAAATCCGACTGCATAAATTTAAAGATGGCGTCCAAACAATCGCTGATGTAGCAGAAGGAGGAAGAGAAAGAAGCATCGCCGTAGATTACCAAGTCTTCATTATCAAGCGCATTGGAAATAAAGTCCGGTAGCATATGTCCTTGATCAAGCGGCATGCGCGGACCATAGGCTCGGAACAAGCGAATGATTTTCGCATCAATGCCATAAACATCCTTATAGGTTTTGACCATGCTTTCGGCAAAACGCTTGCCTTCGTCATAAGAACAACGATCAGACAACATATCAACCGTTCCGACATTGTCTTCCTTGACCAAGCGATTATGAGAATCACGTGAACCGTAAACCACCGAAGAAGAAAAGTGCATAATCTTCGACTGATATTTAACAGCCAAATCAAGTGCGTTCTTTACAGCGTAAGAATTGGATAATAAATTGGATATGCGGTTTTTTTCAAAATGAATCGGTGCAGTCGGGCAGGCCAAGTTATAAATTTCCTGAATCCCCTGAAATTCAATTTTAAAACCCTCTAGCTCCGGAAAACTTTCCAAATCAATTGCATCGCTCATGTCATGCTTAATGAAATGAAAATCAGGATGCGACAACAAATGGTCGATATTTTTTTCATCGCCCGAAGAAAAATCATCTATACAAATAACCTTTGACGATTTAATCAATTCATCGCAAAGATGCGAGCCCAAAAATCCCGCCCCGCCGATTACTAAAACGTTTTTCTTGTCGAAGATTGCTCGTTTCATAATATGCTTAATTATTAGTTAAAAAGACTGTTGCCGACAGACCGGCGCTAGACTCCGGTTCATAAGCGTAAAAGGATGAAATGATTCCGCCTCGGTAATTGAAAATCCGAACGTGCGGACCGCCTCCGTTTACCGGCACTGTAATAATATCGGTAAATCCGTCTCTGTTCAAATCGGCCGTCAAAACCTTAACATCTCCATTAAAAGAGCTTGAGTAGGCAGACAGCTGATAACGGCGTCCCCCGCGGAAATCATAGGCCGTTACAAAAGATGGTCCGCTCATGCGACTGACCAAAAGTTCGGCTTGCCGGCGTCTTGGATTACCGTCAAGATCGCCGCTCGATAAACGCAACCCGCGCGTATCGTTTCTCGGTGCCGCCAAAAAATGGTTCAAAAGTTGTCCCTGCGAAGAAAAAACTTTTACTTGGGGAATGCCGCC